>Ga0172372_10000223_pt1 | contig 88062 bp, 77 predicted proteins | sample LakKiv5m_2_FD_114544 | JGI IMG/M metagenome (GOLD analysis project Ga0172372, IMG submission 114544) | Freshwater microbial communities from Kabuno Bay, South-Kivu, Congo - kab_092012_9.5m | ecosystem: Environmental > Aquatic > Freshwater > Lake | place: Democratic Republic of the Congo... | reverse complement strand
TCAGACCATGCCTGACAAGGCTCGACGCACAGTCACGTTCGCAGCCAGCATGGCGGCAGCTCCTGCCACTAGCGGCGCAAGCCCGAGGATCAGGCCGTCGGCGAGCGACAACGACAGCTGGGGCAGGAGCCAGGCCTGCCCGTCGGACTGGCGGATGGCGAACAGGATGAAAGCGGCGGCGCCGAAGGCGAGCAGCGCCCCGAGCGCGCCGGCCTGCACGCCCAGCATCAGGAAGCGGCGTTCGAACAGGCCTGCGATGAAGTCGTCCTTTGCCCCGGAGAGGTGCAGCAGCTCGACGATGTCGCGCCGCGCAAGCAGCGTCGCGTGGGTGGCAAAGGCGATGACGGCGACGCCGGTGGCGCCGAGCAGGAGCACGGCGGAAAGAGCGATGAGACCGATTGTGTCGGTTGCGCGCCTGGCGTCGGACGACCAGGCAGCGTGATCATCAATGATGACGTTGATCCCGGAGGCTTTCAGCGCAGCGGCAATCGCCTCTCCTGCATCGATGGTTGCGTCGACGGCGATGAGGCGCGGCAGCTGAAGGCTTTCAGGCAGTCCTGTCGCGCCGAGCCACGGTCGCAGCAGCTCCTCCGACTCGGCGCGTGTGAGTAGGTGAGCCGAGGCAACGCCCGAAACGGTCCCGATGATCCCGACGGCGCGCTGTGCATCGGCATCGGACCCGCGAACGCGGATGGTGAGTTCCCCAGACACTTCGCTCGTCCATGCGCCCGCTGCCGCGTAGGCCGCGCGGGAGACGAGGCCGGAGAATGCCGCAAGGAAGCAGAGCGCACAGACGACAAAGAACAGCGCGCCTTCGCGCGCATCTTCACGCGGGAGCAGGCTGGCGGTCCGGCTCACGTGTTCTCTCCTCGAGGCTCGGGCAGGTTGACCTTGACGACCATCCCCTGCGCCAGGCGGAGCACATCGGCGCGCGCGCGACGAACCAGCGCCATGTCGTGTGTTGCAATGAGAACGGTGGTCCTGACCCGCCGGTTGAGTTCGCGAAAGAGGCGGAACAAGCGCTCAGCCATGTCCTCGTCGACATTGCCTGTGGGCTCGTCCGCGATCAGCAGGTCAGGCTTGCCGACCACGGCGCGGGCGATGGCGACGCGCTGCTTCTCGCCGCCGGAGAGTGTGGCCGGGCGAGCCTCGAGGCGGTCGCCGAGGCCGACCCAGTCGAGGAGGTCGGCGACGTCCTTCCGGTAGGACGTCTCGGGCCGACCCATGATCCGCAGGGGCAGGGCGACATTCTCGTAGGCCGAGAGGTGGTCGAGCAGGCGGAACTCCTGGAAAACCACGCCGATCCGGCGGCGCAGGGCGGCGAGGTCGTTGCGGCGCAGCCGGCTCGTGTCCTGCCCGAAAACCGAGACCCGGCCGGTAGTTGGGCGCAGGGAGAGATAGGCCAGCCTCAGGAGAGTGGACTTTCCTGCCCCGGAGGGGCCGGTGAGGAAAGTCATCGAACCGGGCTGCAGCGCAAGTGAAACGTCGGCCAAAACCTCGGAATCCGGGCCGTAGGACAGGCCCACCCGGTCCAGCCGCAGGACCGGCTCATCGGTTGAAATGTCTTGGTCCGCCATCAGATTCCGTTGCGGTATCTCCATGGCCGTGGCCATCCGATTCCAGCCCTAATTGGACTATATTAACCGTATCTGTGATTCCGATAGTGCGATGATCCTGGTCTGTCCGTCCTGCGATACACGGTATTTCGCCGACGACTCCTCCATCGGGAAGGAGGGGCGGCGCGTGCGCTGCGCGACGTGCGGCCATGCCTGGCATGCCAAGCTGCAGGACGAAGGCGATCCGCTGGTCGCCCCGCAGGACACCGGACTGACCCGGGAACAGGTGGAGCGACTGCGCCGGACGGCGCACGAGAATTCCCGCACCCGCGCGGGCCCACATGCAGAATTCCGCGCCCGTGAGCATGCCAAGCGCAAGAAGACCCGCAGCCGGGTGGTGACGATCGCCTGGGCGAGCACCGGTGTGATTTTCGCCGCGCTGGTCGGGCTCGCGGTGGTTTTCCGGAACGAGGTGGCCGAGGCGTTTCCGCGGTCGGCGTCGATCTTCCGGCTGGTCGGGCTGGAGGTGAACCGCTTCGGGCTCGCCCTGCAGGATGTAACCGCCAAGCGTTCATTCGACGGCACCACGCCGGTCCTCACGGTGACCGGGTCGGCGGTGAACCAGAGCGAGGAGCCGCGCGAGGCGCCGCAGCTGCGCGTGACCCTCAAGGATGAGGCCGGCAAGGAAGTCCAGAGCTGGACTGACAAGCTGGCCGTTCCGGTGCTCGGGCCGGGCGAGCGGACCCAGTTCACCTCCCGTTTCGAGGCGCCCCCGGTCGAGACCTATCGGCTGACCGTGACGTTTGCCTATCCGGAAGGCGGCGACGGCGCCTCTTCGGGCGACACGCGGGTCGAGGCCGGAGAGGAAGCCAGGGTTCCCGCAGAAAACCATGGCGCGGCGGCAACGGATGTGGCTCATGCCGAAGGCGCGGTGACCACCGGCGAGGCGCAGGCGCCGGCCGCCGGGCAAGCGCCGGAGGCGGACAATCACTGAAGCTTTCGTTCCTCCCAATGTCGACGTGCTGCTGACCGCAGCCCAGGTGCAGGCGCGGGTTGCCGCTCTGGCCGATCGGCTGGTCCCGACAGTCTCCCAAGGGTCCTGGACCGGGGTGGTAACCCTGATGGGCGCAGTGCCTTTTGCGGCCGACCTCCTGCGCGCCCTGTCGGACCGGGGCATCGATCTCGGCTTCGATGCGCTCTGGCTTGAAAGCTATCACGACGAGCGGGTGAGTTCGGGCCGGATCGTCGTTCGGGCTGATATCTCCAGGCCCGTCGAGGGCCGGGGCGTAATTCTGATCGATGATGTCTTCGATACCGGGCGGACGATCGCCTTTGCCCGCAGCCACCTGCAGGCCAAGGGCGCAGCCCAAGTCGTGACCGCGGTTTTTGCCCGTAAACCCGAGGCCATCATCGATGGGCTGGATGCCTGGGCGTGGGATGCGCCCTCGCGTTTCCTCGTCGGCTACGGGATGGACGACGCCGGAAAGATGCGCGGCCTGCCCTTCGTCGGCGCGATCCGGGGCGCGTGAGCGAACGCTCACTTCACGCAGTTTCTCGTCACTGACGAGTCGACTCGCATTCGCGTCCGTGCTTCCTATTTTTCCCAGCATGGCCCATCAGGATCCCCGCACAGAAACCCTCCGACTGCTGCGCGAGCGCCGCGAGCGGCTGGCGACCGAACTGGCTTCACTCGAGCCGGTCTCGCCCGCCGAGGGCGGTCTCACGGCGCGGGAGCTGGCAATCTGGCGGCAACGCCTTGCCGAGCTCGACGGTCGCATCGCCCGCTACGACGGCCCGGCGGCGAAGTAGCGCTCAGGACATCGCTTTCAGGCGCGCGCCAGTCTTCGCAGGGCCTGTGGCGGCTGGCCGAAGGCGCGGACGAAGGCGCGCCGCATCCGCTCGGGATCGCCAAAGCCCACCCGGCGGGCGACGACGTCGATCGGGTCGGCCGAGTGCTCCACCTGTTCCCGTGCGCTTTCGAGACGCATCCGCTCGACCGCCTTGGCGGGGGTGATGCCGGTTTCGGCCAGGAAGGCGCGGGAGAAATTGCGTGGGCTCATGGCGGCCTGATGCGCCAGCGCCTCGACCGAGAGGTTCTTGTCCAGCCTTTCGCGCATCCAGGCGAGCAGGGGCGTGAAGCGTCCCTCGACCCGCTCGATGTCGAGCAGGGCCGAGAATTGCGACTGGCCGCCGGGGCGGCGATGGTAGACCACCAGCTCCTGCGCGGTGCGGCGGGAGATCTCCTCGCCGAGATCGTCGGCAATGAGGGCAAGGGCAAGGTCAATGCCGGCGGTGATGCCCGCAGACGTCCAGACCTTGCCGTCATGGGTGTAGATGCAGTCGGCTTCGAGCCGGGCTGCGGGATAGCGCTTCTGGAAATCGGGAGTGCGGCCCCAATGTGTGGTGCAGCGCTTGCCGTCGAGGACGCCGGCCTGCGCGAGGATGTAGGCCCCCGAGCAGACCGAGCAGACGCGCCGGGCGGTTTTCATCGCCGCGCGGACGAAGTCCTGGACGTTTGGATCGAGCATGGCGGTGCGGGCGCCCCAGCCGCCCGCGATGATGACCGTGTCGTATTTTGGCAGGCGCGGCATGGCTTCGGCCATCCAGACCGTTCCGGAGGAGGACCGGACCGGGCCGGCGAGGGGTGCGATGAGCGCGAGCGTATAGGGCGGGGGCGTCATGCCGCGCATGGGCATTTCGAAGGCGCCGATGGGGCCGGCGGCGTCGAGCAGCTGGAAATCCTCAAAAATCAGGACGGCGATGGAGCGGGGCTGCAGCGCGGGTTGCCGGGGCATGTAAAGCTCGTGGCATAAAAGGCGGGAACATTGTCATTCCAGCCAGACGCTAGATCGGCTAAGGCGACATCGTCAAGCGAGGTTCCTCCCCATGTCACACGATGCCGGACGCGACTTCACGATCGTCTTCGCGATCTGGCCGGGCATGACGCATCTCGACTTCACGGGCCCGCACCAGGTGCTGAGCCGGTTGCCGAACGCGACGGTGGTGGTTGCGAGCCCGGCGGGCGGCAATGTCGATGCGGACGGGCTCACCTTCGGCAACACGGTCAGGATCGCGGACGTCAGAAGCTGCGACCTGATCTGTGTTCCCGGCGGGATCGGTGCGGCGAAGGTGGCGCAGGACCGTGCCTTCATCGCCGAGATCCGGCGTCTGGCGCTCTGCGCGAAATATGTGACGTCGGTGTGCACGGGCTCGCTGATCCTCGGCGCCGCGGGCCTGCTGAAGGGACGGCGGGCGGCGTGCCACTGGGCGTGGGCGCACCAGTTGGCGCATTTCGGCGCGATCCATGATCCGGCCCGGGTTGTGCGCGATGGCGAGATCATTACCGGCGGCGGCGTGACGGCGGGGATCGACTTTGCGTTCACAGTTCTGGCCGAGGTTGCGGGCGTGGAGTTTGCCCAGATGATCCAGCTCGGGCTCGAGTACGCGCCGGCGCCGCCCTTCGATGCCGGACGCCCGGAGACCGCGCCTGCGCAGGTTCTTCAGCGGTTCGACAGCACGCGAGGCAGGATGATCGAGGAGCGCGAGGCGGATGCCCGCGCGGCGGCGGAGTTGATGGGATAGGCCTGCCGCTGCGCTCCCGGGCGCGCTGAGGCAAGAGGCCGCGCGCAATACTCGGTTGGTGGAGTTGAGGCAGGCCGCGCGCGTTGGCGAGCGCGCGCGTTCGTCGAGACGGCCTTCGCTTCCCCAGAATCAGGGCCATGCGGAAACTGCCATTTCTGGAGTGTGGCGGCGGTTGGCGCCTTGCACCGATACGCAGCGCCCGCAGGGGCGGGGCGTGACGTTTTTCGCAGCGATGTGGGTGCAAAGAGCGAGCTGGCGGGGGCCTTGGTCGGTGGGGCGCTGAGCGGCCGCGGCAAGGTCCATCATGTCTGCGCGGCGTGGGGCCTCGAAGCGAGGGCCGAATTCGTCCCGGACGCCGGGCGGCCGCAGGACCTCGCCATGCTGACCTGCGCGTGCTGGATCAATCCATGCGGTTGATGCGGATGGCGGGGGTGGGCTTTAGCGGGCTGTTGGCCTTGACGTGGGCTTCGAGGGCTTCGAGGTCACCGCCGATGATGTCGCGGTTCGTCCCGATCTTGAAGCCGATGAAGCCGTCGCCGCCGCCGGCGAGGAAGTTGTTGGTGACGACACGGTAGGCCTGGTCGGGGACAACGGGCTGGCCGTTGAGCTTGATGGTGTTGGGGAGAAGTTCGATGGGCTGGCCGGCTGGCTGGCGCCAGGCGAATTCGAAGCCGGCGGAGACCTGCAGGATGTTGTTGCCGCTGGGCTGGTACTGCTGCTTCAGCACGTTTTCGATTTCGCTGCCGGTGAGCGTCATGACGACGAGATCGTTGCCGAAGGGCTGTACCGCGAAGATGTCGGCGAAGGTGAGCTGGCCATCCGCGTTGAACGGGAGGTCGGCGCGGATCCCGCCTGGGTTCATGAACGCGATCTGTGTGTTCGGTTCCTGACGGCGCGCGGCGGCGAGCATGGAGTCGGCGATGAGATCGCCGAGCGGGGTCTGGCCGGAATAGGTGCGGCCGCGGCTGAAGGCGGCGGTGGTGGAGCCGACAACGCGCTTCATCAGTGGTTCGGCCTGACGGCGGTAGTCGCCGATGAGCGCGACCTGGGCTGCGTCTTCCGCATAGGCGTCCGCCGTGATCATCACGTCGCGCGCCTTGGCGCCGATGACGTCTTGCGAGACCGGGTCGATCAGGAGCTGGATGTCGGTGAGGCGCGTGCCGTAGGCGCCCGCGCTGGTGACCAGGCGGCCATCGACAGTGCAGATGTAGATGCCGTTGGTGTGGCCGGTGACAACGACGTCGACTGCGCGATCGAATTTCGGGACGATCTCGGTGATCGTGCCGGAGAGGCCGCGGCAATCGTCCTGCGCGCCGGTGGTGTAGCCGCCTTCGTGGAGCAGGACGACAATGGCCTCCACGCCCTGCGCCTGCAGCTTCGGCACGAGGCCGTTCACGGTCTCGGCTTCGTCCGCGAAGCGGATGCCGGCGCGGGCGGCGGGCGTGATGACGTCGGGCGTGCCTTCGAGCGTCATGCCGATGAAGCCAACCTTCACGCCCTCGAATTCGCGGATGGCGTAGGGCGGGAAGAGCGTCTCGCCATTGTCGAGGAAGGTGGAGGCGGCGAGATAGTCGAATTTCGCGCCGGCGAAGGGCTTCGGTCCCTTGCAGCCATCGACAGCGTGGCAGCCGCCCTCCTGCATCCGCTTAAGTTCCTGCCAGCCTTCGTCGAACTCATGGTTGCCGACAGCGGCGATGGCGAGGCCCATTTCAGAGAGCGCTTCGATCGTGGGCTCGTCGTGGAAGAGGCTCGAAAGAAGCGGCGAGGCGCCGATGAGATCGCCGGCGGCGACCATCACGGTGTTGGGGCGCTGCGAGAGTTCGCGCACAGCTGTGGCAAGGCGCGGGGCGCCGCCGCCGGGAACGCTGGTGCGCGCTGTGGGGTTGGCGCGGTCGATGACGAAGACGCCGCCGTTCGGCGGGTCGAGATTGCCGTGGAAGTCATTGATGGCGAGGAGGTTCACCTGCACGGGCGCCGCGGCGGTGATGGCGGCGGGCCTCGTTGCACAGGCGGCGAGGACCAGGAGGCCTGCGGTAACGGCGAAGGTACGACGCACGGCCCAGGCTCCCCGAATGTCAGGATAACTTGCGCCCGTGGTGAGCAAGAATGGTTCTCGGGTCAAGCCCGAGAACGACTCCCTCCACCGTCAGTTCGCGTTCCGCTGCGCTGCCGCCCTGAAGGCCATCAGTTGCTGGAGCGCGGCCTGCTGGTCGGCGGGCAGGTCGATCTTCGGGCAGCGCGGGTCAGTGTTCTGGATGGCGCGGGCCATCACAGGCGTGACTGGGATCGGGTCGCAGCCATGGCCCTGCTCGCAGATCATGTCCCACTTCGCTTCGGCCTTGGCGTGGCAGGCGAGGCAGTTGCCGCCGAACTGGTTGACCGCGTTGGTCGTGCCGCGAACCTTGATCTTTGTGCCGGTCGCGGCCGTGTCGAGCTCGAAGAACTCCCAGTCATTGGTGGCGGCATTGAAGCCCGGGTGGTGCTTCACCATCGCCTCGCCGGGGACGAGCTGGACGACGGAGCCCGGCGGATATTTCGCGCCATCGGGCGCATTGGCGGCGGCGAGCGTGGCCTCGGTGTTGCCGAGGAGGTTGCTGACATAGAAGCCGCGCACGGCCTTCATGTCACGGATGCAGGTGAAGCTGGCTTCGGTGATCTCGATCGGCTTTGGCGCTGCAGGGGCTGCGAGCGTCGTCGGCGCGTCAGCAGCCGGAGGCGCAGCGCAGGCGGAAACCGCGAGCATGACAAGCGGCAGCATCAGATTCTTGAGCATCGACCCGATTCCCCATCGTTGATGGAAGCATTGGTAGGACCGGCATGGGCTGGCTGCAATCGGTAACGTGGCGGAGGGGGCAGGAATATGCTGAGCTTGCGCAATGCCGCGCCTCACGCCGCACCAGAAGGCCGAACGGGAGCTGACCCGCTTCGGGCTCGCCATGCCCGAGAAGTCGGCGGGGCGGGGCTGGCCGCCGACACGGGCGCTGTATTTCCGGAAGAAGATGTTCTTCGTGTTCGGCGACAGACGCGAGCCGGAAGGCGCGCTCACCATGATCATGAAGCTGCCGGTGTCGGCCGAGATGGTTCAGGACCTCTATTTCGTGCGCGAGAGCAAGGGCTGGTTCAGGCAACACGATTGGGTGATTGCCCGGTTCGAAGCGGAGGACGACATCCTTGCGGAAATGCCCACGCTGAAGGCGTGGATGATCCAGAGCTATTGTGCGGTGGCGCCGAAGAAGTTCGGTCGACTGGCGCGCGGGGAGGCCTGACTACCGCCTTATTCGCTTGCTTTCACAGGGGGGAAGCGGCTGGAGTGCCGCAAGGACGGGTCGCGGACCTTCCGGAGGAATGATGAGACTTCTCAAACGTGTCGCCGTGTGCCTCGTCGCCGGCTTTGTGTCTGCAGGCGGGCTCGCGGCGGGAGCATCGGCGCAGACGGTCAGCGTGACGCAGTCCGCCGCCTCGCCCGGTCCGGGCTGGCCGCGCGATCGCACCGACCTGCCGCACGACACGGACTATGTGCTGGGCGAGCTGCCCAACGGCATGCGCTACATGATCCTTCCGAACCAGACACCGCCGCGCCAGGTGGCGATCCGGATGCTGATCGATGCAGGCTCGATGCAGGAGCGGCCGGGCGAAGAGGGTGTGGCGCATTTCCTTGAACACCTCGCTTTCCGCGGCACCACGAAGTATCCCGACGGCCAGGTTCAGGTGGCGCTCGAAGGGATCGGCCTGCAGATGGCGGCCGACGTGAATGCGAGCACGGGGCCGGACACCACGACCTTCATCATCGACCTGCCACGCAACGATACGGCCTCGCTGACCACCGGGCTTGATGTGATGCGCCAGCTGGTAAGCGAGATGCTGATCCAGCCGGACAAGGTGGACGCAGAGCGCGGCGTCGTGCTGGCCGAAGAGCGCGCGCGGGCGGGCCCGGGCCTCACTTCGGCGACGGCGATGCTGAAGATGCAGGTGGGCGATCACCCCTATGGCCGTCCCACCATCGGGCTGCGCAAGGTCATCGAGACGGTGACGCCGGAAACGATCCGGGGATTCTATGACGCCTATTACAGGCCGGAACGGGCGACGCTGCTCATCGTCGGCGATGTCAATCCATCGATCATTCCGATGATCAGCCAGACTTTCGGCGACTGGAAAGGGCGAGGGACGCCAGGCAGGGATCCTGCCCCGGTGACGGTGAAGCCGGTGACGCCGGATGTCGCCATGCTGATCACGCCGGGTGCGCCCGACACATCGGTGATGCTGCGCTGGTTCGAGCCCTACACCGACCGCGCCCATACCAAGGCGGAACGCCGGCGCATGCTGGTCGAGGCGCTTGCCTCGCGCGTGGTGGCTCAGCGCATGCTCAGCCTCAACGATGCAGCGGGCAAGCCGGCGCGAGCGCTCGGCAGTCCCTCGCCCAGCGTGATCCATGGCGTTTGGCGCGGGCAGGTGGCCTATTCAGGCGGCGTGATCGATGTCGCCAAGACGATCGAGCTGATGGTGACGGCGCATCGCCAGGCGGTGGAGTTCGGCATCACGCAGGCTGAACTCGACCGGCAGCGCACGCTGTTCCTCGACGCGGCCAAACGTGAGGCGGAGCGCGGGCGGACCGGCACGTCGGTTTCGCAGGTGGAGACGGCGGCGGATCTCATCTCGGCCGACCTTCCCTTCCTGTCGCTGCAGCAGGGCTATGCGCTGCTGGTGGACCAGGCCCCGACGATCACGCTGGCGGAAGTGAATGCCGGGCTGAAGGCGCGCTTCAAGGACACGCCAACGCTGATCTACAGCGGCAGCGCCCCGCCCACTGGCGGCGAGGAAGGCCTGCGCGATGCGCTGAAGCGGGCGATGGCGGCGACGGTGAAACCGTATACGCCCGAGGCGATCAAGCCGTGGCTGTATACGAATTTTGGCGAGCCGGGAACGGTGGCCGAACGCAGGCAGGTGCAGGATCTCGGCGTAACGCTGGTCAGGTTCGAGAACGGCGTGAAGCTCACCGTGAAGCCGCTGCCAACCAACAAGGACCTGATCAGCGTGCGCGTGCGGCTCGGTGGCGGTCGTCTGCAGATGCCGATGAATGTGATTGATGCATCCGACATGGGGCTGTCGCTGTGGTCGTCCGGCGGGCTGGGCAAGCTGACGCCGACCGAGCAGTCGCGCACGCTGGCGGGCCGGCGCGCGGTCGCGGTGGCGCGGACGCTGGATGATGCCTATGCGCTCGACAATCTCAATGTGGCGACGCGCGAGGATCTCGGCCTGCAGATGGAGATCATGGCGGCAATGGTGTCCGACCCTGCCTATCGGGCGGACGACTGGGCAACGTGGATGCAGGGGGCGGACCAGGCGGATGCGTCGCTGGCGATGACGCCGTCGGGTGTGCTGGAGCGCGAACTGGACCGGTTGCTGCACAATGGCGATCTGCGCTGGACGATCAACACCAAGGCGATGCGCGATACGTGGAAGCCGGCGGACTCGGTGAAGTACATCAAGCCGATCGTCGACAATTCACCGATAGAAGTGATCGTGATCGGCGATGTCGGCGTCGAGCAGGTGATCAGCGAGGTTGCCCGTACGCTAGGCGCTCTCCCGCCGCGCAAGCCATGGACAATTCCGCCCGAGTGGGTCGATGTCGATTTCCATCCGCCGGGCACGACCACGCTGCCGCACCAGGGCCGGCCTGACCAGGGCTACGCCCTCATCGGCTGGCCCACCTATCAGGGTGCATTCAAGAACATCCGCGAGGAACGGATCGCCAATGTGCTCGGGCAGATGCTGCGCGACAATGCCACGCGGCTGTTCCGCTCCGAGGACGGGGCGACCTATTCGCCGATGGAAATCGTCGATATTTCCACTTTCCTCCCGGACTATGGCTACATCGCCGTGGCGATCGAGGTGCCGCCGGAAACGATCGATAGCGTGCAGGACCAGATCCAGAAACTTGCAAGCCGGCTGGCGAGGGAGCCGCAGCCGCAGAGCGAGATCGACCGTATCGTCCAGCCGCGACTGGAGCAGACGCGGCGGAATATCGTCACCAATGTTGGCTATTGGATGGAATTGCTGGCCAACGCGCACGATGATCCGGCCGGCATGCAGTACATCCGCACCGAGCTTGCCGACTATGCCAGCATCACGCCGGCAGACGTGATGGCGGCTGCGAAGAAGTGGTTCCGGCCTGAGACGGCCTGGCGGCTGAAAATCGTGCCGGGGCCGGGGGTGGAGTAGGCGAGGCGCCTGCGGGCGCTGGTGAGCCCGCCCTCATCCTGGGGGCCGCCGGACCCGATCTTGGGACGCGTGCTGACGTTCGGCGACGCCGCCTCGAAGGACGAGGGTGGGCTCGCAGGTCTTCGGCGATGCTTATCCTCCCTCGCGCAACCCTGCCCAGACCACATAGCGCATCGGCCCGGGCGTCTTTGCCTCCAGCGGCCAGCAGGTGACGAGGGCGATGCGGGGTGGGCCGTTGTCGTGAGGAACGATGTTGGAATCGTCCCAGCGGACGATGTCCGATCCGGTGACGCTGAAGGTGTGCCGTCCGTCGGTCGTCTCGATGGTGACGGTGTCGCCGGGCTTCACATCCTTCAGGAAGGCGAAGTGCGTGTCGCGGTGAGCGGCGAAGACAGCGACCCCGCGCTCGCCCGGCCTGGCGGAAGCCGCCATCAGCGTGGGGCCGAAGGCGAGGCTTTCGCCAGCAGCATCCGTCAAGGCCAGGACTGTCTTGTTCTGCGCCGGGAAGGAAAGGCGGGCCGTGGGCGAGAAGTCCGCCCACGGCCAGGGTCGCGCAGGATCGCCGGTGGAGAGCTGACGCTCCCAGGCGCTGGACATGAGGACCTGGGCGACTTGCGCCTTGGCCGGGATGTAGAGCGCCTGCGCGGCAATGAGCGCGCCCGCAACCAGGAGTGCGAGTGCGGAAAGTGAACGTGTCGAGATGTCGGTCGGCTTCATCCATCTCTCCAAGAGCGAACTCGCCCTCCCGCCGGGTGGGGTGGGGCGGGAGGGCGGGCCGCCGGCTAGCGCCTGCTCCTCACCGATGACGCTGTGCTCGATGGCCCGACACTGGCTGGCGCCAGTCCCCGGGAGCCGATGAGGATACGTCCGCGGCGCAGGAGGGCGGCGCCGAAAGCGATCAGACCAAGACCGAAGGCGAGCATGAGCTCCCACGTTGTGGCGGCGCCGGGCAGGGCGAGGTTACTTTCCGCTGGTGGCTTCTCCTGCATGGCGCGCGCGTTGATGTTCTGCATGACGGTGTCGGGCAGATGATCGAAGCGCAGGGCGCGGGCTTCGGCCTCCGGACCGAAGACGGCGCCGAAGTCCCAGCCTTTGGGAAGCATCGTTGCGATCTGGCGGGTGTCGGGTCTCTCGCCGGCGGGACGCGCAGGCGTCTTGTCGACGGCGACGAGGCTGGTGAGGCGTGAGACAAGGTGGAAGTCGAGCGCGGTCCTGAGGACGCCCTTGTCGACGTCTTCCAGGCTCATGCCGGAATAGCGGCTCTCCTCGAAGCCTGCGATCTTGGCGCGGCCCCAGAGCTGGGCGACGCCCTTGGTTGCGGCGGCCTCAGAGAGCGAAAAGGTCTGCGTCCATGTCCTGCCGTTGAGCTTGCCCGAGAGGGTGAGGTCCCCCTTGAGGTCGGCGGTGCGGAGGACAAGCGTGACAGGCTCGCCGGCATAGAGGTCCGGCAAGGGCGAAGGGTAGGCGTCGGCGGCGCCGTCCGGGAGCTTCACGGCAAGGTCGGTCATCACCGGGTTTTCGAGCGCGGCGAAGAGTTTCGCGGATTGCTCGGCGACCTTGGTGACGTCGTCCATGTAGGTGAACGTGCCACGGCCCTGGCGGGCAGCGCGCGTCATGAAGTAGGCGTTGGGGGCCGAGCCGATGCCAACGGTGAAGAGTCGCGACCGGCCGAGTCCGCCTGTGAGGGCGGAAAAGAGTTCGTCCTCATTGCCGATCGCGCCATCCGTGATGAAGACGACCTGGCGGACCTCCTCTGCATTGGACCTGTCGTTATCGACCAGCGCGGCGCGCAGGGCGGGCAGCATCTCGGTGCCGCCATTGGCCTGGAGGTTCGACACGAAGCGTTTGGCGCGGGCGAGATTCTGTGCGTTCGCGGCGACGGCCGTGGTGAACAGCATGTCCATCGTGTCGTCGAAGCGGATGACGTTGAATTCGTCCGTGGGAGCGAGGCGGTCGAGGGCGAGGAGGAGGCCTTGCTTGGCCTGGTCCATCGACTCGCCGGACATCGAGCCCGAGTTGTCGATCACGAAGATCGTCTCGCGGTCGCGGCGCTGGCCTTCGACCCTGAGGACGGGCGGGTTCACGACGGCGAGGAGATAGTCCTCGCCGTTTCGCTCCTCACGGAACAGGCTGGCGGTGGGGGCAGCGGCCGGTTCAGGTTTCCAGCTGAGGATGAAATCTCGGTCGGCTGGAACCTCTCCATCCTGGAGCTTGATGCGGGCAGAGTCGGCGTCGGCTTCCGTCACGATGAGGCCGTGCGATCGCGAGGAGATGTCGGCGAGGCGGAAGCCGGATTCGAGCGCAATGTCGAAGCTGACCGGCAGGCGCAGGCCTTCCGCGCCGGACGGTTCGTGCGCGGGGTGGAGGACGGGTGGGGTGATGCGGTCGCGATCGGGCACGGGATCGTTGACTGCGAGTATGCGGCTGGTGCGATCCGCCGTCGGACCAAAGGTGGGTTTCGGGCTGTAGCGCGGGGCGATGACAAGCGGGAAGCGGGTGGACCAGACGCCGTTATCGAGGCGGGCCTTGTCCTGATATTCGATCTGGATAGCCACGGTTTCGCCGGGGCCGATATTGGCGAGCGATGTGGTGAACAGGTTCGGGCGCTCTTCTTCCACAAGGCCGGCGCGCTGGCCGTTGGCGGCGGCTTCCGCGTAGATGATGCGGGCTTCCTGACGCTCCTTGATGTCGCCTTCGATGAAGCGGTCGCCGATCACGATCTTCAGCGTGTCGACGGCGGCATCCTCCGGCAGGGGGAAGGCGTAGACGCCTTCCACCCACTTGTCGGTCGGGTTGGTGAAGCGTTGGGTAAGCCGGGTACGAATGACCGGCCCGGCGATGTCCATCTTCACGTCGGCGGCGACAAGCGGCGCCTCGACATAGCGGCCGGGCGTCGAGGACTGCAGCAGGAGCGAACCTGAGGAGACTTCGCTTTTGCTGACCGTCCCGTCCTGTGCGTAGGCGGCGGGCGTCAGGCAGGTTGCGGCAAGCAGCGCGCCAGCCAGGGCGGGGCGCGTGCGCAGTCCATGTGATGCAAGGGTGCTCATCTGTTCCATCGGGGGGGCCCAGCCCCTTCGATGGAGACACACAACAATGTGAGAGCGTCGGCTGTTTGCTTGAGCGGTGACGTTGTAGCGGCGAGTGCGGCGGAGGAGCGGCGATTGTGTCGCGCCAGAGGCCGCCCCACTCGCGTTTGGCGATGCGATCGCTAGGATGACGCCCAGCGTTTCGAAGGAAACGCATTCGTTTCTGAGCGGAGAGCGACGTGCCACGCCTTCTCAAGCCTTCGATTCTGGCAGCTTTCTTTCTCACGGCATGCGCATCGCCACAGGAAGCGCCCGGCGTTGACGCTGCGCAGGCGCCGGGGACCGCCGCGACGCAGGTCGCCGCAATTCCGGCGGATCGGTTGACGCCGGCGGCCATCGCGGCGGCGGACGACTTCCTCTGGCTGGAAGCAGTGAACGGTCCGCGCGCGACCCGGTGGGTGAACGAGCAGAACAAGAAGACCGAAGGGATACTCAAGGCCGATCCACGTTATGAGCCCTTCCGCGCCGAGGCGCTGTCGATCCTGACGGCGCAGGATCGCATTCCGGCGCCAACCTTCCGCGGAGAGGGCATCGATAACTTCTGGCAAGATACGAAGAACGTTCGTGGGCTGTGGCGCGCGACGACGCTCGACAGCTACCGGTCTGACAAGCCCAAATGGACGGCCGTTCTGGATGTCGATGCTCTGGCGAAGCGCGAGAACGCCAACTGGATCTTCAAGGGCGCCGACTGCCTCGCGCCGGATGAGACGCTCTGCCTGGTGAGCCTGTCGGATGGCGGCAAGGACGCCGTGCGCGTCCGCGAGTTCGATACCAAGCGGAGGGCTTTTGTATCGAAGGGCTTCGACATTCCCGAAGGCAAGCATCGTATTGCCTGGCTGGACAAGGATACGCTGCTGGTTGCGACTGACTTTGGCGCTGGATCGCTGACCGAGAGTGGCTATCCCTATATCGTGAAGTCGCTCAAGCGGGGCCAGAAGCTTTTCGAGGCGACAGAGGTCTATCGCGGCTCGGCCAGGGATGGCGGGTACGGCGTCAATCCCCTCGTCATGCGCGACAGTGCGGGCGCCGTTCTGGCGGTCCTCGTGTCGCGCCCGCTCGACACGTTCCGTGGCGAAGTTTGGGACATCACCTCGGGCAAGCCCGCAAAGCTCAACCTGCCGGTGCGCGTGACGTTGCGCGGCATGCTGGGCAAGGCGGGCGGAGCGGCGCCGCGACTTGTGTTCACGGTGGAGGAGAGCTGGGAAGTCAGCGGCCAGTCAGCGCCGGCGGGCGCACTGATGGCTGTGCCGATGCGGATGCTGCTGCCCCCGCCGCCGGGAGTGGGCGTGGTGATGAGCAATCGCGATCTCGCGATCTTCGAGCCTACGGCGCGGCAGTCCGTCGAGGATGTTGCGGTGTTCGACGAGCGGGTGATCGCGACTGTCTATGACAATGTCCGTGGGAGGGCGATTGTCTTTACCGACAAGGGCGAGTTCGGCGGGTGGCATCACAATCCGCTACGGACGCCAGAGAATGTCGCCATCCATCTCGGCTCGTCGGCGCGCGCGGCCGAACAGGTGTTCTTCACTTACGAGGGCTTCCTCACGCCGCCGACGCTGAGCCTTGCCGACATTGCGGCGCTGACATCCGGCACGGTGAAAGAGGCGCCGAAGCGGTTCGAGGCGTCCGGCCATGTGGTGGAGCAGTTCGAGGCGGCCTCGCGCGACGGGACCAAGGTTCCTTATTTCATCGTGCGGCCGAAGGGCGAGCCGAATGACAGGACGCCGACCATGATGTTCGGCTATGGCGGTTTCCAGGTGAGCTATCCGCCCGCCTACAAGCCGGAGTTGGGCAGGATCTGGCTCGAGCGCGGCGGGGCCTATGTGATCGCCAACATCCGTGGCGGCGGCGAGTTCGGTCCGGCCTGGCATCAGGCGGCGCTGAAGGGCAATCGCCAGCGGGCGTTCGATGATTTTGCGGCGGTGGCGGCGGACCTTGCCGCACGGAAGATCACGTCAGCCAAGCATCTTGCGATTTATGGCCGGTCGAATGGCGGTGTTCTGACCTCCGTGACGCTGACGCAGCATCCCGAGCTGATCGGCGGGGCGGTTATTGAGAGCCCGTTGGTCGACATGATGCGCTATCACGAGCTGCCGCCGGGAGCGTCATGGATGGGCGAGTATGGCGATCCGCGCATTGCAGCCGAGGCGAAGTTCATCGCGGCGTATTCGGCCTATCAGAACCTTCGACCTCAGCAGAATTATCCTGAGGTCTACATCACGACCAACACGCGCGATGACCGCGTGCATCCCGGACATGCGCGCAAGTTTGCGGCGCGCCTTCAGGCGATGGGCTATCCCGCGCTCTACTACGAGAACACGCAGGGCGGGCACTCGAACGATTCGGACCCTATCCTCAATTCCGAGCGCTGGGCGCGGCACTATGTGTACCTCGCCCGGGCGCTGGGACTCGCCGCGGGGGAGTAGCGCTGGCCGCAAGCAGAAACGCCGCCCTCGATCGGGGGCGGCGTTTTGCTTGGTGTGGCTGAGGCAGATTACGCCTTCAGTTTGGAGATCAGCGTCCAGCTTTGGGCAAGCGAGGTTGCGCCATTGTCGGATTTGACTTCCGCCCAGGTGGCGCGCGCGGCGTCGGCCTGGCCGGCGCGGAACTGGGCGATACCGAGATGGAGGCGTGCGAACGCGGCCTCCTCAGGATCAGCGATGCCCTTGTTGAGCGACGCCTGAAGCACTTCGATCGCCTTGGCGTAGTCTCCATAGCTCATGTGCGCTTCGCCGAGCTTGGCCATGTAGGACGCATCGCCCTTGGCCATAGCTTCGGCGGTTTCCTTCGCGAGGCCGGCCTTGTCTTCGGTGACCCGCGATTTCGCCTTGGCAAGGTTTTCCTTGTCCTCCGCGCTTGCCAGTTCGCCGCTGGCGACAGCGGGTTCAAGCAATTGCAGCGCCTCGTTTGGCAGTCCGCGCGAGGTCATCGCCTCGCGGATGGCCTGACCTTTTTCCTGGGGGCTGAGCTTCACGCCAGCCGCCATCAGCGTGCGATAGAGGTCAAGATGCGTGGCCTTGCTGAACTTCGGCTCGTTCTGGGCGCGCGCTATGTAAAGTTTCCAGGTTTGTTCGGAGGGATAATCCGCAAGCGACTGTGCGAGGACATCGTAGTATTCGGCATTCTGCTTGAGCTGCTGGTGCGTGCGCATCAGCAGACGATACCAGGACTCCGGCGGCTTGCCTGAGGCGCGTGCGGCGAGGATGGCCTTGTTTGCGAAGACCACGGCATTGGCATGATCGTTCGCCTTGGAATACTGGTCAGCGAGCCGGATGAGATCGTCACCTGTGCCGCCATAGGCGTCGACGTAAGCGCGTGCCGCGGCAAGCGAACCTGCGGCATCACCTGCATCGGTGTGCGCCTTGGCGAGCGCGCCCTTGTAGAGCTTGATTTCGTCCGGCGTCAGCGTGCCAGAGGCAATGAGGCTGTTGATGAGGGTGACCTGCTGGGCGCCGTCCTTGGTCTCGGCGGCCACGGCGAGCTTGAGGCGATCAAGCTGGGCCTTGTCGGTCGGGGTCTTCACCTTGGTGGCGGCGACGTCGAGTTTCGCCTTGGCCGTGGCCCAGTCCTTGGCGACGATGGCGTTACGCGCCTCGTTCAGCGGCTGGACGATGTCCTTGCTGACCTGGACGGCGGCCGGGTTAGTCTGCGCGATGGCAAGCGGGGCGGGCGCGGCAATGGCCACCAGGACGGCGACAATGGCAGTGGCGCCGGGCATGCGGAACATCATTCCTTGGAACTCCCTGATTTTGGTCCCCGAATACCTGCGAGAGGGGCCCTCGCACAACGGACTCCACTGTAATTTGACCCTGTGTCGCGGATAAGGCGGGGTTTCCTCGCGGATTCAGCGGGCGCCAAACGCAGTTGAGGGCGAAAATGTGGCCTCATGGTCCGGCAACCGGGCCGGATGATCTTTTGTCCCGCGCCGGATCGGCGTATCAGCCGCCGCGAACCTGAAGGAAAGGCTTCCGCCCATGTCCGCCCCCGTTTCCGATGCGCTGAAGAGGATCAAGCCCTCGGCCACTATCGCGGTCACGCAGAAGGCGCGCGAACTGCAGCAGAAGGGCGAGAAGGTGATCGGCCTGGGCGCCGGCGAGCCGGATTTCGACACGCCGGACAATGTGAAGCAGGCGGCCATCAAGGCCATCCAGGACGGCAAGACGAAATACACCGACGTGGACGGGATCCCCGAGCTGAAGGAGGCGATCTGCGCCAAGTTCAGGCGGGAGAACGGGCTCGAATACAAGCCGTCCCAGGTGAACGTCTCGCCGGGCGGCAAGCCGGTGATTTTCAACGCGTTCATGGCCACGCTGAACCCCGGCGATGAGGTCGTGATCCCGACACCATACTGGGTCAGCTATCCCGAGATGGCGCTGATCTGCGGGGCAACGCCCGTGTTCGCGGAAGCGAAGGCGGCCGATGCCTACAAGCTGAAGCCGGAAGCGCTCGATCGTGCGATCACGCCGAAGACGAAGTGGCTGATTCTGAACTCGCCCTCCAACCCTTCGGGTGCGGCCTACACACGCGCCGAGCTGAGGGCGCTGGCGGACGTGCTGCTGGCGCATCCGCATGTGTGGATCCTGACCGACGACATGTACGAACATCTCGTGTTCGATGGGTTCGAATTCTTCACCATCGCGCAAGTGGAGCCGCGGCTTTACGAACGGACGCTGACGATGAACGGCGTTTCGAAGGCCTATTCGATGACGGGCTGGCGGATCGGTTATGCTGCGGGACCAGAAGCGCTGATCAAGGGCATGGCGAAGGTGATGAGCCAGACGACGTCCAACCCCTGCTCGATTTCGCAGTGGGCGGCGGTCGAGGCGCTCAACGGCACGCAGGCCTTCATCAAGCCGAACCAGGAGCTTTTCAAGTCACGCCGCGACCTCGTGGTTGGCATGCTGAACCAGACCGAAGAGTTGAACTGCCCGACGCCGGAGGGCGCGTTCTATGTCTATCCCGACTGCTCGCGCGCGATGGGCAAGACCACGGCGGGTGGAAAGAAGCTGGCGAACGACGAGGACTTTGCCGCTGCGCTGCTGGAAGAAGAAAAGGTGGCCGTTGTCTTCGGCTCGGCCTTCGGCCTGAGCCCGGCCTTCCGAATTTCCTACGCAACATCGACGGAGAAGCTGGAAGAGGCGTGCCGGCGGATCCAGCGGTTCTGTGGCAACCTGAAACGCTAGGGTGCTCCGGTGCGGGCGCGATTGTCGCGGCCCGCATCGCGGCGGCGGTCCTGATGGCCATGCTGCTCGCGGTGGCCCTTGCGATGAAAATCGGCGGATTCGCGCTGGCCTGATCTCTACTTCAGCGTGGGCGAATCGAGGTTGAGTCTGGCGACCGGCAGGCGTTCCATGCCCGCGCGCTTGTCCTTCACCTTGTCCCAGAACTGTGCTGTGTCGCCGACGACCACAACGGTTGCGGTGGCCGGATCGTAGTGTGTCCTGGCGGCGGCTGCCACCTGTTCGGGGGTAACGGCGTTGATGTCGCCGGAATAGGTCTGCAGCTTTTCAAGCGGCAGGCCGAACTGGGCAAGCGCAGAGTACTGGCCCGCCAGGCCCGCTGTGGTTTCGACCGAGCGGCCAAAGCCGCCGATGATCACCGCCTTGCGGGCGGAGAGTTCCTTCTCGGGGATCGCTTCGGCGCCGAGGCGGGCGAATTCCGCGAGCATGAGATCGACGACATCCGGGACAGCATCGTTGCGTGTCTGTGCGGCGGCGACGATGGGCGCGGTCTGCTTGCGCGCCGACAGCGATGAGTTGGCGCCGTAGGAGAGACCGCGCTTGATGCGGATCTCGGCGTTGAGGCGGGCGGAGTAACCGCCGCCGAGGACGTTGTTGGCGACCGCGGTGGCGTAATAATCGTCCGCGAGGCGCGAGGGGCCCGGGCGACCGAGGAAGACGGCGGCCTGGCCGATCTGCGGCATGTCGAGCGCGATGGCGCGCGGGGCGCTGGGCGTTCCTGCAGCGGGCGCGGCAGGCAGAGGCGTTGACGGCTTCGCCCAGTTGCCGAGTGCTTCTTCCGCCAGCGCGAAGCCGGCTTCGGGTGTGACGTCGCCGGCGATCACCAGCACGGCGTTGTCCGGGCGCCAGTTGGCGGCGTGGAAGGCGGCGAGCTCGGGCTGCTTCAGACTGTTGAGCGATTTCGCCGTAGGCGTGCCGCCATAGGGACCGGCGCCGAAGAGGGCGCGGGTGAGCGCGAGGCTGCCGACGGCGCGCGGCTGGGTCAGCTGGACCTTGATGTTGTCGAGCGTTTCCTGGCGGGCGCGGTCGAGCTCGTCCTGAGCGAAGGCCGGGTTCTGCACCACGTCGGCCATGATAGCGAAGGCCTGGCCAGCCTTGTCGGAGCGGGTGGAAATCGACACATCGGTAGCGTCTGGGCCGGCGCCGGCGCCAATGGTTGCGCCGAGGCTTTCGATCTCGCTGGCGATCTGCGTGGCCGTGCGTGTTTTCGTGCCGCGCGTCGTGAGATCGGCGGTCATCGCCGCGAGGCCGGACTTGCCGGCGGGGTCGTAGGCGCTGCCGGCGGAGATGCGCAGGCTTGCGCTGATCAGCGGCAAGCCGGGCTTGGGCGCAACGATGACGCGGAGGCCGTTGGCGAGGGTCTTCTCGCTGGCAGGCGGCACTTTGGCTGCAACAGGCGGGCCGGCTTCGGGCGGCAGCTTGCGCTCGCCTTCGGGCGCGAGCGTGTAGACCGGGATGTCGGCGGCGGCGATCTCGATTTTCGAGGTCTGGATGGTCGGCGCATCGGCGAAGGTGTCTTCGGTTGCGCCGTTCTGCATCTCCTCAGGCAGGTAGCGGATGGTGACGGATTTCGTATCGTCCATGATGGTGCGCGCCACGCGCTGGATGTCTTCGGCGGTGACGCTCTGGAGCCTTGCCAGCATCTCGTCTGATGCACGGGCGTTGCCGAACAGGATGACGCTGCGGGCAAGGTCGTCGGCGCGGCCGTCGGATGTCTCCCGGCCTTGCAGGGCGGCTGTGATGAGTTCGTTGCGGGCTTCGTCAAGCTCAGCGGCGGTGACGGGCGTGTCGCGCATGCGTGCAATCTCGGCCTTCAGCGCGCTGATGCCTTCATCGACGGTCTTGCCGTCCGACAGGATGACGTAGAGCGCGTAGATGCCGGGATGGGTGGTTATGTCGAAGTTGGAGCCGACATCGGCGGCGACCTGCTGCTCGTACATCAAGGACTGATAGAGCCGCGAGGACTCGCCGCGAAGAAGGATGGCGTCCATCAGCGTGAGGGCCGCGTTATCGGGGCTCGACGCGGCGGGAGAGGGCCAGGAAATCACGGCGGCGGGGAAGGGCACGTTGGGCTCGAAGACCGTGTAGGTCTTGGCCTCGGTGCGTTCAGGCTCAACAGCGGTGACGCGCGGGATCTCGCGCTTGGGCGTTACGAGGCCCGCGAAGTATTTTTTCACATAGGCATCGAGCTGTGCCGGATCGAAATTGCCGGAGACGACAAGGATGGCGTTGTCGGGCCGGTAGTAGGCGGCGTGGAAGGCGCGTACGTCTTCCACAGTAGCGGCATCGAGGTTTTCCAGCGAGCCGATGCCTGGCCGACCGTAGGGATGCACGCTGAAGGCCGACTGATAGAGATACATGCCGAGCAGCTTGCCGTACGGGTTGGAGAGGTAGGACTGGCGCAGTTCTTCCTTGACAACGTCGCGCTCGGACTTGAAAGCAGCCTCGTCGACGACCAGCGAACCCATGCGCTCGGCTTCGCCCCACAGGACCCGCTCAAGATGGTTGGCAGGGACGGTCTCGTAGTAGTTCGTGAAATCGTTCCAGGTGGAGGCGTTGTTGAAGCCACCGGCGTCTTCTGTCAGGCGATCGAAGCCTTCGGGTGGAAGGTTGGTCGTCGCCTTGAACATGATGTGCTCGAAGAGGTGGGCGAAGCCGGAGCGCCCCTCGGGATCGTCCTTTGAACCGACATCGTACCAGACGGCGACAGAGACGCTTGCAGTGTTCGTGTCCGGCATTGCGTAGACGCGCAAACCGTTCGCCAGCTTCTTGCAGGTGAACTCGAGCGGGGCAATCGAAAGCGCTGCGCCGGTCTGCGCGGCGGCGGGTGTGTCGCTCGCCTCGCAGGCGGCGAAGCCATCGGCGGATTGCGTCTCGCAGGCGCCGAGCACGAGCACTGCTGTGACTGCGGCGATCAAGCTGGAAACCGAGCGGCGGACGTTCATCATGAGGATGGCCTGAACAGGTGAGCAACGTCACCTGATAGCAATCCGCTTCCGTCCGGGCGAGCGATTTTATCGATAGTCGAGATCGGAGCGATCGGCTGTCGCCTAGAAAATCGAATACCCGCCGTCGATTACGAAGGAATCGCCGGAATGGTAGGATGAGGCGTCGGAGGTGAGATAGACGGCGACGCCGCCGAAATCCTTCGGCTCGCCCCAGCGCCGCATGGGCACACGTGGGATCACTTTTTCGGCGAAGGCAGGGTTGTCCTGCGCGCCCTGCGTCATGTCGGTTGCGATCCAGCCCGGGAGCACTGAGTTGGCGCGGACGCCGTAACGGGCGTGTTCGACGGCGATCGATTTCATCATTGAGATCACTGCGCCCTTGGTGGCCGCGTAGGCCTCGTTGCGCGCGGCGCCTTCGATGGCCGCAAGTGATGCGACGCCGACAAGCGAGCCGCCGGGATCGCCAGCCTTCGCGCGCTCGACCATGTGCTTGGCGGCTTCGCGAAGGGTGAAGAAGACGCCATCGAGATTGACCGACAGGACGCGGCGATAGACGTCGGTTGGGAACTCGGCGAAGGATTTGGCCCCGCCGCCGATGCCGGCATTGGCGAACACGCTATCGATGCGGCCGAAGTGCTTTGCAACGTCGGCCATGGCGGCTGCAACCTGCGCCTCGTCGGCGACGTTGACGGTCCAGGCTTTCGTCTTGCTCCCGAGCTTCGATACGGCATCTGCATTATTCTTTTCGTTCGAGCCCCAGATCGCAACACTGGCTCCGGCGTCGGTGAGGGCCTGGGCGAAGCCAAGGCCGATGCCGCGGTTGCCGCCCGTCACGAGGGCGACCTTGCCGCTGAGGTTGAAGGGGGCGTAGGGCATGGGCGTCTCCTCGGCTTGCTTTGTCCGTTTGGACGCCGTGGGCGCGCTGTCGTCAAGCCGCTACCAGACGGACGCTATCTGGCCTTGCGGAATCGAATGCGGCCGCGGAAAGTGCCGGCGTAGCGGGGGTTGAAGCGTGCGGGTGGCGGTTGTCTTGAGCGTGTTGGCGATCTGGCTCGCGCCGGATGCGATGGCGCAGGCCAAGGGTGTGGCGCTGCAGCCGGATCGGGTTCCGGGAATGTGCGTGACGCTGGCGGGGCGGCAGGGCGAGTCGATCAGCGTGCCGTGCGATGGTTCGGCGCGTCAGAACTTTGTGCTTCCGGAAACGGGCGTGGCTGGTCCGATCACGCAGGACGGGCTGTGCCTGGCTGTCGAGGACGACAACAATTTTCCCCCGATCCTGGCAGAGGCGTGCGATGGCTCGCCGGAACAGACGTGGACGGTAAGCGAGCTGCGCGAGGTCCGCAATGGCGTCAGTCGTTGCCTGTCGCTGCTGGGCACATCGAGCCGGACCGGCGAGATTGTCTATGGCGCCCGCTGCCCGAAGGACTGGCCGGCGCAGCAATGGATCCTGAAGCCAGGGGTCGCCACCAGCGTGATCGAGGCGTCGCTGGAATCGAAATCGCGACCGGGGATGTGTATCGGTCACAACAGCTGGCTCGGCCTCTACCCGTGCACCGATAGCTATGGGCAGGTGCTGAGTTTCGATGCAAAGGCGCCTGGCCAGATCCGGATGAAGAGCAGCTGTTTCGCGGGCGGATTTGCGGGTGGCACGCTGGGCCTGAGTGAATGCCACAACAATGGGTGGCAACGCTGGACCCTGCTGGAGAGCGGGGAGGTGGCGAACGAGCTGCTTGAATGTATCACGCTCACCAGCGAGAACGGTCGTGACGTGCTGCGGGCGCTTGGCTGTGACGGCAAACCGGATCAGGTGTGGACCGTCCGCAGGAAGCCCACGACGGACTAGCCGCGCAGGGCAGTTTGTCCGGGGGCGCGGCTGAGGTATATCCGTTCCCGGACAAACCCTCTGCCCGGGATGCACGACATGGCTGACGATCAGGGCGACCGGATGGCGCAATTCATTGCGCGGTTGACTGAGGCGCTAGGGCCGAAGGGTGTGTCGACCGACAGCCAGGAGATCGAGCCCCATCTCAGCGACTGGCGCGGGCGCTGGAAGGGCTCGACGCCAGTGCTGGTGAAGCCGGCGTCGACCGAGGAAGTCTCCGTCGCGATGTCACTGTGCGCCGAGCACGGGCTCGCTGTGAACCCGCAGGGCGGCAATTCGGGTATGGTCAATGGATCCGTGCCTCAAGGCGAAGTGCTGATCTCGCTCAAGCGCATGAACCGGGTGCGTGAAGTGGATGTGCTCAACGATGCGATGACGCTGGAAGCAGGCGTGATTCTGACGCGGGCGCAGGAGATCGCAGAGGAGCATGGGCGGCTGTTCCCACTGTCGCTGGGCGCGCAGGGCGTGGCGATGATCGGCGGGCTGATCTCGACCAATGCGGGCGGCGTGCAGGTGCTGCGCTATGGAATGATGCGCGATCTCGTTCTGGGTATCGAGGCCGTGCTGCCGGATGGACGCGTGTGGAACGGGCTGCGCGGTCTCAGGAAGGACAATACGGGCTATGACCTGAAGCAGTTGTTCATCGGCGCGGAGGGGACGCTGGGCGTGGTGACGGCGGCGACGCTGAAACTTTTCCCGCGGCCTGCGGTGAAGGAGACGGCCTGGGTGACGGTGGCCTCGCCCGCCAAGGCGGTCGAGTTGTTGCAACTGGCAAAGGCCGCAAGCGGCGGGGCTGTGACAGGGTTCGAGATCGTGCCCGCGCTTGGGTTGCAACTGGTGCTGAAGCACATCCCAGACACGCGTGATCCGCTTCCGTCAGGCCTGCCGTGGCGCATCCTGGTTGAGCTGTCGCTGCCGCGTGAGGAGGGCGCGCGTGACATGATGGAGGGGCTGCTCGCCGATGCGATCGAGACGGAGGTCGTGGCGGATGCTGTGATCTGCGAGAGCGAGGCGCAGAAGGCCATGGTCTGGAAGATCCGCGAGAATATTGCGGTCGCCGAGCGTGCGCACGGCAAGGCGCTGAAGCATGATGTTTCCGTCCCCGTGTCGCGAGTGGCGGAGTTCATGGAGCGCGGGGCGGCGCTGGCGCACACGATGGCGCCGGGCGCGGACGTCATCGCGTTCGGGCATGTCGGCGATGGCAATATCCATTTCAACATAACCCCGCCGCCGGGAGCGGATCAGGATCGGTTTGTCGACGCGGACGGCTTGCCTCTGTCGAAAGCCGTTCATGACCTGATCGCTAGCCTGAATGGATCGATCTCGGCTGAGCACGGCATCGGGCGCTTGAAGCGCGATGAGCTGGCCTGGCGAAAATCCGCCGTCGAGATGGACATGATGCGCGCTGTGAAACGCGCGCTCGATCCTGAGGGGCGGATGAATCCGGGGCGGGTGCTTTAGGCCTTCGGCGCGTCAGCGGTCGCGGGCTCGGCAGCCTTCTGGCCTTTCGGGGCGCCGAGGCTGTAGTAGGCCGTGGCCGGATCGACAGGTTTGGCGGCGGCGCTTTCAGCGGTGATGACCTGCGCCGTCGCTGGAGCAGGCGCTGCAGCGGCGACTGGCGGCGGCGTCATCTCCTTCATGATGTTGGCGCCCCAGCGTGCACGATCGACAGTGCGTTCTGAAAGTCCGAGTTCCTGCGCCGTGAACGCAACAAGGCCGCCGGACTTGCACAGCATCTGCACGATGTTCTGGCGCGTCTGCAGTTCAAGCATGCGCATCAGGACTTCGACCGTCTTGGGGTCGGCCTTCTCGAGCATGTCGACGAGATCGTCGAGGTGTTCGTTGTCATAGGCCATCGGGCCGTTGGCGAGGTCCTTGTTGATCGGCTTCTGCGGCCGTTCGAAAGAGAACATCGCCTCGTGGACCTTGATGCCGAGCGGCATGCCCGAGGGCTGGGCGTCCTCGGCGGGAAACTCGATCTCCTGCATCTCGCGGAGCACGCGCTGCTCAATCTCGCGCTGGTGCTTGAAGACGTCCTGGTCCTCGTACTCGGAAACAGCGTTGTCGAAGAGGTTCTCGATGCGTGCGGCGAGCACCGTGCCGAAGCTCTCCATCTGTGTCGGGATCTGGATGCGATCGATATCGAGCTGGAAGGCGACCTTCGGCTTGATGATCAGCTGGCGCTTGTCGGTGGTGGTGGAGTGGAAAGGGCGCGGCGCGCAGGTATGGACCCGCAAGGTGATCTCGCCGTTGCGTTTGTTGACCAGCGATTTCTCGTAATAGGCGCCCGTGGCGTCGGTCGTCATGAAGCTGAGGGTGGGCGCGTGCTTCTCGCGCAGCACCTTTATGCGGGGGTCCCAGATCGTCATCGGCGCGCGCAGGGCGCCGTAGAAGTCACCATTCTTGGTGGTGATGAAGGTGGCGTGCGCGCCCGCATCGTAGGTGCGCGCCGCGCGATAGACCACGAAAATCAGGAGCAGTCCGAGCAGGACGGCGCCAGCAATTGCAGCGATCTCAAGCATCAACAAGTCCCCACGCCACGCGCCGCCCCATCCGGCCGAAGCAGACTAGCCTTCCTGTCGGAGCCTCACAATTGCCAATTCATCAGTATTTCCGCTGGTGAGGGCCGCGAATTCTAGCCGAAGCAGAGTGACGTTTGGGCAATACCCGCGGCAGGCCATGCTGGACTGTGCCGATATTGTGGGGGGACGTCGCGTTAACCGGCACGGCGGAAGTAGATCGGATTGCCAAGGAGCAGGAGCTTGCCGGAGGCGTCGCGGATTTCGGGACGCAGATAGCCGCGCAGGGCGCTGGGGTCGAGCCGTGCGGATGAGGCTTCCAGACGCGTGCCGGGGCGGCTGGGAGGGGGGCTTATCGCTGTCCGGCCGTCCACAGTGACGTTATGCGCAACAAGGTGGAGCCGCGCAGCCGCTGGCAGATCTGACCAGGTGATCATGATCGTGGCGCCCTGGCCGGGCGCCAGCTCCAGCTCGTCCCCCATCGCCACTGATCTGCCTGCTGTGGCGCGTGCATCGAGCGAGGCTGAGGGAAGGCCCGCAACGTCGATGAAAACGCGTCCGGACTTCACTCCGGCGATGATGCCCTGCGAGGAGAGCTGATCGGCATAGACGACGGTTGCCGGTGTGCCGACGGGTGACTGCCTTGCCCCTCCCGCGTCGGTTGCGTCGTGGTTATCGCTGCCGGCGATCGCGGTGAGGCGGTGGCCTTCCTTCAGCAGCCTGTCCCAGAATGCGATGCCATTGAAGGCGCCTTCGGGACCGGAGTTGCGCATGCTGGCGCCGTTGATCACTTCGATGGCGCTGATGCGCGACCAGTCCGTGTCCTTCACCGTCCAGCCGCAACCCATGCAAGCTTCCCCTGATGGCAGGGATGGATGATTGACAGAGATGAAGGCGCCCTGCGCCTCCACCTGGTCAAACAGCCGTGCGAGCGTAGGCAGGCGCGGCGAGCCGAGCTGGAAATCGAGGAACTCCGTGTTGCCGATGACGTTGGCGTGGCCAGTGAAGGTCGTAACTTCTGTCCCCGGGATCAGCAGCGTCTTCGGAAATTGCGGTTGGGTTGCTGCCAGGTCGACAATCTGGGTGATTGTGTTGTGATCGGTGATGGCGAGGAAGTCGAGGCTGGCGTCTCGTGCGGCGCTGATGGTTTCGATGGCCGGGCAGGGTGCGCGTGCGCCGTCGACATCGCATGAGCCGTCTGAATGGGCGGTGTGGGTGTGGAGATCGCCGCGAAACCAGCCGGGCTCGGTTGAGAGCACACTCGGCTTGTAAGCCGGCGGCGCGCTGCTTCGGGCGGGTGCTTCAGGTGTGAAGCGGATGGTCGCCGTGTAGTTCGCGGTCTCACCCTCGCGGATGTTGGGAATGCCGAGCACGAGTTTCCATTCGCCAGGTTGGATCGGGCCGGATCGGTAGGAGGGGGTGGCCGTGTCGGCCCCGATGGTGAAGCTCGACTTGTTGCCGCCGCTCCAGCCGCGTTGGCCCTCAGGGTCGCGCACGCCGATGTCGATGACGGTTCGGTTCTCCTTGCCCGTGTAGGCGAAGTCGAAGGTGATGCGCTGCGTCCCGCGCGGAACGGTGAAGGGAATCTCGCGATAGGTCTGGTGGTCGGCGCGGGTGATCTCTCCGTTGAGGATGACGGGCGCTGTATCGGGTGTGGGCGCCGGCGGCTGCACGCAGGCGACGAGAGCGATAGCGGCGACAAGGTAGAAATGAGGTTTCAGCATGCAACCAAGCTTAGGGCGGGTCTGTGACACGCGGTAGTGGCGACCACTGCCTTCGCGCGGCGCAATAGAGAACGCCGCCCTCTCCGGGGCGGCGTTCAGGTCCCAAACAGCCGATGCTTACCAGCCGCAGGTCTGTCCCTTGTTCTGTTCCTTGATCCAGGTCTGCAGCGGGGCGAAGTAGGAAACGAGCGCGGAGCCGTCGATGTCGCGGGCGCCGGTGAAGGCTTCAAGCGCGTCGGGCCAGGGCTTGCTTGCGCCCATCTCCATCATCGCGTTGAACTTCTCGCCCACGGCCTTGTTGCTGTAGATCGAGCAGCGATGGAGCGGGCCGGTCCAGCCGGCCTGTTCGCAGGCGGCCTTGTGGAACTGGAACTGCAGGATGAAGGACAGGAAGTAACGCAGGTAAGGCGTGTTGCCCGGGATGTGATACTTCGCGCCCGGATCAAAGGCGTCTGCGCTGCGAGCAACCGGCGGCGTGATGCCCTGGTACTGACGGCCGAGATCGACCCAGGCCTGATTGTATTGAGCCGGCGTGGTCTCGCCGCGGAAGACCTGCCAGCGCCATTTGTCGACCTTCACGGCGAAGGGCAGGAAGGCGACTTTTTCCAGCGCGCGGTCCATCAGGAGGCCGATGTCGGCGGAGGCGGAGGGAACCTTGTCGATGAGGCCGAGCTGCTTCAGGTATTCCGGCGTAATCGAGAGGGCGACGAAATCGCCGATGGCTTCGTGGAAGCCGTCATTCGCGCCGTTCTCGAACAGGAAGTCCTGATCCTTGTAGGCGCGCTGATAGAAGTTGTGGCCGAGTTCGTGATGGACGGTGGAGAAGTCCTCCGCGTTCACCTGCGTGCACATCTTGATGCGGATATCGTCCTTGTTGTCGAGATTCCACGCCGATGCGTGGCAGACAACGTCGCGATCGCGCGGACGCGTGATCAGCGAACGCTGCCAGAAGGTCTCGGGGAGCGGCGCGAGGCCCAGCGATGTGAAGAAGGCCTCGCCGGTCTTCACCATCCTGAGCTCATCATAGCCCTTCTGCTTCAGGACGGCGGTTAGATCATAGCCAGGGTCTGAGGCGGGCGGGGCGGCAATGTCGTAGATGTTGTCCCACTGCTGGGCCCACATATTGCCCAGAAGATCTGCGCGGATCGGGCCGGTCTTCGGCTGTACCGCGTCGCCATACTTCGCGTTGAGCTTGCCGCGAACATAGCAGTGCAGGTCGTCATAGAGCGGCTTCACCTGGGTCCACAGGCGCTCGACCGTCTTTTCCATGTCGGCCGACGGCATGTCGTAGTTCGCCAGCCACATGTCGGCGATGTTCTTGAACCCGAGTTCGCGGGCACCTGCATTGCCGATATCGACCATGCGTTGGTAGTCGCGCTTCATCACCGGTGAGATCGCGTGCCAGCCCTCCCAGGCGGCGGCAAGCATTTTCGGATCGCGGGATTCGGCAAGGAGCAGGGACGTCTCTTCAAGGGTCAGCGGCGCCTTCGGGTCGCGCGGCTCCTCCTTGCTGCGTGAGGCGTTGAGAATTTTGAGCACGGCGGCGACGTCGAATTTCGCCGGATCGAGCGGGACCTTGCCCTTGCCATAAGTGGACTGGAGATCCGTGGTGATGGTGGCGAGCTCGTCGGCGACCTGCTTCTGCTGCTCGGGCGTGCCGGTGGAGGGGGCGGGCATGACGATACCGGCGCGCAGGATGTTCATCTTGCGCTGCTGCTCGGGCGTGAGGTTTGCGCCTTCGAACTGCTTGGTGCCGTTGGCCAGGCGCACGGACAGGAGCGTGCCTTCCGAGCCGGCGCGGGCGTTGAGCCAGTCGGTGTCGTCCGTGATGAAGTTGGAGTTCACCCAGGCGACCCGGGCGGCATAGTCGGAGAAGTCCGACAATTCCTTCTCGGCGGCCGAAAGGAATTCCGCCGCCGTTTGCTTTGGTGCTGCAGAGGTCGGCTCGACGACGGGCGCGGCGGCTTGCGTGGCGGGCGCTGGCAGGTTGGTGCAGCTCGAGAGGATCAGTGCGCCGATTGCGGCGCCGCAAAGCAGAAATTGTCTCATTTCATCAGTCCTGTTGGAAGACCCTGGGCCCGGAAGGGCGACGGCGGGCAGACTAGTGCTGCGCAAGTGCGGGTCAACAGGGCGGGATCAGCCGCGGCGTGGACCTGGATAGCGGGTGTTCGGGCCGAGTCCCGGAGCAGCCTCGGCAAGCTCCGCAAAGCTTTGCCCCGCGGCCTCGAGCGCAAACTCCACATTGGCGTCCGTCATCGCCGCCGACAGGAACATGTTGTGCCAGGGGTGGACATAGACGCCGTGTTCAACCATGCGCGCGCACCAGAAATAGCCAAGGCGCATGTCGGGGTCGTTGTCGAAGAGGATGAGCGGCATCTGAGCTGGGCCGGTCTGGCGCAGTGCGAAGCCGTGGGAGGAGGCGTGGGTGTCGAGGCCGCGGCGGAGGCTTTCGCCCAGCCCCGTAATGCGCTCAAGATAATCGGTTTCGCGCACCAGCTGGAGCGTGGCGAGGCTGGCCGCCATCGCGGCGGCGGCGAACCAGTAGGAGCCCGTGGCGTAGATCTTCTCGGCGGCGCCGCGCGCCTTTTCCCCGCCCAGCAGCGCCGAGATGGGGTGTCCATTGGCGATCGCCTTGCCCCAGCACGACAGGTCTGGCGCGACGCCGATGAGCGACCAGGAACAGTCGCGGGCAATCCGGAAACCTGCGCGGACCTCGTCGACGATGAGGAGCGCGCCGGTCTCATCAGCGAGTTCACGTGCGCGCTGCGCGTATTCGGCAGAGGGCGGGGCCTGGTCGATGAAGACGTCGTGACGATAGGGAGAGGCAAAGATGGCGGCGATGTCCTTGCCTGCGGCCTTAACCGCTGCTTCGAGGCTGGCGACGTCATTGTAGACATAGAGGTGCTGAGCAGCCTGGTCGGTCGGCGCGATGCCGCGCGGGCGCGGATTGCTCCACGGCTGGGAGCCGTGATAGGCGCCCGCCGCGCGCACAATGGCGTTGCGTCCGGTATGGGCGCGGGCGACCATCAGAGCCATCGTGGTGGCGTCCGAGCCATTTTTGCAGAACATCGCCCAGTCGGCGTGGGCGACCATCGACACCATCGTCTCGGCAAGATCGACCATAAGGGGCGAGGGACCGGTCATCGCGTCGCCGGCGCTCATCTGCTCGATATAGGCGCGGTCGATTTCGGCATGACCGTAACCGAAGAGCTGAGGCCCGTAGGCGCACATCAGGTCGAGCAGCAGGTTGCCGTCGGTGTCCCAGAGGAAAGGGCCTTCGGCGCGTGCGAAGAATTGCGGATAGCCTTCGGGCAGACCGCCGACTGCCTGGTGGCCATACATGCCGCCAGGAATCACGCGGGCCGCGCGCGCGCGTAACGCACGGTCCATCGGCTGACTCATCCCAAGGCCCCTCGACTCTCGCATCGATCAGTTACAGCGTGAGGCGCGCTCGTCCAGAGCACTCCCGCTCGCGAAGATGTACTCAAAGCGATTCACTTTGGCAGGCGAACTCCATGAGCAATCTGCTGCATGATCTTTTGGTTAATGGCTTCCCGCCGGACAAGGCAAAGCCCTGCTTTGTGAGGCCAGATGGCTTTATTGTAACGTATGCGCAGCTCCTGGATGGGGCTTCGTCAGTTGCAGGTCAGCTGGTGGCTGAGGGCGTGAGGCCAGGTGACCGCGTTGCGCTGCAGGCCGAGAAGAGTGTCGAAGGCGTGATGGTCTATCTCGGCGCGCTGCGGGCTGGCGCAGTCTTCGTGCCTCTCAATTCCGCATACACGCCGTCTGAGATTGCCTACTTCCGCGCTGACGCCGAGCCTTGCGTGTTCATCGACGATCCAAAGGCATTCGTTGCGAAGAGCGAAAGCTCATCGCCACTCGCCGCGCCAGTTGCACGCGGCGCGGACGACCTTGCGGCGATCATCTACACCAGCGGGACCACGGGGCGCTCCAAGGGCGCGATGCTGAGCCATGGCAACCTGGCCGCCAATGCGGTGGCGCTGCACCGTGCGTGGGCGTTCACGCCGCAGGATGTTCTGCTGCATGCATTGCCGGTGTTCCATGTGCACGGCCTGTTCGTTGCGCTGCACTGTGCGTTCCTCTCCGGCTGCACCATGGTGTGGCTGCCGAAGTTTGCAGATGCCGACGTGCTGGCGGGGCTTGAGCGATCGACGGTGATGATGGGCGTGCCGACCTTCTATACCCGTCTGCTGGCGAACGCGGGCTTCACGCGCGAGGCGGCCAGCCACATGCGGCTGTTCATCTCGGGTTCTGCGCCGTTGTTGCCGACGACATTTGCGGAATTCGAGGCGCGCACGGGTAAGCGCATCCTCGAGCGCTATGGCATGAGCGAGGCGGTGATCATCACAAGCAACCCCTTGGAGGGCGAACGCATCGCTGGGTCGGTGGGCTATCCGTTGCCGGGCGTCGACCTGCGGATCGGCGGTGGGGCGGAAACGGGCGTCATCGAGATCAGCGGACCAAGCGTGTTTTCGGGGTACTGGCGGATGCCGGAGAAGACGCGCGAGGAGTTCACCGCTGACGGCTACTTCGTCACGGGCGATGTCGGGCGTCGGGACTCGGATGGACGCGTGTGGATCTCGGGACGGGCGAAAGACCTGATCATCTCGGGCGGATACAATGTGTACCCGAAAGAGATCGAACTGGTGCTGGATGTGATGCCTGGCGTTGTGGAAAGCGCGGTGATTGGTCTGCCGCATCCGGACTTTGGCGAGGGTGTTGCGGCGGTGGTGATGGGCGTGGGCGATGAGGCGGCGATGATCGCAGCGTGCAGAGAAAAGCTTGCGGCGTTCAAGACGCCCAAGCGGATCATGTTTGTTGACGACCTGCCGCGCAATGCGATGGGCAAGGTGCAGAAGAATGTCCTGCGCGAACGCTATAAAGGGTTGTTCGGATAGCAGGGGCGTCCCGGTGTCTACCAGCGCAGAAGGCGTGAGCCGGCAATGGCGCCTGTGGCGACAGTGAGCGCGATCCCGAGCGAATACCACACGGCCACGAAGGGCGCTGCGTTCTCGTCGCAGTGGAGGCCGTAGACGGTGGCGGCGCCGCCGCCGGCGAGGAGGCCTGCGGCGGCGCCCGCAAGCGTGGCGCGCGTTGGCGCAAAGCGGCGCATTGCCCAGAGGATGGCGGCCAGACCCGGCAGGGCGAGTGCAAGAATGTACCAGGGACAGGCGTCCCAGCTGCCGCCCATCACGGCGACGTCGATCTCCGCCGCAGGCGTCATTGCGAGCTGGCCGGCCGCCAGCGCGCCGATCGCCAAGGCGCAGGCCGCCAGAAGAAGCCAGCCTGCGCGACCTGTTGCGCCGGGACGGGCAAGGCGTTCGGCAAGCAGGAAGCCTGCAGCACAGATGCCAAACGTGTAGGCCATCTTCATCCAGAAGGTCGGGTCGGCGAGGGCGGCTGGAAAATCAGGTCGGAAGCCGATCCACGGAACCATGATGACCAGGGCGACTAAGGCTCCGCCGAAAGCCAAAGCCGCGAGGCTACGCGGGATGGCGCCGCGCTTCACCGGCCCTGCATCGCGCGCGAGGAGGGCGATCAGCTCGTCAGTTTTCATCGCGCACCCGCTTCATCAGGACCTGCAGGCTGCGATGGATGCTCACCTTGACGGCGCCTTCCGTCATGCCTGCCTTGCGCGCCGCTTCGGCGTGCGAGAGGCCAGCGAGTTTCACATCCTCCAGCAACGCCCGCTGTTTCGGCGGCAGATGGCCCATGAGCTTGCCGAGATCCTGCCGCGCTGAAAGTTCCGTACTGTCCTCGCTGGCGAAGAGGTCCGAGGCGTCGTCGATCGGCTCGGTCCGGCGGATACGGTTGCGCCGGAACCAGTCGATCAGCTTGTAGCGGGCGATCGCAAAGGCCCACGCCGTGAAAGGCTGAGAAGCATCCCAGGTATCGCGCTTGAGATGAACAGCAAGAAGCGATTCCTGCACCAGATCCTCCAGGTCGGCGGCGCTGCGCCCCATCTTCCGCGCGAAGAAGCTGCGCAGATAGACCGTCAGCGCGCCGAGCAGTTCGGCATGCGCTGCTGCGTCTCCGCCCAGTCCGCGAAGCATCAACGTCTTCAATCGGGTTTCGATGTCCGATGCCAAGCCGAGGTCCGCCCATGCGCTGCGGGGTAGCGGTCGCAGATGTGTAGCGGAGGGCGCCGCCTGTTGTCACGCGCGGTTCAGATGCCAGCATACCATTCATAGCCGCGATCTTCCCAATAGCCTCCCTTGCCGCGGCCGAAGCCATCGAGCCGTTCGACCATCTCGATGCGCATGAGATACTTGGCTTGCTTGTAGCCGAGTTGGCGTTCGACGCGCAGCCGCAGCGGGGCGCCGTGCGCGATGTCGAGCGGCTGGCCGTTGAGGGCGTAGGCAAGGATTGTCTGCGGGTGGAAGCCATCGATGAGGTCGATGCTCTCGTAGTACATGTCGGGCCCGCCGGCATAGTTGTCGGCGCAATGCATGACAGCGAAGCGGGCGTTTGGCTTAAGGCCGGCGCTCTGGAGGAGCGGGCCAAGCTGGGCGCCGCGCCACTTGCCGATCGCGCTCCAGCCTTCGACGCAATCATGACGCGTGATCTGGGTGCGGGATGGAAGCGCGCGCAGTTCGGCCAGCGAAAGCGTCAGAGGGCGTTCGACGAGGCCATCGATGCGGAGGCGCCAGTTGGCGAAGTTTCCAGCGGCCAATGCATTGTAGGCTGGCGTGTTGGGATTCTTCGTGCCGTTCGCCTTGAAGATGGGCGAGATGTCGCGCTCGGAGAACTCGCGCGCCAGCGGCTGGTGGAGCATCAGTGCGCGCTGCGCCGAAAAGGTCAGCGCTTCACCGGTCCTGAGGAAGCTGCGGAAATCCGGAGAGGCGGAGAGGCCGTCGCAGCCGGTGAGGGCGAGGCCGCCGAGTGTGATGGCCCCGCCGGTGAGCAGCTTCCGGCGGGTGAGGAAGTCCTTTTTCACGGCTGGGGCTCCGGTGTGGTGGGCGGCACGACGAACTTGCCGGTGATCATCGAATGGATTTCGTTCCAGGCGCCGGCGACAACCACCTCGACCAGGTGAATGATCAGAAAGGCGACGAGCAGGTTGGCGGCTATGAAGTGAAGCGATCGCGCCGACTGCCGCCCGCCGAAGATATCGAGAAAGACAGGCGCAATCGCATTGAAGCCCGGCGACATGGTGAGGCCGGTAAGGACAATGAGCGGGAAGAGGAGGAAGATCACCGCGACATAGGCGAGCTTCTGGAGTGTGTTGTAGCGCTTTGCTGCCGGGCCCGTGATCCGCTTGAACTGAGCGTGATGGACGATCTCCTGCCAGAGATGGCGCGGCTTGAGCTCATCGCGCTCAGGCAGGATGTCGCGCGCGAAGTGGCGATTGAGGAGGCTCATCGCGATGTAGACGAGGCCGTTGATCACCAGCAGCCAGGCAAAGAAGAAGTGCCAGTTGCGTCCGGCGGCAAGGTCGCGATGCGAGGGAAGCGTGATGAGGTCGGGAAAGGCGGGCAGCGACAGCCAGGGCGTGTCGAAATTTGCGCCGGCCTGTCCCCAGTAGAGGTGGGGGTGCGCGTTGAAGATCTGCAGACCGCTCAGCAGCAAGAGGAGGAAGCACAGCGCGTTGATCCAGTGCGCGATGCGCACGATACGCGTGTGGCGGTAGATGACTTCTCGGGCGGGTTGCATGGTCATGAGATGCTCGATCGCGGCGTGCGTCGGGACGCCCAGGTGCGTCGGAGGGAGGAGCCGGGCGTCCCGGCGGTCAGCGTCAGTTGCCGGCCGGTTTCATCGGATCGGCCTTCATCGCGTCTGACGCCATTGGATCGGCAGGTTTCATGGCATCCGCAGCCATCGGATCGGCGGCCATGGCGTCAGGCTTCATCGCATCCGAAGCTATTGCGTCAGCCGGCTTCATGGCGTCGGCGGCCATGGGATCCTTGGCTTCCCCGGAGCAGGCAGCGAGGGCGGCGGCGAGCATTGCGGCGGCCGAAGCGAGCGTTAGGCGGTTGATCATGTCGATAGTCCTCTGTGTCTGTGCCGTGGCACGGGGTTGAACGGTAGGTCAGGCCTTGAAGGATGCGATGATGCGGCCGCCCTTGACGCCCTGGAGCAGGATTGCCGTGCGGTAGGCAGGGTCGGCTGGTTGGGGGAGTGCGTAAGTCGCCGTCTTGCCGTTCCAGCCTCCGAGGCGGATGAGTTCGCGGACAACATTGCGATGCGGAAGCGTGCGTCCGCTGTTTTCGCCCGCGCCGATCGGCACTTCGACCGTTCTTGGATCATAGCGGACCAGCCAGACATCTGCGCCGCCAGCAGGCGGCGCGCCTGCGGCGATGGCCACTTCCAATCCGGTGATCGAAATCGTGGGCGCTTCGAGGGAAAGCTTGGCCCCGGCGATGGCGTTCGCCAGCTCGGCGCGATTGGCGCCGATGATGTCGACATGGCCATTGATGATAACCTGAGGGGTGGCGACGTAGCGCCTGTTCAGGCCGCCATTGGTGTAGTCGTACTGACGCTGCGTGTTTTCGCGCGAGGCGAAGGTGTCCTTCCAGCCAAGGCTGTCCCAGTAGAGGACGCCGAAGCTGAGGACGAGTAGGTCCTCCCGGTCCGCGAGCGCCAGGATATTGGCGTTGGCCGGCGGGCAGGACGAGCAGCCCTGGCTCTGGTACAGCTCGACGACGGTGGGCGAGCTGGCCGCGCTGCGCTCGGCGGACGCCGCTGCAATTGCCAGCGCAAAGCCCAGCATGGCGACCGCCGGCGCAACGAACAGCAATCTGATCCTGGAAGCCGACATGACGCCCTCTTGTGCGCTTTCGAGCGCGTTCAAGGTGTCATTCGTGCGAGGCGGCCGGACGGTTACAGCGGGACGCTGAGTTGTTTTTCGGGCGAGGGCGGCTCGGAAAAGGGAAACGGCCGCTGTCGCCAGCGGCCGTTCCCATAAACCGGCATGGTGCGCCCTATCGCGCGCCGTCGGCCGTATTGGCCGCCGTGGGCAAAGGCTGGGTGTTCGTCGGGTTTCCCCCCAGCGCCGCGTGCAGGATGATCCACTGTTCGAGGCGGGCGCGATTGTTGGTGATGAGGTTGGCTTCGGCCACCTCGGCGTTGTCGCGCACGGTGAACAGGTTCAGGAGGCTTTCGGAGCCCTCCTGGTATTTCAACTCGCCGAGCCTCAGCACTTCCTGCGCCGCATCCGAGGCCTTCTGCAGAGCGACATTGCGCGAGGCCAGCGTATTGAACTGGTCGATGGACGCGACGATGTCGCCATAGGCGTTAATGATGGTCTGGCCGTAACGCTCGAGGGCCTGACGTTCCTGGCTGTTGGCCAGCTTGACACGGGCGTCAATCGCCCCTCCGTCGAATATTGTCTGCGCCAATGAAACGCCGATAGACAGGGCGAGATCGTCGAAGCTGAAGAGATCGCTCGTCGTGTTGAGCGTCGTGTTCTGCAAGCCGAGCGCGAGGTTGGCGTCGAGTTGCGGCCAGGGACCGAGTTCGGCGATGCGGGTGTTGGCAAAGGTCTGGATCATCGCGAGTTCGGCAGCGACGACGTCGGGCCGCGACCGCACGGTCAGTTCGGGCAGGCCGAGCGGCGGCGTGGCCGGCGGCTGGGGAAGGAGGCCGCCCAGCGTCAGCTTGTTCTGCGGGAAGCGGCCGAGCGCGATTTCGAGCGCGCGGACGGCAGCGCGCAAAGAGGCCTCGGAAGCGAGGATCGAGTCCTCGGCCTGGGCGAGGCGGGATTCGCCCAGCACGAGTTCATCGCGCGCGATGGATCCGGCGTCGAAACGGGTCTGTGTGATGCGGAATGTCTGGCGTTGGCGATCGAGCGAGCGGCGGTCGAGTTCGAGCTGCTGCTGTTGTTCGATAACGGTGAAGTAGGCGCGCGCGACCTGGGCGGCGATCTGGCGGCGCGTCTGTTCGTAGGTGGCTTCGGTCGAGCGAAGTCCGGCTGCCGATGCCTGGATCGAGGCCGAAAGGTCGCCCATGATGTCGACATCATAGCGGCCTGTCAGTGCGAACGAGTATCCGACATCGTCAATGTTGGAGTTGAACGCGCCGCCATCGGTGGCGGTGGCGCCGGCGCTCGCGCCGAGCTGCGGGAAGAGGCGTGAGCGTGTCTGCTGCAGCGAGGCCTCAGATTGCCGTACGGCCTCGATCGCAGCGCGCAGCGTGCGGTTGTTCTCAAGCGCCTCCTGCACAAAGGCGATCAGCTGGGCGTCCTGAAACACGCTATAGTCGGCGATGACGGCTGCAGGATCGCCGGTCATCGGCGCCAGCGTCCAATCGGTCGGCATGCCGGCGCGCTTCACGGCCATCGCCTCGAAGGCGGGCTCGGTGATGGGGAGGTGGCCGCAAGCGGAGGTGAGGAGGGCCGCGAGGGCGCCCGCGGACACGCCGCGGGTCGTCTTGTTATCAATCATGTCTCAGCGCCTGGATTGGGTCGAGTTGAGCTGCACGGCGGGCAGGGAAGAAGCCGAAGATCAGTCCCACGGAGGCCGCCGCCCCCAAGGCCGTCGCGATGATGATGGGGGAGACCATCATCGGCGCGTTGGCAATATGCGCATAAGCGAAGACGCCGATCCATCCTAGTCCCATGCCGATCAGCCCTCCCAGGGTGCAGAGCGCGATGGCTTCGAACAGGAACTGGAGAAGTATGTCGCCGCCGCGCGCGCCGATGGCCATGCGCAGGCCGATCTCGCGGGTTCTCTCAGTAACGGAGACAAGCATGATATTCATGACACCGACGCCGCCCACGATGAGGGAGACCGCAGCCGTGAAAGCGAGCAGCATGCTCATGGTTTCGGCCGCGGCGGCCCTCTGCTTTATCATGTCGGCAAAGTTAACAACCGCGAAATTATCCTGTTCGCCCGGCTCGATCCTGCGTCTTTCGCGCATCAGTGTGACGACTTCCTCTTGCGCCTGCATGACGTCGTAGCCGTCCTGCACCAACAGCTGGATGCGCGAAACATGGCGGGAAACCCAACGATTTCCACCTGTAATCCGGTTCCGGACCATCCCGAGCGGGGCCACAATCGTGTCGTCGCGGTCCATCCCCATGCCCCCGCCGCCTGACTGGCCTTTCGATTCGAGGATGCCGATCACCTCGATGGGAACGCTGTTGACCCGGATGCGCTGGCCGACTGCATTGCCGGCCGGGAAGAGGTTCTTCGCGGCGGTCCTGCCGAGCAGGGCGACCGCGGCGCCGCCCTGGACTTCCTGTGCGCTGAACTCGCGGCCCTCGGCGGCGCGCCAGTTGTTGACCTCGAAAAAGCCGGCATCGCCGCCCTGGATGTTGGTGACCCAGTTCGCCTCTTCGGAGACTGCGTTCGCCTGCTGGGAGAGTATCCCCGTGGCCGCTTCGACGAAGGAAAGATCGCGCAGGGCTGTGACATCAGACTCCGCAAAGGGTCGACCCGAACCACCGCCCATGTTGCGGCCGCCGCGATTCATGTTGCCGGGCTGCAGCGTCAGCACATTGGAGCCGACTGCGGAAATCTGCGCCTCGATCTGAGCTTTTGCACCCTCGCCAATGGACATCATCACCATGACAGAGGCGACGCCGATGATGATGCCGAGCATGGTGAGCAGGCTCCGCATCGGGTTGGAGAACAGGGCTTCTGCGGCGGAGGAGGTGGCGACACCGAATTTCATGGCCTGGCTCCGCTTGCCCGCTTGAGGTCGGGATGGGCGCTGTCGGATTCAATCCTGCCGTCCCGGAAATGAATCTGACGCCCGGCGTAGGCGGCGACCTCGTTCTCGTGCGTGATCAAGACGACTGTGATGCCCTGCCGGTTGAGGTCTTGCATCAGGTGCATGATTTCGGCGGTGGTCTTCGTGTCGAGCGCGCCGGTGGGCTCGTCGGCGAGCAGAATGCGCGGATGGTTGGCAAGGGCGCGGGCGATGGCGACCCGCTGCTGCTGGCCTCCGGAGAGTTGCATGGGCCGATGGTCCATCCGCGAGCCAAGGCCCACGAGTTCGAGGCACTCTTTCGCGCGCGCGTCGATGTCACCGACATCCTTGCGCGCATAGCGTAGCGGCAGACGTACATTCTGGAAGGCGTCCTGGCGGGCCAGCAGGTTGAACTGCTGGAAGACGAAGCCGAGCGTCTCGTTGCGCAGATCGGCAAGTTCATCGCGGCTCATTTCGGAGAGCGCGCGGCCATTGATCCACATCTCGCCGGATGTCGGACGGTCAAGCGCGCCGATGAGATTCATCAGCGAGGACTTCCCCGAGCCTGACGGGCCCATGATGGCGACGAATTCGCCGGTGTGGATGTCAAGATCGACGCCGTCGAGCGCGCGCACGTCCTGGTCGCCCATCCGGTAGATCTTCGTCAGACCTCGGCAGGAGATGATCGGCCTGGCTTCACTCATCTGGGTCAGGATCGCGCATCGGTCTTGTCGGCGGCGTTCGCGCGCACGACGAAGGCGTCGCCTTCCGCGGCTCCCCGGATCACCTGAGCGTTCTCGCCATCCGAGAGACCGATGACCAGACTGGCGCGCTCGAGTTCGCCTTCGGCGTTGAGCTTGTAAGCCATGATGCGCTTCTGCGATTGCATCTCGGAGGTCAGCCTGGCAACCGCGTCGTACTCCTCCTGACTGAGATTGCGGCGGAACACGGACTCGCGTGTCTGCTGCATCCGGGCGAAGCGTTCGGATGAGGCCTGCTGCTGCTGGATCGAGGCGGGCGGTGTGAAGCCGGCGCCGCCGACAATGCTCGCGCCGCCAGCCGGGGGGCTGGCTTGAGCGCCCGCGATGGAGGCCATCGCCTTCTGCATTTCGGCGCGCATCTCCTCCATGATCCTGGCTGCACGCGCATCGTCGACGCCCGCTGACTTGAGAATTTCCTGGAATTGCTGGCCCCCGCCGGGGCCGCCCATCCCGCGTCCGCCCCCCGGACCGCCCTGGCCGGGTCCGCGTTGCTCGCCCTGACCGCTTGCTTCGTCGGCAGCGCGGAAGGCTTCGGCGATTTCCTTCGGTGGCTGGAATCGGGTGGCGTCGTAGTCGATGCGGAGCACGTCAGCGACCCGGTCAGCAGTGATCTCGACATTGGCCGTCATGCCGGGGAGGAGACGGCCGTTGGGGTTACGCGCGTTGACGACCACCGTGTAGGTAACGACGTTGGCCGATTCGGCGCCGAGTTGGCGCACCTGCACGACCTGTCCCTGAAAGCGCTCGCCGGGGAAGGCGTCGACCGTGAAGACGACGGGATCGCCGGAGTCGATCCCGCCGATGTCGGATTCGACGACCTTGGCCTCGATCTCGACCTGCGAGAGATCTGCGGCGACCGTGAAGAACTTCGCGACCGACTGAGCGGACTGTACCGTCTGGCCGACTTCGACCTCGCGGCTGAGGATCACCCCATCGATCGGGGAGCGGATCTTGGTGCGCTCGAGCTTGGTGAGCGAGTCCTGTACGGTGGCGCGAGCGGTTTCCAGGCCGGCAAGGGCGGACTTCAGAGAGACCTCTTCCGTCTGCACAGCGAGCTGCGCGTTCTTGTACGCCTGTTCGGCCTGCTCCATCGCCTGGGTGGAGGTCGCGCCCTCTGCATAGAGCACCTTGGTGCGCTCGTAGGTCTTGGTCTGGATCTCGAGATCGAGCCTGGCGCGGGCGATCGCCGCCCTGGAATTGTCTACCGCGGCCTGCGACTGCTGCATGCGGGCCCGGTTCTGGTCGAGCGTGTTCTGGAACGTCTCGGGGTCGACCTGGGCGAGAACCTGATTCTTCTTCACCGGGTCATTGAAGTCGACATAGATCGCCGTGATCTTGCCGGAGACTTCCGATCCGACCTCGACCTTTTCGCGCGGTTGCACGGCGCCGGAGGCGGTAACGACGCGGGCGACGTCGCCTTTGTCGATCTTGACTGTCTCGTAGGCATATTGCCCGGTCGCGGCGGAGGCGCCGCCGCCCAGCAACACTGCGCCGACGCCGATGGCGACGATGCCCGCGCCCGCAATCCCGACCAGCAGCGTCTTGTTCATTTCCGACTTCCGAGGATCCAGTTGCGCCTGCAGGAGGCTGGCAGGCCCACATATGCGACTTCAAGCGTCGGGATGGTGATAATTCGTCGTGGTCTCACGGAAATTTCAGGCCGGTAACAACCTGTCGCAAGCGCGCGGTCACGCTGGGGCAGGGGCCGCAGCTGGCGTTTGACGCGGCCTTTCCGCAAGGGCTAAAGCAGGCTGGCGTGAGTTATCGGACTGTGGGCGGGCGTAGGCATGAGTGGACTGGACACACGCCGGCGTGCGCCATGCTCGAGCTGAAAACCATCTCCCGCACCGCCGGCGGTCTGTCGCTCAACGGCTTCTCGCTCGCGATTGTCGCTGGTCGTCCAACAGCCATCGTCGGACTTTCGCCTGCCGCGCGCGAGGCGTTCGCGCGCCTTGTTTCGGGGGCGGACCGGCCACAGTCGGGCGAAGTCCGGCTTGGCGGCGAGCTGCTTGGGAAGGCGCGCAGGCGTAAGGGCGTCCTGGTGCGTGTCGGATCGGCGGGGATCGCGCCCACGGCACAAACAGTTGGCCGGGTGGTGGGACGCGAGGCTGCGGCGCTGGCCGGACTGTCGCGCGAGCTTGAATCCAGGCTCGCCAGCCTTTCGGCCGGACAGCGCATGAAGCTGGCGTTGGCGCAGGCTGCGTTGGCTGGCGCCAAGCTTGTCCTCCTCGAGGCCCCGACCGCGCAGCTTTCGCACGAGGAAGCGGACGACATTTTCGGGGTGCTGCCCGGCCTGCTCGCGCCCGCGCAGGGCGTCGTGGTGATGCTCGCGGCGACGCCGGGCGAAGCGCTGGCGCTCAATGGCGATATCGTGGTGTTGGAGTCGGGCGCGATCATCCAGTCAGGCGGCGCGGGCGAGGTGAGCGCGTTTCCTGTGAGCCTGGCAAGCGCCGTGGCGACATCCTGGCCACAATTGAACAGGCTGGGGATGACCGCGAAGGCTGGTCGGTGGCTCCTGTCGGATGGCTCGCGGCTGCAGCTGCCGGAAGAGGCGCCGACTAATCTGAGCGGCGTCTGCACGCTGGCCTTCCATCCCGAGGACATGGCGCTGGAGCGCGCGAGCGAGGGTTGCATCCGGTTCGTGGTGCGGGCCGGCGAGACTGCGTGGGGCGGCTACCTGAAGGTGTTTTTCGCTGGCGCGGAGTGGGTGTGCCCCCTTGCCGGGGCGCCGCCGCATGCTGGGGCGCTGCTCAACGTCTTTGTCGACCGTGCACGACTGATCTTGTTCGATGCAGGAGGCAGGCCTGTGACTTGATGCTTCCATCGAAGCGGCCCGCGCCCTAGCATGCCGCCGGATCGGATACGCGGGGAGCGACGCGGATGAACCTTCTGCCTTTCGCGCTGCTCGCGTACATCGTGCTGCAGTTCGTCATCGCGTTCTTCGCCTCGCGCTTCATCAGGGTGGAGGCTGATTACTTTGTCGCCGGCCGACGGCTCGGCGTATTCGCCGTGGGCATGTCCGTGTTTGCCACCTGGTTCGGGGCGGAGGCGGTCGTGGGGGCATCGGGGTCGGTTGCGGAACAGGGGCTTGCGGGCGGTAGCGCCGATCCGTTCGGCTACACGCTCTGCCTGCTCGCGATGGCGACCTTTCTCGCCTACAAGCTGCGCGAAGCAGGCGTGATGACGTTCGTCGACTTCTTCCGCCATCGCTTCGGGCCAACGGCCAATACGATCGCTGCGGCGCTCAGCATTCCGCATCGCTGTTCTGGGCCTCGGCCCAGCTTCTGGCGCTGGGCTACATTGTCTCGGAGGTGACGGGGCTCGACCTGACCATGAGCCTGGGCGTTGCGACCGTGGTGATCGTTGCCTACACCGCGGTGGGCGGGCTGCTCGGTGATGTGATCACCGACATTGTGCAGGGCAGCGTGTTGATCATCGGGCTTGTCGTCCTGTTGATCGCGGTCTTCGCAAGTCACGATTTTTCGCTGGCCAGTATCCGACCGGAACAGCTGGCGTTTGTGGCTCTGGACGAGACCGGCGCGCCGATGAGCCTGCTGGCGACGCTCAACACCTGGATGATTCCAGTTGTCGGCTCGCTGGTCGCACAGGAAGCGATCGCGCGTTTTCTGGGCGCCACATCGCCTTCGGTGGCGCGCACGGGATGCTATATCGCAGCGGGGCTCTATCTCGTGGTGGGGTCGATCCCGGTGATCATCGGCCTGCTCGGGTCGGCTGCCGGCTTCGTGCCCGACGGCGACGCCGACCAGTTTCTACCGCAGCTGGCGCAGCGCTATCTCGATCCGGTGCTCTATGTGATCGTGATGGGAGCGCTGGTCTCGGCAATCCTATCGACCGTGGACACGACGCTGCTGGCGATCTCCGCTGTTGCGACGCGCAACCTCGTCGAGCCGGTCGTCCCCAACCTTTCGGAGACCGCCCGCGTGCGGGTGGGGCGGTTGATCACGGCTGCGACGGGTGTGATCGCGTTCATCGTTGCAGCATCGGGAGAGAGCATACAGGGCTTGGTGGAGATCGCCTCGTCCTTCGGCTCAGCAGGGATCGTGGTGGCGCTCCTGTTCGGGCTGCACTCCAAGCTGGGCGATGAACGCGCGGCTGTGGCGGCGCTGGTGACAGGCGCGGCGATGAGCTTCTTCGGGGATGGCGTAGTGGCGTGGGGCTATGGCCTGTTTGCGGGCGAAGACGCCGCCGCAGCGCTGCCCTGGTATTTCCAGGGCAATGAGGAAAGCGGATACGTGGTCGCGGTTCTCAGCTCTCTGATTGCCTATGTCTCCGTGGCGTGGCTTACAGCGCGCGGCTCAGGGCAGGTGGCGAGGGAATAGCTGCGCCGGGGCGCTCTCATTTGTCGTCCGCATACGGATCCGGGCCGCCGGCGGCGATCCATTCATCGACATGGGCGGTGAGGACGGGCAGGGGAACAGAGCCGAGCTGCAGGACGGCGTCATGGAAATGGCGGATGTCGAAACTCGCGCCCAGAGCGGCTTCTGCCTTCTCGCGGGCCGCGAGGATGGCCATCTGGCCAAGATAGTAGCTGAGCGCCTGGCCTGGCCAGGAGATGTAGCGGTCGACTTCGGTCGTCACCTCGTGCTCGGCAAGGGCTGTGTTGTCCAGCATGAAGCCGATCGCCTTTTCACGGGTCCAGCCCTTGGCGTGGATGCCCGTGTCGACGACGAGACGGGCGGCGCGCCACATCTGGTAACTGAGCATGCCGAAGACTTCGTAGGGTGTCTCATACATGCCCATCTCTTCGCCCAGCAGCTCGGTGTAGAGCGCCCAGCCTTCGCCATAGGCGGAGATGTAGCTGGTGCGCCGGAAGTCGGGCTGGCCGCCCTGCTCCTCGGCGAGAGCCATTTGCCAGGAATGGCCCGGGGCGCTTTCATGCAGTGTGAGCGCCGGGAGCGAGTAGAGCGCGCGCGAGGGCAGGTTGTAGGTGTTGAGGAGATAGCCGCCCGTGCCGCCACGGCCGGCGGTGTAGAAGGGTGCGACATCATCCGGCACGGGGCGGATGGCAAAACGTGCGCGCGGCATGCGCCCGAACCAGAGATGCGCCTTGCCGTCGAATGTCTTTGATATCCAGGCCGCGCGGTTGAGCAGCTCCTGCGGCGTCCTCGGATAGAATTGCGGATCGGTGCGCAGGAATGTGAGGAACTCGGATAGCGGCCCATCGAAACCGGCGAGCTTTTTCTGCTCCTCCATGCGTGCACGGATCCTCGCCACCTCCTTGAGGCCGATGTCGTGGATCTGGTCGGCTGTGAGATCGAGCGTGGTGAACTCGCGGATCTGCGCCCGGTAATAGGCCTCGCCGTTGGGCAGGCTGATTGCTGCGAGGTTTCTCGTGGTGCCGGGGTAGTATTCGCGTGTGTAGTAGGCGTGCACCTTCTCGAAAGCGGGGAAGACCTTGTCGGCGATGACGGCCTTCGCCTCGGCCTGCAGCGCGAGACGCGTTTCAGCCGGGATCGACTGCGGAAGCTGTTTGAAGGGCGCGTAGAAGGCCGAGTCCTCCGGCGTCTTGCCAGCATAGGCGGCGGTGATCGAGCGGTCGCGGCCTTCGAGCGTTGCGCGCGGCGGCGTGAAGCCTCGGGCAAGCCCAAGCTTCATGTTGGCGATCTGATCGTCGAAATAGCGCGGCGTATCCGCCATGCGAGCGATCCAGGCGCGCGCCTGCGCTTCGTTGCGGAAGGCGCGCGGTGCGGCGCTGGCGACGCTGGTCCAGAAGGTCGTATCGGCATTGAGCGGCTTCTCGTGCTCGCGGAACTCGATGCGCAGGATGCGCAGCGCGATCTGCTCGCGATAGATGCCGTAATTGACGCGCTGCCCGGGCGAGAGCGTTGTCGGATCGATCGCATCGAGGCGACGTGTCACGTCCTGCCAGTAGGCGAGGCGCGTGGCCTGTGTAGCGGGGTCAACGCGGGCCCAGGTTGCAACGCCGGCCTCCCCGCCTGTGTCGTCTTCCTCGCCTTCGGTCGGATCGAGGGCCTTTCGCCAGGCCCACTCGGTTTCGTAGATGGCGCGGAACTGCTGGTCCATCAGCGTCTCACGCGGACCGCCCGAGAGAGTGGTGCAGGCGGCCAGGCCAGCGATCGCCACGACAAGCATCAAGCGCTTCATTCCATCCCCTCGCAGTCATGAGGCAGGGTGTGCGCCGTCGACGCTGTCCGTCAAGCTCAGGCCTCATCCCACAACCGGCCGGCTGCGGTGTGGACCGCATGCGCGCCTTCGCTGATGGCGCGGGCGGCGCCGGAGGCGCGCACGAGCATGTTGCCCGCGAAATAGGTGGCGAGGATAAGCGAAGCCTCATCGTCCGCCTCCTCGCGCGCGGCGTAGGCGGAGCGGCACAGGAAATAGCCGCCGACAACATCGCCCGCGAGCTTGAGATAGGCGGTCGCGCCGGCAAGGGCCTTCTCGCGTTCGTGGCTCATCTCGGCGAGCATGTAGTCGGTCGCGAGTTCGAGGGCGTCGGTTGCCTCGTCGAGCGTCTTGGACAGATACCCGAAGGCAGGATCGTTGATGCGGGCAAGATCGACCGCGTGCGTGCGGATCTCGGAGATCATCCGGCGCATCGCGATGCCGCCATCCATGGACAGCTTGCGACCTGCGAGGTCGATCGCCTGGATGCCGTTCGAGCCCTCATAGATCGGGGTGATGCGGGCATCGAGATAGAACTGGGCGGCAGACGTCTCGTCCATGAAACCCATGCCGCCGTGGATCTGCACGCAGAGATTGGCGACTTCCACGGCGCGGTCCGTGGACCAGGCCTTGGCCAGCGGCGTCAGCAGGTCCTCGCGCGCCTTGGCGAGCTTGCGTGTGGTTTCATCGGTATGATGTTCGGCGAGGTCGGCTGCGTTGCTGCAGGCATAGCAGATCGCGCGCGCGGCCTGCACGTTTCCAGCCATCGTCAACAACATGCGTTGCACGTCAGGGTGGCGGATGATGGGAACGGACCCTTTCTCGCCGGGCACCGAGCCCTGCTTGCGCTCCTTGGCGTAGGCGACGGCGGCTTGAAGCGCTGCTTCGCCGACAGCGACGCCTTCGAGGCCGACATTGAGGCGGGCCGAGTTCATCATGGTGAACATGGCGGCCAGCCCCTTGTTCTCCTCGCCGACCAGCCACCCCTTTGCGCCCGAATACTCCATCACGCAGGTGGGCGAGGCGTGGATGCCCATCTTGTGTTCGAGGCCGATACATTTGAATGCATTGCGTTCACCCAGCGACCCGTCGGCTTCCACGAGGAATTTCGGCACCAGGAAGAGCGAGATTCCGCGTGATCCAGGCGGTGCATCCGGCAGGCGCGCAAGCACCAGCTGGATGATGTTCGCCGTCATGTCGTGGTCGCCCCACGTGATGAAGATCTTCTGGCCGGCGATGGCATAGGAGCCGTCGCTATTCGGGACCGCCCTGGTGGTGAGCGCGCCGACATCCGAGCCGGCTTGCGGTTCGGTGAGGTTCATCGCGCCGGTCCATTCGCCGGAAATGAGCTTCGGAAGGTAGATCTGCTGTTGCTCGGGCGTGCCGTGGGCGAGCAGCGCCTCGATGGCGCCGAAAGACAGGAGCGGGCAGAGACCGAACGCCATGTTGGCGCCGTGGATCATCTCGAACACGGCGAGCGCGAGTGGCTTGGGCAGGCCCTGCCCGCCGAAAGCCTCGGGGAAGGCGAGGCTCATCCAGCCGCCTTCGACGAATTGCCGGTACGCGTCGGCAAAGCCTGGCGCTGCGACGACGCCCTCTGCGGTAAGCTTGGCCCCGGTCTTGTGGCCGATGGGGTTGAGCGGGGCCAGCACGTCGCGGGCGAGCTTGTTGGCTTCTTCCAGAATCGGGGCCACGAGGTCCGGGTCGAAATTCGGATAGGCGCCGGTTGCGGCAATGTCATCGAGCCGTGCGATGCGACCGAGCGTCTGGGCGATCTGCGGAATGGGGGCGGAATAGGGCATGGCCGCACCTAGCGCGGTCGCGCCGGGCTGTCACGGGGGCGCCGCCAAGGCCTGGTGCTGGCGCTAAGCGTGCGGCGTCCTCGTCCACAGGACTAACGCATCAGATTGAAGTCCTTGCCATCAACCGTGATCGCAAGGGCTTTCCATTCGTTGGCGTTCTTGAGGTGCGGCTGCACCTCCACGGTGACCGTCTTGCCAACGCTCATGGCCTCGCGTTTGAGGCCGCGGTCGATCATGCGCTGGAGCGGCGAGAGCCAGACCTCGTTGCGCTTGCCGGCGACCGTGATGAACAGAACCGCGTGCGGCTGCTCCCACCTGAGCTCGGCGACAGTGCCGGTGACCTTCTGTTGCTTCGCCTCATCATAGGCGTCCCAGCCGTGGTGCGCGAAGGCGGTCCCGGCGATGGCGGTTGCCGCAAGAGCTGCAGCGGCGATGCTGGCGATGGTGCGCATGGGTTGATCCTCCTTGCGTCACATGGAACATAGTACGGAAGGGGAGCATCGGCGAGTAGGTGTTGAAGGGATTGCTTGGATCGCCGAGCACATGCGCTGCAACCGTCCAAGGTACGTCCACGCCGTTCATCACAAATAGAACAGCAGCCGGTTCAGGGCGACCGATATCTCGTATTCGGCGCTGGACGCCGAGCCGACGAGTTCTCCCAGCAAGGCAGTCGGCACGCCAACCATTTCCTCCAGACGGATGGTCATTTGCTCGCCGGCGAAGGCGATGACGGGATTGATGATCTTGTAGGGCTGGCGCCGCTTGGCGCTAATCAACGGCGCCACGATCACAGTTGGTATGTCGCGCATGTAGTTCGACTGAAGCTCGACAACCAGCCGGGTAGGCCCTCTGGTTGTTTTCAGCTTGCGGACATCCAGCCGCGCCATCAGATCAGACCAAGTTGCTCGGCCAACGTACCGTGCTTTTCAATCCAGGCATTCGCGGCAGCTATCGCTTCACGGTTCTCGGCAGCCCAGGCCTGAGCTTCCGCTTCTTTCAGGGCCTTCTCCGCGCCAGCGCGGGCAATGGCTTCGCTGTCAACTCCGGCTCTTTGAAGCATACCGGCCCGATCAGCCGGTATGGCAAACGAGATGGTTATCTCCTCGCTGGTGATGAATGCCGCTGTGTCTTCTCGTAAGCCGCGCTCGGCCGTCCTTGGACGGGCAAGGCCGAGCAACGAAGCTGCAGTCACTTCGCCGCACGTTAGACTTTCGATTCGCTCGGCAAGTTCGGGTCGCGGACGCTGCGAGCCTTTCTCATACTTGGTGATGGCAGAGTTTGTAACGCCTAGCGATTCAGCGACCTGTTGCTGAGTGAGACCATGTTTCTTCCGCCAATCCCGTAGTTTCAACATGCATTTAGCTTGCCACAAAGGAAGAACTAGGCAAGCGGTGTTTCCAAATTGGAAGGAAAATTACCTCGGCCCGATCATCTTCTCCGGCCGCACAAGCTTGGTGAACTCTGCATCCGTCAGATAGCCGCCGCCGACGGCTTCCTCGCGGAGTGTTGTGCCGTTCTTGTGGGCTGTCTTGGCGATTTTGGCGCACGCGTCATAACCGAGGCGTTCGTTGAGCGCGGTGACGAGCATGAGCGAGCGTTCGACGCCCTGGGCGATGTTGTCGAGGCGCGGCTGGATACCAGCGACGCAGTTGTCGGTGAAGGAAATGGCGGCGTCCGCAAGGAGCCGGACGGACTGGAGGAAATTGTAGGCCATCATCGGGTTAAACACATTGAGCTCGAAATGGCCCTGGCTGCCGGCAAAGCCGATGGCGGCGTTGTTGCCCATGATGTGGGCGCAGACCTGCGTCATCGCCTCACACTGCGTGGGGTTCACCTTACCGGGCATGATGGATGAGCCTGGTTCGTTTTCCGGCAGGGCGAGTTCGCCGAGGCCGGCGCGGGGGCCCGACCCGAGGAAGCGGATGTCGTTTGCGATCTTGAAGCAGGAGGCGGCGAGCGTGGCGATGGCGCCGTGGGACATGACCATCGCATCGTGCGCGGCCAGCGCCTCAAACTTGTTCGGCGCGGTCTTGAAGGCAAGGCCTGTGATCTCCGCGATCTTGGCGGCGACCAGCTTGTCGAAGCCCTTGGGCGCGTTGAGGCCGGTGCCGACGGCCGTGCCGCCCTGCGCGAGCTCCATCAGAGCCGGGAGTGTCTGCTTGATGCGCGCGATGCCGTTCTCGATCTGCTTGGCGTAGCCGCCGAATTCCTGGCCGAGAGTGAGCGGGGTTGCATCCTGCGTATGGGTGCGGCCGATCTTGATGATCTTTGCCCATTCCTTCGATTTTGCCTTGAGAGCGGCGTGCAGATGCTCGAGGGCAGGCATGAGGTCCGTCGAGATCTGTTCGGCGCAGGCAATGTGCATGGCCGTCGGGAAGGTGTCGTTCGACGACTGGCTCATGTTGACGTGGTCATTCGGGTGGACGGGCTTTTTCGAGCCCATCACGCCGCCCATCATCTCGATCGCGCGGTTCGAGATCACCTCGTTGGCGTTCATGTTCGACTGGGTGCCCGAGCCGGTCTGCCACACCACCAGCGGGAAGTGGTCGTTCAGCTTGCCGTCGATGACCTCCTGCGCGGCGGCGATGATCGTCTTCGCAAGCTTGGCGTCGAGTTTGCCGAGTTCGAGGTTCGCTTCGGCGGCGGCGCGCTTGACGATGCCGAGGGCGCGGACGATGGGGGCAGGCTGTTTTTCCCAGCCGATCTTGAAGTTACCCAGCGAGCGTTGCGCCTGCGCGCCCCAATACCGGTCGGCGGCGACATCGATCGGGCCGAAGGTGTCGGTCTCAGTGCGCGTCTTGGCGGCCATCCCGGAAGCTCCCATCGTCAGTGATGAGCGCGGGACTAGACCCAAGGCGGCGCGTGATCAACCGGGTGACGAGGCCTCCTGCATTGTGTGGATCGCTCCGATGCCCGATGATGTCATGGCAGCCGGCAGGGGAAACAGATGGTCTGGCGCATTCTTGCCTGGTCGGGTGCTGCGGTTGCCGTTCTCCTGACGGTCACGGTGTTTGGGGGCTCACTGGTCTGGTGGGTGCTCGGTTTTGGCGACCGGCTGGAGATCGACGGGCGGGCGCCTCTTGTTGCGGAGGCTGATTCGCCGGCGCCGACGGGATGGCGCGCCTATGGCGGCGACCCCGGCGGAACGCGCTATTCTGCAGCGGACCAGATAACGCGTGCCAACGTCTCCGGCCTTGGCCTCGCCTGGGAGTATCGCACGGGCGCGCTCGAGGGACGCCTCGACGCTGCACGCCGCAGCGCGTTCGAAGCAACGCCGATCCTCGTCGAGGACAAGCTGGTCTTCTGCACGCCTTTCAATGAAGTGATCGCGCTCGACCCGGGAACCGGCCGCGAGATCTGGCGGTACGACCCGAAGATCGATCTTGGCCAGAGGCCAGCGAACCAGTTCGTCTGCCGCGGCGTGTCGCAATGGCGGGATGCAACAGCCGAACCGGGCGCAGCGTGCGCGATGCGGGTGTTCATGGGAACCAACGATGCGCGGCTGGTGGCGCTCGATGCCGGCACGGGCAAGCCTTGTGAGGGATTTGGCGCAAATGGCCAGGTCCAGGTCGAAGCCTCCATGGCGCTGCGCTGGCCGGGCGAGCGGCAGATCACATCGGCGCCGGCCATCGTCGGCGATGTCGTCGTGGTGGGTTCGGCGATCTCAGACAATCTTCGGGTCGCAGCGCCGGCTGGGACAGTCCACGCCTTCGACGTGCGCACCGGGGCGTTGCGCTGGACATTCGATCCCGTGCCGCGCGATCCGGCCGACCCGGCGCGTGCAGGGTGGGGCGGCGCCTCCGCCGACACGGTTGGGCATGCAAATGTCTGGTCGACCATCTCGGTCGACGAGGCGCGCGGCTGGGTGTTCCTGCCGACATCGAGCCCAAGCCCTGATTTTTTCGGCGGGCTCAGAGCGGGCGACAATCGCTATGCAAACGCTGTCGTCGCGCTGGAGGGCGCAACAGGCCGGATCATCTGGCACTTCCAGACGGTGCATCACGATGTCTGGGACTACGATCTTCCGGCCCAGCCAGGTCTCTACACCATCACCGTGGCAGGCCGCCCGCGCGAAGTTGTGGCGCAGGCGACCAAGACGGGTTTCATCTTCGTGCTGGACCGGCAGACCGGCGAGCCTGTCTTTCCAGTTGAAGAGCGGCCAGTTCCGCAAGGTGGCGCGCCGGGAGAGACGCTCTCACCGACGCAGCCATTTCCAACACGGCCCGGGCCGGTTGTGCCGGATCGGCCGAATGGCGCGTTCGGGATAACGCTCTTCGACAAGCTGGCATGCGAGAATTTGATCGGCAGCCTGCGGGCGGAGGGCCTCTACACGCCGCCAACCGAACAGGGAACGCTGTTCATGCCGTTCACCGGCGGCGGCGCCAACTGGGGCAGCGCTGCGTTCGACCCACGTCGCAATCTGCTGGTCGTCAACATGAGCAATGTCGCGCAGGTGATCCGCCTCGTGCCGAACGACACGGACGAAGAGACCATGGAGCTCAGCGAGGATGCCGAGTATGCCCCTATGGAAGGCGCGCCGTTCGGCATGACGCGCGAGATCATCCTCTCCCCGCTTGGCCTGCCGTGCACGGCGCCACCCTGGGGCGTAATCGCCGGCGTCGATATCGCGAAGGGCGAGATTGTATGGCGCCGTGTGCTGGGTACGACGCGCGATGTTGCGCCCATGGACGTCGAACTGGCGACCGGCATGCCAAATCTCGGCGGACCAGCGATCACGGGCGGTGGACTGGTTTTCATCTCCGCGGCGTTCGACAGCTATCTTCGCGCCCTGGATGTCGAGACCGGCAATGAGATATGGAAAACGCGCCTTCCGGCATCATCGGTCGCCACGCCGATGACCTATGTCTGGCAGGGACGACAGTATGTTGTGGTCGCAGCCGGCGGCTACAGCAATTTCGACAGCCGCATGGGCGACTATGTCGTCGCCTTCGCGCTTCCGGACGAGCCATGACGCTGGACAGCGCTGAGTCATTTCCATGGACGCGCCACGGCAAGGTGCGCGCTCGCCTCGAGAGGGATGGCGCGCTCGAAATAGCCGTTGATGGGCTGACGACGCAGGCAAAGTACTACAAGCCGTTGCTCAGGGACTTTTTCCGGCTCCACTTCAAGGTGCGGCCGCGCTGGGGCGACTGGTCGGCGCATATCGCGATGGAGTTCACGGGCGAGCCGCCGCACATGGACCTCGACAATCTCGCCAAGGCGATGCTCGACAGCGCGGTGGGAGCCGCGTTTCATGACGATAGCCAGGTGGCGCGTCTGCTGGTGGAGCGCCGCGTCGGTGAGCGTGAGGGCGTCTGGATGCGGCTTTCGCCAATGGCATAGCGCCTCACCGGGATGTGCTTGCGGCAGGCTCCCGGGCGGGTCGACAGGGCATGGCCGCAGAATTAACCTTCGCGCACGCATGAGCGTGCGGGACATGGATTCCGGCGCCGGCCTCGGGAGGGTTGCATGAAACGTCTTGTCATCGGTGCATCGGTGGTGGCGACAGTATTGGCGGGCGCCATGCCGGCGGCTGCGCAGCAGGCCCCGCTGCCGCTGTTCAGCGAACTGAAGCCGTGGGACCCGGCCTACGCGGCGCCACGGACCGCATGGGGCCAGCCGGACCTGCAGGGGACCTGGTCCACCGCAGCGCTCACCACGCTGACGCGCAATGCGCAGAATGGAACGCAGGGGATGGGCCTGGTGATCCCGCAGGAGAAGATCGACGAGATCACCGAGAACTCCTACTACAACGTTCGGTTGCGGAACGACAACCAACGCACGCCTGAGACGGCCGGCGCCGGCGATGGCAAGGGCGGAGGCGATGTGAAGGGCTACAACAATTTCTGGATCGACCCCGGCTCGGAATACGCGAAGGTCAACGGCGAATACCGCTCGTCCTGGATTGTCTCGCCGGAGAACGGACAGATCCCGTTCAATCGCGCGGGCAACGCGGCGGCCGGCTCGCGCATGACGCAGGCGCGCTCTTCGCAGAACACGGGGCCCGAAATCCGCACGCTGGGCGATCGCTGTCTTGTCTCGTTCGCCAACCAGGGCGGCCCGCCGATCACCAACGCGATGTACAATAATCACGTGCAGATCGTGCAGACGCCCGATCATGTGATGCTGCAGATCGAGATGAACCACGATGCGCGGATCATTCGCCTCAAGAAGGACGCCGACGAAGAGAAGGAGCTGCCGGCGAACATCCAGCCCTGGTTCGGCGATTCGATCGGATGGTGGGAAGGCGAAACGCTGGTGGTGGAAACAAAGAACCTGCACCGGCTGCAGGCGCGCGGCCGAATTCCGCTCTCGGCCGAAGGCAAGGTCGTCGAACGCTTCCGTCGCGTCTCGGATGTCGAAATCGACTACCAGTACGACGTCATCGATCCAGTGAGCTACACACAGACCTGGAAGGGGCAGATGCCGATGCGCCTCAGCCGCGAGCCGATCTATGAATATGCGTGCCATGAAGGCAACCACGCGCTGCCCGGCATCCTGGTCGGGATGGCGCTGGAGCTGGACACCGCTCTGGAGGCGGATGGCGAGTAGGGCTACGCGCTTTTCCTCACGCCCCTCAGAAAAATCTGCACCGCGCGCCGGGCGCGCGCTTCGATCAGGTGCGGGGGCATGGTCGCGTTCGAGTCCAGCATGAGGCGGAAGCCGGAGTCCTGCATGACCATGCCGAACAGCATGGCGGAGGCTTCGTCCGGATCCTCGATGTTGTATTGCGCGCGCACAGCCGGCGAGGCGAGCCAGTTGGCGAGCAGCTCGCGCGGGAAGCCCTTGGGCTTTGATGCGCTCATCAGCTCAGGATAGCGTCGCACTTCCGAAATGATCAGGCGGGCCAGAGCCATTGATCGCGGGCTCGTGAAGTGCGTCACCATGCGCACCAGCACGCCGTAGAGTTCGAGCTCGATATCTTCGCCAGGCAGAGGCGGCGGCAGTCCCCCCATGTCGGCGACGTTCTCTATGAGGAGGGCGTGGAGCAGCTCGACCTGGCTCTTGAACTCTCGGTAGATGGTCTTCTTGGACATTCCGGCCTGCTGGGCCACCGCGTCCATGGTTGCGTGTTCCGGCAGGCCATCGAGGAAAATCCGGCGGGCGGCGGCAAGTATCCGTTCGCGGGCAGGCAAGACCTCAGCCGCTTCCTGTGGAACCTGCATCAAAACCCCGAAGTCTTCGATTCGTGATCGCCTTAACACGATCACCATGTTTGCAGGGTATATCAGGTTGATGTAGGGAAACGCCAGAGTTTCCGAGTTTGGGCAAGATGGACCTCCCCGATACGTCCACGGCCGGCGGCCTGGAACGCCCTGTTTCGGCAGGCGATCGACCGCTCGCGACCGAAAACCGCGCAGAATCAGTGAGTCGCTCGAACAGCGCTCGACCTGACAACCTGCCGGCTGGCCGACTCGCGAAAATAATCCGGCCGTGGCGTCGTGCGGCGCATTTCCCGAACGTATTAGCCACGCCATCTGCCCCCCAAGGGCTGCCGGAACCCGAAAAGACCTCCCCACCGGACGCGCAAGGACAAAAAATGACAAAGCAGCGCACCACCCTGACCTCGATCGCCGCGATCGCCGGCGCGGGGACGCTCTTCCTCGGTCTTCACGCCTGCGGGCAGAAGCCGGCCCCGGCTGAAGAAGCCGCCGCGACATCCGCTGCGACGACGTCCGGCCTGCAGGCCATGCGGGTGACCCGTATCGAGTCGCGCAGCCTCGCCGAGGAGATTGACGCCAAGGGCCGGCTGGTCGTCCGTGAGGAAGCGGCGGTGGGCACGGAACTGCCTGGCTATCGCGTTGCGGCGGTCTTTGCCGATGAAGGCGACTGGGTGAAGCAGGGCCAGGCGATGGCCCGCCTGGACGATGCCCTGCTGCAGGCGCAGATCGCGCAGGCGGAAGCCTCGCTCAAGACCCAGGAAGCGGCGTTTGAATTCCAGAAGAACCAGCTCGCACGCGCCGAGGCGCTGGTCGCAGAGGGCGCCTTCTCGCGGGTCCAGCTCGAGCAGACGCGGCTGGAAACCACCAGCTCAGAAGCGCAGCTGGCGGTCTCACGCGCGGCCCTCAACGAGATGAAGGTGCGCCAGGCCCGCATGACGATGCGGGCGCCGGTCTCGGGAATGGTGCTGCAACGTTCAATTCGTCCCGGCGAGATTTCCGGCGGCGCCGCGGGGCCATACTTCCGGATTTCGCGTGATGGCCTGATCGAGCTGGATGCTGAGCTTTCGGATTCCAAGCTGTCGATGGTCAAGGTCGGCGAGCGCGTGGATGTCACCCTGCCGAGCGGACGAACGATTGCGGGCAAGATCCGCTTTGTATCACCACGCGTTGACGTGGCTTCGGGTCTCGGTCGCGCCCGCGTCGAGCTGCCATTCGACAAGGAACTGCGGCCCGGCGGCTTCGCCCAGGCCCGGTTCAACGGCGCGGCTACGGGCGCGTTGAGCGTGCTGGCCAGCGCCATTCGCTATGAGTCGGGAGGTCCTGCGCTCATGGTCGTCGATGACGCCAACAAAGTCAGCCGCGTGCCGGTCAAGCTGGGCGAACGCATGGGCGACTATGTGCAACTGCTCGAGAGCCCGCCCGCCGGGACGCGCGTGCTGGAAACCGGTTCCGCGTTCACCCTGGATGGCGACGTGATCAATCCGGTCGAGGAGGCAGCGGCCCCCGCGCCGGCGACGTCGGAAGGAAATTAGTCCCATGAACCTTCCGATTTCCAGCTGGGCGATCCGCAACCCGATCCCCGTCATCGTGGTGTTCACCCTGCTCACCATCGCGGGGCTATTCTCCTATTCGCGGCTGCCGGTGAAGCAGTTCCCCAACATCTCCTTCCCGATGGTGCAGGTCATCGTCGTGCAGGATGGGGCAGCCGCCTCCGAGATGGAGAACCAGGTCACGCGCCTGGTCGAGAACGCGGTGGCCAGCCTGCCGGGGATCGAGCAGCTTGCCTCGAACGTGCAGCTTGGTGTGTCGGCCACACAGATCCAGTTCGCCATCGGCTCGAACCTGCAGAAGATGAAGGACGACGTGCGCTCGCGCGTCGACGCCATCCGCATCGATCTGCCGGCAGGTATCGAGCCGCCCCGTGTCGAGGCGCTGGATTTCACCGGCGGCACGCTGATGACGTTTGCCGTGTCGAACCCGGCGCTGTCGGCCACCGACTTGTCCTGGTTCATTGACGACACAATCGCGCGTCGTCTGCAGTCTGTCCCGGGCGTCGGCCAGGTGCAGCGCGTCGGCGGCGTCAGTCGCGAGATCAACGTCACGCTAGACCCTGCGCGCATGGCCTCGCTCAACCTCACCGCCGCGCAGGTCAACCAGGCGCTGAACGCCTACTACCGCAATTATGGCGGCGGCCGCACAGATATCGGCGGAGCAGAATCCACCGTCCGCGTTCTTGGCGAGACCGAAACGGTCGAAGACCTGCGCAATCTCACCATACCGCTTTTCAGCGGCGGTTACGCCAAGCTGTCCGACATCGCCTCGGTGGGCGATGGCGCCGGCGAGGCTCGGGGCTTTGCGCGGCTCAACGGACGGCCTGTGGCGGGCTTCAACATCGTCAAGGTCGACACCGCTTCCGAGGTGGATGTCGAGCGCGGCGTGCTGGCCGCGATCGCCGATCTCGAGGCCGGAAACAGCGGACTTGAAGTCACCAAGATCTTCTCGTTGACGGACGACACGAAGGCCAATTTTCACGCCACCGAGATGGTGCTGATCGAAGGCATGCTGCTGGCGGCGCTCGTCGTCTTCCTGTTCCTGCGCGATTGGCGCGCCACGGTGATCGCCGCCGTCGCAATGCCGCTGTCGCTGATACCCACCTTCTTCTTCATATCGCTGCTCGGCTTCTCGCTGAACGTCGTGACGCTACTCGCACTGACCCTGGTCATCGGCATTCTTGTCGACGATGCGATCGTCGAGATCGAGAATATCCAGAAGCGAACGCTCGCCGGCTACACGCCCTTCCGCGCCGCCATGGAAGGGGCCGATGCGATCGGCCTCGCCGTGCTGGCGACCACCGCCTCGATCGTGGTGGTGTTCCTGCCGACCTCGTTCATGGGCGGCATGTCGGGCCAGTTCTTCATCGAGTTCGGCATTACGGTCTCGGTGGCGGTGACGTTCTCCCTCCTGGTCGCGCGTTTCGTTTCCCCATTGATGGCGGCCTATTTCCTCAAGCCGTCGAAAAAGGGACATCGCGATGTGCGCAAGCTGCCGGCCTTCTACGAGAAGACGCTGGCCTGGGCGCTCAAACACCGGCTGATGGCCTCCGCCGTGGGCGGTGCGTCCTTCTTCGGCGCCATCGCTGTTGCCGGCATGCTGCCGACGGGATTCATCCCGACGGAAGATCCCGGCTACATCCAGTTTTCGATCGAGGCGCCGCCGGGAACGACCATCGAGAAGATGGAGCAGGCGACCCAGCAGCTGAACGGCATGCTTCAGGAGTTCCCCGACACCGAAGATGTCTTCATCAATGTCGGCTCAACCGGCGCCAATGGCGACATTACGCAGGGCTTTGCAACCCTTGTCATGCGCGAAGGCCACAAGCTCAAGACAGAAGAACTGAAGCAGGAGATTCGCCCGCGTCTGAGCGAAATCGCTGACGTTCGTGTCACTGCGATGATGACGGGCGGCGGGCCGAGCGGCTCGGACGTCAATATCATCCTGTCGTCGGAAAACACCGAGGCGCTGGAAAAGGCGCAGCTCGACCTGCTTTACGAAATGCGCAACATGCCGGAGGTGAGTAATCCGCGCCTGTTCCCATCAGCGCCTGGGCCTGAGCTGATCATTCGTCCGCGCGCTGCAGAGGCGGCGCGTCTCAATGTCGGCACCGACGACATTGCAGCGGTCGCCCGGATCGCAACCACGGGCGACATCGAGGCCAACACGCCGAAATTCTCTGAAGGCAAGCGGCGCCTGCCGATCCGCGTCCGCCTGCCGGACGAGGTGCGCACCGACCTTGCCAAGCTGGCCGAGCTGCGCGTGCCTGCGCGCGACGGGACGTCGACCACGCTGGGCGCTGTCGCTGACATTTACTACGAGCAGGGACCAAGCAAGATCACGCGGCTTTCGCGTGAACGCCGCGCGTCGGTCGAAGCCGACTTCTCACGTGACATTACGTCTGGCCAGGTCAACGAGGCGGTCGAGAACACCAAGACCATGCAGAACCTCCCGCCCGGCGTTCAGCGTGCGCGCATCGGCAACGATCAGGCGGAAGCCCAGATGTTTGGCGGCATTGTCATCGCCCTGCTGTCGGGCGTCGCGCTGATCTACTCGGTGATGGTGCTGCTGTTCAAATCGGTGTTCAAGCCGATCACCATCCTGGCGTCGTTGCCCTTGTCGTTCTCGGGCGCATTCCTCGCCCTCTTGATCTGCGGCATGGAAATTTCGATGCCGGTGATGATTGGCTGCGTGCTGCTGCTCGGGATCGCTGCGAAGAACGCCATCCTGCTTGTCGAGTTCGCTATCGAAGCCCAGCAGCGCGGCAAGAACACCTATGACGCGCTGTTCGAGGCCTGCCGCGAGCGGGCCCGGCCGATCGTGATGACAACAGTCGCCATGTCGGCGGGCATGTTGCCGGTCGCGATCGGGCTGGGCGAGGGTGCAGGTTTCCGCCAGCCGATGGCGGTGGCCGTGATCGGCGGCCTCATCTCCTCGACCGTGCTGTCGCTGGTGCTGGTGCCTGTGGTCTACTCCCTGATCGACCAGTTTGAACGCTGGCTCGGACCGTGGGCGGCAAAGCTCGCGACGAACCGGACGCCGGAGGACGAGGTGCTGCTGCGCGGCAAACGCGCCCACGAGCCGGAATCACCCGGCACGCCGGCGGAGTAGGCGCGCTTCGGCCAAGCCTCGATCAGGTCTTCACGAACTGGAGGCCGGCGGCGCCGCGCGTCTGCCAGATAACGTACGCCCAGGTCTTGAGCCGCAGTGTCGGTTCCGACAGCAGGACACGATCCGGCAGCTGGATGTCGCGCATGAACTCGACGCGTGCGCCCGTGTCGCTGACATTCTTGACGACGACGTCGACGCGCTCGCCCGTGATGAAAGCGAGGCTGCCGGCCTTGAAGGTTGGCTTGCGCTCGGCGCGCTTTTCGCCTGGAGCGACGGAGGAATAGTTCACTTCCTCGGCCGGCACGCTCGCGATCTTGCGCATGCGCTGCACAAGCGGGTCAGGCTTGTCCGGCGTCTTCTTGAACATCGCGCGCTGTTCATTCAAACCACCCCGCACACTAGGCTGGGCAGGACCTTTTACAAAATAGTTGCTACCAGAGTGTACACGATCGGGCCGACCCCAATCACCCTCACAGGTTAACGCGAGCGCCGCGAGCGTGTGGAACGCCAACCTAACCTCATGTTCCGTGGGGTGAGGGCGGGTCGTCCGATCAGACCGCCTTCAGGTCGGGATCCACGGATTGACCATCTTCCACCTGTATGCCGAAGGAATTCAGGATCATTGCGACCTGTGTGTACTGGCCGACGGTGAAGACGAGATCCATGCACTGTCGCTCGCTGTAGTGCTTCGCCAGCTCTGCCCAAACTGGGCTGGATACAAAGTGGTCGCGATTGAGGTCGTCGACCGCGCCAAGCAGTGCGCGCTCAGAAGCGCTCCAGCCCTGGGCGCCGGGCCCCAGCTTGATTCGCGCGATCTCAGCGGCCTCGAGCCCCGATTCGAGGCCGATGCGATGGTGCTGCGTCCACTCATAACCGGATTTGCACAGCCAACCGACGCGCAGGATGGCGATCTCGCGGTCGCGCGGCGAGAGGGAGTTGCGCGACATCACATAGCCGCCCCACCATGAGAAGGCGCGGAAGGCATCGGGTGCGCGGACCAGCGTGCGGAAGATGTTGAGGATCGAGCCGTCCTTCTGCCGCGACTTGGCAAGGCGCTCGACCTGCTCGGCTGTGAGTTCGGCATCAGACAGCGGGGTGATGCGGGGGGCGAGGAGGCGCATGGAAACTCCTTGATGGCCGCGACCGGCGCGCGGCTGCTCATCCTGCCCTGAGGGCAGGCATGGTGGACAGATATTCTGACGGTCCTGCGAGGTAGAGGAAGCCGTCGTGATCGATGTGGCCGGCGTCGCATGTCGCGACGAAGCCTTGCGGGTCACGCCGGACATGCCGCGCTTCGCCGCCGAGTTCGGCTTCGAGCGTGCGGGGCGTTCGCGCCCAGATCTCGCCGACGACGCCCGGGGGGAGCTGGCGGCCCTCAGCGTCACGGATCTCGACTGCGGCGCCGCGGATCGGCTTGCCGCAGCTGCCGCGCTTCGCTGCGAAGGCTTCCGCAGGCAGCGTGGCGATGTGGCCGGTCTGGGCCGAGCCATAGGCCTCGCTGACCGCGCGGCCAAACGCTTCCTTCAGCCACCGCTTTAGCATCCACGGGGCGGCGGCGCCGCCGATGATGACCTCCCGCAGTGAAGACGTGTCGGCTGCCGCCAGGAGGTCGGCATGGCGATGAAGCTCGACAAACGTTTCCGGGAAAGCGGCCCAATGCGTCACGCGACGCTCGTGGATCGCTTTAAGCGCGTCGGCGGCGTTGAAGGTGCGCATGAAGACGATGGTTCGGCCAGACGCCAGCGCGGCCCAGAATTGCATACAGCCCCACGTCCGGTGCATTGGCACGGTGAGCAGGGATGCGCCCGTTTCGGGCGCTGGCGCGCGTGAGATCGAGGCCGGAGCGGCGCGCCGACGGGGCAGGCTGACAAGACCCTCGCCCGTCCCCGCCGTCCAGGCCAGCAGCGAAGGTTGTTGGCGACCGAAGCGCGGCTGAGCCACCGGCGGGAACAGGTCCCAGAAGTTGAAAAAGCCGGGATAGGCTGCGTCGATGCTTGCGCGAAGGCGGAGGCTCAAACCATCAAGCGCCCGGGCGATACGGACCGGCGCTGTGTCGCCTGCGATGATGGCTGCGGCGCGGCTCGCGATCATTTGTCGACGGACTGATGCGCTCTGCGAGTTGGGATCGAGCGTGAGGAGACGCGCATCAATCTTGGCGCAGGCGAGGGCGATCACGGCCCATTCAATCCTGTTGCGGCAGCGCACGGCGATGACGTCGTCCACGCCGAGACCGCGACCGACGAAAGCGTCGGCCAGCAGGTCTGCATACTCGTTCCAGTCGCGGTAGGTCAGCGAGCACGAGCCCTCGAACAAGGCAGGCTCCCCGCCTCGAACGGCCGCCCAGTATTCGAGGCTGCGCGCAACCGGCTCGTTCACGCCGCCAGCGCCCTTCGCACGTTCCTCGTCAGGGTGTCGCGCATGCGCGCCAGGGAAACGTGATCGGGATTGATAAGCCACTGGAACAGGACTCCTCGCAGGGCGGCGACGATGAGGGATGCTTCGGTTCGGGCGTCGACGTCCGGCCGGATGTCGCCGAGGTCGCGCGCTTCGCAGATCAGCATTGCGATGTCCTCAACTGCCTGCTGCGTGATACGCGAGCCGAGGGAGCGAAGATCATAACGGGTGAGGCCCGCGCCGAGCAGGGCCTGGTAGACGCGCACCGTCGCAGGATCGCGCTCGGCGTCCTCGGCGCAGAAGACGATCACATCGATGAGGCGCTGAAGGCCCTGCGTCGCGATCGGTCCCGATCGGACCCGCCTGGAGTATTCGGCCACAATGAAGTCGGCGAGTGCGTGCAGCATCGCATTCTTCGTGCCGAAATAATGCGCCGGCAGCGCCCGCGAATATCCCGCCGCCTCTCCCACTTCGCCGAGCGTGAGTTCATCGAGCCCTCGCTCCGCAACGATTGTCCTGGCTGCCTCGAGTATGGCGCGTTCCGCGGTCTCGCGCCTTTCCGCCTGGGTCTGGCGTTCAGCGGCGAGCGTGAGGCCGCGCGTGCCCTGAGTGCTTCGCAATGACATCGGAAAGACAAACATATTAGCTTGTTGGCAAACAAGTATATGACCCTGGGTCAATCGCCTGACCAAGTGTCACACGCAACGGATGAGGCAGCGCCCGTATCGGCCCTGAGGCGATCAGGTTGTGGGCAAGAGCGCCGGGAAAAGCCCATCACCTGCCTGGATCCGTCTTCTGACATGGGGCCGGCGAGCGCCCATCGCGCGGACCCGCTGATCTTCGCGAGGCGGCCGAAGATCACCCAGGCGGACATTGCGTTGTGAGTGTGCTGCGTCGAAAGCCTCCCCGACACCCAGAACCCCATCAATGTCGAGCTCGCAATGGCCACCGCGACAACGGCGCAGAGCCAGGCGTCGCGCTCGACCCCTTGGGCCGCAGCCAGCGCGATGTCCTCGCTGGTTCATGGACAGCGCTACGTGTGCTGGAAGCGTCAGGCTCGGAGATGGGCATGACTGAACTGTTCAAAGGGCTGCCGCCTGCAGAACAGAAAGCCTTGGCTCTTCACGGACTGGAAAAGACAAACCGTGGATCGACGGCGCTTGAGCGCCATTGGCTGAAACCGGAATTGCGCGATAAGTGTGCCCACACACTGCGGGCCGCCCGCACCGATTGTCGAGGGAATCCCATGACCACCACCAGCCTGATCGCTCCTGCCGCTCCCGCCGATCAAATCTCGGCCTATATCGCCGCGGCGACCAAGGCGGCCTGGGGTGTTGTTGGCCTGCCCGCGGGCACGCCGATCAAGCCAATCAGGAAGGTCGGCGTGCTCGGCGCTGGCACGATGGGCGGCGGCATCTCGATGAACTTCGCCAATGTCGGGATCCCGGTAACGATCGTCGAAATCCAGCAGGCCGCGCTCGAGCGTGGACTCGGCGTGATCCGCAAGAACTATCAGAACTCGGCTGACAAGGGCCGCTTCCCGCAGGAAGAAGTGGGCGTCCGCATGAACCTGCTGACGGGCTCGCTCAATCGCGGCGATCTTGCGGACTGCGATCTCGTGATCGAAGCCGTCTTCGAGGACATGGCGGTGAAGAAGGACATCTTCGCCGACCTCGACCGGATCTGCAAACCCGGCGCGATCCTCGCCTCCAACACCTCTTATCTCGACATCAATGAGATCGCCGCGATGACGAAGCGGCCGGAGGACGTGATCGGCCTGCACTTCTTCTCGCCGGCCAATGTCATGAAGCTGCTCGAGATCGTGCGCGCCAGGCATACGTCGGACACGGTGGTCGCCACGTCGATGGACCTGGCGAAGAAGATCAACAAGGTCGCCGCACTCGCTGGCGTGTGCCCTGGATTCATCGGCAACCGCATGCTGTCCAAGCGCGGCCTGCCGGCAGGCGCTCTGCTTAAGGCTGGCGCAATGCCGTGGGACATCGACGCGGCGTTCAACGCGTTTGGCTTCAAGATGGGCCCGTACCAGATGAGCGATCTTGCTGGTCTCGACATCGGCTGGAAGCCGGGCGCTGCGACAGCCAACCCGCTGCGTGACATGATCTGCGAGCGCACGCCGCGGCGCGGTCAGAAGTCAGGCGCTGGCTATTACGACTATGACGAAAACCGCGTTGGCCGCCCGTCCCCGGAAGTTGCAGAGATCGTCAGGGAGTTTGCGGCCAAGTCCGGTGCTCCCCAGCGCAAGGTCACTCAGGAAGAGATCCTCGAAGAGTGCGTTTTCCCGATGATCAACGAAGGCGCTGCGATCCTCGAGGAAGGCATGGCCCAGCGCGCGGGCGACATTGATGTGACCTGGCTCAACGGTTATGGCTGGCCGCAGGACAAGGGCGGGCCGATGTTCCTCGGCGACAAAGTCGGCCTGCAGCGCGTGCTTGAGGTGACCGAGCAGGTGGCGAAGAACGTCCCGGACATCAAGGTTTCGAACCTTCTGCGCGCGATGGCCAAGGATGGTCGCAAGTTCGCCGACCTGCCGGCGCAGGCGCTCAAGGTCTAAGCGGCGTTGGCGAACTGCGGCGTCGGCTTGTAGAGGACGCCCAGCACCGCTGCACCGAATATCGCCGGGATCACCGACAGCCAGGGCAGGCCATAGGCGCCGAACGCGGCCGCGCCGCTGAGGCTGAGGGCGACGAATGCCTGTCCGAGTGTCGACATCAGCGAGCCTTTGGCGCGTCGACGGACGAAGTCGCGGCGGGAGCCGGGATTGCGTCGCCACAGGCCGATCAGGGCGGCTGACACCGTGGCGCACAGGACGCCAGCGGTCGTCCATCCGCCGGCCCAGGGATCCCGCCAGAAAAGGATCGCGATCGGGATCGTCATGAGCAGCAGCACGGGAACAATCGCTGCGAGGAGCTTGGCCCGGTCAATCGTCTTTGGACCGATTGGGGCCGAGGCAAGGAGATCAGGTGCGTCTTCCGCCGAAACAGTGATCCAGGTCAGACTCCCCGCCAGCGCGCTCGACAACAATGCGAGCGCCGGCGCGAAGGCCGCTTCGGTGAGCTGCAGGCCGCGATCCGGCCGCATCAACACGAAGACGAGCGGAATGAAGTAGATCAGCTGCAGGCCCACTTGCGACAGGAGGAGTGGGTCGCGCATGAGCAGGCGCACCTCCTTGCGGATGACCGAGCGCATCACGCCGCCGCGGACATCCGCAACGCGGACGTTCGTCGCGCGCCTGCGTTGACCCATGACGGAAGCAGCGGCCGCATCCGCCACGAAACGCCGGCTGAACACGTAGACGCCAAGGGGAAAAAGGACGCAGACCGCCGCGAGCCACAGGGCGGTCGCGGGCAGGTCGCCGGTGAAGGCGCGTGCGGGAAACAGCCACCAGGCCTGCGGATCGAGATCGAGGCGGCGGATCATCTCGATCATCTCCTGCTGGTTCATGCGCTCGCCGCCACGCGTGTTGACGTTGAACAGCTGGAAGGCAAGGAACACCGCTGCCCCTGCTACAGCGCTGATGACCTGCGCCAGCACCCGGGTGCGCTTGGGCCCGATCATGCGGAACAGGGCCGTCACGATGAGAAGAGCGATGCCCGCCGCGGCGAAGGCCAGAGACGCGAGCACGACCAGCGCCGAAAGCCAGAGCGGGGAGGAGAATACAGCCATCCAGAGAAGCGGAGGTCCCAGCATTCCGGCATAGAGCGGCAGGGCGCTGACGGCGATGGCGGAGGAACGCACCACCAGCACCCGCCACGGCGAGACCGGCGAGGACAGCAGAAGATCCAGGTCGTTGCGGGTGTAGATCGCCTCCACCGCCGCAAGTATGGCGCCCGACGTCATGACCGATCCGATGAAGGCGATCACCACGCCGATGATGGTGAGCGCGAGACCATCGCCCGGACCGTCGAGGAACGGCGGCGGCGGAATGTGCGGCCCGATGCCACGAAACATGAAAAAGCTCATGAGGAGCCATGCGGCAAGGATCAGGCCTACGATGATAAGCCCGCTGCGGGGGCTCATCTTGCCCCGCCGCCAGAATAGGCGGAGCTCATGCGCCATCAGCCAGCCGATGCTGCCGGGCTTGCTCATGGCGCAGCAACCGGACCGGCGGTCAGGGACAGGAAGACATCTTCAAGCGATTGGCCCTGCGCGCCCGCCTGCCGGCGCAGGTCGTCCAGCGAGCCCTCGATCAGAAGTTTTCCATCCTTGATGATGCCGATGCGATCGGCCATGCGCTCGGCCACTTCGAGGATGTGCGTGGTGAGGATTACGCCTGCGCCTTGGCTCACGCGCTCTCGGATCATGTCCTTCACCAGCCGGCTAGCAGCCGCATCGAGGCCAGTGAGCGGCTCGTCGAGCATCATCAGTTTGGGTTGATGCAGCAGGGCGCCAGCCAACACGGCCTTCTGCTTCATGCCGCGCGAGAAGGTCTCGCAGCGATCGTTGCGGTTGTCCCACAGGCCGAGTGTCTTGAGCAGGCGTTCGGCCTCGGCCCGTGCGTCCATCGGCGGTATGCGCCAGAGGCCGGCGACGAATTCGAGATACTCCCATGCCGTGAGCTTGTCGTAGAGCAAAGGTTCATCGGGAAGCCAGGCGATCATCTGCTTGGCGGCGAGGGGGTCGGCGCGTGCGTCCACGTCGAAAACGCTGATACTTCCAGCGTCCGCGCCAAGCAGGCCGGCCACCATCCGCAGCGTTGTTGTCTTGCCTGCACCGTTCGGGCCCAGCAAGGCGTAGAGTTCACCGGCCTTGACATCGAAACTGATGCCATCGACCGCTCGCTTGCCGCCATAGCTCTTGGCAAGATCAGTCACGCGAAGGGCCGTGGTCATGGGGCGGGTGGGCTCCACCTGAACAAACGAGCGGGCCTTCTAGCTGAGCCGGGCTGATCCGTCAGCAGGAGAGGCGCGTAAAGGCGAGGTGGACATGCTGGCGCCCTTCCTTGGAACTCTTGTCGGCATGGCTGTGGTCATGGGCCTTGCCTGGCTGTTCCAGCGCATCGTCCGCAATGGCGGCTGGATCGACGTGTTCTGGACGTTCGGCACGGGCGCGATGTGCGTGCTTGCGGCGCTATGGCCGGCTCCGGCCGCCAATGAATCGCGGCAGCTTCTGGTTGCCGCGCTGGCGGCGGTCTGGGCGTTGCGGCTGGGGATCTATCTCGGCCATCGCGTGGCGACGGGCCCCGAAGACACGCGCTATGCTGAATTCCGGAAAGAGTGGGGCGCCCACTTCCATCGCAACATGGCGATCCTGGCGATGCCGCAAGCGCCCGCGACGGCGATTCTGAGCCTGTCCGTGTTTGTCGCAGCGCATGGCGGTGCACCCGAACTTGGATTGCGTGATCTCTCAGGCATCGCGATTCTAGTGATCGCCATCGTTGGCGAAGGAATCGCGGACGAGCAGATGCGCCAGTTCAAGCGCGAGGGCCATCGCGGCGCCATCATGGACCGCGGCCTGTGGGGATGGTCGCGCCATCCGAACTACTTCTTTGAATGGATCGGCTGGCTTGCCTATCCTGTCATCGCCTTTGATCCCTCACAGCTGTGGACCTGGGCCACCTGGATCGCGCCGATCGTGATGTTCATCCTGTTGCGCTTCTTCACGGGCGTGCCGGCGACCGAACGGTCCATGCTCGCCAGTCGCGGCGACAAGTTCCGGGACTATCAGCGGCGGGTCAGCGCATTTTTCCCGCTGCCTCCAAAAGGAAAACCGACATGAGCCTGGTTGCTCGCGCAATCATCGCGTTCGAGGCTGCGCCACTGCCGGACAGCATCCGCAAGGGTGCAGTGTCGTTTCTTGTCGGACGCGTGAAGCAGCAGATGAAGGCTGTGCCGGAGGGCGCATCTGCGGCCTTTGCGCGGGACATGCAGAAGCATCCAATCGCCTCCCATACGCTCGACGCCAACAAGCAGCACTACGAAATTCCTGCGGAGTTCTTCGCGCTCTGCCTCGGGCCCCGTTTCAAGTATTCCAGTTGCCTCTATGAGCCGAGCGAGACCCTGGCGCAGGCGGAAGTGCGCGCGCTGACACAGACTTGCGAGCACGCGCTTTTGGCCGATGGACAGGACATTCTCGAACTCGGCTGCGGCTGGGGGTCGATGACGCTGTTCATGGCGGCGCGCTATCCGGGCGCGAGGATTACAGCGGTATCGAACTCTGCAAGTCAGCGCGAATTCATCGAGTCGCGGGCCCGCGAGCAGGGCCTGACCAATATCCGCATCATGACGGCGGACATGAACGTCTTCGACACAGACCAGCGGTTTGACCGCATCGTCTCGGTTGAGATGTTCGAGCACATGTCGAATTGGCGCGCCCTGCTGGAGCGCTGCCGCAAATGGCTTAAGCAAGACGGGCGGCTGCTGACCCATGTGTTCGCGCATCGCACTGCGCCCTACCGGTTCAACGTAAATGATCCGGCTGACTGGATCGCGCATCATTTCTTCGCGGGCGGCGTGATGCCAAGCCGCGACCTGATCGCCAACTTCCCTGACCTCTTCGAGGTCGAGGAAGACTGGTGGTGGAATGGAAAGCACTATGAGCGCACCGCGCTCGATTGGCTGAAAAACTTCGACGCCAACCGCGATCGCATCCGCCCGATCCTCGCCGCCGTCTACGGCAAGGAGGCGAAGCTTTGGGAAAACCGCTGGCGCCTCTTCTTCCTCGCGACCGCAGGCCTGTTCGGCCATGCCGGGGGCGAAGAGTGGGGCGTTGTGCACCACAGGCTGAGACCGGCCTAACCGGCCCCGCAAATGAATACAGGCGAACCTTGCGGTCCGCCTGTTTCATGTCTTGGGTCGGGGCCTACTGCCCGATCGACTGCTGCGCCTGGGCCTGACGAATGCGGCCGTTGATGATCTCGTTGATCGAGGCCATCTCGCTCGTCACCAGATAGCCGTCCTTGTCAGTATCGACCTTGTCCCAGTTCGCCAGCAGCATCTGCGCCATGCGGCCTCGCACTTCGGACTTGGCGACCTTGTCGTCGAGGTTCGTGTCCATGATGCCCATGGAGCGTGAGTTCTCGAGGCGCTTCTGATAGTCGTCCTTGCGGTTGGCCACCGTCTCGTCATCCCAGCGGAAGCCGAGCGCAGTATACTGCATTTCTTCCCACGACTGCTCTCCCCAGGTGACCTTGATGGTCGGGTCGGGGTTGGCCGGGTTGTGCTTGGAGTTGTCGTAGACATATCGCGTCACAAGCTTCGTACCCGGTTCGATCTTGACCGGCGTTGCGAAGTCATAGCCTCGCTGCCAGTTGAAGTCGTATTTCGGGAGCGAGAGGATCAGTTCCTCCTTGGTCGAGCCCGGCTTGATCACAGAAACCGCCATGCTCTCGCCGCGATAGTGCGCGTGCGGGAAGACCGTGTAGAGCGTCGCCTTCTCGGGGAAGGTGATATAGGCGACTTCCTCGTGGCGTGCGGCGTTCGGCGGGATCTCGATGCCCGCATTCGCGATGACAGCGGACCGGCGAAGAAGTTCCGGCGGGGCGTCCTTCGGATAGAAATAGAGCCCGACGCGGGTCTTCTCGACCGTCTCCTTGCCATAGGGCGTATAGTGCATCTGGAAGCGGAAGGTCTGGCCTGGAGCGACCCAGGTGCCGGTGCCTTTGGGATAGACGGTCGTCTCGGCGCCAACGGCATACCCGCCTGCGCCGTTCGAGAGCAGGTGGTGCACGGCCTGCCGGTCGCTCGGCTTAACGGTTGCTGCGCGCAGCCAGCGGCCTTCGGTGAGCGGATTTTTCACCTCAGGGTTCTGATAGTCAACGACGCCCGAGGCCGGGATCGCATAAGGCGGCAGTTCGATGATGAGGTCGGGCGGCCCAAGCTCCCATTCGGGGGCGTGTTTCGCATTGATCTTCAGAGGATCTGTTCCCTCGCCGCGCGGCGCGCCTGCCTCGATCCAGTGGATCAGTGTGCGCGCATCCTTGGCGTCGAGGTTCATGTCTCCGGCGAAAGCGTTGACGTGCGGATCTGCGTTATAGGGCGGCATGCGATCCGTGCGGATCGCTTCGCGGATCATGCCTGACCACTGCTTGACCTTCTCATAACTGTCCATCGCGAACGGGCCGATGGCGCCTTCCGAGTGGCACGCGACGCAATTCTTGGCGAGGATCGGCGCGACCTCCTTTTCGTAGGAAATCTTCGCGTGTGCGGCCTTGTCACGGTTGGGGAAGGCGAGCGCCGCGGTCTTCATCGGGGTATGTGATGGGCTGATCGCCTGGCCCGATTGCAGGGCGGTCAGGGTCTTGTGGAGATTCTGGTCGGCCGGACCGGAGTAAACGACCTTCCAGGTTTTCGGGTTGATCACCATCGCCTGGGCGACATGGCTTACGCCAAGGCTTTCACTGACAAGCTGCGTGTCATCGATAAGCACGGGCAGGTCGAGGCCGAGCGCCGCCATGTCGGCGGCAATCGCTTCACGCGTTACGCCGGGGGTTGCGTTCAGGAGGAAGAGCTGTGCGCCGGTGTCCTTGAACGCGGCCTGCATGTGCTTCAGCGCAGGAAGCGCCGCCTTCATGTCAGCAGCGCCGTTGGCGTGGCTGACGAGCACGATGGCCGGCGCGAACTTGTAGTAGCTGAGAAGGTGCGCCTTCGAATTCTGGTCAACGAGGCGGAAGTCGTCTGCGCGGTCGGCGGGCTTCACCTGGCTTGCGACCATGTTGGCGCCGCTGATCTGGCCGTATGCGGTTACGCCTGCAGCAACGATCGCCGCAGCGCAAACTGACGCCAGAACGAGCTTGAGTTTACGGGCTTGCAAAGTGCTTCCTCCCAAAGCGTGTTTGACTTTTCCATAGCGGAGTCGGGGGCTATCGGCAACGAAACGCCAGGCTCGCAGTATCAACAAGCTGTCACTTCGGACGCCATCTGCGTCCCGCGAAGCCCCTGGCCGCAGCGTCAGGTGCAGATCGGGCCCGCGTAGGCCGGGGCGTAGGCCATGCAGGATACGTCCAGCCGCCACGGCGCCCGATCGATGTCCAGCGGGCCGACCCAGGCATGCAGCTGTTCGCTGGCCCAGAGGTTGAGGATCAGCTGCTGCGGCCGCACAACCCTGCGGGCCGCCCCGCCGGTTTCTTCATGCACCAGCTGGCCATCGACATACCAGCGTATGTAGCCCGGCTGCCAGTCGAAGCCGTAGACATGAAAGCCCTCGGCCGCGTCAAAGGGCAGCGTGAACTTCTTCGAGGTCGCCTTGCCGTTTTCGTGGATCGTTAGTTCCGCAACGCGCGTGTTGCGGCCCAGGATTTCAATATCGATTTCGTTTGGCCGCTGGCCGGCTGCGTGGCCGGCATAGGTGAAGAAGCCCGTCACAATGCCGGCCCCGCGCGGGACCTTCATCTGGACCTCGAAATAGCCATAACGGTAGCGCGCGTGGGTCTGGAGTTCCCCGCTGGACAGGGGATGATCAGGTCCCCCGCCGCCTGGCTTCATGATGAGGCTGAGCAGGTTTGGCGCGAGTGCGATGGAGGACCGGCGCCAGTCGTTTGTCATCCATTCGCCGTTCGACCAGCCGTCGGACACGCTCCAGCGCGCATCAACGCTCCCGTCAAATCGCTCGAGGAACGCATCCCCCTGCTGCGGCAGGGTTTCTGCCGGCGCCGGCGCTGCTTCAGGCTCAGGGGCAGGTTCGAGCGGAGGCAAGGGTTGCTGATGGGGGAGTTCGCCTGCGGCCATCGCCCTGTCGTCGACCGCCTGAAGGCTGGTCCAGGCCGAATGGCCGAACCAGCCGGCGACACCACCGGCAAGGGCGCACGCCACGCCAAGCGCAACTGGTTTCCACCATTTCGCTCGCGTGTCCGTGGAATCCGGCGCCGGGTCTGGACGGGATGGTTCGGCCATTCCCAGCGTCCGCAACGGTTGTGCCAGATCGGGCCAGACGCATTGAAAACGCGAAGTTTCCGCCGCAGGGCAGCTGCCGGAGAGCCGCCGCTTGGCCCGTTAATCCCTCTCTGCTAGACGCGGCGCCCAAGGATAAAAGAATGACTCCCCGCGACAAGATCAGAAACTTCTCCATCATCGCCCATATCGACCATGGCAAGTCGACGCTGGCCGACCGCATCATCCAGATGACAGGCGGTCTGGCTGAGCGGGAAATGACCGAGCAGGTGCTCGATACGATGGATATCGAGAAGGAGCGCGGCATCACGATCAAGGCGCAGACCGTGCGCCTCGACTACAAGGCGAGCGATGGGGAGACCTATGTCCTCAACCTGATGGACACGCCTGGGCACGTGGATTTTGCCTACGAAGTCTCACGCTGCCTCGCCGCCTGCGAGGGCTCGCTGCTGGTGGTGGATTCATCGCAAGGCGTCGAGGCTCAGACGCTGGCGAACGTCTACAAGGCCATCGACGCCAGCCACGAGATCGTGCCGGTGCTCAACAAGGTCGACCTGCCGGCCGCCGATGTGCCGCGCGTCAAGCAGCAGATCGAGGACGTGATCGGGCTCGACGCTTCTGATGCACTGGAGATTTCGGCAAAGACAGGGATCGGCGTGGACACGGTTCTTGAAGCCATCGTCAAGCGCCTGCCCGCGCCAAGGACGGGCGATGCCAATGCGCCGCTGAAGGCCCTGCTGGTGGACGCATACTACGACCTCTATCTCGGCGTCGTCGTCATCGTGCGTATCGTCGATGGGACGCTGAAGAAGCGTCAGCAGATCCAGATGATGAAGACGGGCGCGCACTATACGCTCGACCGCGTCGGCGTGTTCCGGCCGGGCAAGCTGATCGATGCCGACGCGCTTGGACCGGGAGAGGTCGGTTTCTTCACCGCGTCGATCAAGCAGGTGGCGGACTGTTCGGTCGGCGACACCGTGACGGACGAGCGTCGCCCTGCCGCAGAAGCGCTTCCCGGTTTCCGCGAAGTCCAGCCCGTGGTGTTCTGCGGTCTCTTCCCGGTTGATGCAGCGAAGTTCGAGGATCTGCGGGCGGCGATGGGAAAACTCCGCCTCAACGATGCCAGCTTCTCGTGGGAGATGGAGACCAGCGCCGCGCTCGGCTTTGGATTCCGTTGCGGCTTCCTCGGTCTCCTTCACCTCGAAACCATCCAGGAGCGGCTTTCGCGCGAGTTCGACCTTGATCTCATCGCAACAGCGCCCAGCGTGGTCTACGAAATCCATCTGACAGACGGCTCGACGATCGAGCTGCACAATCCCGCTGACATGCCGGACGTGGTGAAGATCGCCGAGATTCACGAGCCGTGGATCGAGGCGACGATCTTCACACCAGACGAGTATCTCGGCGGCATTCTCAAGCTCTGCCAGGACAGGCGCGGCATTCAGAAGGAGCTGAGCTATGTCGGCGCGCGGGCGATGGTGAAGTACGAACTGCCGCTCAACGAGGTGGTTTTCGACTTCTACGATCGCCTGAAGTCGATCTCGAAGGGCTACGCCTCGTTCGACTACACGCAGATCGGCCGTCGCGAGGGCGATCTCGTCAAGCTGCAGATCCTCGTCAATGACGAGCCCGTGGACGCACTCTCCATGCTCGTCAATCGCCAGCGCGCAGAAACGCGCGGCCGGGCAATGTGCGAGAAGCTCAAGGATCTGATCCCGCGCCAGATGTTCAAGATCCCGATCCAGGCCGCGATCGGCGCCAAGGTGATCGCGCGCGAGACCATCTCGGCGCTGCGCAAGGATGTGACGGCCAAGTGCTATGGCGGCGACGCCAGCCGCAAACGCAAGCTCCTCGACAAGCAGAAAGAGGGCAAGAAGCGCATGCGCCAGTTCGGGAAGGTGGAGATCCCGCAGGAGGCGTTCGTCGCGGCGCTCAAGATGGACGAGGACTAGGCCGCCAGGGCCTGTCGCCCTCGACTGCTGCTTCGTCTTCCATTTCGGGCCGCTCCGTCTAGTGTTGGGCCGGGCCTGATGATCGATGGCGAGACCGAGATGACGATGTGTCACCCGGTTAGCGCCTCCGCGCTCGTCGTTGGCGTGTTTCAGGGGCCGGATCGACGCGACGTCAGTGACCTGCATTCTGTGCTCGGCGCACTTCTGGCGGCTGCGCAAAAGCGGTAATCAGGGCCGCCTTGCGATGAACCCGCTGCAGGCAACGGTCCGCGTCACGGCGCCGCCGAACTGCTCTCGAACCACGCGCGCCGCTTCGCCGAGCAGGCGGGCGCGCGTCTGCTCCGGCGCCATGCGGACGCGGGAGAAGGTTGCGTAGAGTGCGGACAGGCGCTCGGGCGTGAACGTCACTTGCTGCTCGAACAGGCTGTGCGCGACATCCACGAACCCAGCGTTGCGGAGTTCGCCGATGCGCGCGGCAACATCGAGCGCAAAGGCGGGCTTGCCGGCTGTCGCGTTCGGGTCCTGCTCGATCCCATCGAACAGGTCTGCTGTCGCCCGCCCGAACGGGTCAGGGTTGGCGCTGTTGTGATAGACATTCCACCACATCGCAAAATGCCCGCCCACTTTCAGGGCAGCGTGCGCCTTAGCAAGCGCCTTCATGCGCGCCAGCCAGTGCAATGACATGGCCGCGAAGCCGAAATCATAACTCGCCGTCTCGAGTGCGACGTCCTCGAAACTCCTGTCGATGAGGATCAGCCGCGGCTCATCTCCGGCCTTCTCGCGCAAGCGATGCGACAGCCGCGCATCGGGTTCGATGGCCAGCACAGACGAAACCGGCAGGGCCAGCAGGGGCAGGGTGGCGTGCCCGGTTCCCGCGCCGATTTCGAAGCAAACGCTGTGCGCGCCGAGACCGCAGCGTGCGCGTAACCAGTCGAAAAGGGCCGGCGGATAGGATGGCCGCGCGAAATCGTAGAGTTCAGCGTCTTCGCCGAACTTCCGTGCGCCGGGGGAGGAGTGGATCGACGCCATCGCTCACGGCGCGAAGCTGGAACGCGCCGTGAGCGCCCAGCGGCCGTTGCGCAGTCCCACGATGTAGAGTGAATCGAAACGCGACAGCTCCGAGCCATCGGCGCGATAGCGCACGAAGGTCGTCAGCATGTGCGCCTTGTTCGGCCCGCACTGGACCACTTGCCGCTTCGCCCAGTCTGAGCGGTCCCAGCCCTGGGCCGCGAGCGTGGTGAAGGTGGATTCAAGATCCTGCGGTCCGTTGATGAGGCGGATATTGCCCGAGGCGATGCGGACGGACGGGAAGTGAAAGGTCGATGCCCAGGCGTCGGCGTCCTTCGAATTGAAGGTGCGCATGAACGCGTCGGTTACCTGGTAGGCCGGCGCATAGGCGGGGCAGGCTGCGAATGCGCTGTCGTCGGTTGTCGGGAGGGTCGCGCAGGCTGCGGCGAGCGTGGGCGCCCAGACGAATGCTGCTATCGCAACGATGCGGCGCGATCTGTGGATGGGTCCTGTCATCGGCGCTCTCCAGTCGTTCCTTGATTTACCTGATCATTGGATTCGCGACAGCGGGCCTTGCCTTCGCAGCCGGGCGGGCTAGCCTGCAAATAGCGGAAGGTTCAGATAAAATGATTGAACACCTTGTCGTTATGGCGTTTTTTCAGGCTTCAGGACCAGCAATGACGGCGCCGCCGCCTGGCGCGAAGGAACCGGAGATGATCTGCACGCTGGAGCCGGTGACCGGCACGCGCGCGCGAAAGCAGAAAGTCTGCAAACCTAAGGGCGGCTTTGCAGAAGGATCGGAAACCGCAAAGCGCATCCTGAGCGATGTGCACCGGCAGGGCGGCAACTGGCAGCCCAAACCCGCCGGCTGATGCATCACAGCGGCCGGCATGCCTCGGCCAGCCAGGCGCGATCATCGCCCTGAAGCAGCGGGCCCACCTCCGCGAGCACGCGCGCATGATAGGCGTCGACCCAGGCCCGCTCCTGTTGGGTGAGGAGGTCCGGCAGGATCAGGCGGCGATCGAATGGCGCCAGGGTCAGCGTTTCGAAGCCCAGCATCTCGCGCTCGCCGCCGGGAAGGGCGGAGGGCTCTGTTACAACCTGCAGGTTCTCGATCCGGATGCCCCATGCATTCGCCTTGTAATAGCCCGGCTCGTTGGACAGGACCATGCCGGGCTCCAGGGCCACAGCGTTGGGCGCTTTCGCGACGCGGTGCGGCCCCTCGTGGACGCCGAGATAGGCGCCCACCCCGTGGCCCGTGCCGTGATCATAGTCGAGCCCGGCCTCCCACAGGGACAGTCTGGCCAGCGCGTCGAGCGCCGAGCCCGACGTTCCCTTTGGAAAGCGCACACGGGAGAGGGCGATGTGGCCCTTCAGCACGCGCGTGTTGCGGTCCTTCATCTCATGCGACGGCTCGCCGATCGCCATGGTGCGCGTGACGTCGGTGGTGCCGTCGAGGTACTGGCCGCCTGAATCGAGCAGGAAGAGCGAGCCGCGCTCCAGCTTGCGGTTGGTGCTGGTGTCGGGCCGATAGTGATTGATTGCTGCGTTAGGGCCCGTGCTCGAGATCGAGTTGAACGACAGGTCCTGCAGTTCGCCAGTCTTTTCGCGAAATTCCTCGACCTTCATGGCGCAGTCGATCTCAGTCACTTCGCCAGTCTGTCCGTGTGCATCGAACCAGCGCAGGAAGCGTGAGAGTGCGGCGCCATCGCGCCTGTGGGCCTGTCGCATGCCTTCGACTTCCACCGCGTTCTTCCTGGCGCGTGGCAGCATCACCGGATCGGCGGCGCGCACGACATGCGCTCCGACCTTGCCCAGCGTGTTGAAGAACCAGGCCGACGCCATGGACGGGTCGACGCTCACGCGCTTGCCTTTCAGCGTCGCAAGCTGTTCTTCCACCGCATCTTCCGGGCGCAGTGTCACTTCGTTGCCAAGATGCGCAACCAGTTCAGGCCCCACCTTCTTCGGGTGGATGAATAGCTCGGCCTGACCATCGGCGAACAGGAAGGCGCGGCCGAGCGGCAGCGGCGTACGCGAGACATCCCCGCCACGGATGTTGAACAGCCAGGCCAGCGACGCGGGCGAGGTTATGACCGCAGCATCCACCTTCTGCTCGGCCAGCATCTTGCCGAGCCGCAGGCGCTTGGCCGAGGAACTTTCCCCGGCATACTTCACGTCATGCGGCACGACCGCGTGCATCGGCTCGGTCGGCCGGCCCTGCCAGGCTGCGTCAATGGGGTTGGCCTCCGTCGCCACCAGCCTCGCCCCGGCCTTGCCAGCGGCATCGACGAGCTTGTCCAGCGCATCTGGCGACATCAGCTTCGGGTCATAGCCAATCGTCTTGCCGGACAGGTTCTGCCTTGCCAGCCAGCCGAACGCCCCGGGATCGACAAGATCGCCCACCGTGAACAGGCCGGGCGCCAGCTGCTGCTTCACCTGGAGCGTGTAGCGGCCATCGACGAAGACGATGGCCGAATCGCGGAAGACGAAAGCGGCGCCCGCAGAGCCGGTGAAGCCCGTCGCCCACGCGAGGCGCTCATAGCAGGCCGGCAGATACTCATTCTGGTATTCATCGTCGTGCGGGATGAACACACCGTCGAGCCCCTGGCGCGCCAGTTGCGCCCGCAACAGGGGCAAGGACGCGGCGCCGACATCCGGTCCGCCAATGACTTCGTAGGTCTGTCTCATGTTCTGCGCCTCAAGGAGAGTTCCAGATTAGTGGCTCAGCGCGGCCGAGCATAGGTCAGCGTTGACCAGCCGTTGATGCGCCGGCGGTTCGCCAGCACCAGGCCGCGGCCGGCGTAGGCTGCCTTGACCTGCGGCTCCTGGTGCGTCAGCAGGCCGGACAGGATCACCCTGCCGCCCGGCTTCACAAGCCTTGCGATTTCAGGCGCCAGACCGACCAGGGGTTTGGCAAGAATATTCGCCAGCACAAGATCATAAGGCGCGCCGGCTCGGATCATCGCATGGCCCGCGCCGCGGGCGTGCAAGAGCTTCAGCCTGCGACCGGCGCGATTGTTCTTGCGGTTCTCGTGCGCGATCCGGATCGACTCCCTGTCGAGATCCGTCCCGAGCGCGAACGGCGTCCCCGTCTTCACCGCCGCCAGGGCCAGCACGCCGGACCCCGTGCCGATGTCCAGCACGCGCTGCGGTCGTTGCCGCTTCAGCTCGATTGCAAGCGACTGAAGGCAGCCCTTGGTTGTACCGTGATGCCCGGTGCCAAATGCCGGCCCGGCCTCGATCCACACCGGAACCTTTCCGCCCTCAAGATGCGCCAGCTCGTGCCAGCCTGCCACGACAAACGGACCCGCATGCACGGCCGGAAGGCCGGCCAGCGAGACAGCCACCCAATCCTTGTCGTCGAGCTTCTCCACCGAAGCCCGCACGCCCGGCGTCTCGCGTTCGATGATTGCGGCGGCTTCGTTGGCATGCTCCTCGGCGATGCAGAAGGCGTCGAGGCTCCATGACACCTTCGATGCTTCTTCGACGGAGACGGCCGAGGCAGGCGATGGGTCCATGCCGGACAGCACGTCCGAAAGGCGCTCCGCGTCGCTGCGCGGCAGGAGACAATGAACGCGGTACATGAAACTCCCGGCATCTGGCGTGCCGGGGCTTATACGGCCTACCACACGCCCCGCAACTGGAGCGCGACGTATTCGTCGCTCGCACGCAGTTCGAGACCCAGGCCGTCATCCATGTCCCAGGCGAAACTGGCGAACGGCGCGACTCGTCCGTCCTCCTGGGTGAAGTCGCCCTGCAGGATGTAGGAGACGCCTGCGCCAATGTGGAATCCGCGCGTCACCCTCAGCTGCGCCTCCGCAACCGACCGCCATTCGGCATCTGGCTCAGGTTCGCACTCATCGTCAAAGGCGAGATTGCCGCTGCCGAACTCGCGACAGTCGCGTCCGAACCCTTCGCCGTCCCAGTAGAATCCGTCCGGTATATCGCCGTCGAACAGCGAGATATTGGCCGGAGACAGGCTGAGGCGCAGCGCATCGCCCAGCTTCCATTGCAGCCCGGCCTCGACCTCCAGCCCCAACTCGCCGGACCAGGCAAGCCCGACCGAGGAATAGACCAGAGGCAATGAAGCTTCCTGCGTCTGGACTGTCTGAGGTTCCTGGGCAAAGGCGGATGGCGCCGCGGCGAGCGCGATGGCGGCAAGGGCAAGGCGAGCTGGCATGTCGTCCCCGGTGGCGCCCGCAGTATCCATCGTGCTCCAGGGAAGGCGGCTGCGCCACCACGATCAGCAGTTCCGAATGCGCTCGCAGAGGGCTGGCTCCCGCCGCGCCCCCCATGCCTACTCGCTCCGGCTTTCCCCGCCGGTCTGCGCCAGGCCCTTGCGGTCGTTCTCGCGCCCGCCGAGCAGGATGTTGTACATCCCGTAATTTCCCTCATGACAGGCGTATTCGTGCACCGGCTCCTTGATGCGGTTGAGCGGCATCTCGCCCTTCCACGTCGAGGTATAGACCGCCGGATCGTTCACCTCGAAGGCATAGAGGATCTGGTCGTCGCCGATGCGCGTGAAGCGCTCGGTCATCGTGCCGCCGGCCGAGAGGAACGCCCCGCCATAGGCGCGCTGCGTCTTCGCGATGTGCCGCGTCTCGACCACCAGCGTGTCGCCTTCCCAGCGCGCGACGCTGTCGCCATGCCACTGCTCCACCATGTCATTGCGATGCTGGCCGCCGATCGGCGCGATGCGCACGTCGTGGATCATCTCCGACATCAGCATGAGATGCGCGTCGGTCTGCACGATCTGGAAATTGTTGTTGTAGAGATACTGGCCCAGCGGCGGCCCCGCATTGCCGATGATGATGCAGCGTTCGGACAGCCCGCGTTCCTCGGGATGGTCAAATCCGCTGCCCACGCGGCGCGGCATCGACGCGCGCAGCTTCCGCCCCTCCTCGGTCAGCGCCGGAATCTTCCCGTCCTCGGGCCAGACGATGAAGGACGAGCGCAGCTCGCCATTGATGCTCGCCACATGCGCGCCGGGATCGGTGTAGGCGACATCGTAATTGCCCACTGGGGGCAGGGCCTTGCCCTTCTCCGGCGCGCCCTCGTTCGGGTCCACGAAATTGGCCTGCGTCTTCATGCGCTGGTTGAACAGCGCGCCGCCTTCCAGCTCGTCCGCCTGCGCGCGCGTCAGCACCAGCGGATAGCCCGCCGGCCGCTCCAGCCGGGTGACGCTCGCCGTGCTCCAGACACCCTGCAGGTCCGGCTTGCCCGACGTGGTGCGCGGCGGCTCATACTTGGCGGTCGATTGCGCGAGCGCAACAGGCGCGACAAGCGCCACAGAGAGAACGGCCGCACAGACCCCGCGCGCGAGGATAGACAATGTCATGCGGCGAACCTCCCCGTTTGCCGGCGCGGAGCTGCTGCCCCGTCTCGCCGCGGAGATTGCCCCACACCTGTCGGGGTCAGCAAGCGTCCCCCGGCCAAGCTTTCGTGAGGGGCTACTCCTCCGCGTCGCCTGCGGCCTCATCCAGCAGCGGATCGGTCGGCGCCGGATCGATATGCTGGGTGGGGCGCGCCCGTTCCTCGCGCCTGCGATCGTCGGAGGGCTTCGGCCGCGCGTCGAAGGTGCGCGTCTTGTCAGAGGGTGAGGAGATTGGCGGCCCCTTCAGGGGGTCCTTGGCGTTCGGTTTGTAGGCTTTCTTGAATGTCGCCATCGCACGTGCTCCCTGGCGCAGGGCGAAGGGCCGATGCGCGGATTGTACGAGATGGGCCGGGACACACCGCACAGCCCGCACGCTGCATGGCGCGTTGTTGGGGCCGGACTAGTCTTTCTTGTCTGCCGGCGGCGGCTTCTCTGGGCGCAGCAGCGGCCGGCCGGCGAGTTTCTGCGCATTGGTCAGCGTCGGCGCCGTGCGCTGGGCCTCGGCCGCCGCGCGCTCGCGCATCGCCTTGGCCGGATCCCAGGGCTGACGCTTGTCGGGAGTCCGGGCCATGGTTTGCGCCTTTCCGGTCACGCGCGGCCGGCGCCGGGCATGGAGCGCCGCAGACGAAAGACCGGGCGATTCCGGAGGTCCGTGGCCCCCCATAGCATGCGCCGCGGCCGAACGGGGATAATTCTGCCGCGCTTCTATCGGCGCCGTGCGACGCCTACCGGACGCCGGTCATTGTCGAGCCCCTGGTCGGAGGTTTCGCCCGGCTGCGTCGCCTTGCGATCGTTTGGCCGCCCGGCCTTGGCGTTGACGGCAAGCTGCTGGGCGCGATTGGCCTCCGAGGCGCGCTGGGCGGCGGTCTTCGGCTTCTGCGGCCGCTGGGACGATGACATGAAGTCTCCACGCCGTCCGCGCGCGCGGACATCCGCAGGCGCCGGGGCGAGCCCCAGCCGTGGACGCCGCAGGCGAAAGCGGCAAGCGGGTTATTCGCGAAGGGCGCCTTGCTTTGGACGCAGTTGGGGAGGGCGGCCCCGGCTCATGCCGCCCGAACGGCGCGCCTGACGGCATCCGGATCGGACTCGATCACGCGCAAGAGTGTCTGCGCCGCCAGGTCCGGCGTGCGCAGGTTCTGCTCCCACGCCCGCACCGCCGCCACCGCCAAACCGAACTCCGCCGCGAACTTGTCCTGCGACAGCCCGGTCCCCTTGCGCACGGCGGCGACATCGACCGGCTTGCGCACGACAAGTCCCGGCACATGCTCGCCGCGCAGATGCGCGAGCCCCTCGCGCAGCCCGGCAATCGCGCTCTGGCCCACGGTGGGGACCTTTGAGCGTTTTGCCGGTGCGCGCTTGCGGGGTTTTGTCTTGATACTCATTCGCGACTGCCTCGTGCTTCCGCCTTAAGTTCCTTCATAAGCTTACCCATCTCGTTGACTTCCGCCTTCGAAACATTGCCGCGCTGGTTCTTGCCGTAGACCGTGACCAGCAACACGGCGACCGTATCCGACACATACGCCGTCAGCACGCGCCACCCGCCGCTCTTGCCGGCGCCGGGCTTGGCGACCCGCACCTTGCGGACCCCGCCCGACCCCTTGATGAGGTCGCCCGCCTGCGGGTTTGCCGCGATGAAGTCAGCTACCGTCGTCCGGTCGTCCTCCGTCATCCCCGCCCGTGCAGCAGCGGCGAGATAGGCCGGCGTCTCGACGATCTCGTGAAGCGGCCTCATACATTGTCATATATGACATTGTGGTATAGAAGACAAGAGGCTTCTAGCCAGGCATTTCGCCGAGGAAGCCGGCACGTATCCATTCAGCAATCGGGAGTGGACGACCTTCTGAGCCAGCGCCCTTGCAAATCCACTTGGCTTTATCGCTGGCCCTTATGCCCCAGCGCGCGACGATTGCATCTACGGCAAGGTCCATTGCGATGTCGTTGTTGAAATTGTGGTAAGTGATTTTGACGCGATCCTTCTTGTCGAGACCCAGTAATTTGCAGTTGGGTCGAGCGAAAGCGAAGCCAGCAGCGTAGATGTGATCGGCTCCTTCAATCAGTTGTCGAGCGCGCGCTCGCGCTTCGGTGACAATTTGAGGTACTTTGCTGGGCGGTTCGTTCACCACCGATATATTCGCGGCCCATTCTGTAAGGGCTTTCCAAACGTTGTCGTATTCATCGAGGATATCGCCGCAGTATCCATGAGGATGGATTATCTCGAAATAGTCCGAGTAGCTTCCGAATTGTTCCTCGACATTGGAGAATTGCTTAGCCAGCACACGTTCAAGAATTCCATCATAGTTGAACGTGATGATCTTGACCTTCTCGGTTGGCGGACCGGCGCGAAAGTTGTGGCGCACGATATTGATGAGCAAGTGGATCCAGTTTCTCGTTTTCTTGTCCGGGCAAAGACGGCTCCTAAAATCTAATGGGAACACGCGTCCTCCTTGCTCCGCGCACGTGAAGAGCCTTTCGCCGAATACCGCTGCTATGCATTTCTTGGCTGTGTCAGCGTGTCTTGGATTCAGCGAAATGAAGTCGTCGATCGTGTCCGACGTTTGACCATCGAGTTCCTGGCCGAACAGAAAAGCCTCTGTTCGCTTTTCGTAAAGTTCGGCTCGGGTGTAATTGTGCCGGTCGCGCAAATACTGATAGCTGAGGATCGCGCCTATCGGATTTTTCAGTCCTTCTTGTGGACGCTGGATCAGTGAGGCGTCCCATCTCGACGGCAGATTTACGGTGTCGCCCCAACTGTCGGTACTCTGCGTTCTCTTCAGCACCACGCTTTTGATGTCGTCAATCAATTGCCCTCCGAGCGGAAGGCCGAAATCCACCGACGATCCTGCGCCGAGAATGAGAACTGAGCCCTCGTCGACGATACTCACTCCTCAAACCCTCTTCACATAGCTCTCGACCACCTTCTTCACGCCGGCCTTTTCGAAGTTCACCGTAAGCTTGGCGCCTTCGATGTCGGTGATGCGGCCGTAGCCGAACTTGTCGTGGAAGATGCGTTCGCCGATGGCGAGGCCGCCGGCGGCTGATGGGTCGGAGGAGGCGAGCATGTCGCCGGGGGTCTTGCCGCGCTGGAGCGGGCGGCCATCCGAGTCCGCCGCGCGGAAGGCGCGGCCCTCGATGTCGGGCGGGCGCACATTCCCGCGCGTTGCGGCAGCCGCCTGGGCGCGGCGCCAGCCGGGGCTGTCATAGCCGCCGCGGAAACCTTCTGAGACACCGGAGGCAGACCCTCCTGTGGTCCCCCCTTTCAGGGAGGACGGAGAATCCCATCGGCTCGGCGTTTCGCTGCCGTAGAACTGGCCGCCGGGCGAGACATAGCCGGTCTCGCTGATCGCATCGACGTTTCTGGCCGGCAGTTCGTCGACAAAGCGGCTGGGCATCACGCTGGTCCCGCGGCCATAGATCTGGCGGTTGGCGGCAAACGAAATGTAGGCCCGTTCGCGCGCGCGCGTGATGCCGACATAGGCGAGGCGGCGCTCCTCCTCGAGGCCCTTAGCGCCCTGTTCGTCGAGCGAGCGGCGCGAGGGGAACACTTCCTCCTCCCATCCGGGCAGGAACACCATCGGCCACTCGAGGCCCTTGGCCGAGTGCAGGGTGAGGATCTGCACCTGGTCCGAACTGTTCGAGCCCTCGGCATTGTCCATCACGAGTTCAACATGTTCGAGGAAGTCGTTGAGCGAGCCGAACTGGCCCATTGCGCGCACGAGTTCCTTGAGGTTGTCGAGCCGCGACTGCGCCTGAGGGGATTTGTCCGCCTGCAGCATGTCGGTGTAGCCGGATTCTTCAAGGATGATCTCCAGGAGGCGAGGATGTTCGGTGTCCTGGGCCTGCGTGCGCCAGCGCTCCATGTCGATGAGGAAGCGGCGCAGGCCGGTCTTCGCCGGACCCTTGATCTGCTCGCCACGGATTTCCATGTCGGCGACACGCGTGAGATAGGAGTTTACCTGCCGCGCGGCGACGTAGAGCTTCTGGATCGTGGTGTCGCCCACGCCGCGCTTGGGCTGGTTCACCACGCGCTCGAAGGCGAGGTCGTCGGCCTCCGAGCGGATGAGGCGCAGGTAGGCGAGGGCGTCTCGGATCTCCGCCCGCTCGAAGAAGCGCGGGCCGCCGATCACACGATAGGGCGTACCGGTAACGATGAAACGCTCCTCGAACGCCCGCATCTGCCAGGAGGCGCGCACCAGGACGGCGCATTCGTCATAGCGCCGGCCGTTCTGGCGCCACGAGGTGATGTCATCGCAGATCAGGCGCGCTTCCTGCTCGCCATCCCACACGCCGCGCACCTTCACGAGGTCGCCGGAATCCGCGTCTGTCCGCAGCGTCTTGCCCAGCCGGCTGGAATTGTTGGCGATCACAGCGCTCGCCGCCGCCAGGATGTGCGCGGTCGAGCGATAATTCTGCTCCAGCCGCACAACCTTGGCCCCCGGGAAGTCCTTCTCGAAGCGCAGGATGTTGTCCACCTCAGCGCCGCGCCAGCCATAGATGGACTGGTCGTCATCGCCGACGCAGCAGATATTGTTATGCCCCTGCGCCAGCAGGCGCAGCCAGAGATACTGCGCCACGTTGGTGTCCTGGTATTCGTCCACCAGGATGTAGCGGAACTTGTTGTGGTAGTCCGCAAGGACCGCCGGATGCTCGGTGAAGATGCGGATGGTGTGCAGCAGCAGGTCACCGAAGTCGACGGCGTTCAGCGTGGCCAGTCGGGCCTGGTAGATCTGGTAGAGCTTCTGGCCTTTGCCCTCTGCGAACTGGCGCGATTCATTCTGCGGCAGCTTCTCCGGCCAGATCGCCCGGTTCTTCCAGCCGTCGATCAGGCTCGCGAGATAGCGCGGCGTCCACCGCTTCTGGTCGATGCCTTCCACTTCGAGGATCTGCTTGATCAGCCGCAGCTGGTCGTCCGTATCGAGCACGGTGAACCCGGACTTGAGCTTCGCCAGTTCGGCATGGCGCCGCAGGATCTGCGCCGAGACGGAGTGAAACGTCCCGAACCAGCGCAGACCCTCGCCTTCGTTCCCGATCAGGCGCAGCGTTCGCTCGCGCATCTCGCGCGCCGCCTTGTTGGTGAAGGTGACCACCAGCATCTGGCTTGGCCACGCTTTTCGCATCGCGAGGATATGCGCCACGCGCGTGGTCAGCACCCGCGTCTTGCCGGTGCCCGCGCCGGCCAGAACCAGAAGCGGGCCCTCGGTCGTCATCACCGCATCGCGTTGCTGCGGGTTGAGGCCCTTGACATAGTCCGCGTTGGGATCGGCCCGGGTTTGCTGCCGCGCGGAGGCGCGCTGGGAGATCGGTCGGGTATCCGCGATCTCCGGTGCAGCCTCGAAGCGCTCTTCGGGCAGGGGAATGTCGTCTTCCTCGGGCAGTCGGAAAAAGGCGAGGCCGCCCTCGGGCAGGGGCGTGTCATCGTCCGAACCCGGTTCGCGCGCGGGCGCGTCGTCATCGGGGAACGGAATGTCCTCAGGGTCGCGTGAATCGTTCATTGCGCGCTGATCTGGCTGGGGTTTTCCCTTTGCGCAAGGCTGGCGCTGTAGCGCGTTGATTTACGGTTTGTTCTCGGATGCGACCAAGGTCCGATAGGCTCGCCAGCTGGCCAGACCAAGCCAGGGAATGACGATCACCAGACCAAGGAAGAACGTCGCAGCCGACACGAGCAGCATGGCCGCGATGATGGCGGCCCAGAGAAGCATTGGACCGGTATTCTTCACAACGCAGCGGACGCTTGTGACGGTTGCAACAAAGACATCGCTTCGCGAGTCCAGCAGCATCGGCGCCGAGACGACGACGAAGGCAAAAGTCAACCAGGCGAGGATGCCGCCGAGTACGGTTCCCCAGATCAGCATGCTGGCGCCTGCCCCAGTGGTCAGCGCGAACTGCACGAAGGCGTCCAGCGTTTCGTGCAGGCGGTTGGTGGCGATCCCGTAGGTTACGCGCGCCAGTTCGACCCAGATGCCAAACGCGAAAAGCAGGCCGAGCCCGAGGAAGACGACATCTCGCCGAAAGGCCTGGCGGACAAACGCGATGCTGCGGAGCCCCGGTCGTTCGCCCCGTTCGATCAGGCGGCCGCCTTCATAGACGCCCATCGCCACAATCGGCGCCAGCAGTGCGAACCCGGCTGCAAGGATCAACGACCAAAGTCCCATGCCTGTAAACACGAGACCAAGAACGATTGCCGCACTCGTTGCCGCCACCACAAGCCCGTAGGCGAGGAAGGCGACTGGCGCTCGCCACAAATCGCGCCAGCCGCTCACAAGCCAGCCGATCGGCGCCGACATGCCGATCGCATGAACATCGGGAAGACGGTAAGCCTGATCCACCTCCCCTCCCGTTGCCCCTAAGCCTTGTCCGGGCCAGGGTTGCAGGATTGGCGACACGCACGTTGCGCAGGATCAAAACGGCGACTTCATCGGGCCTGTCGGGTCGCCTGTGTCAGGGGACCTGTATCGCTTCCAGGTATCGCATCAGGTCATTCGCGGCGTCTGTCGAAAACTGGAACTCGGGCATTTCGGCATGACCGGTCATCAGTCCCTCAACGAGAGATTC
>Ga0172372_10000222_pt1 | contig 88599 bp, 80 predicted proteins | sample LakKiv5m_2_FD_114544 | JGI IMG/M metagenome (GOLD analysis project Ga0172372, IMG submission 114544) | Freshwater microbial communities from Kabuno Bay, South-Kivu, Congo - kab_092012_9.5m | ecosystem: Environmental > Aquatic > Freshwater > Lake | place: Democratic Republic of the Congo... | reverse complement strand
GCGCGATGATCGACGAGACCAAAGCGTTGCTCACCGAGCGCGGAGTCGAGAAAACCTCGATTCACCAGGAGATCTACTACAAGACTCCCAAAGACGCACCCGGCACGGCCAAGCACGAGGCGGCTCCTCAGCACTGATATCAGACCCCGCCCTCGATCATCCAACGCACGCTGAATATCACCCACGCGATGAGGATGGCGGCAAGCGTGAGCCCGAGGAGCCACACGCCGAACAGCGTATGGTTGGTGGGAAAGGCCCGGAAACCGCTTCGAAACACGAGGTGCCCTGCCGCTCCATCGAGCACGGCACGCAGCTTGACGGCTATCGTGCGGGCGTCAGCTTCGAGACTCTTCCGCCCTTCTTCGGGCGTGGACCGTGCCGGATCACCCCAGTAACCGCGCGCGGAGTTCTTGTACCAGTTCTTGAATCTGCTCCACCGCGATTCCTCACGCTCAACCGCGGGGAGAGTGGCGAATTCCTGCCGCACGGCTTGAGGGTGAAAGGCGAGTATCCTCGAGGTCTCTCCCTTCCCGCCGTTCTCAAGCGGATCCGGCCAAAGCGGAGCGCGCCAGAGTTCATCCCGCTCGATGAGCGCCGAACAGGCTGATATCAGCTGAATCCCCCGCCCCCCGACGACCGGAAGTGCCTCCGTCCACCGCCCGAGCCAGCCTCTCCAACCGGCGTTGCGGGACCAGAGAAATGCTCCTGCCTCCTCGATGGCCGTGAGCTGGCGCGGCGAGCGCTCTTCGGAAAAACACACAAACCAACGGAATCCCGCACGACTCAGCGCCTCGCACTGATCGACCAGTGCATCCCTGAGCACATGTCCACGCACCCTTAGAAATAAAGCGCTCGCAGCACTCGAAACCGATAAAGGCAGGTCAGGCAGGAAGATGAGATGCAGATCCGGAACCTGTTCGAGAATCGCGCGCCCCGTTGTTTCGGCAAGCGCCCTCGCGCAAAGCAGGGAGGCGTTCATCGGCAGGTGAGGCCCCTTGTCGACGAGCGAGCCCGTGCAGATGAAGAAAACGGTCTTTTCCCGAGGCAACATCGCCACTTCGAATGCAGTGAGCTCTGCAAAGTTTCGGAATGCCCCCTGTGCGCTCATGCCCCGTCCCGCGCCCGATGCGACCGCACCGACTCCGCAGCCTGCCGAAAACTCGTCCTGAGCAGGGCAAGCAGGTTGCCGCCCCGAATGCGGCGGACATCCTCTTGAGATATATATCCTGTCGCCAATGCGCCGGCCAGGCGGTCGAGCGCCACCCGCTGATTGCTCCCGAGCAACGGCCAGTCGGAACCAAAAAGAACCCGCTCAGGTCCGATTCTCCTCACCGCCTCGATGATGACTTCGACAGGCTGCCAGGAGGTGTCCACATGGAGATTTGCAAACTCCTGGGCCAGATCCAGCGCCACTTCCGGCTCATGCATGTTCATATGCGCGAGAATGAAGGGCAGACGCGGCCAATCCGAAAACCAGCTCTTGAAGCGCGAAGGATCGCCGAGCGCGGGTTTACGATGGATCACGTGGGCATGGATGCAGCCCGTGTGCAGAATGACGGGGACCGAGTACTCGGAGGCGACATCCAGAAGACCGCGATAACGGGCGCTCTCCACCCCGTCACCATCGGAGGCCGCATGAATTTTCAGAAGTAGCGCCCCGTCCCGCCGATCGATTGCTTTTCTGAACTCGGAGACCGCCCCCTGCTCACTGAGGCCGGAATCCCGCCCGTAATTGACGGCTGGGATCAGGCGGTCCGGGTGCTCCTCGGATAACTCCAGGACCCGCTCATTGGAGGTGACCGGAGGATGGGCGATCAGAATCGACATGGCGATCCGATTGCGCTCCATGCTCGAGAGGAGATCTCCCGCCGTGCTCTCGATGAGAAGGCTGGGCACAGGCGCAAGGGCTCCGAGCTCTTCAACCCCCATGCGGACTCCAACCGGAAAATGCCTGAGACCCGCGTAAACTTTATGAATGAGACCATGAACAGGACCGATCGCAGACCGAATTCTATCTCGCGCCGAGGCGTACCCCTCGCCAGCCAGGGCAAAATGGCCCGAGGTCTTGCTCAACACAGCCCCAATCGGGTCCGGCATGACGTGCACATGAGCATCGAGGATCGCCCCTGGATCTGTCGGCAGGTAATTGGAAATCCCATCTTTTTGCGGATCGAGTGTGCTTGCCATGGTTGGTCCTAGGCCTCCTCGGGTTCCCTCCAGTTTAAACTCATTCAAAAGGTCGGACAACAACTGAGGACACATTTCCAATGCAACCCCCCCGAGTCCGCCCTTTTTTGTGCGAACGAAGTTTGCTAGGCTTCCTTCAAAGAATCCATTCAAGGAGTAGGCAAATCATGGCCGCTAATTCTTCATCTCAAGTTCACGACCTCCACGCTTCAAGCACTGCGCACCTCGATGATGATCGCGACATCGTAGCGATGTGGCTCAAGATCGACCCCAAGCGCATCATCGCGGGCCTCTTGGCGGGGCTTTTCGCTGCGGCACTCTCGGCTGCATTCGCTGCCGTTTTTGCAAAATTCCTGGGTGCAGATCCTCAATTCCCGATTCGCTTTGCTGCGATCCCGTGGCTCGGAGAGAACGCCATGCGCTTTGACAATGGAATGGCGATCGGAGTCGGACTTTTGACTCACACCGCTCTCTGCTGCTTCTTGGGCGTGATCTACGCTCACTTCACGGCGATCAACGACATGCCTGCCCTCCTCGGGGCTGGCATGATGTGGGGAACCTTCAGCTGGATTTTCATCTCCTGCTTGTTTGTTCAATCCTTCCGCGACATCGCAGCCCTTGAACTCCCAAAAGGTGTGTTCATGCCGGTCAATCTTGTCTTTGGTTTGGCTCTCGCATCCACGGGCTTTTTTGATCGCCAGCTTCGCGGCCGCTGATTCAGGCGCCTCCGCTATCAGGAACTAACAACATTCAGTTCGAGCTTTCGGGGAATGCAGATGATGAACTCACTGCCTTCCCCGATTCTGCTTTTAAGGGTGATACTCCCGCCCATGGCCTGGATCAGATTGGCACACACATAGAGCCCTAGCCCTGTGCCCCGCTGGCGACCAGCTCCTTCGCCCCGCACAAAACCGTCAAAGATCCGCTTTTGCGTTTCGTTGGATATGCCTGGTCCTTGATCCTTGATTCGGATCACGCAACAGGAATCGGAACTCTCGCAACAGCCCGGCGTCATCGGATCAACGTAAACCTGTACCGGCTTTGAATCACCGTACTTCCATGCGTTTGACAAAAGGTTGCCGACCACCTGCTCGATCCTGAATGCGTCCCAATGTCCGATGATTTGCTCATCCTGCGCCACGAGCTCACAAGAGGTCCCCTTGAGCTCGAAAAGCCTGGAGAAACGCCCGACGACCGCTCTGAGTGAACTCACCAGATCCACTCGTGTGGGGTGCAGAGAAAACTTACCCGCATTGAACTGAGCCAGCGTCGAGAGGTCCTCCAAATGCGAAGTAATGCGCTGAGCCTCAGAATCCATGTCCTTGAGGAGTTTAGTGATATAGGCATTCGATTGTGCATGGGTCGCGCGAGCCAGGGTGACTTCGAGTAAGTGCATCTGGAGCCTGAGCGCAGTCAGGGGGTTCCTGACTTCATGGACCACCGCTGCCGCCTGTTGATTGATCGCTTCCAGGGATTGCTTGATTCTTTTCCGCTCAAGTGCGGCGTCGAGAGTCTGCGCGATCGAGCTGGTGAAAATCCGAATACACTCCGCACTCAATTTGCGGGAAGAATCCAGTGATCGACAATAAGTGGGCAACGAACCGCTGAAGGAGACTGAGCCCCAGACACTTCCGTCCCCCTGGACCGCAAAGCATGGAGGGGTGAACTGTGAAAAAGCCCGCTCGGATTGCGGGTCCGGCCGAGCGCTGACCTCGATAAAAACCTCTGCTCCTCGGATCCCTGGAAAAACGGATTCAAAGAGTGCCCGCCAGTCGGTGACGAGTAGCTCATCGAGGGTCAAACCCTGCCCCCGCAGAGTCCAATCCAAAAGAGGCTGAATGTGAAAGCAGGGATGCGGCTCGGGGACTGTTTTGAAACTGCGCGCAGAAACAAGGAGCAGACTCGACATGCCTATAAGATTCCTGAGGTGTGGATCAGCGATGAAAACTCAGGTGGCTTTTAGAAGAAAGTTTGAAGCCTTTGAATTTAGTTTTCGTTAATTCACAACTTCTCAAGGTCTTTTTAACTGCCGCTGATTCTTGCGAGAGTGGCAGTCGTGCTTTTGCCCTCGACAAAGGAAAGGGTCCTCACCTTACCCCCGCGAGCGCGCACAAAGTCGGCTCCGACGATTTGATCCACCGCGTAGTCACCCCCCTTGACCAGAACATCCGGGCATAGCTGCCCGATGATCTCCAAGGGCGTGTCCTCATCAAAGTGGGTCACGTAATCCACGCACTCCAGCGAAGCGAGCACACTCATGCGGTCAGCAAGCAGGTTTACAGGTCTCGATGGGCCCTTGAGGCGTTTGACCGAGTCGTCGGAGTTGAGAGCGACCACGAGGAGATCACCCAAGGCGCGGGCACGCTCGAGGTAGGAGACGTGTCCCGCATGCAAGATATCAAAGCAACCGTTGGTGAAGACGATTTTTGGCTTCTTTTTTTTGGCTCGCCTCAGCGCTGCAAGCTTGAGTCGGAGCGAGCGCGGGGTTTTGACCTTGGTGCGGGCACGCCTCACAGCCGCGCGACCTCAATCGGCTGCGAATCCACGATGTGATCGTGCCAGCAGCGCTTGCGTCGATCGACGAGCGCCCACAAAATCCCCAGTCCTCCGAATGCCACGACAGGGACAAAAAAGAAGGCTCTGAGAATTGCTTCCGAGCGACTCGCCGCAAGCTTGAGTCCCATGAGGCGCTTGCCAAAGCTCGAGAGAAAAATCACCTCGGTCACGAGTAGCAGCACCCAATGGAATACGAGTCCGATCACTCCGAGCATTTCGATCGAGATGGGATCAAGGAGTTTACCCAGGCCGCGCGGATCCCAAGCCTGCCAGGCAAAAAGCACACTGATCAACACGCTGGTACTCAGAAGAAGGTCAACCCCGTAAGCCACGAAGCGCTTGAGCAAGTAGATATAGCCTGGTTTTTCTTCCGCAATGAGGCGCTGCTCGACCGGGGGGGCTTTGCGCGCAGTCTCGACTCCGGGTCGCGCTGCCTGAGGAACACTCTGGGGACGGGGAGGTGATATCAACTGGGGCGCAACCGGGACCGAGACCCGGGCGGTCGCGGCTCCGGCCGCTGCACGCTGCACGGACTGGGTGGCACTTACCGAAGGCTTTGGAAAAGCAAACGTCGGACTTCCGGCTGCGACCGCTCCAGCACCTTTTGAAAGAGGAGCGGCGCCCGCCTGTCCCTGAGTCTTTGAAACCGGAGCGTAGGGGAGCCCATCACTGAAAGGATGAAAGCCCAAACCCTCGGTCACAGGAACGAATTGCAGTCCTTGTTCTTGGTTTTTTTCCATAGTCCGAATCTCAACCTCATCCATGCAACTGTCAAGAAAGGCCGCGCACCGCCGACGCAACCGATGCGGCAAGCAGAGCGGCCGTCTCGGCGCGCAAGATATGATCGCGCCCCAGGGTGGCGCGTGTGACTCCGGACCTTTGAAAATGAAGCCTTTCTTTCTGGCTCCAGCCCCCCTCGGGCCCGACCAAAAGAACCACTTCTCGGACATCACTGCTGAGTTTCGTGATGACGCCGAGGAGTCCAATGCTTTCTTCGCGAGTCGCTTCATCGAGAAGAATCACTGCAGTACCGGGCTGCTTGGCTTTTCGGTCCAACCAAGCTTGGGTGGGTGCAGGGAGCCCAACCTCCATGGCTCTGCGACGACCTGATTGCTTGAGTGCCTGATCGGCGATCCTTTTCCAGCGGTCCCGGAAAACCTCGGGACCTTTCTTGTCGAATTTCACGACACAATGATCGCAATCCAGCGGCTGAAGCTCGTTCACCCCGAGTTCAACGCATTTCTCGACGACCCACTCCATGGCCTCCCCCTTGAGAACACCCAAGGCCACACAGATCCGAGGGGACTCCGGATCCTGCGAGGGCCGCTCGCTCGGGCGCACCCACTCGAGAAAACAAGTGTTTTCCCGCAGGGCAATCCGGCAGATCGCGCTACCGCCACGTCCATCCATCGCCTCAAGCTCATCCCCCGCATTCCGCCTGAGAACATTCAACAGATGGTGCGACTCCTCATCGGAGAGGCGCTGAGATTTCCCGGGGCCGGGTAATATAGATATCAAAACCCGACCGCCCGCTTTCTTCGGTGCTTGTGTCACTGTCATTTCACTCCTGCGCTCATTCATCCGCCTGCGAGCGCACCTGGGCAAGCGCCCGGAGCAAAGGCTCGTAAGCACCACTCAAGGAAAGGTGTTCCGACCGCAACCCCGGATCCGCACTCCTTCCGATCAACAGGGCATTCCCCCAGTACCACAATGGAAAATAGGGGAGATCTTCGAACATTTTTTTCTGAACGTCCCGAGCCAAGCTGATCCTTCCGGCCTCCGAACTCTCCGACGACATCCGGTCCAGGAGGCGATCCGCCGCCGGATCCGCATAACCCACGCGATTGTTGGTCGTTCCGGACCGGAGCGTGCGATTCAGGATCGAGCCATCGGCGACTCCCACCCAACGGGAAGAATACAGTTGAAACGAGCCTTTTCTGATCGCGGACAAAAACGCCGCCGGCTCGACGATATCCAGTTCGAGCACGACTCCGATTTTCCTGAAGGCCTCCTGAAGAATCAACGCTGTCTCGAACCCTTCCCGGACCGGAGTGGTGCGGAATTTGAGACTGAACCTGGGTTTACCGCTTTTCTGCGGAAACCCGGCCTGATCGAGAAGCGCCTTGGCCCGCTCCGGATCATGTCGCCACGAGACCTGGAAGCTCTCGATAAGCGGCGGGGCGAGCAGGCTGCCCGCCAGCGATCCGAATCCCGCCATCTTGTGATTGATATACTCCTCCCGCGGAATGGCGAGCGCCAGCGCCTCGCGCACCTCTCGCCTCGACAGGAGCGGGTCCCGGACATTGAAAGCGAGGTAGCTCACGTTGACGCCGTTTCTTTCCACGAGATTGAAGCGATCGGAGAACCGCTCGTGCAGCCAGCGGGTCCGCACGAGCGAGATCGAGTTCTGAGCGATATCGGCGTCCCCTTGGATGAGTCGCATCACCCGCTGAAGCTCGTCACGAACCACGATGAACTCGGCCGGTGGATATCGGGTGGGATCCACCGGTTCGAAAACCACGGAAGCCGTGTCCGAACTGAAACCACCCGCAGGATATCGGTAAGCTCCGCTCCCGATCCAGAGCGACTGTTCCCCGGCAGTTTCCGGATCGATGCAAGGATCGGAACTTCCCTTCAGCCGGTAGAACCGCAAAGAAGAAGCGTTTCTGGGAAGATATGGATCCGGCTTTTCAAGTTCCAGCCGGATCTCCCCCGCGGGGGTGACGCTCGTGCCCCTCCAACCCGGCAGAGCTCCGCTCAGCCGCGACACGGGTTTTCCGACCCGGTAAGCCTCAAGGCATTTTACCATATCAGATGCGCCGATCGGCTCTCCTGCGTGGTCCCGCAGGCCGGGCTCCGTCGAAAACAGCCAGGAGCGCTGATCGGCATCGAGTCGCCACGACTTGGCCAGTGCGGGTCTGACCTGCAGATCTTGATCGATCCGTGTGAGCCCCGCAAAGATCAGTGCACCCAGCCGTTGCCCCACGGCGTCGATTGCCATGCGCGGATTGAGGGTGAGCGGCGCCTGGTCGATCAGGATCCTCACCGGCCTTTGCTTCGGGGCTGCCACTGAGTTGACGCTGTTTGATCCGGGAGTGCAGGCAAAAAGGAGAGCGGCGGCGCCAACCTGCAGCGCAAGGGCTTTACCGGGCTTGGATATATATTTAAACTTGGGTTTCATGCGCTCGAAACCGGACACCATTGATCGATGTTCCCCCGAAAAACGAGCAAACGCCAGAGCCCGGGTGGGTTTGCTTGCGGTTTCGTGGTGCGCGCTCATCGTGACCGCCTGCGCGTCACCCTCGACCGCCTCCGTTTCGAAGTCCGCAGCCCCCCCTGGCACGCCCGGCATCAGTCATCCGGAAATGCTCGCCGTGGCGAATAGTCCGAAAATGCGCAAGAGAATCGATTTTTGGAAAAAAATATACAGCGCCCACGAAAATGATATCGGCATCATTCACGACGGCAAATACCTCGACAAGATCTACGAAGTGGTCAACCTCTCCGTCTCCGGCCGAAGCAAGTCCCAGGTGCTGGCCGAGAGGAAGAAACACTGGAAGCAGGTCCTGATCCGCATGCACGAGAAAGGCGGTGAGGCCGATCCCGAAGAGGCCGATGAGCTCCTTGTGGCCCGGCTTTTTCAGTGCGAGGAGGATCCGAGCAAGTTCCTGAATGCCTCCCATCGCAAACGGTTGCGGTCACAAACCGGCCATCGGAGCGCATTCTTGAATGGCCTCAAGCAGTCCGGCCGCTGGCTCCCGCTCCTCGAGGTCGAGTTCAAGAAACAGGGGCTTCCCTTGGAGCTGGCCCGGCTTCCATTCGTGGAGAGCAGCTTCAATCTGAATGCCCGCTCCCAGGTGGGCGCGAGCGGAATCTGGCAACTCATGCGGGAGGCGGGGTCGCACTTCCTCAAGATCGGACATGGCGTGGATGAGCGCAATGATCCGGTGCGCGCAGCTCGCGCGGCGGCTCTCCATCTCAAACAAAATCACGAGAGCCTGGGGTACTGGCCACTGGCCGTCACCGCCTACAACCATGGACGGCAAAGCCTGATGCGCGCCGTCCGCCAGGTGGGGAGCCATGACATTGAAGATATCATCGAGCGCTACAAGAGCAGGACTTTCGGATTCTCGAGCAGCAACTTTCTGAGTTGTCTGATTGCGGCCGTGGAAGTGGAGAGCGAAGCGGAGTCTGTTTTCGGGACTTTTCCACGAGAATCGCCGACCCCGACACGCGAGGCCCTTCTCCCGTTCTCCATCAGCCTGGGGCACTTGGCCCGGGGCCTTGACCTCCCTCAAAGACTCCTGGTCGCGCTCAATCCGGCCTGGGATTCGGAAATTGTCCGGGGAAGCTCAAGAATTCCGGCGGGTTATATGCTCAGACTCCCCGAACGCAGGAGCCCACCGGGCGGCGGGGAGGTCGTGGATTTTGAAGAAAAATGGAACCGCCTCCCAAAAAAATGGCTGTTTCCCGCCCCGCGAATCTAAGTCCCGCGCTGGCTATTCCGGATTTTTGTGTTAAGAGCCCGCTGTCCTGAAGCAAACGGGCAGTGGCCCAAAGGCGGTAGTTTGATATGCACCTGATCGGGATTGCCGGTGGCTCCGGCTCTGGAAAGACCACATTCACGCGCAAGATCTTCAGCCATCTCCCGCCGGAAGTCGCGACCCAGGTCGCACTCATCCATCAGGACTCCTATTACCTGCCCCAGCTGCCGGCACACCTCATTTCTCCGGCCGGTGAGACCAACTTCGACCATCCGGACGCCTTTGATTGGAACCTGCTACGATCCCACCTCGCCAAACTCAAGGCGGGAGAATCAGCCGACGTGCCGGTCTACGACTTCCGCACCAGCAACCGCCTTGTTGAAACGCACTCGGTCGGCCCGTGCAGGGCTATCATCGTCGAAGGGATCTACACGCTCTGGGAGCCCAGGATCCGCGACCTTTTCGACGTGAAACTCTTTCTGCACGTCGACTCTGATATCCGTTTCATCCGCCGTCTCCACCGCGATGTCCGCGAAAGAGGCCGCACTCTCGACAGCATCATCCGCCAGTACTACGATACGGTCAGGCCGATGCACCACGAGTACCTTGAACCCACCCGGCAGTTTGCCGACTTGGTGGTGGGAGAAGAGACGGATGTTGCGGCCGAAGTCCTCGCTGCCAGGATTCATCGCATCTTTGCGTCCGATCCGAAAGCAAAGGGCGATGCGTCCGGTCTTACGACCGACCTCAGGGATGCGGCAGCGATTCTGCAGAGGTCGACCGGACTCTGATCGAGGGGTGCGCCCCAAGGAGCATGACCATTGAGTCTCTCATCTCTGACTGAGCCAACCGGCAGGGCCAAGACCCCCCCAAAAGGACTACGCATCATCCCTCTCGGGGGCCTGGGCGAAATCGGAATGAACTGCATGGTCCTCGAATGGGAGGACGAGATCATCATCGTCGATTGCGGACTGATGTTCTCCGATCTCGATCACTTCGGGGTGGAGTTTGTGATCCCGGATTTTACCTACCTCCGCGAGCGCAAGGAGAAGGTGAAGGCCATCCTCCTCACCCACGGCCACGAGGACCATATCGGAGCAGTTCCGTTCCTGATCAAAGCGGGGATCCATGCCCCGATCTATGCTTCCGATTTCACCGTGCGCATGCTCACCCAGAAGCTCGGCGAATACGGGCTGCTCAGCAAAAACCAGATCATCCCATTCAAAATGGGGGAGAAATTCAAGTTCAAGCACTTTGGCTTTGAACCGGTCTCCGTCAATCACAGTATCGTCGATGCGGCGGCGCTGTTTATAGATACTCCGCTCGGCAAGGTCATCCACACGGGCGATTTCAAGATTGATCCCACACCCTACTACGGATCGATGATCGACCTCGATCGCTTCAAGCGGGCGGGGGACGAAGGCGTGCTGCTCATGATGTCCGACTCGACCAATGTCGACCGTAACACGCACAGCATGAGCGAAAACCGGATCTATCAGAATTTTGAGCACCTTTTCGCCGCTGCTCAGGGACTCACCCTGGTGGCGACTTTCGCCTCCAACATCGCGCGCATGGGACAAGTCATGGAGCTGGCGCGCAAAATGGGCAAACGCGTTGCGCTCAGCGGCCGAGGCATGGAGCAGAATGCGCGCCTTGCACAGGAAGCGGGCTACCTCAAGGATGCCTCGTCCGTGCTGATCGACCTGAGTGATATTGGACAATACAAGCGAAGTGATATTATCGTGCTTTCGACCGGCTCCCAGGCCGAGCAGGGTTCGGCCCTCACGCGCGTGGCCTACGGCGAGCACAAGCTCCTGCACCTCGAGGCTGGCGATACCGTCCTCATGAGCTCGCGTTATATTCCGGGCAACGAAAAAGCCATCGGACGCATGATCAACCATTTGTTCCGACAGGGGGCGACCGTGCTCTATGAGGCCATCCACGAGATCCACGCCTCGGGACACGCGACCCGCCCCGAACTCAAGCAGATGGTCGAGCTCTGCCGTCCGAAATTCTTCATGCCGATCCACGGCGAATACCGGCACCTGATCCAGCATTCGGTTGTGGCGGATGAGGCGGGCGTAAAGCCCGGCTGCGTGCTGGTCGCAGTCGACGGTGACGTCGTGGAAGTGAGTTCGGACAAGATCGAGCTCATCGATCACTTTGACGAGCCCCGTGTGCTGATCGAGGGGCGGGACGGGAATGATATTTCAAAGCTCGTCCTCAAGGAGCGCAAGCACCTGGGAGAAAAGGGCGTCGTCTTTGCCCTCCTCATCCGCAATGCCGAGAGCCGCCGCATCGTGGCCGGCCCCGAGGTCATTTCAAGGGGACTTGCAAGCGAAGCGATCGAGGCCTGGATGATCGACGAAGCCCGAAACTGCGCCAAACGCGTCGTGAAGCGGTACTCGGACGACCTGGATGAGCGCTCTGCGCCCTTTGACCTGGCAGAAGAGGTGCGCGTCGAGCTCAGGCGGTTCTTCAACGCAAATCTCGGCAAAAAGCCGACCGTCATCCCCCTGATCCTGGATGTGTGACGGAAGGTGGAGCCCTCGTGAGTTTTTCCCGGTCTGATTCGATTCGCCTGGGTTTTGAAGCAGCACTTGCAGAAGCCCGGAAATACGTTGGAGCGACAGCCCCCAATCCGCCGGTCGGAGCCGCCCTTTTGGATGAGGCAGGTCGCTTGCTCGGAGTGGCTGCGCACCAGAAGGCGGGCAGCGAGCACGCCGAAGCCCGCTTGATCCGTGAGCTCACCGAGTCCGGACTAATATCACTTGCACACACGCTCGTCGTGACCCTCGAGCCCTGCAACCATCAGGGTCGGACCCCCCCTTGCACGGGCGCCATCCTTTCGCACTCCGGGATCCGCGAAATCCATATCGGTGCGTCCGATCCCAACCCTCGCGTCAAAGGTCGCGGTGCGGAGAGACTCGAGACCGAAGGCAGAAATGTGCGCTGGCTGGGCCCAGATGAGGCGCTTGGAGAAGATTGCAAGCGCCTTATCGCTCCGTTCAAGAAACTGAGTGTGACCGGACTCCCTTGGGTTCTCGTGAAATCAGCCCATCGCTTCGACAGCCTCACGGACCGGGCGAATGCCGTACATAATATCGAAGAGCTCCTCCGTTCTCCCGAAGCGCTCCGACTTTCGATGGTCCCACCCGCAGGTCAGAAGACTTTCACGAGTGTCCGATCCCTCGAGAGTGCGCATCTCTTGAGGAAACAATCGGATGCCATCCTCACCGGATCCGGCACGATCCTCTCTGATGACCCAAGCTTCACGGTGAGACGCGTGCACGATCACGCGGGAAAGCACCGAAACTTGGCGATTTTGGATCGAAGCGGGCGTGTTTCCAACGAGTGGCTCAGGCGCGCCGCCGAGCGCGGTTTTGACCTAACCCATATCACCGGTCAGTCAACCTGGATGGAAACGCTCCTAAGCATTGGCGCCAAAGGGTGCTTGCAAGTTTTGATCGAAGCCGGACCCCGCATCACTTCTGATATTTTAGACTCGAAACTCTGGGATGAACACGTCGCTTATTTGAGCACCCGGGGCCACGAGGATATTTGTATCAAACGGAGGCGGGCGTAAGATCTCTTCCCCGCCCTTCTCGTTTCTGGCGGGCAAGGAGGGTGATCTCATCACGCATGGCCTGGGGTATGGGCCAACGGGCAATGCCCAACGTCCGGCGCGACTCGAAAAAGGGTCGGGCCTCGTCGCGATAAAAACTCCGAATGAGCTTGAGCTGGTCCTCGACCCATTCCGATTTTTTTCGTGCCGCTTGTGACTCCAAGAGTCCCATGGCGAGCGCCGCAAGGGCATCCGGCGACTCCCCTCGCAGGAGGCGGGCCCACTCCTCAAGCCACGCAGGATCCAGGCCCCGCACGGCAAATGCACGATCGAATCGTCCGAGACGGCCCGACAAGCCCGACCGATCACTATAGATATCAGCCCGGCGCGCCGGCGTGCCGACGAACTTGAGCAGGTTTTCGAGCGCGCTGAAGCACTCTTCGGCCACGGCACGAGAGCGCCAGACACCATGAAATTGGTAGGATTCCGGCAGCTTGTCCTCGCGACTCGTCAACACAAACCAGCACCATCCGGATACAGGATCCGAGCGGAATCCCAGATAAGGGTATCGGTGGGAAAACGCCGCACTCAAATTGAACTTGGGCCTGAGCTCACGGATGAGTTTGACTTCCAGGAGCTCGGCCTCCTCGTGAGTCTGGGTGGTTTCCCATTCCCAGCGGTGTCCGGCCGCAACCACCTTGCGCATGCGCGCATGCTCGCTCTTGCGGCCTGCGTTTCGATACTGCGATATCCTGCGTCTGAGACTTGTGGCCTTGCCGACGTAAAACAGCGCACCCGCCTCATCATAAACTCGATAGATGCCCGGGTCGTTTGGAACCTGTTTGATGAAGTCGTCGCCGAACTTCTTGTCGAACCGCTTTATGCTCATGGAACTTGGGAGGGCGCGGCCTCGCGCCAGCTCTCGAGTTCATTCTCAAACAGTTTGGACGGATTGTCATCATGGCTTGCCCGCGGCGACATCCAAGACATTCCAGCCTTGATGGAAACGGACGCGCCCTTGGACTGCTGCCTCGTTGGATCCGGCCGCTTGAGGGTGGGTTCTTCGGCATGAGCGACGCGAGTCTGGGCCTTGGTTGATGCTCGCGCGGCAAGCAGCGTGTCTACCGTCTTGACCGCATGCTCAAGCTCGCTTCGATAGGCCACGGTCTGTTCGCGCGCCTTACGTCTGAGCTCCCGCTCATCTGCAATGGTTTTTTCCGCCTCCGAGAGTCGCCTTTCCAACTCCTGAATGCGCGCCGCAGTCTGCTCGTTACGAGCAAGCACGGTCTTGGCTTCGGCTTCGCGCTGGAGAATCAGACTCCATCTCTCCTGAAACTGCTTGAGCTCGCCGGAGCGTTTCTGAAGTTCCGCACCCACACTCGAAAACTGCATTTTGAGCAGCTGCTCGGCTTCACGCTGCGCCTGCAGTTGGGATTTCATTTTTGCAAGCTCGAGCGCCGCATCGGTGCTCTTGGTTTTTTCGTCCTTCATCATCCGATCAAAGAGCGTGTGCGCTTCCTTGAGTTCCCGCTCGAGGTTCCGGACCCGCTCTTCGGACATGACCAGCCTGGATTCGAGCGCCCGACCGATCTGAATGAATCGCCCCAAGTGCGTGGCCACGGACTCAAACGCGCTTCCGCTCGCCAGACTTGTCAAATCGGGTCCGGTCGGATTCGCCGTAACTTGAAAGGGACTTTCCATGGGTCGATCCTCGCTTCCTCAACTTCCATTCTAGAAGAGAGCGGGCAAGCCTTTGTGAAAAGAAACACTTGGATTCACGTTTAAAACACGCTCTGTCGGCTGATTTTTCCTAGAGCGTACCATCAGTCATGCCGATACCTCCTTGAGGAAGGGGGATTCGCACCATGAAAAGCCGCCAGATTTTTGTCGCTTGTGGAGTGCTTCTCGCCATTCAGCTTGGCGTCCTGGGCTCCCTTGTCCGCGACTCGATCCGGTCCGGCCCCCGGGCCCCGGCAATGCGCGCGCAAACCGCGCTCCTCGACAGGGTGGGGTACCATCAGGGCGCCCCGGAAAGAAAAACACCCGGAAAAGCCCCGCAGTTGCGAGCCAATCCGGGTGAGTCTTTTGATATCAAAAAAACCGATATCGGGAATTAACGCAGCGGCTTGAGTCCTTTGAATCCGCGAATCAGATTTTCCTCGAGACGCAGGAGTTTCTCGGGATTATTGCGGTACTCGGCAGCCGCAGGGCCCTCGACCTCCATCGTGTCGGCGGTCGCTTCGATGACTTTTCCATCCGAGGACACCGCGCCGCCGTTGCCGAACTGATCGATCAACTGCCGGACATTGGCGAAGAAAGCGATCCCGCCGTTGCGCTTGATGCTGCCATCCGGATTGAGGGACGCACCAAAGACCGAAGCGATCATCCCGGGCTTGCCTTCCTCGTTGGGCAGGAAGCTCTGGTTAATCGAGAGTCCGGCCGGAAAATAATCATTGTTCAGAAACTGGAACATCGTCGAGAGCCCGAGCCATGACTACGCATAGATATCAACATATCCATAGAGGTCGAACTTGGGGCTGATGGGGGACGGTCCGCTCAACTGAACCACGGCATTCGGAAGGCCGATCGGCATCCCGTTGGGAAGCAAGGTCGTAGGCTCCACACCCACATAGTCCTGCTCGTCAAAGATCGACATGTTCATGTCAAAGCCCACTTCGAACTTCTGGGTGCTCGTGTAAGGACTGACGAAAAGATATCCGTAGTCCATGATCGTGAAGCCGCCTGCGAGATCCGTTTTCACTTGTTCGCCGAACACGAGAGAAACGCGGATGGTTTCAAGGTTCTGAGAGGGTTGAAACGTGACTTTGTCGATCAGTTTGGTCTGAGTCCACTTGCAGGCGGGAATCCCCGCCAACACGACGCTCGCGGCGATCGCGATGCTTGCACTCAAGAGCGCGGCCTTCGAATTCTTGTTCTTGAACATGATTTTTCCCCCTTCATTGATCCGGTCTTACAACAGCAGACGGGCCCCTTTTGACAGAGCCCCGACTGCAGAACCCCGGTAGTCCGGTATCAAAAAAAACCGGGAGGCGAAAGCCTCCCCGTTCTCGAATACTTTAAGATTTGGGTTTTAATTACCAGAGACGCTTGCGACCCCAGATTTCGATGGAGGGCACCCAGCCATCACGACCTGCGTCGAGGTAGTCACCGACGATAGTGACGCTCTCAACATTTCGGGAACCACCGCGGAGGTCCATTTCAACCGATGGCTGCCCACCCCGCACGATGATGCGCCGGTCGGGCGAATAGGGGGTCAAATCCAGGTTCTGGGTTTCTCCATTGGCGAAGCGGACCACGACGGCGTTCACGACAACGCCACGATTGCGGACACGCAACTGAATGGAGGTCAAAGCAGGCTCGTTCACCCGAATTGTCGAAGAGAACGGTGCATTCTCCGTCGTCTCCACAAACGCGATATCGCTGAATTGTGGCCGGATCTGCGCAACAATTTTGATGAGTGCCTGTCCGGGAGGATTGTTCACCGGCGCCGTATATCCGCGCACCATCATGGATGTAACGCAGCGAGCATCCCCTGGCACGTCAATCCAGGCGGATTCAAAAGGTGCATTGAATCGCTGACGGCCGAGATCTACAGTCTGGTTTTGGCCGTTGGCAAAACGGAATACTACTTCGTCCAGGCGCGCATCGCGCTCACGGACTTCGAACTTCACCTTGGAAACTCAGCAGATCGAGCCGCGGATATCAAGCCAGTCTGTGTCCGAGCTTGGGGGATTCGGAGCGGCAGGACGGAACAGGCGCGTTTCACCCAGGATAACCTCGTTGCCTTGCGCGGAAACCACACTCAAGAACGCGGCCATAACAGACAGAATGGGAACTAGTTTTTTCATATCGCTTCCTTTCATGAAGACTATTCTCACTGGAATCACACAGACTTGAATTCCCCGGCAATTTCCAAAAATCTCAGATTGATCAACCTCCTTGTTTCTCACCCCAAGCAATTGCGCACCGCACAGGGCGCTCCTTCCTAGCGTAAAATGAGTGGGATCCAAGCCGTCTCTTGAAACTTTGGATCCGCTCGTGCAGATCTTCGTCCATCCAAAATCATTCCCGGGGGGGGATTTATGAAGAAGCTATTCAACATGCTTGCTTGGATTGTGTGCGCGTCGTGGAGTCTCGGTGTGACTCCTGCAAAAGCCTACTTTGAAGATATCGATTTCAACGCCCTTGCCACAGGAAGGGACACACTGATTGACGTCCACTGCCCTGAGTGTGACGGATTTGAATCCAGACGGCTCGAGGTGATCAAGGACTCAGCAGGAACCATGACCGCCCTGCGCTTCAGCAAGATCCGCTCGGGAGTGGTGACGGACACGATGGGGCCCGATCAACTCAAGTCGGCGCTCGTGCCCATGTACGAGCAGAGCGGATTTACGGTGATTCAGCTCGATGCCCGCCTGGTCAACCCCGAGAAGGGCGGCAAGGCGGTCATGATCTGGTACGGGAACGTGCTCACCCATGGCGGACGCAAAAGCCTCAACATGGTCGTTGAACAAACTACTGACGGTACTTGGGGATTGTTCATCGCTGGCGCAAGAGTTCGTGAATTCATCATCACGCCTTCGCGTTTCGGAGTGGATACTGTGAGTTACCGCTGATATCTGCTTTAAAGCTCAAGGGCTCCAAAAAGCGAAAGCCAGCTGCTGCCAAAGGCAGGGCTGGCTGTTTTTTTTAATGGCGGAGAGAGTGAGATTCGAACTCACGAGAGGAGTTACCCTCTGCTCCCTTAGCAAGGGAGTGCCTTCGACCACTCGGCCATCTCTCCGCGCCACAACAATCTAGACTGTTCGTATACCAGAGCAAAACCTCGATCAAGCCGGGATTTCCAAGGAATCTCCGGATTTATGGTTTGGCCTCGACCTCCGGTCGATCCAGCGACCTCAGGACACCAAGTCCCCAAAAAAGTGCGGCCTCCGAGATCCAGCCCCAAAGTCGATCCTGCATCTGGTCGGAAGCAGCCTTTTCATGGCTTTTAGGCCTGAACGGACTCCGAAGCGTAATCTCCCAAGAGTGCTGGGCCAATGTGGAGTCTCCGACGCTGCAGCTCACCTGCCAGGAAAAATCAGGACCAGCAGGATCGACCCGCAGCTTGAACTGACCTCTCTCGATTGCCTCAATTTTCCCGCCTAAACGGGCATCCGAGTCCGTCGAACAAATAATACGGACTCCGGGTTCGACCAGGTCTCCCCGATACGCCATTTTGCGATGCGCAGCTCCGATTCTTTCAACCAACAGGCCCTGCGAACCCCGATCCTCCAAGATCAACTCGGAGAGACCGAGCCGGTTCATTCGGAAAAAAAGCTCCTCGGAAATGGGAGGAGAACCGGGCCCCTGCACAAGCCACGGAAGAATGGCTCTCTCCATGGCCGCGATTCGGGCTAGCTGCTCAGAGCTTGGCGCAAGCGGCGTCCAAACCTTGATCTCCACGTAGGGCCGATGCGCCCTGTATCCCGTCTCAAGACCACTTCCCATGAGCGAGGCCTCGACCATCTCCCCAAGCTCCGCCTCGCTTTTTCCCAGACACTGCCAAGTCATCAGTTTCTTGGTGAGTCCCGGAGCGTGTTGGGTCACCACACTGCTCAAGATACTTTGCCAAATGGCTTGGACCTCGCGAGGCGGCCCCGGAAGAACGGCAACAGCGGGCGCACCTTCCGACGCCGGGATCAGAAATCCCGATGCCGTCCCAGCCGGATTAGTGAGAATCCTGCTGCCGAGCGGAAAATAGCATTGCTGACGATTGCTCTCGGCGACCGGGATCTGGAAACGCCCCATTCGCTCGACAATACGCGCCCACGAATCCTGATCAAAGCAAAGCTCAAGGCCCCGGTGCTGAGCCACCACTTGCCGAGTAAAGTCATCCGCCGTGGGCCCAAGCCCTCCCGTGACCAGTACCAAGTCGGCCACCCCCGATGCGTAGCCGAGAGCTTCGAGAATGGCGCTCCGATGGTCGGCTACTGAAAGGTGCAAGACCGTCTCAACGCCGAGCTTTTCCAGCTCGCGAGAAAGCCAGCTGGCATTCGTGTTCTCGGTTTGCCCGGTCGTAATCTCCGTCCCGACCGCAATCACTGCCGCACGAGACCACGAAGTCACCGCTTCTTGATCCAAAGCGAGCCCCCTTCGTGGACGAATCCGGGCGCCCCTTCGAGGTAGCGATGAAGAACCCTGGGGATTTCCACATTGCCATCCGCATCCTGATAATTCTCCAGGATCGCGATGAAGGTCCGGCCCACGGCCAGACCCGAACCATTCAGCGTGTGCAGGAGCTGCGGCTTGGAGTCTGCATCCTTGCGATAGCGAATTTTGGCTCGCCGGGCCTGGAAGTCGCTGCAATTCGAGCAGGAAGAGATTTCGCGGTAGGCATTTTGAGCGGGGAGCCAGACCTCGATATCATAGGTCTTGGTGGCGCTGAAACCCATATCACCCGAGCAGAGCAGCATGGTGCGGTAGGGAAGCCCGAGGAGTTGAAGCACCTTTTCAGCATTGGCAGTCATGGCTTCAAGTTCATCAAAAGACTTGTCTGGCTCGCAGAACTTGACCATCTCGACTTTCTGGAACTGATGCTGCCGGATCAAGCCGCGCGTATCACGCCCATAGGAGCCGGCTTCGCTGCGGAAACAAGGCGAATAGGCGGTGACCCGGATGGGAAGCCGTCCCGGCTCGATGATTTCGTCGCGATAAAGGTTGGTCAGGGACACTTCGGAGGTGGGGATCAGGAACAGCTCCTTTTCCGCAGTGCCCGTTTTGAAAAGATCCTCCTCGAATTTCGGGAGTTGCCCGGTACCGGTCATCGATTCGCGGTTGACGAGGAACGGAGGAATGACCTCCTGATATCCATGGTCCCGGGTGTGGAGATCGAGCATGAACTGAATGAGCGCGCGCTCCAGTGTCGCTCCCGGCCCCTGATATACAGAAAACCGCGTGCCCGCGATCTTGACCGCCCTCTCGAAATCCAGAATGCCGAGCCCCTCACCGAGGGCGACATGATCCTTGGGTTCGAAGCCCGGCTTTTTGATATCGCCGTGCCTGCGGACTTCCACGTTGCTTTCCGCATCCTTGCCCGCCGGCACGCTCTCATGAGGGATATTGGGGATCCGCAGGCTCTCGTCCAAGAACCTGTCGTCGACCCCCTTGAGTGCGTCGTCGAGTTTTTTGATCTTTTCCCCGATCTCCCGGGACTCAACCACTTTGCGGTCCGCCTCTGCCGCAGCCACCGGATCGGTTTTGGAGCGGGCCTTGAGCTGCGCAACCTCCTGCGAAACCTTGTTTCGTGCGGCCTTCAAGGCTTCCGTCTCCCGAATGAGCGCCTTGCGATCAGCAGAGAGTGCGGCAAGCGCCGCGATCGCCTCGGGTGGAAAATTGCGCTTTCTCAGCGCTGCAACCAATTCATCCAAATTGTCCTGGAGAAATCTAGAATCAAGCATGGCTTGAGCCTAACAGACGTGAATCATCTGAAAAAGAGCGAAACCCGGACTCACTCGCCTCGCTGTCGTTTCGCCTCCTGGGCGGACCGATCGGCGCTCACCCTGTCGCCGAGCTTGAAGTAGGTCTTGGAGAGCTTTTCGTGAATCTCCGCACTTCCCCGGTTCTGCTGAGCGGCCAGAGTGTAAAGCGTCAATGCTACCTGATACCGCGCTTCATCAAAGGCGACATCCCCGGCAAGCATTTTGGCGTCAAAAGAGTCCGGTCGGTACTTCATTGCCTCAGCCAAGACAGCACGGGCGTCCGTCAGACGCCCCATTTTTCTATACACGTTTCCTTTGGCAAGCAGTGCGTCCAGATTCTCGGGATAAGCCTTCAGTTCCGCATCAAAGTGCGCGAGAGCGGATTGGAACTCATTCAGCTTCATGTCACACAGACCGAAACTGTAATTGAGACGGGGATAGTTGGGAGCCGTGCCCTTGATCATCATGAGCTCGCGCCTGGCGTCCAGGATAAACCCCGTCTCATTGCCGGATGATGAGTAGAAATGCAGCTTGAAGACTTCAAAATAACCGGATGGATCCGAAGGAGCCCGCTCGGAGTAACTCCGGTAGGCTGCAATCGCCTCCTCGCGGCGCTTGAGCTTTTTCGCGCGGCTCGAGTTATCCGTCACAGGCATCGATCGATATTCGTCGGTGAGAATGGCGGCCATGACTTTCCACGGGTCAGAGAGGCCCGGATCTTTTGAAAAGGCCTCGCGCAGTCGCTCTTTCGCCCGGTCCAGGGATTTCCGATCGAGCTCGAGCTGCGCGATGGCAGTGTAGATTTGCCCCGCGCCCGCACCCGCACCTGCCCGCCCCCCCAGCTTTGAGAGCTGCTCCTCCAGATATCGGATTGCATTTTCAATCCCGCCTGTCGGACCTTCGGTCTCCTTGACCGTCTGGGCGATGCCGATGATCGCCTCGACGTTGAGCGGATCCTCGCGCAAGGCCAGTGTGAAATTGAGCTCTGCCGCCTTGTAGTGGCGTGTGATGAGCAAGCTTTTTCCATAAGCCACATAGACCGCGGGATCGACATAGGCTCTGGAGAGCGCACTCCGGTAATAGCCTTGAGCGAGGTCATACTGCTCGCGCCTCTGACTGAGATCGCCGGCGGCCTTGTCCACCGCGCTCTGCGGAACATCTCTCTTTCGGAGTTGATCCATCTGCTTTTCGGCCTCTTCGAAGTCATAGGTCTCGATGAGAGAGTGGATGTATTTTGAGACGAGATTCACGTCCTTCTTGTTTCGCAAGATCGCGTTTCTATATGCGTTTCTCGCCTCGGCGGTTCTTCGCTGCCGCATCAACAGATCGCCGAGCTCGACATATGGGATTTCGGAGTCCGGATTGTCAAGCGACGCCTGGATATAAGTCGCCTTGGCGATCTCCGGCTCTCCCTCGGAGAGGTGGCGGTTTGCTTCCATGATATGGAAATACATTTTTGCCTCCCGCTGCATGGCAGGAGTCAGGTCCTTCAGTCGCGCCTTCTGGCGATAGGATTCCAGGATGTACTCACGATTTCCGGGGTCGAATTTGATCGCCTTCTCTATTGCATTGACCGCTTGCTTGATGCGCTCGAAGGCAAGATTGAGCCGGCTTTCGAGGAACCACGATCTTCCGATCTCGGCGGGTGTGAGTTCCTCGGGGTGTGAAATCAAATAGTTCAATAGCGGGCCGGCATCCCCGTAGCCGCCCTTCTTGATATAAAGCTCCGCCAGTCGGAGCATCGATTTGGCATGCGAGGGCTGGAGGGCGAGCGCTTTGCGGTATTCACTCACCGCCTCGTCAATACCCCCGAGCACTTCGTAGACCATGCCCCGCAGGTGGAAAAACCTGGGATCGTCGATCTGTTGGTCGGGATACTTCTGCAGCAGTATGCTTGCGGCCTGGGCTTCGCCGTTCTTGAGAAGAGCCAACGCCCGCAACCGATCCACATAAACCTGATCCGCCGCAGCTCCGATTCGAATCATGTTATCCGAATAGGTCCGGATCTCATGAAGCGCGGCCGCTTGCTTGCCATTGAACAAGTAATACTCCACCTGAGCGATGAGACCCGCGACATAACTGCTGCCTTGGGAAAGCTGTGCCTTGATCTCCTCGCTCAGCGTAAGCAGCGCGGCAGCGAACTTCTCATCCTTTTTCGCAAACTCCGCAAGATTCAGACAAGTCGACAGGAAAAAAGCCTTGGCCGGCAAGTTCTCCTTGTTCAGAGAGATTGCCAACTGGAAGCGCGCTGCCGCTTTCCGGAGCCGCTCCACATTGTCCTTCTGGTAATGGCTCATGCCCTCGACGTACGCCTTATTGCTTTTGTCTATATCACTCTTCTTCGCGCTAGCGGTGAGCACGCACTCGAACGGCTTCAGTCTGAATGGGGGCTTCTCAGGCGGCGTCGGATTGAAATATTCATTGATCAGGGCGGTGAACCCCAGAACCACCACCATCCACCTCAGGATTTGCACACGCTGATGGCTGCCCCCGATCAGGGAGGGCCTGAGAATCGGGGCAGGCCTGGATGGATCGGGGAGCTGCGTCAGCGCCTCAGGATCCAGGATGATCGTCTTTTCTCCGGAAACATCGGGTCCAAGAGGGCGGCCGATTGGCTCCGGCAATGCCGCCGTGAACGGTCCATCGTCCCGTAGATTCACGGGCTCGTTACCTGGCGCGAGATCCGGTATGAGACTGGGTGAAGAGTCCAACGAAAGATCGGCAACGATGGTGCGCTCGTCATCGGGCCCATGAGTGCTTGATTCAAGCGAACCCAAGACCTGCGTCCGCTCGTCCTCCTCCGCAGCAGAGGGACGGGACAGGGCCTCCTGTGCAGAAACCTCCGGAATTTGCTCCTCGTGCCTGGCGGCAGAAGCAACGAGTGGCTCCAGGCTGCTCGGCTCCGGTTTGGAGAGAGGCGGAATCGGCTGCTCGAGCACAAGCTCGGCGGCAGCGTCGCTCCCACCCATCAAGGCCCTGAGCTCCGTTACTGTTTCGAGGGCAACCCACTCGCGCGACGGTAGAACCCGGACCTGCTCACCGCCGACGATATGCTTTTTTTCAATGAGTTTCCGGACCCGTTCAAGCGAAAGAGGGCCCAACTCCCTTCCGGAAGAGAGTCGAACGCGAAACTCCGATCTGCCTGAGGGTCCCTCGGCCATGATCTCCAGTTTACCCTAGATATAAAAAAAGGGCACGAGACCCTGAGTCTCCGTGCCCTGATTTTGCCTTGCACTCCATCAACCCGAAAGAGCCGTCAAAGACTTGCCACCGCGCTCCTGGCAGCATTCATCATGCGCGCCGGCATGAAGCCCACCTGAAGGGTGAGAAACACCATGACGGCTACTGCGATCAAAGCCCACGAAGACAGCGTCGCACGGGTGTCCCGACCGGCTGCGGAAGCCGGCTCGCGCATGTACATGTAAACCAGGACCCGCAGGTAATAATAGGCGGAGATCGCACTGCAAAGCACACCAAGGATCACGATCCAGATCTCGCCGGCCTGAACAGCACCGTAGAAGAGCTGATACTTTGCAACGAATCCGGCCGTCGGCGGCACACCCGCCATCGAGAACAGGAACACCGCCATTGCGAACGCCAGGAATGGATGACGCTGCGAGAGGCCCGAAAGGTCGTGCAGGTTGAGTCCCACATCATCCTTGGAGGATATCATCGAGAAAATCGCGAACGCCCCGATGTTCATGACCGAATAAGCAACCAAGTAGAGAACGATGCCGGCAAACCCTCCTTCCGAGGCGGGACCCGCGAGCACACCCACCAGAAGGTAACCGGTATGCGCGATCGAAGAATAAGCCAGCATCCGCTTGAGGTTGGTTTGCGTGAGGGCGACTACATTTCCCAGCAACATGGTCAAAACCGCGCAGACCCATATGATATCGTGAATATGGGTCTGGATCGCCATCGAGAGTCCATGGCCGTATCCAAGGCCGAGGAACACGCGAACAAACGTGGCGAAAGCTGCGGCCTTGAGTCCGGTGGTCATGAAGCCGGTGACCGGAGCAGGAGCTCCCTCGTAAACATCAGGCATCCACATATGGAACGGAACAGACGCAACCTTGAACAGGAAACCCAGAATCACCAGCCAGGCTCCGAGAGCAAACAGGGCCGTCGAAGTCTCGGGCGCCGTAGACTGGACCAAGTTCAAGATCGCAGTCAACCGAGTACTCCCGGTCGCCCCGTAAAGGAGCGCGCTGCCGTAGAGAAACACCGCGGACGCCGCCGAGCCCAGAATGAAGTACTTCAGTGCCGCTTCGTTGCTGCGACGGTCCGCCCGCCGGAAACCAACCAGGACGTAAACACCGAGAGAAAGCGTCTCCAGAGCAATGAAGATCACAATCAGATCGAGCGCCGAGGCCATGAGCATCATTCCCAGCGCCGATAACAGCACAAGAACGTAAAACTCGGGATACTGAAGCTGATCCTTGTCCAAATACTTGAAAGACACCATCAGCGTGAAGAGCGCCGAAAGGAGGAACAGGATGTTGAATATATTTGAATAGGAATCCGAGACCATCATGCCACCAAAAAGAGGCAGCGTCGGGTCCGGAGCCAACGTCTGGCTAGCCACCACTCCAGCAAGGCACGTCACGAGCGCGGTGATGAAAACCGGCCATTTCGGGCTTGCCACGCGAATGACACTGAGAACGATGGCAAGCATCGCTCCGCAGAACAAAATGAAATAAGGCGCAAGAGCCCGAAGTTGATCCGGACTAACCGTCAAAAGCTCTGGTCTGATGATCGAGGATTCCATAAATCACTGTCCTTGACTGACGGGGGCCGGTTCCTGCTGAGCAGAAGCCGTCCAAGTTGAAGGGAATTGAGAGTCGACCTGTGCCGTGGCGACCGCTTTGCCGCGCTCCAGGAACTTGGCGATGGCCGGATCCATCTTGCGGAAGAAATGATTGGGAAAAATCCCCATCACGAAAACCGCCACCACCAGCGGAGCGAGAACAAGGAGCTCCCTGCTGCTCAAGTCTTTCAGCTCTTTGTTTTCGGCTTTCTTGATGGGTCCGAACATGACCCGTTGAACCATCCAGAGCATATAAACAGCGCCGAAGATCACGCCAGTTCCTGCAACGACAGCAACGCTGCGGCTAGCCTCCCAAGTGCCGAGAAGAATCAGGAACTCGCCCACAAACCCATTGGTTCCGGGGAGCGCTACCGACGAGAGCGTCATGATGATCATTGCAATGGCGAACCAAGGCATGACGCGGGCAATGCCGCCGTACTCGGAGATTTCGCGGGTGTGTCTGCGTTCGTAAATCATACCCACCAGAAGGAACAAGCCGGGGGTGCTGATCCCGTGGTTGAGCATCTGATAAACCGCACCCGTGGCTCCGATCTGATTCAACGAGAAGAGCCCCAGCACAACATAGCCCATGTGGCTGACCGAAGAATACGCCACCAGCTTTTTGATATCAGGTTGGACCATGGCCACCCATGCCCCATAGACGATCGCTACCGCACCCAGGGCCAAAAACAGCGGCTGATGGAATGCTACCGCCTTGGGGAAGAGCGGGAAGGCGAACCGAATGAATCCGTAGCCACCCATTTTCAGCAGCACACCCGCCAGAATGACGGAGCCTGCGGTCGGGGCTTGCACGTGCGCATCCGGCAACCAGGTGTGAAGCGGAAACAGAGGTACTTTGATCGCAAAGGCCAGAGCGAAAGCCAGGAACAGCAGACTCTGTGGTGACCAGAAAGAGTCACCCCCGGCGATCTGCACTCGATACAGGTCCAAAATGTTGGTCGAGAAGCCTCCGAATTGCACCTTGTGCTGGTGAATCAGGTAGAAGATCGCGACCAGCATCAGCAGGGAGCCTACGAGGGTGTAGAGGAAAAACTTCATGGCGGCGTAAATCCGATCCTTGCCGCCCCAGATGCCCACGAGGAAGTACATCGGAATGAGCATCGCCTCCCAAAAGACATAGAAAAGAAATACATCGAGAGTCACGAAGGCTCCGAGCATGGCTGACTCAAGAGCGAGAAGAAGAAGATAATATTCCTTTTCACGTTCGTGGACTGCCGTGAACGATCCAAGCGTCACAATAGGCATGAGGAACGTAGTCAAAAGCACGAGCCAAAGACTGATTCCATCCATTCCAAGGTGATATGAAATGCCAAGCCCGGGAATCCACTCGGCCATCTCGATGAACTGAAATTCCGCACCCGAGGGATCAAACCGGCCATAAACGAGCAGCGAGACCGCAAATGCAAGAACGGACCCTATCAACGCCCAGTATTTGGCTCCGGAGGGCAGCAACAAGCCCCCGATCGCCCATACCAAGGGAAGAAAAACCAGTATCGAAAGCAAACTCGAATCAAGCCAGGCCATAAAGAATGTACCCCAAAGTGATCACGACACCGACCAGAAGAACGAAGGCATAAGCCTGCGTGGAACCCGTCTGGGTCACCCGTAACTGCTGGCCCGTCCAAGCCGATACACGTCCAAAGCCAAGAACCACCTGATCGATGATCTTGACGTCAAGGATCTTCCAAAGAATTTCCGAGAATGCCTGAATCGGGCGAATGAGGAGAAGCTCATAGACTTCGTCCACATACCACTTGTTCTCGAGCAACTTGTGGACGCCAGCCCACTTACTCTTGAGTTCGTCGGCCTGCTTCAGATTCGAATACGTTCTCGTAGCAATCCAGATTCCAAAGGCCGCCCCGGCGACGCTCACACCCATGAGAACCCACTCGGCAGCAGGATTGATCGATGGATTCAATTCGTGATGAGGGATGACGGGGAGGAGCCAATGCTCAAGCCAGCTGTAGTGGGGAATGCCCATGAGTCCACCGATGGCACTGAGAACGGCGAGAACTTGCAACGGAACGACCATGACTGCTGGCGACTCGTGAACGCCGCCGCCGCCGCCGTGACCGTGATCATCGTGTTTCTTGTCACCATGGCCATGACTGTGAGCCGCGTGTCCATGCGACTTACGTCCAGTTTCAAAACGGGGCTCACCGTAGAAGGTGAGGCGGAAAAGACGGGTCATGTAAAAAGCCGTCATCACGGCCGTCATGGCTCCCAAAATCCAAAGGACGGGAGATCCATGTTCGGAAGCAAAGGCCATCCAAAGGATCTCATCTTTTGAGAAAAAGCCCGAGAACGGCGGGATTCCGCAGATCGCAAGCCAAGCGATGAAGAATACAAACCAGGTTTTAGGCATGTGCTTCTTCAAGCCGCCCATCTTGAAGATATCCTGCTCCTCATGCATCCCGTGGATCACGCTTCCTGCCCCCAGGAACAAAAGCGCTTTGAAGAAGGCGTGGGTGATCACATGGAACACGCCGGCACCATAGGCGCCAACGCCACATGCGAGAAACATGTAGCCCAGCTGTGAAACGGTGGAATACGCCAACACCTTCTTGATATCACGCTGCACGAACGCAATGGTTGCGGCAAAAAAGGCCGTCAAGGCACCTACGATCGCCACAACCTGCATTGCCGTGTGCGAGGCACTATAGATGAAATTGAGCCTCGAGACCATGTAGATGCCGCTGGTGACCATGGTGGCGGCGTGAATCAAGGCGGAAACCGGCGTCGGACCCGCCATGGCGTCAGGCAACCAAACATAAAGCGGGATCTGAGCCGATTTGCCCATGCAGCCGACGAACAAAAGCAAAGCAATCGCCGTGAAGGTCGTCTCAGGAACGCCTGCGCCCATTGCGGACACCGCGCCCTTGAGTCCGGCGAAGTCCACAGTCTTGAAGGTCGAGTAGATCAGGAACATTCCGAGCAGAAACCCGAGATCGCCCACACGATTGACGATGAACGCCTTCTTTCCAGCCTTTGCCTTTTCTTCGTCGTCATACCAGTAACCGATGAGCAGGTAAGAGCAGAGCCCCACACCTTCCCAACCCAGAAAAAGAATGGGGAGCGACGAACCCAGAACCAGCATCAACATGGCGAAGCAGAACAGGTTCAAATAGGCGAAGAACTTTCCAGGGGTCGCATCGTGGCTCATGTAGCCGATCGAGTAGATATGGATCAACGTTCCGATCCCGGTGATCACCAGGGTGAACAACGACGAGAGAACATCCACCCTGAGCGAGAGGTCGACCGACAACTCTCCCACTTGCATCCACGAGAACAGTGCTTGCTCGATGACGCGACCCTCTTCAGGCATCGCCTTGAGCTGGAGGAACAGCACCAGCGAGACGACGAAAGAGGCGAAAATACTCAAGCTGGCGATGGCACCAGGCACAGCCGAACCGGCCGCCTTCTTGCCTTCCGGCGCTTGGGCTGCGGCATACCAGAGCCCGTTGATGAGAAACCCGACCAATGGAAAAAGGGGAATAAGCGCAATCATGATTCGTTACTCCTTGAGCAGACGGATCTCATCCGTGTCTACCGTACGCAGGGTCCTGAAGAGGGCAATCACGAGACCCAAACCAACTGCTGACTCGGCCGCCGCAACCGTGATGATGAAAAAGACGGACATCTGTCCACCCATATCACCCTGAAGCTTCGAGAAGGTTACAAACGTCAGATTGACGGCATTGAGCATCAGCTCGATGCACATCAGAACGACAAGGATGTTCCTGCGGATCAGCACTCCGACCAAGCCGATGCAGAAAATTACGGCTGAAAAAGAAAGAACCAGCCAGGGCTCTACAGTCGAGATCATGGACGAACTCCTTTGGGGCCTGCCCCGTGCTGATTGGGTCTGCGTTTGGCAATGGCAACCGCGCCCACTATCGCCGTGAGCAGAAGGACCGAGGTCAGTTCAAACGGAAGGATGTACTCGGAGAACATGAGTTCGGAAATTACCTGGGTGTTTCCACCTGCCGCCTCGACCTTCTCCGCCGTAAACAGTCCCGCACCCTGAAATGGGACCGAATTCTTGAAGCTCCACACCAACGAACCCAGGAGAACAAGCCCCAGGGCCCCGGACGCGACCCGCAGCCCCACATGCGACCGCGAAAGATCGAACGAAGGAACATCGGCGCTCAAAAGCATGATTACGAAGATGAAAAGCACCATGATCGCGCCCGCGTAGACCAAAATCTGAAGCGTCGCAATCAGATGAGCGTCCAGAAGGGCATAAATCCCCGCAAAAGCGAAGAACACAAGGACCAGGCTGAAGGCGCTCGATGCCGGGTTCTTCTTGAGAACCGTGATCAGGGCGAAAGCGATTGCCATCGCAGCAAATACCGTGAAGAAAACAGGAGATAGTTCCATAGTCTCGCTCGTCCTCGCCTTACTTGTTTCCACGCTGCTCGAGCAGGAAGCCCTTATCGTAGGCTTCGCGCTCATGCTGGCTCATCTCGTAGATGTTGCTCAGTTTGATTGCGTCCTTCGGACATGCCTCTTCGCACATTCCGCAAAAGCAGCACCGGAGAACATCGATCTCGAACTTGACCGGATACTTCTCTTTGTCCGGACGCTCACCTGCCTCGATATGGATGCACTCCGCCGGACAGACGGTCGGGCAGAGCATGCATGCCGTGCAGTTTTCGACTCCGTTGGTGGCCTTGATGTAGTGCTGGCCACGGAAGCGCTCGGAGTACTGCCGGCGCTCCTCCGGGTACTGGATCGTGACCGCCTTGGTGAAGAGCATGTTCTTCATCGTGATATAAAGGCCCTTCACGATTTCGATGATATAAAGATTCTGAAGTGCGTTCTTTTTGGCTTTGACAAGCATAGGATCAAATCACCTTCTGATAGATCAGGAAGCCCGTGACAAAAATATTCAGGATCGAAAGCGGAAGCATGAGCTTCCAGCCCAGGTCCATCAACTGGTCATACCGGAACCTGGGCAGCGTCCAGCGCACCCAGACGAACAGCCAAAGGAAGAAGGCCACTTTAATGGAGAACGATGCGGCCTCAAATGCCACTCGCGCCCACTCGGCGGCCAGACCATCCAAAGGAAGCTGCCCCAGAGCCCAGCCCATGCCGGGAAGAAGTTGCCACCCCCCGAAATAAAGGGTCGTCACCATCGCCGATGCCGTAGTCATGTTGATGTACTCGGCGAGCATGAACAGTGCGAACTTCATCGCCCCGTATTCGAGGTGATATCCCGCAACGATTTCCGATTCGCCCTCCGGAAGGTCAAACGGCAGGCGGTTGGTTTCGGCATAGGCCGACGTCAGGAAAATCAGGAAGCCCACGGGCTGCACGAAGACGCCCCACTTGGGAATGGAAACGGATCCGATCTGGATCAGAGTCTCACCCTGCATGCGAGCAATGTCGCCAAGCTTGACGCTCGAGAAGATCATCACGATCCCGATCAACGAAAGCCCCATCGAGAGTTCGTAACTGATCATCTGCGACGAGCTGCGGAGGCTGCCAAGCAAAGCGTACTTATTGTTCGAGGCCCAGCCCGCCATGATGATCGCATATACCCCGAGCGAGGTGATCGAGAGAATATACAGCATCCCAACGTTCAAATCCGCAATTTGAAACTGGATGACCTGACCTCCGATCTCAATCTGGCTTGCAAACGGGATGACTGCAAAAGCCATGAAAGCCGGTATGACCGCCACGACCGGAGCGAGCAGGTAGTAAAAGGGCGTGACGTGCGCCGGGACAAAGTCCTCCTTGAAAATCATCTTGATCGCGTCGACCGCCGACTGAAGCAGCCCGAGCGGACCCACTCGATTCGGCCCGAGCCGGTTCTGCATCAAGGCCGACCCACGACGCTCCACCCAGATCATGATGGGCACCACTTGAAGCAGAACAAATGCCACAAGCGCCACTTTCGCAACCGCAGGAATCCAGAAGCTCATTTCCATGGCTTATACCGCTCCTTCTGTCACAGCCTGCACAGAGGCCTTTGATCCCGCCTTGTTGGCAACGCCCTGGTGAGTCCAAAGAGCAAGGATTTCGGAGATTAGCTTGCTTTTGCCGGCCGGGAGCACCGAACGACGCAGCTTTTGTTCCTTGCCCTGAAAGTTCACAACGGTGCCATCTTTTTCCGAGAAGGCGGCCCCTGGCAGAATCACCCCCGGTTTTTTGGAATCGGAGTCATGATATACACCAATGCCCACGGTCCAGATCCCGGCCTTGATTTCTGGAAGGACGGCCCTTCCGCCGCGGAACACGACCACCGCTTCGGCCGCGCCGGTGTTTCCTTCGAATGCGCCAATACCCAGCTTTTCAACCCCATGCAGGTTGGAGGTTCTCGACTTGCGCTTCAGGAGCTTGTCCGCGGCGGCGTCTTCACCGGCGGATTTGATTCCTGGCGTACCAAAGTGACGAACGTCGGCACCGCTCAGAGACTGCTTCGCAAACTGCTGGATGAGTTGCGCTTCTTCTTGCGTGAGGTCGGAACCGATCAGAACCAGGGCCTTTTTACCCCGAACGGATGCTCGAGCCTGAGCAACCGCGGTTGCCCAGTCGGCGCGTTTCGAAGCGCCCGCCTCGACCACTCGAGGCTCGACGATACGATCCTTCTCCATCGTGTAGCGGTAATTGAAGCGACCCTCGTCGCACATCCACCACTGATTGATCTCCATGTTTTCGCGCGGAATACTGCGGTAGATCTGCCCGCCCTCGTGCTGAATCTCCATGTTGCATCCGCGTGAGCAGCCTTCGCAGATCGTCGGAGTCTTCTTGAGAAACCATGCGCGCTTCTTGAAGCGGAAATCCTTGAGGGTCAGCGAGCCCGTCGGACAAATATCAGAATAATTGCCGGCGTATTCGGTCTCAAGCGGACGGCCATCGATGGTCGTGATTTCCGTATTGTTGCCCCGCTGAATGGCGACCATCTCGCGGATCCCCGCCACCTCGGCCCCGAAACGAATGCACCGCGTGCAATGAATGCATCGGTTCATGTTCTTCTTGATGACGGGCCCCATGTCCAGATCCATATAGGTCCGGCGGTCCTCGGAGGTGCGCATGTACGCATCACCGAACTTGTAGCTGTTGTCCTGGAGATCGCACTCGCCGGCCTTGTCACAAATCGGACAATCCAGCGGATGGTTGACCAGCAAGAACTCCATGACCGAGCGCTGGTTCTTTTTCGCCTTCTCCGACTGGGTGTGAACGATCATTCCATCCGAAGCCGGGGTCGAACATGCCGTCTGCAGCTTCGGATTCTTTTCGATTTCAACGGTGCACATCCGGCATTGCGCGACAATGCTCAAGCCCGGATGGTAGCAGAAATAGGGGATTTCGACCCCGACTTTTTTTGCGACTTCGATGAGATTCTGGCCGGGCTGGAACTCAACCTCGCGACCGTCAATCGTGCACTTAGGCATGCTTGCCCCCTCTGATATAAGCTTCAAAGTCCGGCTTGAACTTTTTCACGAAACTGGCAACCGGGCCGGCAGCCGCATCACCGAGAGCGCACAAGGTCTTGCCGCCAATGTTGTCGGAAATGTCGGCCAAAAGCGCCAGATCCTGCTCACGCCCCTTGCCATGGAGGATCCGCTCGATGATGGACTCCATCCAGTGGCAGCCCTCACGACAGGGGGTGCACTGGCCGCAACTCTCGTGTGCGTAAAACTTGGTGATACGGTGGATAAGCTTCACCACGCACTGGTCCTCGCTCACGACCATGAGCGCCGCGGATCCAAGCATGGTGTTGACCTTCATCAGAGGATCGATGTCGTAGATGACATCAATTTCATCGGCCGTGAGAACGGGCGCAGACGATCCACCCGGGATAACGGCTTTAAGCCGCCCGTTATTCAGCATGCCTCCGCACAGATCATAAATGATCTGTCGGATCGTCATCGAACCCGCCGGAATTTCATAAACGCCGGGCTTGTTGACGTGGCCGGAAACACTGATGAGCCTCGTTCCACCTGACCGCTCCAATCGGCCAAGCTTCGAAAACCACTCGCCGCCGCGGTTGATGATGAAGGGCACGTTGGCAAGCGTCTCCACGTTGTTCACGATAGTGGGCTTGCCAAAGGCGCCGGCCTGGGCCGGAAAAGGAGGCTTGACTCGCGGTTCACCCCGCTTGCCTTCAAGTGAGTTCAGAAGTCCGGTCTCTTCGCCGCAAATATAAGCACCGGCCCCGCGATGAACGGTCAAATCAAAATCAAAGCCCGTGCCCATGATGTTCTTGCCGAGGTAACCTTTGGCATAGGCCTCTTCGATCGCCTCATCCAGAAGCACGGCTTCGCGGGTGTATTCCCCGCGGATGTAGATATAACCCACATTGGCACTGATGGCGTAACCACCGATCACCATTCCTTCGATCAGGAGGTGGGGCGTGTACCGCATGATATCGCGATCCTTGAACGTGCCCGGCTCGGATTCATCGGCGTTGCAAACCAGATAGCGGGGGAAGGGGGTCTTGTCGTTGATGAATCCCCACTTGATTCCGGTCGGAAAGCCCGCGCCACCGCGACCCCGGAGATTGGATTTCTTCATTTCGTCCACGATCGCAGCAGGCGTCATTCCAAACGCCTTCTTGAGCGCCGTATAACCCGCCATTTTCTCGTGATAATACTTGAGAAACCGCGCCTCATCGTTCTTGAAATGCTGAATGAACAAGGTCTCGCCGCCGGGCTCGCCACCGATGGAGCCGCTCTCGGACTGTGCACTCTGCTTCTGCTCGAAATTCAAATTACTCATTTGCGCTATTCTCCTCAGGGCAGCTGATCCAGAATCTGGTCCAGCTTGGCCACGTTGAGATCCTCGTGGTAGTCGTCGTTGAGCATCATGGCCGGCGCCGTTCCGCAGGCGCCCAAGCACTCTTCTTCATGAATCGTGAAGCGGCGGTCCGAGGTAGTCTGTCCGAGGCCGATGCCCAATCGCTTTTCACAATGCTTGACCAGACCGTCGGCTCCACGGAGCTCACAGGCCACATTCGTGCAGACTTTGATGTGGTATTTCCCAACGGGCTTGAGGTTGTACATGGTGTAAAAGCTCGCAACTTCGCGTGCCTGCGCCGGGTGAATTCCGACATGGGCGGCAACCTCCTCGAGTACCTCCGGAGACAGCCAGCTCGTCTCCCTTTGGGCCGCATGGAGGGCCGGGAGCAGCAGCGCCACCTTGGTCGGGTAGCGAGGCTCAAGCCTCTTCATTTCGTCATAAAACTTTTGAGAAAGAATTTTGGACATCTCTTGACTCTCCCCGACTCAGCGGTCGAGCTCACCTGCAATGATGTTGATGCTTCCGAGGATTCCAACCATGTCCCCGATCTTTCCGCCTTCACACAGGGGCGACAAAGTCTGGAAATGGTACACCGACGGGCCGCGGATTCTCATCCGATGGGCGGCGGGGCCCCCCTTGCTCACGATATAGAAACCGAGCTCGCCATTGGCGGCCTCAAAGGTTGTATAGGCTTCACCGGGGGGCACTTCAAAACCCGTCATGAAGAACTTGAAGTGATGGATCAAGCCTTCCATCGTGTTGTGCACGACATCCTTCTCGGGAATGCGTACGCGCTTGTCTTCGGACCAGATAGGTCCTTTCTTCATCCGGTCGCAGCACTGGCTGATAATGTTGAGTGATTGGCGGATTTCTTCGAGGCGGACGAGGTAGCGATCAAAAATGTCGCTGTTCTGGCCCACCGGCACGTCAAACTCCACGTCTTTGTAGAACATGCAGGGTTGATCCCGGCGGAGATCGTAATTCAAGCCGGCAGCGCGAGCGCTCGGTCCTGTCACGCTGTAATCATGGATGAATTTCTGACTCATGACACCCACGCCGACCGTTCGCTGGCACCAGATTTTGTTTCCAGTCAGCAGCTCATCCATCTCGTCAATGACTTTGCGGGTCCGTTTGACCCACTCTTTGACCTGTTTTTCCCAGCCCTCAGGCGCGTCCGCAGCAAGCCCCCCGATCCGCGTGTACGAGGTTGTCAATCGAGCACCGCAGATCTTTTCAATGAGGGAATAGGCCTCTTCGCGCTGATGGAACCCATAGAGGAAAAACGAAAACGCCCCAAGGTCCACTGCATTGATGCCCAAGCAGATGATATGGTCGATAACTCGCGCGAGCTCCGCACAGATCATCCGGATCCAGACTGCGCGCTCGGGGACCTCAACTCCCATCAGCCGCTCCACAGACATCGCATAGGTGACGTTGTTGATCAGAGCCGAGCAATAGTTGAGACGATCTGTATAGACCACGAATTGATGGTAGGTGCGATTTTCACCGAGCTTTTCCTTGGCTCGGTGAGTGTAGCCGAACTCGCAATACGACTTTTCGATCGTCTCGCCGTTGAGCTTGGCAACCATCCGCAAGGCTCCGTGCATCGCCGGGTGAGTCGGCCCGATGTTGACGATGATCCTGGAGTCCCCCCACAAATCATCCGGATCGTGGTCCACTGAATAATGGCCGCCGGAAGGCAGGCCGAGCTCGGGCACCCGGTCCTGCATCATCTGCTTGTCAGCGTCTTTGTTTTGTATGTTCATTTGATTGCGCTCCGTGGGGAACCTTTTCAAGAGTTGGATGTTTTTTCCCGGAATCAACCAAGCAGGGATGGGTCGATCGGCTCGGGCGTCGGGAAGAACTGATATCCTCTCAGCGGGTAATCCTTGCGGAGCGGGTGACCTTCCCACCGAACATCCATGAGGATGCGGCGGAGATCCGGATGTCCGTCGAACCGTACGCCAAACATGTCCCAGACCTCGCGCTCGGCCCAGTTGGCCGCGGGCCAAACTCCGATGGCCGTAGGTACGGACTCACCTTCCGCGACGCGCACTTTCAACCGAATCCGAGTCATCGTCTTGCGGGCAAGCAAATTGTATACAACATGGAAGCGGGGCGCTTCCTGCTCGTCGGTCGCGGTCAGGTCGGAAAGATAGCCGTACTCGAATTCAGGCGTATTTTTCAAAAACTCGAGCACTTCGCAGATCGCGTCAGCCCGGACAAAAACGATTGGCGTGTCGGTCGGGTACTCGCGGGGAAAAAGAACCTCCTCGATTTTCTCTCCAAAACGCTCACGAAGCCCGGAAACCTGGGTCTTCCAGCGCTCGATTTGCTTTTCATGAAGATCACCGTAGATGGTTGCAACCGGTGTGTTGATATCCATGGTTCATCTCTCCTGGCGTTGCAGCGCCGCGATCAGGTGACTGCCTTGAGTTGGCCCGCGCGCGCCAGACGCTCACGCCGTAGGGAAAGTGTCTCACCCTTTTGAATCTGCTCCTGAAGCCGAATCACTGCGTGAATCAAACTCTCGGGAGTAGGGGGGCAGCCCGGGACGTAGACATCCACCGGGATGACGGTGTCGATGCCCTGGGTGACGCTGTAAACGTTGAATATTCCGCCCGAGGAGGCGCAGGCCCCCATTGAAACCACCCACTTGGGCTCGCTCATCTGGTCGTAGACTGTCTTGAGCACGGGCGCCATTTTGGCATTCACAATGCCAGCAACGATCATCAAATCCGCTTGCCGGGGCGAAAACCGGATGGCCTCGGCGCCAAAGCGGGCGATATCATAGTCGGAACAAAGAGTGGCCATCATCTCGATACCGCAGCAGCTGGTGCCAAATGGCATCGGCATCAAGGAGTGCTTTCGGGCCCAATTGACGACAGCGTCCACGCGAGTCGTAAAATATGCAGCAGATCCATCTTTACTCATAGCTTGGTGCTCCTGATTTGGTCTCGGATTGCCTGTTGCTCACCTGTGGCTCATTCCCACTCGAGGGCACCCTTGCGCAGGATGTACCAGTAACCGACGAGAAGAATTGCAGTGAACACCACCATTTCAACGAGAATAAACGCGTTAATGGTCAAAAACTTTTTGTAGACTACGGCCCAAGGATAGAAAAACAGCACCTCGACGTCGAACAGAAGAAACAATATGGCCACTAGGTAGAAGCGGACCGAAACGCGCTGGTGAGCATCCCGGAGCGGAGGGACGCCGCACTCGAAGGGCTGATCCTTGAGCGCGTGGTGCAAGCGAGGCCCTAGCAAGTGGGTGATCACCAGAACAGCACCGGCAACGATTGCTCCGACGGCCATCAACATCAAAACTGGTATATAGTCCACGTTCGCACGCCCCGACTCTTGTTGAATTTATATATCCCACATCAAAGGTCACGGCTCCCGAATGCGTGGCGCGCGAAAAAGCTGTCGGGCCATGCCATTGCGGTAACCAAAACCTTTGAATGCAGTAGTCTATTTATAGCGATGCGGCGCCCCAGTGGCCAATGAAATTTCCACTCAGACTCGTGGCGTTAAAAAATCAGCCACCAAAAAGACTGTTTGTGGCAACCCGGAGAATTCTGAAAAGAGGATCTGAAAAGAGGCCGGCAAGCACGAGGGGCATGAGCAGGGCGAAAAGAAACAACCGGACCCCAAAACCGTTGCGTCTTGATTTTATGGCGACCACCCCGGAAGCAGGGGTTGATCCGTCTGCCGCAAAATGCCCCATCAGATTGAAGAATAGCCTCGTGATGGCGAGACTATTTACAGTGATCGCTATGATTCCGCATGCCGCCAGGAAGTACCGCCCTCGATCGATGGCGGCGCCAATCAATGAAAATTTAGCGAAAAAGCCGGGCATTGGGGGGATACCGATGAGGGCACATAAAAAGAAAATCAACATCAAGCTTTCAAAAACACGCGCCTGAAATTCATCCTTAAGGCGGCGAAGGTCGTCGTGACCCGCGTCGTCACAAAGGAGCTGGATGACAAAAAACGACCCAAGTAGGGCAAAAAGTCCGATGATCAACGAAAAAAATGTGGCGGCGAGGGCGTTCAGGTCCAGAACAAGAACTCCAAGCAGGAGAAAGCCCGCTTCAGAAATCGCCAGTGCCCCCACTAGCCTCCTTGCGCGCCCCTGACTGATCGCGAGGAAGGGGCCGCTGAGGAGGGTCAAAGCGACGAAACCCGCCAATGGCTTAGTCCAGTCAAACGACTCCAAAATCCTCCACTGAACTCCGATGGCAGTCCCTTGCTCTCCAAAAATCTCCGTTACTATCCTCACAAATGCGAGCGCACCTGCAAGGCGAGTCGAAACCGCCAAGAAACCCGAAGCTGGTGCCGGAGCACCATCCAAAGCATCGGCAAACCAAGTATGAAACGGGAACACTGCGAGGTGAAACGAAAGACCGATGAACAACAGAATCCAAACCACAGACACCAAAAGCGGCGAAACGCCGCCGGATCGAAACGCCTCATGAATGAGGTCCAGCTGTGTGGCACCGGTCGCGCCAAACGCCAGCGCCGTGCCAAACAGGAAAAAAAAGCCGGTAACGGCCCCCAGCACCTGATATTTTATCGCAGCCTCCGCTGACAGCACCGAACCCGTTCCGAAGCCTGCGATCATCGCCGTGGACATGCTTACCAACTGCAGCGCCACATAAATGAGGAATAGATCGTTGGAAGAAGCCAGAATGGAAAGTCCGGTGGTGGCAGTAAGCGCAAAGACCAGAAATTCGCCGCGCCGCCGGGGTGATATCTCGCGGGAAAACTGAAGCGTGCCAATCACATAGATCGCAAGCACAATGGATATTGACTTGAACGCTATTGCGACTCCATCGAGCCTGAAGGTTCCAGAAAATGCGGAAGACGCGCCGTATTTACCCAGAAGTACGACTTGGACCAAGGCCGCCAGAAGTCCCAGGATTACGGAAAGTCCCGTCGTCCGAATTCTCTCCCCGCGATAGCCAAGCTCACCGATGATGACGCCCATGATTGTAAGAAGCAAAAAACCTTCCGGCGCAAGATACATCAACTCCTTCATGGTGAGCCGCCCTTCATGAGTTTCGCAACCGTCGGGCGAATCAGATCAACCATGGGTTTGGGATAAACACCGAAAAGGACCAGGGCGAAAACAAGGGGAATCAGAAAGAGGCGCTCCCGCGAAAACAAGTCTGAAAAAGACTGGGTGGCCGGCGTCAACTCTCCCAGAAAGGCGTGCCGGTACATGCCGAGAAGCGTAATAGCCGTAAAGATCATCGCAACCACGGCCACAAAAACCGCCCAAGGATTAACAGCATAACCCCCGATCATGAGCAGGGACTGCGATATAAATCCGCCCAGCCCGGGGACCCCGAGCAGGGACGCGCAGGCCACCGCCGCAACCAGAGCGGCTGCAGGTGCCTGATGCGCAAGACCGCCCAGGCGGGTGACCTTTTCGGCACCTTTGATATCTCCAAATGAATCCAGATTGGCCCGCTCGACGATAATTCCAATCAACAAGCCGAGCCCGGTCAAAGCCAACCCCGAAACGAGTTGCTGGTATACCACCCCGACCAGCCCTGCGGGATCCGGGGATGCGACACCAAGCAGCAACATACCCAGCTGACCGAGCCCCAAATAGCCCAAAAGCGGGCGCAGCTCCCGCTGCGCCAGAGCGCAAAGACCGCCCATCACGATATTAACAACTCCGACAGCGACCACCCCGGTGGCTGCCGCCGAAAAAACCTGCGGGAAAAGCATCAGAGAAAGCCGCATGAAAATCAGGCTCGAAACCGGAATACCCATGACCACAATCGCGACCAGTACCGAGGCCGGCGCTTGATACGCACTTCTAATGAACCAACCGTGAAACGGCCAGATCGGTGCCCTGAATACCAAGCCCATTGCCATCAGAAAAAACGAGAGCTCCGTGACAGCGACCTTGATGCCCAGTAGCTCAAACCCCCACGAAGGGGGTACCCGTCCGGCAAGATCAGCTATCAAAAAGGACCGTGGCTCCGACGAGTAATAGACCAGGAGCATCGCCCCGAAAAACAAGGCATTTCCCATGGAAGAAGAAACGAAGCTTCTGAAAGCTGCAACTTCACGCCCGTCCCCACCCCAGATTCCAATCAGGAAATAGATGGGAAACGCAGAGAGCGACCAAAAAAAGAAAAGAAGGAAAAGGTCCTGGGCACAAACAGCGCCGATCAAAGACGACTGAACTAGCAGCAAAAGCCCGTGAATTCCCTGCCTGCCCCGGGGCCGCAGCCACTCGGCAGCCACAAGAATGGGAAATACGATCGAAATCAAAAGCACCACCGGTGCGCTCATGCCATCAATGGCGAGGGCATAAGAGATCGAATAGGCGCCGACCCACGAAAACGTTTCGATATGCTGCGGATCCGCTGCTCCAGCCTTCATTTGGAACAAGAGAATTAGACCGCAGATCGCACTGGAAAAGCTTGATGCAAACGCAACCCACCTGAAAAGATCTCGCTCCGGATCGTTCTCTGTTCTGTCGGAGCCCCTTCCCCTCCTGCTCGGAAAGGTGGAAGCCGCCTGCAGAACTGCGCCCGCAAAGGGCAACAAGAGCATGAGGCTGATCAAGCTGTTATTCATTTGAGATTCTCCCCTTAAATACTCATCTGGCCCGAAAAACAGCCTTGAAAGTCTACTTCAGAACCAACCGAGCAGGATCTGAATCAGAAGCGCCGTACCCGAAACGAGACCCAAGGCAACATACCACTGCACACTTCCTGTCTGAATCGCCTGAATCCCGGCTGCAAACCAGGTGACTCCAAATCGCGAAATCCTCGATATCCCCTCGGTAAGCAGGCTGTCCCATTTTCCGGCGCGAACCCCCACTAGTGCGAAGACCGACTCCAGAGCCCGTGGCAAGATGACTCCAAAAAGACTTTCGTCGACCCGCCTCTGAACCCAGCCTCCGGCGGTTCTCATGTTTTCGAACCACCAGGAAAACATCGCGTCCATTCCATAGCCTGAGGCAACGAACCTCGAGAACCGCGGCGCGCGTGCGCTCAGAGAGGCAAGCCACTTTCTGGAAACGCCTCTTCCCCAGAAGGCCAAAGCAAAGCCAATGATTCCGATTCCGGAGAGCAGCGCCTGAACTCCTGCGTCCCCGCCGAGAGCGCGGCCTTTTGACAAGGGCAGAGGGCTTGAAAACAGCGCATCCTTAAATGCATTACTCCCGAGCCCGGAGGGTCGCCCGGTCCATATCAAACCCAGAAGAGCCCCGAGGGAAGCAACAAGAAGAATTGTCCGAACCGTCGTGAAATCACGCTCTATGGGACGCGGCTGCGCGAGTGCCAGGGACAGCGCGTGGGCGGAAAGAGCCGAAGAAAAAGTGTACAAGGCAAAACCCACCCCGACAAGAAGTGTCGAGCCCTCGATTGCACGCGCCATGATTGAAAACCAGCCCGCTGCACCCACAAAACCCAAACCGCCGGTGACAGCCCAAGCCAGCGCCACCGCCCAGAACAAATATGCTCGCGAAGGACTAATCAAGTCTTTTCCGGCCTCAGGTTCCAAACCCTCCTTGGTGTCTACATCGGACGCAGCAAACACTGATATTCCCAGTCCTGCCATCAGAGGTCCCGCGCCCAGGGCCAGCGCCTCTGAAATCCCTACAAAACCAAGCGCCGCCACCGCGGCAAGAAAAACGCATGATATCAGAATGGATGAAGCTGATAGCCAGCTCTTCTGAAAAAGTCCGGCAACGGCAGAAAGAAGCCCCAAGATGAGTGCCGACCATCCAATGGACTCAAGAAGTCCCGCCGCCTCGATCAATGCATAGTTCCTTGCGAATACGCCCAATGCGACCCACGCAGGAAAGGCAGCACCAAGAAAGAGAACGCCCAGATGCTCGCCCCCAACGAAGCGTGTCAGGCGCCCAAGAAGTGGGAACGGCTGCAAGAAAAAAGAAACTCCGATCACAAAAAGCGCCATACCAACGACGAAGCTCCCGCCATGAATCAAGTCGCTGGACGCCGGCAGCGCCGGAACAGCCGGATTACCGACCCCTCTTGAAGGGAGGGCTGCGATGCCGGAGACCGCAAGAAGGATTCCACAAGACTTTTCCATGGCAAACCGCGCTACGTGTCCTGCAGCTCCCCCGGCGCGCCACTCGAGACCCAAGCCAATACAGCCGCTCAGCAAAGCCAGCATCAAGGCGGGGAAAGACAGCCACGGTCCGACGCTCAACCAGGAAAGGCTCGCCGCGACCTGACCAAACAACAGGGAAGAAACCAGAAGCAGGGCCCCGCGCCCCCTCTTCTCGACCGCGAGAAAAACCACAGCCAGGAGTGTCATCAAGGCGGACAGGCCACAGCCCAGCACGCTGACTATATCAACCCGGGCTCCCAGCGCTATTGCTCCGGCCTCGCGCCTGGGAAGAATCCATCCGAGCATCCAGAGAGGAGCCGGGCCAGAGCCGGACTCCAAAATATCAAAGCCGGTCCATGCCAGCACAAAAACAAGTATGGCCACAGTAACGGCCGCGCTCCAGACCAGCAGTAAATCAATCGGTTGGTTTCCGTTCCGGTTCTTGCGCGAATCATAAAACGAACCTGCAAGAAGGTTTACGGAACCAATCACCAAGACCAGCCCGAGACAGGAGAACAAAGGGGCCGCAGACTGGAGCAGAATGCTTGTCGAATTTTTCATAAACTCAGCGCCTCAGTCTCGCGACTTCCCGGAGCTCCGCGTTGCCACGCAAATAAAACAGCCGGACAGCGAAAGAGAACCCAACCACAACCTGAGCGAGGCCGACTATATAACAAAGAAGAGCCATAGCCTCCGCAGACATCGTATGGCCTCGCCCGAAGACTCCCGCCAGAAACGCAAGGCTCCCCGCCAGAGATATCAAGTGAACCCCTACAAGCACCTTGGTGAGGGTTTTACGCACGAGAATGCTAAGCACCCCGGCAAAAACCAGAACAGCAACCCCGATATAGAAAATCATGCCCCCGCCGCCTCCACGTCCGAGCGCGTCACTGGCGGCGTCCTTCTTGCCCTTGTCAGCACCGCGACTCCCAGCACAGCTACCATTAAGACCAGGGAAACCAGAAAAATACTCAAGATTGGCTCTCGGAAGTAGTGCCCCCCCAAGCCCTGCAGGTAACCTCCGCTCATTGTCCCACTGGAGATATCGGCCGATCGCGTCTGCAGCAACACCGGCTCGCCGACCACCACCCAAAGCAAGGTCATGGCCACAGCGGCGCTCAGCAGGCCGCCGCCGACCGAGCCCACAAACCGCCCGCCTCCCGAGTCTCCGAATAAATCCTTCTCAAAAAGGATCGACTCTCCGAAAACGAGCGAATACGAAAAAAACACACCCGCCAGAACAGTGCTCAGCATCCATATCACAAACGTGAAGAAAACTGCCCCGGTCTGAAGGGCCAACCCCCCCAGCAGCAGCTGCGAAAGCCACAAACACAGTATGATTCGTCTGAAGTCCCGCAGGGTCGCGGCAAGCAGACTGGACACCGAAAGGAGAACGATGAGCAGAAAAGAGATCACTTTACTTGTCCTTTCCACGGGCTTTGCGCTGACCCTGCTCGCGCAAAGCCTCGACGAGCGAAAACACCGGGGCGTTCTGCGTCTCGCGCTGGACCCGCTCCCACCGCGCCCGCTGTTCGGGCGTGATGCGGCCCCGGCCGAACCTTGCCGCCATTTCCGATGGCTCAAAGACCGCTCGCTCGTAGGCGCGCGTGTGAACAAGGGAGCCAGGCATGCAGGACTCGACGCAGAGACCGCAGAAAATGCAGCTTGAAAAGTCTATATCAAAAACCGAAACCCAGGCCTTGGAAGAATCGGGCACCTGAACGGTTTCAATCGAAATGCTGCGCACAGGGCAAACCCTTTCGCAGTCCCGACAGCCCGTGCATCTTTCGATGTCATTGAAAAGCAGTCCTCGGGACCGCGACGGAAGATCTCCCTCGGTCCGCGATGAGACCGGATCCGGATACTGCTCGGTGACTTCCTTCCTGAGGTCGGCCGCACTGCCAACCCGCAAGTATGGCATCGCCGCGGCGAGTGCCCGCCAGGCGCTTAGAGCCCCGCGATGAAGCGCCAATAGTGCGAGTTTGGCTTCATTGAGGAGCCCTTGCGACTTCTCGGGAGCAGAAAAATCCGAGTCCTCTTGAATTCGATTCAAAGTAAAGCTCCTCCTGCACTCCAGAGCGCGGAACCGATCAAGCAAATTAGAGAGACCGGCCCGAGAACTCTCCATGAAAGTTCGTTCACGTGATCCACTCGGATCCTCGGCATAACAGCTCCAATCACAGATATGATCAGGAGAATGAAGAGGGCCTTTACACCGACGACCATCATCTGCAGCCCCCAAAATGCGCCATGACTATCGCCGGGCAGGCGCCAGCCCCCCAGAAACAAGGACGCCACCATAACAGACCAGATCAAGCGGCCCTGCATTCGTATCACAGCCATGATGGCCATGCCGACGCCGGCGACACCGGCCTGTCCCCGCTGGAGGTCGCTATCCCCCCAACTGGAGGCGAACGGAGGGAGAGAGAGTATGATCATTCCCGCGACGATAAACACAAAAAAACCGACGAAAAGAAAGGGGTTTGCAAAGAGGGACCACGAGAAGGGGAACGCGCCCTGAGCGTCAAGCACAGCCTGCCAACTGAAGCCTCCCGCATGTACGGCAACAGAGCAAATCACAAAAACCGCGGGCATCAGTCCCAGCGTTGCCTGGGTTGCTGTGCGTACAGAGAACAAAACGCCCTGAAGACGCCCGCGGGCGGAGCCCGCCATCATTGCATTCACGCTCAATACGGCGAAGCCCCACAATGGGATCAAGATTCCCAGATCGGGATCGGACAAAAGAAGTTCCTTTGCAACCGGGAGCGCGGCGAGGGCCAGATGAAGGGACGCAATCTGACAGGAAAACCAGAAAACCTCCGCCCGACCAAGCTCCCCGGGCCGCCCCTTCTGCATGAGCTTGATGGCATCGGCCAACCCCTGCAAGGCTCCGGCGGGGCCCACCCGATTGGGGCCAACGCGTGCCTGCAGATCGCCTGCAAACTTCCGCTCTATATACCCATGCAGGTAGACGATCGGGATGATGAAAAAACATTGAAGTACAAACAGAACCGCCGCCGCTCTGCCCATCTCGTTCAGAAACCCAAAATCCGAGCCGCCATTCATCGGTCGATCTCCGCAAGACTCAGGTCCATGCTCGCAAGAATGATGGGAAGGTCCTCGATATAGCTCCCGGCGAGGACCAGGGGAAGAACATCGAGCGCCGCTCTTCCCGCTGGGCGAAACCGAACACGCTTGGGACGTTCACCACCATCCGAGATCACGTGACAGGAGAGCATTCCTCGCCCGCTCTCGACGCGAGACCAGGCTTCTCCCTTGGGGACGAAGGCTCTTTTGACGGCCCGCATACCCTCCGATGACCCGGAAGGAAGGCCGTCGGCACACTGCTTTACGATCTCCATGGATTGTACGATTTCTCTAATACGGATCATGTATCGCGCATGAACATCACCTGCGCCGGCCTCGGCCATCGGTATATCAAAATCCATGGCGCCGTATGCTGCGTACGGGCTCCACTTGCGCACGTCAATTCCAAATCCGCTCGCGCGGGCGGTGGGGCCGGTCAACCCGTAGTCCCTTGCAGCCTCGAGGCTCAGAGTCGCCGTTCCGGTGGCCCTGGAGAGAAATCCGTGATTGTAGCTGAAAATATCATTGTATTCTTTGAATCTGTGCTTCATTGCAGCACAAACCTCGAGAATTCGCTCGATGAGACCATCCGACACCTCGGCCCCCACTCCGCCGAACCGCAAAAAGTTCAGCGAAAACCTGGAGCCCGCGAGCAGTTCGAATAGGTCCAAAAACCGCTCCCTGTCCCGCTGCACGTAATGAAATAGCGTACTCGCGCCGGCCGCCCGCGCCAGTCGCGCAATGAACCCAAGGTGGGATGATATACGTGACAACTCCGAAACCATCGTCCGGATGACCTGAGAGCGCGGGGACGCCGGAACCCCCATCAACCTCTCGACTGCGAGACAATACGCAAGTTCGCAGGAAATCGCCCCCTCCGGGTCAACTCGGTCGGCCACCGCGATGCCTGCGGTCCAGCTATGATTCTCGAAAACCTTCTCAATCCCCCTGTGGGCAAACCCAGTCTCGACCCGAGCGCTTACGACGATCTCTCCGTCCAGGTCCAAAGCAAGTTGCATCAGACCGGGGAGGGAAGAGTGATATGGGCCCAAAACAAGAGAAGAGCGGTCGGTTGCAAGCTTTTCCACGCCCCAAGGAGGTGCAATATCGGACTCCATGCCGGGGTCGCTATTCATGCGCGCACTCCGTCCCCGCCAAGCTTGTCGGACTCCACTCCTCCGGTTCCGACGGAAAAACCGACGGCCGCCGGAGCCGCGCCTTCGAACTGGATCCCAAACAACTCCGAAGCCTCATTCTCGCAGGAGCGCGCCGCAGGCCAGTACGCTGAGGCGCGCGGGAGTCTCTGCACCTCGCCCGCGGCGACGCCGAGACTGACTCGAACCTCCCGTCCGGCTGCGCGCGATGAATAGAACCTCATGATGAGTTCAGCCGACACCGTACCCTGGTAAATAAACAAGTCTTCAAAAGAGTCGACCTCGGCGCGTTCCAGTTCTACCTTCAATTTTGACAAGGATTCTTTGAACCGGGGCTGCCTGAAGGTCAGGCGAACCAGTGTCGCTCCCTCCTGCCTGGAGCACTCGGCGCTTTCGAGGTCACCATCGGTACTCAATGAAGAAATAAGTGCGTCACTCCATCCTTCAGAATGCCCATTTCCCGCCATTTCATCGCCCCCCGCGAATTTTTTCCTGCAAGGTGATCAGGCCGTTCATGATCGCCTCCGGCCGAGGTGGACAGCCCGGCACATGGACATCCACGGGAATCAAACGACCGACCCCTGACAGTCCTGAATAGGTGCGGTCCTCCGAAAACAGACCCCCGCAGCTGGCACAACTCCCGAGCGCAATCACGTATTTGGGTTCGAGCATCCTCTCGTAGAGGTCGAGGAGGTGGGGCGCCGCTTTACGAGAAACAAATCCGCTAATGAACAAGAGGTCCGCCTGGGAAGGATCCGCCTGAGGAACGCAACCAAAACGCTCCAGATCATAGCGGCACCCAAGCGTGTCCATGACCTCATCCGCGCAGCAGCCCGACTGGACCGAATAATACCAAAGAGACCCTGACCTGGCCCAATCCATGGCGCGATCAAAAGTGGAAAGCAGGAACCCCCTGCTGCCGACGTCAGCTGTCATGGTGAGACTCCTCAGGGGTTTGCGCGGGCTCATCGGTTGAATCGAAGTGAGTGGCTATCAGCTTGTTGTCCCTCTTGCCGCCGACGTAAAGCATCATGGTGAGGGCAAGGGCTCCCATCAAACAGAACAAGAAGACGGGAGCAACCAACTGCTCGGCGGCCGCATCTTTTTGACCAATGCTTGCCGCCAGCGGGATCATCAGACAAACAAAACAGAACATCAGAACAACCAGGGAAAGAGACACAAAAACCCTGGTGTTCAGCTTCGGCCCCAACCTGGAAAAACCTTCCGCCATGGAAGCCGAGCGCCGCTCGGTTGTCGAGAAAACCCCGCCCGATGCAGGGCTTCCGCGCGAAGACATCAGAAATCCCAGCAGCAAGAGTCCGGAGGGGATGAACAAAGAAAGGAGCGCCGATATAAACAGCGGCGCATGCGCTCCCAGATCACTCGAAACAAACTGCGAAAAAATCGTTTCAATGCTTCCAGCTGTATCGTCCATGATGGGCAAACCGTCCCTGTTTACCGACCTTGCCCCTTGAGCAGCCATGAATGCCGGTTGGTTTCAAAAACTTGAGCAGTTCATTCCGAAAAAACCCTACTGAAAGCAAAAATGGGTGTCAAGAACGCGGACCACGGGGATATCTTGAATTCCAGGCATGGACCACGATCGAGGAAGCTCATCAAATTCCGACGGCCGCTCGAAAAATTTCGAAGCCGACGCCGTCATCCACTGGTCCTCGGTTTCAAACCAAGGCCTGATCGGACTTTTGGTCGCACTCTGGAGCAAGGGCTTGCCGGGTCCGGTGCTCGTGGTGTGTCCATCACAGGAGAATGCCGAGCAACTCGAAGCGGACGCACGCACGTTTCTGACTGTGTTCGGGAGCTCCAGTGAGAAAACACATCTGCTGCCGGACTGGGAGTCCAGCCCTTATTCGTCCCTTACGCCTTCCATCAAGACACGGATACAGCGGTCTTCTGCCCTCGCGGCCTTTTCTTACGGAGCAGGGCACGTCTTTTTCACTACGCCCTCGGCTCTTGCTCGTTGCACCATTCCCCCCTCGGAATACGCCGCTAGAACACTTGTTTTCGAGAAGGGAAGATCCTCCGCCCCCCGAGAGGCGCTGATGGTGTCGCTCGTCGAGGCTGGCTACCATCGCGCCGATCCTGTCGAGGATCCCGGGGCGTTCTCAATCCGAGGTGATATCATCGACATTTTTCCGGCCGGCGAGGAGAGGCCGGTCCGAGTCGAGTTCTTCGACGACGAGGTGGAAAGGATCCGCCATTTCGATCCCGAGACACAGAGAACCGAAGAAGGGGATCTGAGTGAAATCCGCATTCGCCCGGCCCGGGAGTTCATCCTGGACGCAACAAGCACCCCACGAGTGAGGGAGGCGGTCAAAGCGCGGGCGGATGACTCAGCCATGCATAGAAGCCAGAGGGATCCCATCATGGCATCCATCGGGCCCACGCTATCGCCCCCTTTTGCCGACCATTGGCCTCCGTTTTGTTGGGCGTCTGTGGCATGCGGAATAGATCACCTTCCTGGCGATACCTTCGTGATCTCTGTGTCGGCGGAGGCGGCAAAGGCCGGCCTTGCAGAACAACTCCTCCGGCTCGAAGAGTCCGCAGCTGGTGCGTCCGACCGAGGAATCGTTTCGCCGGCTGTAAGAGAGCTATACCCGGAGGCGGTGTCCAAAATTGAGCGCCTCCTGAAAGGGGCCCATCGCCACGCAGGACTTGAAACGAACGGACAATTTGCTTCCGAAAAAAAGGCGCCAATCATCGAGTCGTCCCTCGCGTTTCGAGCACGCCAGCTTGCCTCAGGCTTGAAAGGTGGGGGGCACGCTCTTCTCTCGTTTCTCCTCGAGCACAGTTTCAAGACCCTTGTTTTTTTCTCTACCCAGAGCTCGCTCGATCGTTTCGCCGAGACTCTGCGGGCCGAAGGTATTTCGACTTCAGTTATCGGCGGGAAGTCCCTGGTTTCAAGCCTTGAAGATCTCATGTCCGAAGGGTCTCGGGGCGACGGTCGAGTCATCCTTCGTGTTGGCTCCGTGTCGGAAGGTTTTGTCTGGAGTGACGGTGGGCTTGCAGTTTTTCAGGATTGCGAACTGAGCGGTTCGCGGACCACCTCGCGATCCATTAGACGCAAGCCGAAAGCGGAGAAGGCTCGCTCCTCCATCAGTGATTGGGCCGGGGTCATGGCACTGGCGGATCTCGCCCCGGGTGACCCGGTAGTCCATGCCGACCATGGCGTCGGGCGCTATCGCGGCTTGGTGCGGCTCGCGCTCAATGGTGCGCCGAGCGACTTCCTCCAGATCGAATACGACGCGAACGACAAGCTCTACGTTCCTGTTTGGCGTCTCAATATCATTCAGAAATACAGCGGAACCGGCGATGCCGCCCCCTTGGATCGACTCGGCTCACAGACCTTTCATCGAAACAAACAGAAAGCGAAGGACTCGGCACGGAATCTCGCTGTGGACTTGGTCCGGCTTTATGCCGAACGATCCCTCAGACCGGGGATTCAATTCGGCCATCCGGACGAAACCTTTGAGCGTTTTGAGTCGGAGTTCCCATTCGAAGAAACCGAAGACCAGTCAAAAGCGATTCAATCGGTTCTCGATGATCTTCAGTCGGGGAGCCCGATGGATCGCCTGATCTGTGGCGACGTCGGCTATGGAAAAACCGAGGTCGCGGTCCGCGCTGCATTCCTCTGTGTGTCTCAAGGGCGGCAGGTTGCGGTGCTGGTGCCGACCACGCTTCTTGCCGCCCAGCACGAGGCTTCATTCAAAAGCCGGATGGAGCGCCATGCGGTCAGGGTCGAAAGCATCACCCGCTTCAAATCACGTAGCGACCAGGCCCGCATCACCGAGGGCGCCCGAGACGGTAAAATCGATATCGTCATCGGAACTCACAGGATTCTCTCCAAGGATTTGAGCTTCAAGGATCTCGGATTGGTGGTCATTGATGAGGAACAGCGTTTCGGCGTGGATCATAAGGAGCTCCTGAAGACACTCCGGAGCGACACCCATGTTTTGACGCTGACGGCCACCCCGATTCCCCGCACGCTGCACCTCGCTCTTTCAGGCCTGAGAGATATCAGCCTGATCAACACTCCGCCGGTCGATCGCCTTCCCATCAAGACCTGGGTCGCAAGGAGGGATGATGAATTGATCTCGTCCGCCATTCGGCAGGAAATCGCGCGCGGGGGTCAAGTTTTCTTCCTGCACAACCGGGTGCAAACGATTCAAGAGACCCTGAATCACCTGAAGCAAGCCTTGCCGGATGTGCGTTTTGGTCTCGCTCATGGGCAGATGGGCGAACGCGAGCTCGAGACCGCCATGCAGGCCTTCCTCAAGAAGGAGACCCAGGTTCTGGTCTGCACGGCGATCATCGAGTCGGGCCTTGATATTCCTTCCGCCAACACCATCATCGTGGAACGGGCTGATCAGTTCGGTCTCGCACAGCTTTATCAGATCAGAGGGCGCGTGGGGCGAGGGGAGCTTCGAGGGTATGCCTACCTCCTTCTCCCGGCCGAAGGGAGCGTCACGGAAGATGCAACCAAGCGACTTGAACTGCTTCAGCGCTTTGCGGAACTGGGCAGCGGCTTCAGCATCGCATCCCACGACCTCGAGCTGCGCGGAGGGGGCGACGTTCTGGGGCCGGAGCAATCAGGCCATATAAGCGCCGTGGGTTACGAGCTATTCATGGAGCTTCTGGAGGAGGAGATCCGGGAGTTGAAGCGGACCGGATCCGCTTCGGCAGCCGAGCCGCCCGCATCCAAGGAGCCGGAGATCAAAACACCCTTTCCGGCGTTTCTTCCCGAATCCTATATTCCTGATATTCCCCAGCGGCTCTCCCTGTACCGAAAGCTCTCCGCCTCGAAGTCCGACGGCGAAGTGCTTCAAATCGAAGAGGAGCTGCAGGACCGCTTCGGTCCCCTCGGTGCCGAAGCGAAAAACCTCCTTTGGCTTATCAGGATCAAAGTGCTTCTCAAGCAACACCGGATCGAGGCACTCACGGTGGGCGACGGAAAAGTGACGCTTCTTTCCGCACCCCGGGGCTCATTCGACGCCGACAAGGTGATTGCTCTCATTGCCTCCGACCCCGGACGTTTCCAGCTGACGCCCGACTCGCGCCTCGTGGCGCGAGTATCGACCGTCGACTTAATGACCCTGCTGCTTGAGCTCGAGCAACTCTTCAAGCGCATCGCGCTCTGATGGAGATATCAATGCTTGCATGGCGTTGCGTTCGTGTTACCCTGTTCTCATGAGCAATAGACATCGAGTTGTCCAGTCCGCAAATGTCCTTCGGAACTCTTCGTTGAATCGGATCCTGCTCCTGATGGGCGCGATGATGCTGCCTGTAACAGGCATTGCGTCGACCGAGCTTGCACGCATCAATGACACAAAGATCACGGCCGAAGACTTTCAGCAGAAATACAACGACAACCTCAAGTTCTTCCAGCTCAAGGCGCCTTCAAAGCAGAACGTGCTTGATGACCTGATCAAGAGGGAACTCGGAATTCAAGAGGCGAGAAAACTCGGATTGGACAAGGATCCCGCTGTCATCGAACGTATGAACACGGTCCTTTACCATGCTTTGATCGAGAAAAAGCTGAACAAGGACTTCGAAAAAATTTCGGTCTCCGAGGCGGAAGCCAAAGAGTTTTATCAGAAAAATCCGGAACTCAGAACCTCGCACATTTTCGTCGCGATCCGTCCGGGCGCCCCGGCCGAAGAAGAGAAAAAAGCGCTCGAAAGAATAACGGAAATCCGCGATCAGCATCTCAAGCCCGGGAAGATGTCTTTTGCAGAGGTGGCGCAGCGATTCTCGGACGGCGTTGCGGCTCCGGTTGGTGGCGACCTCGACTACAACACCCGGGACAAACTTGATCCGGCCTTCTACGAGGCCGCTGTCAAACTGAAGACCCCCGGTTCGTTGAGCGGCATCGTGCGCTCCCAGTTCGGGTACCATATCATCAAGCTCACGGGAGTTCGGCCATGGAGCGAAACAGACAAGGCCCAGATCAAGCGCCTTGTCTACGAAGACATGCGGACGGCCTTGTTTGAAAAGTACATGGGTGAACTCCGCAGGCAGGCTAAAGTCTCCGTCAATCAGTCAGCTCTAAAGTAGTTCGAGGCCCCGGGCGGCGTCTTTCCGGGAAGGCCCTCGGATTCCAAAATCCGCGTTTGCGCCGGCTTGGCGGCTATGGGAGAAGTTTCAGTATGAAACGCCCGCTGATGCCTTGGATGATCCTCGGATTGACTTCCTGCATGCTGACCGCTCAGCCGACCTTTGCGTCAACTCCCAAGTCTTCTTCCGTACCAGGGAAATCGACGAGCCTTCTCGACCAACTCGAAGCCACGGTCAATGGAGCATTGATTCTCAACTCTGACTTATCGCACTTCAGGAAAACCCTGGGTCTTCGCCAACAGTTGGACCCTCTGTTTGCCGGAACTCCATTGGCGGCCCGAGGCAAAGGGGCATCAGACAAAGAAGTGATCGATTACCTGATCGACGAAAGAATCATCCTTGCCCAGTTTCCGGTCGCGGACTCGGATGTCGAGCAAGAGATCAATACTATTCAAGCGAACAACAACCGAATGGATCGCGCGTCCCTGAAGTCCGCTCTTGCCGCGGAGGGCTATGGATTTAGCGACTACTTTGACCTCATCCGAATCGGCGTCGCCAAGCGCGCTTTGATCGACCGAGATATTCAGACCAAAGTCTCGATCTCGGAGGATGATGTCAAAAACCACTTCTACAATCAGCTGGCCAAGAGCTCTGCCATCCCGCGCGCATTCAAAGTCCGGATCATCACCATCACGCCCTCCAATTACAAGTCGACTCAGGCGGCTAAAGAGCAAATCGAGCGCGCCAAAAAGCAGGTGGCCGGCGGAGAGTCTTTTGAGGAGGTCGCCAAGGCGATCAGCGATGACTCAACTGCAGCAAGCGGAGGTGATCTTGGAACCTTGACCGAAGACCAAATGTCTCCGGGAATTCGGGATGCACTCAAGAAACTCAAGATCGGCGAAACCAGCGATATTCTGGGAGACTCAAAGTCCAGATTCTTCATTCTCAAGCTCGTGGACGTAACCTCGGCGGACTCCGACAAGCTCAAGCAACAACGAGACGAAATTCGCCAGCGCCTCGCCGCTGCTGAGTATCAACGCCAGATACAGCTTTGGCTCGACCGTCAGCGACAGACGGCCTCAATTCATCGCAACGGACAGCGCGATCAGATCGAAAACTGAGTCCCACCCAACCACGTGCCCATGCAGCGGAAACCCTTTCTTATTACGCCCGGAGATCCAAAAGGCATCGGAGCGGAGATCACGCTCAAGGCCCTGGGTTCCCAGCGCCTGAAAAAGGCGGGCATCCCAGCAACCTTTGCATGCATTGGCTCTCTTGAGGCTTTCCGTCCGTGGACCAAATCCATCGAGGTGATCACGCCTTCCGACCTTCACTCCCTTCCACCCCAGACCAAAGGGTCGAGGTCGAAGATTCACTTGATCGCCGCGCCTGAAAAAAGGCCGCAGGAAGAGCCCCTTCCAGGATCTCCGTGGGTCCGTTCACTTTCAACGCGCTTTTCCCAAGGGGGATTTCAATCGGGATGGTCGGTCGAGCTGGCTACCCGTCTGGTCCTGGACGGCAAGGCAAGGGGGCTCATTACAGGCCCCATCAACAAGGAGCGCCTCCAAGCCGGGGGTTACCCTTTCTCGGGCCATACCGACCTCCTCGCGCGCCTCTGCGGGGTTCGCGAAAGCACCATGATGCTTGCCAATGACAAGCTTCGGGTCTCGCTCGTCACGGTGCACATTGGTCTTTCTCAAGTATCAAAAACACTCTCCAAGAAGCTGATCCTGCGCGCGCTCAATCACACTCATGAGGCCTTGCGTAGGGATTTTGGATTGAAGAATCCAAAAGTCGCAGTTCTTGCGCTCAATCCGCACGCGGGCGAGGGGGGGCTCTTCGGTACCGAAGAGACACGGATCATCGAACCCGCCATCGAAGACTTCAGGCGCTCGATGGGGGACAATGCTCGGATTTCAGGTCCCCATCCGGCCGACACGCTGTTCTCCAAGCACATTCTTTCCCGCAAGCAGGACCGCTTTGATGCGGTTATTTGCATGTACCACGATCAGGGGCTGATTCCGGTCAAGCTTCTTGATTTCCCGAAAACCGTAAATGTAACGTTGGGCCTTCCTATTGTCCGCACCTCGGTGGACCATGGGACCGCTTTTGATATAGCAGGCCGAGGGATTGCAGACCCGTCGAGCATGATCGAAGCCATCAGGCTTGCTGAAAAAATGACATTGAAACGATCGCGGCCAGTCGGCACGAAGGAATCCTGACTGGATAAAGACAAGAACTCGCAGGATGAACACCATGAAGAAACCAGAGACGATCCCAAGCGCCATTTTCCGTGAATACGACATACGAGGTATCGCCGAACGCGATCTCTCGACCGAGTTCGCGCAATATCTCGGACTCACTTATGCCGAGTTTCTCAAGGACCGCCTGAAAAACACAAAACTGGCAGACGCAAGCCGTCCCCGCCCGAAGGTCGCTGTCGGACGCGACTGCCGCTTGAGTGGAGAGGCCTATGCCGAAGCCCTCATCCGTGGCTTGCGTCAAGGGGGTCTCGACGTCGTTCGCATCGGCGTTTGTCCGACGCCGTTGACCTACTTCAGCGTATTCCACCTCAACCTCGATGGCGCGATCATGGTGACGGGTTCGCACAATCCTGCAAACTACAACGGATTCAAGATTTGTGCAGGCAAAGACACCCTGCACGGTTCCGATATCCAGAACCTGCGGATTCGAATGGAGTCGGGCACTCCTCTCAAGCTGATTCAAGCGGGCGTGGAAGGCACGGCTTCCGACCATGCCATCATCCCGGACTATATCAGCCATATTGCCAAGCACGCTGATCCGGTCAAGAAGGCCCGTATCGTGCTCGATGCGGGCAATGGAACAGCGGGGTCCGTCGCGCCCGAGCTTTTCCGCCGACTGGGTGCGGATGTCATCGAGCTGTTCTGCGAGCTCGACGGAAGATTCCCGAACCACCACCCCGATCCGACAGTCCCTGCGAATCTCAAGCACCTCATCGCCGCGGTCAAAGCCAACAATGCCGACTTCGGTATCGCATTTGATGGCGACTCCGACCGCATCGGACTGGTTGACGAATCGGGGCGCATTCTTTTCGGGGATGAGCTGATGGTCATCCTGGCCCGTGATGTTCTCAAGCACGTGCCCGGCGCCACCATCATTTCGGAAGTGAAATCCAGCCATCGCTTATATCAGGACATTGCGGCCCATGGCGGTAAACCCATCATGTGGAAAACCGGGCACTCCCTCATCAAGTCAAAGATGAAGGAAACCGGAGCCGCACTTGCCGGCGAAATGTCCGGACATATTTTCTTCTCCCATCGCTGGTTCGGGTTTGATGATGCCATTTATGCAGCCACCCGTATTTACGAAATCTACTCGCGGGCCGGGGGGGCTCTCTCCTCGCTCATTGCAGACCTTCCACCGACCTGCTCCACCCCTGAAATCAGGCTCGATTGCGATGAAGCACTCAAGTTCAAGCTCGTCGAGGAGACTCGCAAGCGGCTGGAGGCGCGCGACCTCAAACCCAATACGATCGACGGAATACGAATCGACACCAAGGATGGCTGGGGCCTTCTAAGGGCATCCAACACGCAGCCCGTTCTAGTGTTGCGCTTCGAAGCTACGACCGAACGGCGCCTGAATGAACTTCGCTCCTTGCTTGAGGATGAACTTCAATTGGCTGCACGATCCATCGGTCATGCGCCGATCGATTTTTCAGAGTCCTCTGGTCACTGAGAGTATGGCGACTAGGACCTGCTTGTGAAGGAATCCACCCGGCCCCGAAGCAAGCAAAGAAAGCCTGACGCTGCGGCGCACCTGCCGGACGAAGCGATTGTAGTCCGGGATGCTCGCGTCCACAATCTCAAGAGCGTTTCAATCACGTTGCCGCGGGACAAATTGGTGGTCCTGACCGGACCGTCCGGAAGCGGCAAGTCCTCCCTGGCATTCGATACCATCTATGCCGAAGGTCAGCGCCGTTATGTCGAAAGTCTGTCCGCCTATGCGCGGCAATTTCTGGAGCAAGTTGGCAAGCCCGACGTGGAGTCCATCGAGGGACTTAGTCCGACAATATCGATCGAACAACGAACCACGAGCTATAACCCGCGCTCCACAGTCGGCACCGTCACCGAGGTTTACGATTACCTGAGACTCCTTTTTGCCCGGGTCGGCAAGCCCTTTTGTCATGGCTGCGGCAAACCAATTCAATCGCAGACTCAGCAGCAAATCATCGATCAAATCCTTGAGTTGCCCGAGAATACCCGCTTCGCAATCCTCTCACCCGTGGTTCGTGGCAGAAAAGGGGAGTATCAGAAAGAGCTTGCGCAGCTCCGCCAGCGCGGTTTTGTGCGCGTGAGAGTTGACGGAGCCACCCGGGATCTGTCGGAATCCATCGTACTCGACCGAAATAAGAAACACGATATCGACGTCTATGTGGATCGTCTCATTTCAAAAGGAGATCGGAACATCCTTTTGACCCGCGTCAGCGAAGCTGTTGAGCTTGCGCTCAGACTCGCCGAAGGCCTCCTGATTCTTGAAATCCACGAGGGTTCGAACGGCCCCCGGGAAGTCCTCATGTCGGAGCGCTTCGCGTGTCCGGAGTGCAATATTAGTTATCCGACTCCCGAGCCTCGAACATTCTCCTTCAATAGTCCCATGGGCGCCTGTCCGAAATGCGACGGCCTCGGCATCGACGTCCACGCGCGGATCGAAGATACCGATTCCTCCGATGACTCGGAAACTCCGCAATTCACCCGCGAGATCACGCCAGACTCCAACCCTTGTCCCGGCTGCAATGGAGACAGGCTGCGGATCGAGAGTCTCCATATCAGGGTCCGGGACAAGAGCATATCAGCACTCAGCCGTTTTTCGGTCGCAGAGCTGCTCGAATTCTTCTCGGCTCTTGAGCTCTCAAAGAGGGATAGGACGATAGGGGAAAAAATCATTCGGGAAATCCAGGACCGGCTCCGGTTTCTTGTCGATGTGGGTGTCCACTACCTGTCCCTTTCCCGCCCCGCCCAGACGCTCTCAGGCGGAGAAGCGCAAAGAATACGTCTCGCCACTCAAATTGGTTCATCCTTGGTTGGTGTGATCTATGTACTTGATGAACCGAGCATCGGCCTTCACCAGAGAGATAATGAGCGTCTGATCAAGACCCTCAAGCGGCTCCGGGACCTTGGTAACACCGTGCTTGTCGTTGAACACGACCGGGACACCATGGAACAGTCCGATCATATCGTCGATCTTGGACCAGGAGCAGGTGCCCGCGGAGGCGAAGTAGTGGCAGAGGGCCCGTTGTCCGAAATCCTCCGCGCCCGCGACAGCCTAACCGGAAAATACCTTCGTGGTGACCTTGAAATTTCCGTACCAAAGATCAGGAGGCCTTGGACCAGGGACCGCGTCCTCCGGGTCGAAGACGCCAATCTCAACAACCTCAAGAATGTCCGGGTCGATTTCCCGCTGGGGACATTTACTTGCATCACGGGAGTATCAGGAAGCGGTAAAAGCACACTCGTACTCGATATATTATACCGCTCGTTGCTGAAGTCCCTCTACAAGGTGGAAGTCGGTCCCATCGGAGCGAAAAATGTTGCGGGTCTTGAACATGTCGACAAAGTCATTGATATCGACCAAAGTCCGATCGGAAAAACCCCGCGATCCAATCCGGCCACCTACACAGGCACATTCACGCTGATCCGGGATCTGTTCGCGAGCCTCCCGGACAGCAAAGTGCGCGGATTCACGCCCGGACGATACTCCTTCAACGTCAAGGGGGGGCGGTGCGAGAAGTGCGAAGGTGATGGAGTCACACGCATCGAAATGCACTTTCTGCCGGATGTTTTTGTGGAATGTGAAACCTGCCGCGGGCGCAGATACAATCGCGATACCCTGGAAATCAGGTACAAAGGAAAAAACATCGCGGATGTACTGGAGATGCCGGTGGAGGAGGCACATGACTTTTTCGAGGCCATTCCCCAGCTCAAACAGAAACTGAAAATTCTCTGCGATGTGGGTCTCGGATATATCAGACTTGGACAAAGCGCGACCACCCTCTCAGGGGGAGAGGCCCAACGCATCAAACTCTCGAAGGAGCTCTCCCGAAGGGGCACCGGCCGCACGGTCTACATCCTTGATGAACCCTCGACCGGCCTTCATTTCGACGATGTTCGGAAACTCGTCCAAATCCTGCAATCACTTGTGGATCAAGGCAACACAGTGCTCGTTATTGAGCATAATCTCGACATCATCAAGGTGGCCGACCACATCATCGACATGGGGCCGGAAGGTGGTAAGCACGGAGGAACCCTGGTGGCGAGTGGCACTCCGGAAGAGCTTCTTAAGTATCCGGAAAGCCACACTGCGCGCTTCCTGCAGCCCTACTTGACTGGCAAACATCGAGAGTCGCACCTGAGTCCGACGCCCGTCAACTTGAGGTGATTCGCTAAAATCACTTATCGTGAATCCGGCTGACTTATCGTTATCGAATTTTTGACTCCGGCAAAGTCTGATTAAGCCCCTAGCCCCAGAACACCCCTACAATCCGGGGCGCACCAAAAAAAACCGCAGACACCTTTCGATGTCCGCGGCCAAACTCACGGTCTTTTCGCAAAGAACTTAATTGTTCTTCAAGCGATTAGAGGGTGGGGATTTTCACGAAAGCGATAACGAATGCCAAAAGAACAAGGGATTCGATCAGGGCCAAAGAAATGATCATCGGGAGGAAGATCTTGTCTTGAGCTGCGGGGTTACGAGCAATCCCTTCGAGAGCCGAAGAAGCTGCACGGCCTTGAGCGGAAGCTGCACCGAAAACTGCGAGGCCGATTGCGATGGCAGCAGCCAATGCGGTGTATACTTTGCCTCCGGTAGCAGCTGCGGCTGCAACGCCTTCATCTGCCATTGCAACAGAGGAGAAGGTGATCATGCTCAAAACGACGGACATCAGGATTTTACGGATCATGGGATTCTTCCTTTCTTTCTTCTTTTACTACTTAGTGGTCATGCGCTGTCGCCAGCGAAATGTAAACCATGGTCATCATGCAAAACACGAAGGCCTGGATCAGTGACACGAACAGCCCCAGTCCCAAAAAGATAATGGGAACCAGAAGTGGAACGAGATCACTGAAGACTCCCATGACAATGTGATCCCCGGTGATATTCCACCGGAGACGGAAGGCCAGGGAAATTGGGCGAATCAAGTGTGAAATCAACTCGATTGCAAACATCAGGGGGGCAAGCCACCAGACTGGCCCCATAAAGTGCTTAAGATAACCGAGGCCGTTGGCCTGCAGTCCCTTGAAGTTGTAATAAAGAAACACGAACGCGCTTATAGCCAAGGTCGTGTTGAGATTGTCGGTCGGCGGCAGAAATCCTGGTATGAGACCCAAAATATTAGAAGTAAAAATGAAAACAAAGAGGGTCCCGATCAAAGGGAAGTACTTGGGAGCATTATGTTCGCCAAGCGTTTGCTCGGTGAGGCCGTAGAGCTTTTCCGCAAGAATTTCAAAAAAATTACGGAAGTTCAGCTTCGGCTCTGGGACGAGAGCCGAATCCATATCCTTCATTCTTCGGCTCAACTGCATGGACGCAGCTGCGGTCAGAGCGGTGAGTGCTACCACCACACCGATTGCAGTAACCACGTGATTTGGCGCGTGATCCAGCCCGGGCACCAGCGACAACCAAGTAAATCCGTGTTCGCTTTGATTTGCAGCCATCGATCTACCCCTTGAGTCCTAATCCTTGAGACTAAAAATCTCTCGCTTCACTTTAACTGCTTGGCAGTTGCCTTCGCCAAACCTGATATCACCGGCACGACGATCCAGCCGCTCAAGCCCAATAAGAGTGGGATTGTTTCGAGTTTTTGATTCATCCAAATCCAAAGGACGACTCCAAAAAAGCTCGCTAGCTTTACTCCGCCCCAGAGGCCGGCTCCCAACCCAAGCAGTCTTTTTTTAATCGGGTCCACTGATGACACAACCTGAGCAAGATTGGCAAACACTTTTCCCAGGCTCAGGAGGTTCAAACCACAAAGAAAAGCCGCTTGAAGAAATGGAAAAGCCCCTGTCCAACCCGAGGATTTCCAGACAATCAAAAGCGAGACAACTAGCCAGATCAAGTAACTGAAAATGCCAGCTCTCAATGACTCACTCATTCTCGCATCGAGCCCTTCAAGTTCTGATCGGCCCGGTAGATCGAGTAAATCCCTAGGCCGAGACCGACGAACATGAAAGCAGCACTCCAACTCATTGAAATCCCGAGTAATCTATTCAGTAACACGCCTAAAAGAAGCCCAAAAAGCAGGGCTCCGAGCACTGTCTGCATGATCCTCACAAACAGCCGAAGCTGTTGGGTTGCTTCCGGACCAAGTCTCACCGTGATCTCCTGGTTATTCGCTCATTCAACCGATGCAACTTAATCTGCACCGCCTGAGGAATGGGGTAGGACGCTTTGATTCTTTCATAAAGACTTACCGCTTGCTCGAGCTGCTCGAGCTCTTCATAAGCAGATGCCATCCCAAACAAGGCTTCAGAAGCCCGGGAATGACCTGGGTGGTGTTTCAGAAAAACCTCGTATTGACGGATAGCCTCGCGATAAACTTCCTTGCCTTGACTTGCAAATCGGTCCCCCGGACGCTGTTCGCCCCGAATCAGCCACACATTTCCGCGTTCAAGCATCGCTAGCGCTGACTGTTCGGAGTCAGGCCATCTCTTAATCAGAAGATCGAATGCCTCTAGGGCGGAGTCAAAGGCCCAGCGGCTCAGATGACACTTTCCAACCCTGAGCTGGAACTCCGGGGCTTCAGGTGCATCGGGTCTTTTTTTGAGAATCTGCTGATAGTGGGTGAGTGCCGCGGACCAGCTCTCAAGTCTGGAAAAATAGACTTCTCCAATTTCCTTCTGTGCCTCCCAACCCAGGTCGGACTCCCCCTCGCGCTCCACGATTCGCGATAGTTTTTTTATCGCTTCCGCGTGTTCTTTGAGGAACAACGTCTGAGTCATCGCCGACCGCAACATGGCCCTCCGGCCAAGGTCTCCTTCAGGATCCCGCCGACTGACTCGGTCAAATTCAAGCACAGCGGCGGAATAACTGCCTTCGCTCCAAAGTTTCTCGGCTAGAAGATATCGATTCTTGACCGAATCCACCGAGCAGGCTCCTGCCAGAAGAAGAAGGCTCGAGAAAGCTGCGATCCTCTTCGATATCAAAGCCATGGCATCTCGTTCCGTTCCCCGTCTCAGTGGACTGTCTCACCGCCGCTAGCCACTTCAGACGATGCATCCTCGACGCTCGCAGAGGCTTCAGCCAGGTACTCGAAAGAGACCACCTTCTCGTTGCCCCCGCTGATGTTCATCAAACGAACACCCTGCGTGTTTCTTCCTTGCTCGGAAATATCCCCCACATGAATTCGGATCATCTGACCTTTGGTTGATACCAACATGAGATCATCTTTTGGGAGAACCTGCCGGGCTCCCATGACACTTCCGTTTTTCTCGGTGGTCTTCATGGTAATGATACCTTTTCCACCGCGGCTCTGGTGTCGATACTCAGCCACTGGCGTCCGCTTGCCATAACCACTTTCTGTCACGGTGAGGATCTCGAAAGGCTCGGTGCTACCGGCATTCAAAACTTCCATGGCCACGACGCGGTCATCCGGATTCAGACTCATGCCAATGACTCCACGGGCCGTTCTTCCCATGGCCCGGACGTCGGTCTCCCCGAACCGGATGGACATGCCATCTTTCGAACACAAAAAGATGTCGTTATTTCCCTGGGTCACCTTGGCGCTCACCAGCTCGTCTCCATCGTCGATCGTCACCGCAATAATACCGGTGTTTCTTACGTTGGAGTACTCCGCCAAAGGCGTTTTCTTGATCACGCCCGCTCGTGTGACCATGACGATATACTCGCTCTCCTTGAACTCCCTCACCGGCAGAATGGCCTTGATCTTCTCGTCGGCCTGAAGCTGAAGCAGATTGACAATGGCCTTGCCCTTGCCGACACGCGCTGCCTCCGGAACCTTGTAGACCTTGAGCCAATAAAGCCTGCCTTTATCGGTGAAACAGAGCAGATAACTCAGGGTGTTGGTGTGGTAGATTGCCGTGACAAAATCCTCATCACCCGTACTCACGCCTCGGATGCCTTTACCACCCCGTCCCTGACTCTTGAAAACATTTGGGTCAGTGCGGCGGATGTAGCCGGAATGAGTGATCGAAACGAGTGTATCTTCGTCCGAAATCAGTTCTTCTTCGTCGAAGTCATCCGAATCGCTCAGCACGATTTCAGTCTTGCGTTCGTCTCCGAAGCGCTCCTTGATCTCGATCATCTCTTTTTTGATGACCTCGTAGACCAACGACTCGCTCCCCAGGAGCTTTTTGAGTTCGGCGATCAAAGCGAGAACCGCGTGGTATTCCTCGATGATTTTGTCACGCTCGAGGCCGGTCAGTCGCTGGAGACGCATATCAAGAATCGCCTGCGCCTGAATCTCACTGAACTGAAACCGCTGCATGAGGGATTCGCGCGCTTCGTCCGGACCCTTTGCGGCCTTGATCAGCGCGATCACCTCATCAATGTTTTCAACCGCTTTTTTCAACCCTTCCAAAATGTGGGCCCGGGCTTCCGCCTTCTTGAGATCATATATGGTGCGTCTGACGACCACATCTTTTCTGTGCTCGATGAAAGCCCAGATCATGTCTCGAAGGTTGAACGTCTTTGGCTGACCCTGATGAATAGCGAGGAGGTTAATGCTGAAATTCTCCTGCATCTGGGTCATCTTGTAGAGTCGGTTCAAGATAATGTTGGAGTTCTCTCCCTTCTTGATCTCGATCACGATCCGCATGCCAGTCCGGTCGGACTCATCCCTGAGATCCGAGATCCCTTCGAGTTTCTTTTCTTTGACGAGGTCGGCAATCTTCTCGATGAGCTTGGCCTTGTTCACCTGATACGGGATCTCGGTTACGATGATCCGTTCCCGGTCGTTCTTCCATGTTTCGATTTCAGCACGCGCACGCATCGTCACCGAGCCGCGCCCCGTCCGGTAAGCTTGCCGGATCGACCCGCCGCCAAACATCGTTGCCCCCGTCGGGAAGTCAGGACCTTTCACATAATCAAAGAGGGCGTCGGTATCCAATTCCGGCTTGTCGATCAGGGCGATCGTTGCATCAACAACCTCCGAAAGATTGTGAGGAGGAATGCTAGTAGCCATGCCCACCGCGATTCCAGCGGCGCCATTGATCAGAAGGTTAGGCACCTTGGTGGGAAGAACCGTAGGCTCGGTGAGACTGTCGTCGTAGTTTGGACCGAAGTCGACCGTCTCCTTGTCCAAGTCAGCAAGAAGTTCGTCAGTGATTTTTTCCATGCGGACTTCGGTATATCGCATGGCGGCCGGGGAATCCCCGTCGATTGAGCCGAAATTCCCCTGACCATCGATCAAAGTATATCGAAGTGAGAAATCCTGTGCCATCCTGACCATCGTATCGTAAACAGCCACATCGCCATGCGGGTGGTATTTACCGATCACATCGCCTACAACACGGGCGGACTTTTTGTAGGGCTTGTTATGCGTGTTTCCGAGATCGTACATGGCATAAAGAACGCGCCTGTGAACCGGCTTAAGCCCGTCCCGAACATCGGGAAGTGCGCGGCCGACAATCACGCTCATCGCATAATCGAGATATGCTCCGCGCATCTCGTCTTCGATATTGACGACAACGATGCCCTTTTCAGATCCCGCAGTCATTTCACTCATTGATCAAACCCCCAAATGCATCCGGTCGTACGCCCGGTTCAATATTTGAAAACTGCGGAAGCCCAGGTGAAACCGCTGCCAAACGCCGCCATCGCGACCGTCATACCCGGTTTTAGTTTTCCTGCTTTGACTGCTTCATCCATTCCCAGCGGCAATGTGGCTGCTGTCGTGTTTCCGAAACGATCGATGGTATTGAATACTTTCTCTTCGGGAATACCCAGTTGCTTTGCCACCATTTCGTTGATGCGGAGGTTGGCCTGATGGAAAAGAAACAAGTCGATATCTTCCATCTTGAGCCGATTGAAAGCCAATGCCTCATGAATCGCCTCCGGCATTCGTCGGACTGCGTGCATGAAAACAGTCTTTCCGTTCATGCGAGGGTAATGAGCTCCGACTTCAAGCAGCTCCTGAGTGATCCTGTCACCAGCTCCGGCCTGCGTCGGAGCCTCTACCCAAAGCTCACGGGCGAAAGCTCCGTCCGCGTGCAGGTGAGTCGACAAGATCCGGGGACCGGATGAATCTTCAGAGGCCCCGAGAATGACAGCACCTGCTCCATCACCAAACAAAACGGCGACATCACGACCTCGAGTCGTCTTGTCCAAACCTCGGGAATGAATTTCCGCTCCTACCAGAAGAACCTTGCGAGCCATCCCACCCTTGATGAACTGATCCGACATGGAGAGGCCATAAAGGAACCCGGAGCACTGTTGACGAACATCAATCGCCGGACACCCGGAGAGACCGAGTTTTGCCTGCAAAAAACACGCTGATCCTGGAAAATCATGATCCGGACTCAAGGTCGCAAAAAGGATCATGTCGATCTCTTCTTTTCGCACACCCGCACTATCGAGCGCACGCTTGGACGCCTCCAATGCGAGGTCCGAAGTTGCCACTGCTCCATCAATCCAATGCCGCTGCTTGATCCCCGTACGTTGCTGGATCCACTCGTCCGAAGTGTCCATCAGACTTGCGAGATCCTCGTTTTTCAGAATCCTGGGAGGCACAAAAGAGCCGACGCCAAGAATTTTTGTTACAACTTTTTTTCCGGATTCCACTGACTGCATGACTAATTCCCGTACTTGATTGTTCTTCAAGTTAAATGTCGAGGTTTCGAACGCGAAGAGCATTTTCTTCGATGAATTGACGCCTTGGCTCAACCTGATCACCCATCAGGACTGAGAAGATGGCGTCCGCCTCCACAGCATCATCAACGGATACCTTCAACAAGGTACGCCGGGACGGATCCATGGTCGTTTCCCAAAGTTGCTCCGGATTCATCTCGCCCAGGCCCTTATATCGCTGGATCGTAAGCCCGGATTTGGTCTTCTCCACGATGACTTCAGCAAGCTCCTCGCCATTCTGAACCGCACGATCCGCCTTGCCTTCGGTCAAAACCTGATATGGACCCTCGCCCATGGCCAGGATCCCCTGATTAAGCTTGCAAAGCTCCTCGTACTCCGTGGAGTTGAGTGTCGCCGAATTAACCGGCGCTGATCTTCTGGTTCCATGAATCCAGTTATCCACAACGGCGATCCAACAGTTGTGCTCCTGATCCCGCTCAATTTTCCACGAGAAGCGAACATCCTTGGGGGCCAATTCACCCTCAAGTTGCTTAAGCACCGCATCAAGTGCGCCTTCTTTTTCAAGGGTTGCAATTGTCACACCCTTGGCCACCAACCCCCTCAGAATTTCGGGGTGGAGTTTTTTGGCCACGCGCTCGATCGCTTTCGTGAATCGGGCAGCCGCCTTGAGAGATGCAACTGCCTGCGAAGAGGCGAGAATACCCGCCGAAGTCTTGATTTGCACCCCTTCGAGCCCGCTCGCCAACAGGTGCTCCGCAAGCTCCGCCTCATTCTTCAAGTACTTGTCCTTCTGTCCTTTGCGAACCTTATATAGCGGCGGCTGCGCGATATAAAGGTACCCCTTCTCGATCACCTCACGCATCTGACGATAGAAAAAAGTCAGCAGGAGGGTTCGGATATGGGAGCCGTCCACATCCGCATCGGTCATGATGACAATTTTATGATATCTAATTTTATTGATATCAAAATCGTCCTGACCAATTCCAGCCCCCAGAGCAGTGATGAGAATCTTAATTTCCTCGAAAGACAGCATCTTGTCGAAGCGGGCTTTTTCGACGTTCAGGATCTTCCCCTTCAGAGGAAGAATCGCCTGGTTTTTGCGATCCCGCCCTTGTTTTGCCGAACCACCGGCGCTGTCACCCTCGACGAGGTAGATTTCGCAGAGCGCTGGATCCTTCTCCTGGCAGTCGGCCATTTTTCCCGGCAAGCCACCGAAATCAAGCGCCGTCTTCCTGCGGGTGAGATCACGCGCCTTACGGGCGGCGATCCGAGCCAACGCGGAATCCACGGCTTTTTGAATCACTTTTTTTGCGACCGAGGGGTTTTGTTCAAAATAGGTGGTCAACTTGTCGTAAACGATCGTATTGACAAAACCTTCCACCTCGCTGTTCCCGAGTTTGGTCTTGGTCTGACCTTCGAATTGGGGTTCCGGAACTTTCGTACTGATGACACAAGCAAGGCCTTCACGAATATCCTCGCCAGTCAGCCCTTCCTTGAAATTCTTGGCGAGATTATTTTCATTTATATATTTATTGACCACCCTGGTGAGCGCGGTCTTGAACCCGGAAACGTGAGTCCCGCCTTCGATGGTGTTGATATTGTTGACATAGGACGAAATCGTTTCCGAGTAGGAATCGTTCCATTGGATTGCAAGCTCTACCCCGATGAAGTCCTTTTCGGCGCTGATGTAGATGATCTTGTCATGAAGAGGGGATTTGGATTTATTGATATATCCAACAAACTGCGTGATACCGCCTTCATACCGGAAGTCGTGAAGCTTTGCGGGCTCCACCCGTTCGTCCGTCAGAGTGATATGGATACCACTGTTTAGAAATGCAAGCTCCCGCATTCTTGCTGCGAGTGTATCGCAGCTGAACTCGACCGTTTCGAAAACCTCGGGGTCGGGCTTGAACGTGACCAGAGTGCCTCTCTTGTCCGTGGTACCCACTTCCTTCAAAGCACCGGTTGGAGTGCCTCTTTTGAATGACATGCGGAAAACCTTGCCATTCTGTTTGACCTCAACATGAAGAGATTCGGATAGCGCATTGACTACAGCGGCACCCACTCCATGGAGGCCTCCTGACACTTTGTAGGCCCCCCCCTCCTCGTTGAACTTGCCGCCGGCGTGCAGCTTGGTCAGTACAAGCTCGACCGCAGAAATTCCCGTAGAATGCATACCTGTGGGAATTCCGCGACCATCATCCTCGACGGTCACGCTGTTATCCACATGAATGGTTACATTGATGCGCTTGGCGTGTCCGGCAAGCGCCTCATCGATGGAGTTATCGACGATTTCGTACACGCAATGATGCAGTCCCCGGACTCCGGTGTCGCCTATATACATCCCGGGACGTTTACGAACCGCCTCAAGTCCCTCAAGGACTTTGATTTTGTCGGCCGAGTATTCCGATTGAACAGCTGCGACGGATGATCCGGTTGAAGTCGTCATCAAATCTACCTCATTGGTCTAAAGTTCAAATCAACTCTCGTGTCGCCGCTCAACCCAGGTCGACCAAGTTGCCTGAGTTGACTTCAAATTGTCTTCCGGCTGCCAGACTCCGGTCCGTGGTAGTCACAAACACCTGGAGCCCCGAAGACTTCAGGAAGTCGAGGAGATATGCCCTTCTGGTCTCATCCAGCTCTGACGAGAAGTCATCGAGAAGGAAGATCGGCGCTATACCACTTTTCTCCCTGAAGGAGCGTACCTCCGAGAGTTTCAGTGCCAGCAAGACGGATCGAATTTCCCCTTGAGAACCACACGCCTGAAGATGCTGACCACCGAGACTGAATCCCCAGTCATCCCGATGAGGGCCCGCCAATGTTGTCTGACTCCTGATTTCAATGGCACGAACCTGATCGAGCTTTTCCGCAAATGCGTTTCTTAAAACTTCTAGTGAAGGCAGGGGGTATTGTCCAGAGAAATGAAATGAGTTTAAATTATTGAAATTCAAAGACTTTTCATTAATCCCAAAAGCCCATTTCGAACAGTAAGACAAATCCACCGAGAGCTGGGTTGGAGCAATGTACCGAAGAACGTCTTGAACCAATGGGGCTGCATCATTGAGCCACATCATTCGAGAAAATGCGATCCGGCTTCCGTGTTCCAGCAATGCTTGTGTGAACCCGTCCAGAAGCAATGAATCGATTGGCCCTTCGCCTTTCAGGAGCGCGTTCCGCTGTTCCAATACCTTTTGATAGAGCTGAACCTGTTTGAGATGATCCAGATTTTCGGCTGCAATAATTCGATCGATGGAGGTTCTGCGGTAAGCGGGTTCTCCACGAATCAGGTCATGGTCTGCAGGATTGAAAATGACGGCGTGGAATCCCAAGGATGCGTTGCCAAAGCGCTGAGACAGATAATTCAGGGCAGATTTATAAGGCTTGCCGTTGATAAATGCCGTTTTTTTCGCCCGTCCTTGATTTTCAGTCTGCTCAATCAGCACTTTGATTTCCGTCTCCCAACGAAAATCAGATCCGGGCTCTGAAGCTCCAACCTCTCGGACGAGAGTGGCCCCGATTTCGGTTGAGCCTTCCTGGTGTCTGACCAATTCTTCCGATCGGGAGGTCTTGAAGGACTTGAGTGATGAGAGAACTCCCAAACCTTCGAGGACTGTCGTTTTTCCCTGACCATTAGAGCCGAAAATGAAATTTATTCCGGGCCCTGGCTTGAAGAGTAGAGCTTTCCAGTTGCGGAGATTTCGGAACTGAAGCTGCGCAAGCTTCATTTTGACCTAAATCCGCATCGGCATAATGACGTACGTGTGATTGCCTTGGTCAGCTTCCCGTAGAATTCCCGGACTCACTCGGTCTCGGAAAGAGAGCCTGATTTTTTCCGACTTCATGATGGAAAGGCAATCCAAGAGATATTTAGCGTTAAAGCCAATATCAATCTGTTCCCCTTTGTAATCCACATCCATCTCGTCACGGGCTTCGCCCATGTCAGGATTGCTTGAGGAGATCATTAGAACGCCATTTCCGAGGGATAACTTAACTCCACGGCTCTTTTCGTGAGCCAGAAGACTGACTCTCTTGAGCGCCGAATTCAAGGTCTCGCGGTCCAAATCGGCCTGACGCTCATTGGATTGGGGGATAACTCCGCGATAGTCCGGATATTCGCCTTCCATCAGACGAATGAAAAGATGAGTCTCGTTCAATTGCGCGAAAAGATATCCTCGCTCGAATGCAAGCCCGATCGTGGAGCTGCCAGAATCGAGAAGCCTTCTGAGCTCCATCAAACCCTTTTTAGGAATAATCAGACCACGCTTCAAATCAGGAGTCTCTTTGAAAACCTCGGTGTCCACCAGAGAGAGTCTGTGCCCATCCGTCGCAGTCATCCTCATCACTGCGTTTCCAAGATGTTCAAAATAAACACCGTTCAAATGGTATCGTGTGGAATCCGTAGAAACGGAAAATGCCGTTCTATCGATCATGTTCTTTAACGTTTCAACACGAGCGTCAAAGTAAATTTTCTCATCAAACGCAGGCAGAGCGGGATACTCATCCGCGGAAAGGCTGACGATATTGAACCGAGATTTTCCCGAAAGGATTTCAACCCAATTGTTTTCCTTGCTGGTAATCTGCACCGGGCGACTCGGCAGCTCTTTTACGATGTCCAAGAAATGCTTGGCAGAAAGCGTGAGACGCCCGTTTTCCCCCTGGTCGACTGGAAGAACGATTCTGACGCCTACTTCAAGATCGGTTGCATTGATGTATAACTGTCCGTCCTGAACCGTGCAGAGGATATTTGCAAGAATGGCAACGGTACTCTTTTTCTCAACGACCGATTGAGCCTTTTGCAAAGCGTTCAGAAGCAAGTCTCTTTGAATCGTAAACTTCATGGATAGTTACCCCCTGTCGACAGCTGATCTCACGTCTTGTGACATTGGGTGATTCTTTAGGCAATCCAAAATTCGATTGCAAACTCCTTGGAGACTTAGAGTCTTCCGCACGTTCTTTCCGAGACGAAAACACCCTTAAAACCCTTATTTAAATCTTTAGTAGTAGTAGTAGGGGGTGTGGATAAGAGGAAAAAAGATGTAAGTATATGAAATCTATTAACAAACAACCGTTTAAAAGTCAGGGGATAATACGTGGATATGTCTTTTGGAAAAGGGGATAAAGCAGGAAGCCCCTCCATGAAAAAGTTATCCCCATAGTTATCCAGCAGAGAAAGGGGATAACTAATGAAAGTCGAGCTTTTTGGTCCTCTCAAAACAACGAATGTTAGCCAGACGGAAACAGAGAAGCCGATTACTAACCACTTAAACTAAAAAAGTTAAAAACAACAAGGGCTGGAATAAGTAAACGTAATGAATTTATAATGTGTATAATTATATAAGTGATTGAAATTTATGTAATAAAAAAGTCGTTTGCGAGGGAAAAGCCCGGGGGTAACCCTGGGATAACTTGTGGATAAATCGGGTTATCCTCATGTTATCCACGCAGTATCCACAGGATATCCCCCGAACGCTCTAATCCGAACTTTAACGGTCAGTCTTTTTGAGGTGGGAATACATCTTCGTTCGGCATCCTCTGTGTTGCCGATAGGATTTTTATAGGTTCAGTAGGTCGAGGCGCGTCTTAGGAGCGGGGAGGGGGGCGTGGGAGCAAATAAACAAAATAGTCCAGGGAGTATCCCCGGGCTATTTCGTTTATTTGATCAATTCGCAGCTTTTATTGGAGCGACTTAGCGCGCAACTTCTCACAGCGGGTTTATGGCGGTGGTGGTTCCGGTTGCAGGCGTCCTCGAGACGAACCTCTTGGGCAATCCGGCCTATAGTGCGTTCTGGATCATTTCAACGGCTTGCTTGATGTCGGGGTTCGTATCAATTGCCCCTTCTATTTTCTCGCAGGCGTGCATGACTGTAGTGCGATCGCGATCGCCGAAATAAGTCCCAATTTCGGCAAACCCGAGCCCTGTATAACGACGTACCAGATACATTGCGATTTGTCGGGGCAACGCAATCCTTTGCGCTCGCGTGGCCATTTTAAAATCCTGATTCTTGATTTCAAAATGTTTGGCTACTGCCGATTGAATGGACTCTACCGTGTATTTGGGACTCTCTTCCGGAACGACGGTCTTCAGTTGTTGTCTCGCCATGTCCAGAGAAATCTCGGATCCCGACATGGAAGCGTGCATCTGAAGGCGCACGAGCTGACCCTCTAGAACGCGAATGTTGTTCTTTACGTGGGTAGCAAGGAAAGTGGCGACTTCGTCAGGAAGGTAAATGTCGTCCCTTTCTGCCTTTGATTTGAGGATCGCAATTCTCGTCTCAATATCCGGTGGTTGCATATCGACAACCATTCCCCACTCAAAACGAGTTCTCATGCGCTCTTCGAGCTTCTCGATCTCTTGCGGGGGCCTGTCGCTGGTAATGACAATTTGCCGTTTGGTCGTGTGGAGGGCGTTAAACGTGTGAAAAAACTCTTCTTCAATGGCTGTTTTTCCTGCAATGAATTGGATGTCGTCGATCATCAGAACATCGTAACTATCCCGGTATTTTGCCCGAAATTGAGCCATCTTCTTATGCTGAATGGAGTCAATCATTTCGATGACAAAACTTTCAGCCGACAAATAAGCGACCCTGGCCATCGGATTTTTTTCTAAGATCCGGTTACCGATTGCATGCAGGAGGTGGGTTTTCCCCAATCCCGGCCGGCTATAAAGGAACAAAGGATTGAATTGGGCCGCAGGATGCTCGGCAACTGCGAATGCGGAGGCATGGGCGAACTGATTGCTGCTCCCGACTACGAAAGAGTCAAAAGTGTAGATCGGATTGAGCCTCACGAGCATTCTGGGCCCAGGACGTTCGACCTGCTGACTTGCAGGGGGCGAACGCTCAGTCGTAGGTATCGAGCGATGTTCAAGGGGGTTCGAAACTCCAGCACCCCCAGCCGAGGCCCCAGGTTCCGGAGTCGGTTTTGTCGGGGCTTTCCTTGCCGTTTCATAGGTCTTTTTAGGCTCCGACAGGGCGTAGTTTTCGTAAGGTATCAGGGACGGCTGCTCCAGTGAGTCCGAAAGCAGCGAAGTAGACGGAGGTGAGTCCTCCGTATCTGCTGAGGGTGGCGCTGCGTAAGACGTTTCGACGCTAGTCCCTAGAATTTGGGAAAAAGCCGCATCGACCGAACGCTTGAAATGATCCCTCACCCAATAAGCAGAAAAATCGTTCTTCGCCAGAAACTCGATGCGGTGGGATCCGTTCTGCTGAAGCTCGGTCTTTGAAATTTCGAGAGGCTGAATCCAGGCTCTGAGCTGATGGGGCCCAATAGTCTGTTCAAGAAGCCTGAAGGCACCCTGATAGGCTTCAGGCCAGTTTGGAGTGGTGATTTCTGATTCGAGTGGCCGCATAGTCAGACACTATCCCCCTGCTCGGAAAATGCGGGTTTTGGTTGGAGGGGTGTCGGATACACGGCTTGAAGTTTTTTAGCCAGTGTTGACAATTAAAAATTGAAAACCTATAAGTCAGTCCTCGGATTTGTTTGTTTTGACCGGTCAGCGGTCTAACACAGAGAGCAAGATCAAGCTTACGCTTGCGCCTGTTTGGGTCCGAGACCGAGGTTTTGTAAGCCAATTTTAGTTGTTTTTGGAGTTTTCAATGAAAAGGACTCTTCAGCCAAGCCGTACCAAGCGCCGTCGTCGTCACGGATTCCGCGCCCGCATGAAAACCGTGACCGGACGCAATGTTCTCCGCCGCCGCCGCTCAAAAGGCCGCAAGCGCCTGACGGTTTCGGTTTCGGGAAAATAATAAGTTCATGTTGTTCTGAGAGGGCCCCCCGCTTTTAGCTGGGGGCCTTTTCGTGTTTCATGGTGTCGTGTTTGGAGGTTCTGCTTGTCGATCTTGAGTCCTGGATCGTTGGATTTTCCTCCCTCAAACCGGCTTCATTTTCCTTGGGAATACCGGCAGTTTTTTGGTGCTTCTGAAGTCTTCAGACTTTCGGAATGCACGTTGTTCCGAATTCCTAACAGACAGACGTCTTTTCGCGTCGGCATTACCATCAAGGCCCGCCCGGGGTCAGTGATGCGGAACAAGATCAAACGTGCGATTCGCGAAATGTTTCGAATCAACAAGGATGCACTGGGGCCCTACGACTATAATGTCGTAATTACTTCTGCGCGCCGACTGGACCACACCTATCCGAGGCGGTTATCCCGGAGCCTTAAAAACGAATTTCTAGCCAGGAAAACCAACAGTGGCTCTTCTGATTAAGGGGTCGGCCTTGATGCTGATTCGAGTATATAGGTGGCTGGTTTCACCAGCAATTCACCTTCTTGCAGGGCCAGGGTATGGATGCAGGTTTACTCCCACTTGCTCTAGCTACGCCTTGGAGGCAATTCAGGTGCACGGGGTAACCCGTGGCTCGACGCTCGCTTTGGGCAGGATCATGCGGTGTAGACCCGGAGTTACTGGAGGCTGGGACCCGCCTCCGCCCTCGAAGTTGTGATGCCATTCAGGTGCTGTTTTTATTCTTTACGCGGGAGCGCCAATCGCCTAGTCCCGGGAGGAGTTTTTCAATGAAAAGGGAATCTTATGATTGATCGCAAGACAATGATGACCGTGCTCATCATGCTCGGAATTTTCATCGGCTGGGAGAAGTTTTACATGGAGCCGAGACGTCAGGCACAAATGGTGACGTCCAATCCCGTGGCGACCGATCATGGCAGCCCTTCCGGCTCTCAGGTGGTGGCGCTTGGAGCGGTACAAGATGTGCCCGAGCAGTTGATATCGATTGACCTGGGTGCAAGCGTTCTCAAGTTGACCAACAAGGCCAAGCTTTTCCGGAGCTGGGAATTGAAGGGTTATCGCGAGGGTTTGGATAAATCTTCGAAGGCAATCGACCTTGTCGATGTTTCCCACCAGTCCGGGGGACTCGGAGACGTCGTTTTTGATCGCCCTGAGTACGTTTACCTCGATAAAGTCTCGGGCACCCTTGAGGAGTCCGCGGATCGGGTAACCTGGTCCTATCAGGACACAAACATCAAGATTTTGCGCACGATCCACAAGCCGGCGACAGGAGCGCAGACCCTTGATTTTGATATCGATGTTGAATTTGCCGCCGCGCCCGCCAAAAACATGTTTGTTTCCCTGGTGGCCGAATCCAAGAGCGATGACGCCGATATCATGGATCGGAAGCTGGTTCATTACACTGAGAAGTCATTCAGCGCCGTCGACCTGAAGGGATCCATTGAACAGGCAGCTGTGCCCTTCTCCATGAATTGGATTGGAGCAACGAATCGCTATTTTCTATTCAGCATCCTGAAGGCGGACGCGAATTCGGCCACAGGCTTGGTTCAGGGGTTGGCCGAAAACAAAGCACGTTTAATGTTCGTCTATCCGGCGAATGGCAACCGCGTGAACGGCAAATTCAAGGCCTTTTTCGGCCCCAAGGAGTTGGGCGCTCTCCGGAAGGTGGACCCGACGCTTGAGCAGACCATCGATTTTGGATGGTTCACGCTATTCGCCTACCCATTGCTGCGATTCATGAAGGTTTTGAATGATTTGGTCTCCAACTGGGGTGTGGCAATCATTCTGCTGACGCTTGCAGTGAAGCTCCTGACCTTCCCCCTAACCTACAAGAGCATGGTGAGCATGAAGCAGATGGCAAAGCTCAACCCCCAGATCCAGAAGCTCAAGGAGAAGTACGCGGACGATAAAGAGGCGCTGAATCGCGAGATGATGCTCTTGATGAAGACCCAAGGGTACAACCCGTTGGCGGGATGTCTGCCTATTCTCATTCAAATGCCTGTATTTTTCGCGCTGTATCGCGTGCTTTATTCGTCAACGGAGCTTTACCAGGCCCCGTTCATGCTCTGGATCCAGGATCTGTCGGCGAAGGACCCACTCTATATTACTCCGATATTGCTTACTGCTGTGATGTTCGTGCAGCAGAAGATCACTCCGTCCACGGCAACAGACCCGGTGCAGGCGAAGATGCTCCAGTGGATGCCGGTAATGTTTGGTGTGTTCATGCTGCAGTTGCCCGCGGGGTTGACGCTTTATATGCTCGTCAACGCCGTCGCCGGGATCGCTCAGCAAGCCTTGCTGAACAAGAAGTTGGATGCGGGGAATGTCTCGCCGGCAACTGCCTGAGTACGGTGCCGGGGCCGATGGCTCCGGCTACTTTTCCGACGCGACTATATCGGCTCTCGCGAGTGGACTCGGGGGAGCGCTCTCTGTCGTGAGGCTCAGCGGTGCGCGCGCGCTTGATGCGCTGGTGGCCCTGAGCGGGAAGAGGGAGTCGTTCTTTTTGGCCAAAGAGCGCGAGGCTTGCCTTGTTACCTTGCGGGGCTGTGATGGTCTTGTCTTCGATCAGGCCATGGCCCTGTATTTCAAGGGACCCAGGAGTTTTACTGGCGAGGATGTGGTCGAGTTTCAAATCCACGGCAGCCCCTATATCTTGAGTCGTCTTTTTCAGGAGTTTAAGAACCTGGGGGTGCGACAGGCTCTGCCCGGGGAGTTTTCCTTTCGAGCGGTCAAGAATGGTAAAATGACCCTGAATCAGGCTCAGGCGGTGGCGGACCTGATCGCCTCCTCCAACAGGACTGCGGCAGAGGTGGCGCTTGAAAAACTCTCAGGAGCGCAAAACCACCTCCTTTCGCGGATTGCCGAACAGCTCCGACATCTTGCCGTTTTGGCAGAAGTTGGGATTGACTTCTCGGATCAGGATGTCGAGGAGGTGAGCCTCCCGGTTCTGAAGAAGAGAGTTCTTGGAGCAAAGGGAGAGCTTTCAGTCCTCGGAAAAAGCTTCGAGCGTGGGGCTCGTATCCAAGACGGAATATCGGTATCACTGCTCGGGCTGCCCAACGCCGGAAAATCCAGTTTTTTCAATGCGCTGTTGGGGGAGGACCGATCGATCGTTTCTTCGATTGCCGGCACAACTCGAGACATCGTTAAGGAACGACTAGTGCTTGAGGAAGCGGGTGTATCCGTTACATTTCGTCTGGCGGATACGGCGGGAGTGCGGGACTCGGATGATGTGATTGAGCGTGTCGGAGTGGAGCGAGCCTTGGCGGCTGCGCGGGCTTCCGATCTCATTCTTTGGGTGGTGGACGGTTCTGACGGTTCCCCACAAGCGCAAAGGAGCCTCGAATCGCAGTGGGAGGCGCTCGGGGCCCCACGGGAGAAATCTTTCGGCATTCAGACAAAAACGGACCTTCCAGACGAAGGAACTGTTTCGTTTTTTGTTGGAAAAATGGATTTTGCTCTCTGCTCGGCAAACACTGGGGAGGGGATTCATGATGCCGCCACCGCTTTGGTGCGGGTCTCCAAGAAATGGGTAGGTCGGAATCAGGGAGAGGTCATCCTGACTCGGGAAGAGGATCAGCGCGCGGTTGAGGATTGTATAGCGCATTTGGATCGCGCCTTGTCAGCCACCGAGGAAGACTTGTTTGCAGCCGATCTGAGACAAGCGCTGCGTGCGATGACTTCATTGATCGGCGAGACGGTTCCAGATGATATTTTGGGGGCCATATTCTCCGGCTTTTGCATCGGCAAATAGCTTGAGTTTACCTCGAAAACGGGGATAGTCTCTCGCGCCATGCACATTCAAAAAATCGGTGTTCTTGGCGCGGGACAAATGGGCCTTGGAATTGCGCAGGTGGCAGCGCAGTCGGGGTTTCTAGTCAAGCTCGCTGATCGTGAGCTTGCAATTGCGGAGCAGGGCAAGAAGAAGGTACTCGCTCAGATGACCAGGCTTGTGGAGAAAGGGAGGGTCTCGGCGGCCGAGCTCGCCCTTGTTGACGAGCGGATCCTAGCTGTTTCGAGCGTGGGTGCCTTCGGCGATGTTGATTTGGCGATTGAGGCCGTGACGGAAAACCCAGAGCTCAAGTTTGCCTTGTTCAAGCATTTGGATGAGTCCTGCCCGCCGCACTCCATCCTTGCGTCCAATACCTCCTCGATCAGCATTACGACGATTGCTGCGCAGACCAAGCGGCCCGAAAAAGTTGTAGGCATGCACTTTATGAACCCTGTTCCGGTCATGAAACTTGTTGAAGGGATTCGGGGTTTGCAGACCTCCGATGAGGCCTTCGCTCTGGTTCGCGAAGCGGCGGAGAAGATGGGGAAGACCTTTGTCTCAGTCAGGGATATTCCGGGATTCGCAGTCAATCGGATCCTCATGCCGATGATCAACGAAGCGGTGACCACCCTTTATGAGGGAATCGCTACGGTCGAAGATATCGATACGGCGATGAAACTGGGAACGAATCAACCCATGGGGCCGCTTACGCTGGCCGACTTTATCGGATTGGATACCTGTCTTGCTATCATGCAGGTTTTGCACGAAGGCCTTGGAGACTCCAAGTATCGGCCATGCCCGCTGTTGAAACAATATGTTGATGCCGGCTGGCTCGGTCGTAAGTCCGGTCGCGGATTTTATAAATACAGCTGAATATTAGGGGGCCAGACCATGTTCGACACGAGCCAGCTGAAAAACCTAAGTGTTTCTTTTACGGAGCCGGGAGTTTGTGTCCTGAAGGTGAATCGGCCCTCGGTGCTGAATGCTCTCAACACGGCGACGTTGGTTGAGCTGAAGAGCGTATTGCACTTGGTCGCGCGAGCAGAATCTGTCCGCGTGCTGGTTTTTTCGGGAGAGGGTGAAAAAGCCTTCATTGCCGGAGCGGATATATCAGAGATGGCCGGCAAGGGCATAAGTGAAGGGGTCCGGTTTGCGCAATTGGGCCATGACGTCACAAAACTCCTCGAGCTCATGCCCAAGCCCACTATAGCGGCGGTAAATGGGTTTGCGCTCGGAGGGGGCACTGAAATGGCGATCGCGTGCGATTTCATCGTAGCGAGCGAGAATGCGGTCTTTGGTCAGCCTGAAGTCGGTCTTGGAATTATACCGGGCTTTGGAGCTACTTTTCGCCTTGCCAAGTTTGTGGGGCTACCGATGGCCAAGGAGTTGATTTTTTCTGGACGCAGGATCAAGGCTCCGGAGGCGCTCCAGCTCGGTCTTGCCAATCACGTTTACGCCGCAGCTGATTTTTGGAGTGAAACGCTTAAGCTTGCGGAGCAAATCAGCCGGCAATCGGCTTCTGCCGTCAGGCAGAGCAAGCTTTTGATCAACGAGTTCGGCGAATCGGTGGGGCTTATGTACAAGCTGGATTCGGAGGCGCAAGCATTTGGAGGTCTTTTCGGCTCTCCGGATCAGCGCGAAGGCATGAGTGCATTTTTGGAAAAGCGCAAACCTGGTTTTCAGGGTTTGGACGGAAGCATTGAAAGGCAAGGAGTGATATCATGATTTACGGATGGCCCGAGTCGGACGAGTCCAAGCAAATGTTGATGGAGCAGATCAGGTCTTTTGCGCGCCAAGTGGTGGCGCCCAAAGCAAAAGAACTGGATGAATCCGGCCGGTTTCCCCACGAGATCGTGGCCCAGCTTTCCGAGATGGGACTCATGGGCATGATGGTGTCGGAGCAATGGGGTGGCGCCGGTATGGACGCAGTTTCCTACGCGATGGCCCTCGAAGAGATCTCTGCTGCTTGTGCCTCCACGGGTGTGATCATGTCGGTGAACAACTCTCTTGTTTGTTACCCGATCGATGCGTTTGGATCCGATGCTCAGAAGGAAAAATGGCTTAAGCCTTTGGCTCAGGGCAAGAAGCTTGGGTGTTTCGCCTTGTCGGAACCTGGGCACGGTTCGGATCCTGCCGGTTTGAAACTCCAGGCCACGCGCGTCGAGGGAGGTTATCGCCTCCGGGGCACCAAGAACTGGATCACTAACGGCAAAGAGGCGGACGTATGTGTGGTCTTTGCCACGGTCGACAAGAACCTCGGACATAAAGGAATTTGCGCATTCATTGTCGACACCAAGTCGGAGGGTTTCCAGGTTGCGAAACTCGAGGATAAATTGGGAATCACAGCCTCTTCGACCGCGCAGCTCTTTTTTGATGATGTTTTCGTCCCTTCTGATTGTTTGCTTGGCAAGGAAGGGCAGGGCTTCAAGATCGCCTTGAGCACCCTCGATGGTGGACGGATTGGGATCGCCGCTCAAGCGCTTGGGATTGCCCGTTGCGCCTTTGATGCATCCAAGCGCTTTGCGAGCGAGCGCGAGCAATTTGGAGCTCCGATTGCGAAGCTGCAGGCCATTCAGTGGTTTATCGCTGATATGGGGACTCGTCTTCAAGGTGCCCGCCTTTTGACCTGGTCTGCGGCCAAGAACAAGGATGCCGGGATCAAGTTCACCAAGGAAGCTGCGATGGCCAAACTGTCGGCATCGGAAGCGGCCATGTGGATCACGACCAAGGCGATTCAAGTGCACGGTGGCTATGGCTTCACGAAAGAGTACGTGGTTGAGCGCAACTTCCGCGATGCCAAAATCACCGAGATTTACGAGGGTACCTCGGAGATTCAGCGCATCGTGATCGCAGCGCAGGAGCTTGCCGAGCTGAGTTGATTGCTTGGGTTTTAGTGCTTTGCAGTTGAATGGGGTTTTGAAGTGAGGAGTGTGTGATGGCCAACAATATGAGCGGTTTTTCGAAGGATAATCAGCAGGACCTTACCAAGTCTGATTTCAGCTCGGAATCTGTGGGCAAGATTGCAGAGGCTCGCGAGGCTTGGGATCAGGCTGAGAAGAAAGCGTCCGCAAAGTTTCCACCGCGCCCCACCAAGTTCACAACTTGGAGTGATATGGACGTCCCGCTCCTCTCGACCCCCGCGGATCTTGCGAAGGAAGGTTTTGACTATTTGCGTGACCTCGGTAATCCCGGCGAATACCCGTTTACCCGGGGTGTTCAGCGCAATATGTACCGTGGAAAGCTCTGGACCATGCGCCAGTTTGCGGGTTTTTCCTCTGCCGAGGAGACCAACAAGCGGTTCAAACTCCTCCTGGCGAACGGTCAGATGGGATTGTCTACCGCTTTTGATATGCCCACCCTGATGGGCTACGATGCGGATAGTCCAAAATCCAAGGGCGAAGTGGGTAAGTGCGGAGTGGCTGTTTCGTCTCTCGAGGACATGGAGGCGCTCTACGCCGGAATCCCCCTCGGGGAGGTCACAACGTCAATGACGATCAATGGGCCCGCCATTGTTCTGATGGCTATGTATTTCGCGGTTGCCGAGAAACAGGGTGTTTCCAAGGACAGGGTGCGGGGCACGCTTCAGAATGATATCTTGAAAGAGTATATCGCTCAAAAAGAGTGGCTCTTCCCGGTCGATAAGGCAGTTAAGCTCGTTATTGACACGATCGAATACGGCACCCAGCGCTATCCCAATTGGAACACGGTGAGCATCAGCGGCTATCATATCCGTGAGGCCGGGGCGACCGCCGTGCAGGAGCTTGCGTTCACGCTCGCGGATGGACTTGCTTATGTAGATGAGTCCCTGAAGCGGGGCTTGAAGATTGACGATTTTGCGCCGCGCTTGTCGTTCTTCTTCGACGTTCATAACGATTTTTTTGAAGAGATCGCCAAATTCCGCGCCGCAAGGCGGATCTGGGCAAGGATGATGCGGGAGCGGTACGGCGCCAAGGACCCCAAGTCCTGGATGCTTAGAACCCACGCTCAAACGGCCGGAGTTTCGCTCACGGCTCAGCAGCCTCACAACAATATCGTGCGTGTCGCGGTACAAGCGATGGCCGCAGTGCTCGGAGGCACAAACTCCCTCCACACCAACAGCATGGATGAGACACTCTCTCTGCCGACGGATGAGGCGGTGATGATTGCGCTTCGGACCCAGCAGGTCATTGCCGAGGAGAGTGGGGTTGCTAATATCGTTGACCCACTTGGCGGGTCCTACTTTGTGGAGAGCCTGACCAATCGGGTGGAGCGTGAGACGCTCGCCATCATTGGCAAGATTGATGAGATGGGTGGGATGGTTCAGGCGATCGAGCGGGGATACCCGCAGGCCGAGATCGCAAACAGTGCCTACCATTTCCAGCGTCAGCTCGAGGCCAAGGAAAAAGTCATGGTCGGCGTGAACGGTTATCAAGTTCAGGAGCCCAAGCGCGCTATCGAAACACTTTACATTGATCGTTCGGTTGAGGCGCGGCAGGTGGAAAAACTAAAATCGCTGCGCCAGAAGCGTTCGGCCGTGGGGGTCGAGTCTGCCTTGAGGTCTGTCAGAGAAACGGCGCAGTCGGACGGAAATCTTTGCGGTCCGATCCTTGAGGCGGTAAAGGCCTACGCAACTCTTCAAGAAGTTTGCGATACGCTTCGGGGAGTTTATGGAGAGTACCGGGAGTCGGGCTCTTTTTGAGCGTTTGAATCGCTCTGATTTGAGAAACGAAAATTGAGTGTTTGGGAGCTTTTAGATGCAGGCAGCACAAACAGCAGCAAAAGGTAAGGTCCGAGTCCTGATTGCTAAACCCGGTCTTGATGGCCACGATCGTGGAGCTAAAGTGATCGCCCGTGCGCTTCGGGATGCAGGCTTTGAGGTTATTTACACGGGGCTTCACCAGACGCCTGAGATGATTGTGAATGCCGCTGTTGAAGAGGATGTCCACGTCATCGGCCTCAGTATTCTTTCTGGTGCACACAACGCGCTAGTTCCTGAGGTCATTGAAGGCGTGAAGAAGGCCGGGTTAACTGATGTGCTTTACTTGGTTGGGGGCATTATCCCCGACGAAGACATTCAGTATTTGAAGGGGATTGGGGTGCAGATGGTCTTTACTCCTGGCGCCAGCCTCGCCGAAGTTATTGATTATATTGAAAAAAACACTCCAGAGCGGCTATGAGCCCGAGCCCGTCAACTGGAGTGGTTGTAGCGGTTCATCGGGGCTGTGCAGGGGTCTGATTATCCTTTATTATTTTAAGGATGGTCCTGCCATTTCTTCAGGGATTTCTCGGGGAGGGTCTTTTTGGTCGCCTGACTGAAAACGCCCGCGTTGTTCTTGAAGCAAGGTACCTTTGGCCTAAGTCATCGGGCGGACTTGAAAGCCCAGAAGAGCTTTTTCACCGCGTATCGGTCGCGGCGGCGACCGCTGAGAGCACGGCCCTCCGAGCCTTTTGGCAGGAACGGTTTTTCGAGCTGATTTCAAAGCTCCGCTTCCTCCCAAACTCCCCAACCCTAATGAATGGGGGCAGGGCAGGAGGCCAGCTTTCGGCCTGCTTTGTTCTTCCAGTGGAGGATTCTCTTTCCGGAATCTTTGAGTCCCTAAAGGATGCGGCACTCATTCATCAGAGTGGCGGCGGTACGGGATTTTCTTTTTCGCGGATTCGCCAAAAGGGCTCTGCAGTTTCAAGCTCCCGTGGCGAGGCATGCGGGCCCATTTCTTTTTTAAAAATATATGATGCGGCGACCGAGGCAATCAAGCAGGGTGGAGCTCGTCGCGGCGCCAATATGGGAATCCTGCGCGTGGATCACCCAGATATTCTGGAGTTCATTCGTTTAAAACGTGATTTTTCCCAGATGGGGAACTTTAACCTCTCGGTGGGCATTACGGACCCGTTCATGCGTGCGTTGGATCGGCGGCAGGACTGGGAGCTTCGGGAGCCGGGTACTGACCGGGTGGTAGCCGTCATTTCTTCAGAAATGCTTTGGCGTGAGTTAATGGACTCTGCTTGGACGAGCGGGGATCCTGGCCTAGTCTTTTTAGATCGGATGAATCTTTTCAACCCGACCCCTGAACAAGGGAGTTTTGAAAGCACGAACCCGTGCGGCGAGCAGCCCCTTCTGCCCTTTGAATCTTGTAATCTTGGGTCATTGAATGTGGCCGCCTACTTTGTTGGTGGGTCGAGCGTTTTGGATTGGTCTAGGCTTTCTCGGGATATTCGGACTGCAGTGCGCTTCCTGGACAATGTTATCGAGGTGAACTGCTATCCCATAATTGAGTGTCAGGGGGCGACCCGGCGGACACGAAAGATTGGTTTGGGACTTATGGGCTTTGCCGATCTGCTTCTTTTGTCAGGAATTTCGTATGACTCCGCAGATGCAAGGAGGCTCGCCGAAATGTGCATGGGGTTCATTACAACTCAGGCTCGGGCGGCATCGGCCGAGCTTGCTTTGGAGCGGGGCTCGTTCCCGGGTTTTCAGGGGAGTGCCTGGCATCGGCTGGGTTACCCTGCACTTCGTAATGCTACCGTTTCGACCCTCGCTCCCACTGGGACCATCAGCCTGATTGCGGGTTGCTCTAGTGGAATCGAGCCCATATTCTCGGCTGTCACTGAGCGGCGGGTTTTGGATGGGCGGCGTCTCCGAGATGTACACCCATTGATTTTGAGGTTGCTTGCTAATCTGGGGCGGGCCACCGGGTTTGAGTCCCTGAACTCTGATCAACAGGATGAGGTTCTGGCTTCGGCCTTTGGCTGTGCTTGGGTTCCCGCACATCGGGTCTCTGTGGAAGGACATTTGAGGATGCAGGCGGTCTTCCAGCGGCATTCGGATTCTGCAGTTTCCAAGACAGTGAACCTGCCAGTATCTGCTGGCGTTGAAGAGGTCGATCGGGCCTATCGCCTGGCATATCGACTGGGTTGCAAAGGTATTACTGTCTTTCGTGACAGGAGCCGGCCTCAACAGGTGCTGCAGCGGCCTGATGAGGGCAGCCGCAGTTGTGATCGCGAGTGCCCTGAATGTTAGGAACTACAGTCTATGGCCCCTTGCGCTCGGAAGCCCTCTGACTTAAAAGGGTTTTAGTCGTAGAGGGCGGGTGTAGCTCAGTTGGCTAGAGTGCGAGCTTCCCAAGCTTGAGGTCGAGGGTTCGAACCCCTTCACCCGCTCCAATCTTTTCCATCTGTTCAATTGACATCCAAGAAACCCATCGGGTATCTGCGCTGCATCATGGGCGTAGCGTTTGACTTTGATGTGGTGGTCATTGGCGGCGGGCACGCTGGGTGCGAGGCATCTCACGCTGCGGCCCGGATGGGTTGTCGCACGCTGATGGTTACCATGAATCGCTCTCGGATCGGCTTTATGTCCTGTAATCCCGCAATGGGAGGGCTTGCCAAGGGCCAGTTGATTAAGGAGATCGATGCCTTGGGCGGTGTTATGGGGCGAAACACCGACAAAACAGCGATCCAATATCGGCGCCTCAATTCGAGCAAAGGTCCAGCGGTTCGATCCTCCCGGGCTCAGTGCGACAAGGCGCTTTACGCCATTCGTATGCAGGAGGACTTGGCGCAGGTTTCTAACTTGAGCATCCACGAAGGTGAGGTTTCCGACATAATTTTGACGGACGGTACTGTCTCGGGAATTAGGTTGTCGGATGGCTCAGTTGTTCGTTCAGGCCGAGTGGTTGTTACTTCAGGGACATTCCTTCGGGCGGTCATGCACACGGGCGAGGAGCAAAGCGAAGGGGGAAGAGTAGGCGATTCGTCAGCCCGTTCCTTGAGTGATGGCCTTGGGGCATTGGGTTTCAAGCTTTCCCGCCTCAAGACGGGAACTCCTCCTAGGCTTCACAAGGACAGCATCGATTATTCCAAGGCTCTTGCGCAGCCGGGTGATATAACCCCGGTGCCTTTTTCATTTTATTTCAAGCCGGAGCGGTTTCCGGTTCTCCCGCAAATTAATTGTTATATCACTTACACGAACGAGCGGACGCATGAGGTGATTGAGCGCAACTTTGGTCGCTCACCGATGTTCACTGGGGTGATTCAGGGAATCGGACCTAGATACTGTCCGTCTATTGAGGATAAAGTAAAAAGGTTTAGAGAAAGGGATCGGCATCAGATTTTCTTGGAGCCTGAGGGCCTCAATACGGATGAAATCTATGTGAACGGCATCTCTACGAGTTTACCTCGCGACGTACAGGAGCAGTTTGTACGTAGCATCGAGGGCCTGGAGAACGCTGAGTTCATTCGGTTCGGCTATGCTGTGGAGTATGACGCCATCGATGCCCGTCAGCTCAAGGCAACGCTTGAGAGCAAAGATGTACCGGGGCTTTACTTCGGAGGCCAAGTCAACGGTACGTCGGGTTACGAAGAGGCCGGTGCTCAGGGGTTGCTCGCTGGAATGAACGCCGCGCTTTCTTCTCTTGGTCGTGACCCTCTCGTGCTCAACCGATGGGATGGATATATGGGTGTCATGATTGATGACCTCATTCTCAAGGGGACCGATGAGCCGTATCGCATGTTCACAAGCCGGGCGGAGTATCGACTTCTTTTGCGCGAAGATAATGCAGATCTGCGGCTGAGCGAGATCGGCTTCCGTGCGGGTCTTTTGCGAGAGCGTGACTACCGCATGTTCCAAAACAAGTGTGAGAGGATTGCGACTCTACGGTCAGCGCTCGACGCTGCTTCGGGTGGACCTTCGACTGAGGTTTTGCAGAGGTGGTTGGCGGAGCAGGGTCATCCTCTGCTCAAGGACCGAGTCTCTTTGTCTGCGCTCTTGAAGCGGCCTGAGGTGGATGTCGGTGTTTTGAACGCTCTGGGGCTTTTGCCTGAAGGGGTATTACCCCTGGACCCTGAAGTTGCCGAGCAGGTCGAAATTCAGATTAAGTACGAAGGTTATATCGCGAGAGACCTTCAGGCACTTGAAGGGATGCGGAAAAGTGAGCACCTCGCACTTCCTCCAGATTTGGCCGTGGATGAAGTGCCCGGGCTATCAAGCGAGATCCGCGCGCGTTTGAAGCAGACCCGCCCCGAGACTCTTGGACAGGCAAGCCGCCTTCAAGGAGTTACCCCTGCCGCGGTTGCGAACCTGATGATCTACCTCAAGATGCAGGGGAGTGGCCGGGGCCCTCGGAGTCATCCACAATGAAACAGAAGACTTGGGAAGGGGAGGATCTCGAGTTTTTTGAGATTCTCCAGGCTAACCATGCCCGCATAGAAAAGGCTGTCCGAGGTGTGGACGTTGAGCGTGCTATTGAGCTTCTCGTAAAGTACCGGTCTCGAGTGTGCCTTGAGAACCAGGTTCAGAATTTGACCCGCATCCTTGGGCCGCAGGATTTTTATTTGGGTCATGTCGTGGATGTGCTCGCGCTTCATGAGAGCGGATTTCTAGGAGACAGGAACTTTGATCTCGGATCTGGGGCTGGAGTTCCCGGTTTGCCGTCAGCGTGTCTTGACCATGAGATTCTTTGGATTTTGAACGACTCTGAGGCCAAGAAGGCTGAATTCATAGGCCGTACTGCGAAGGATTTGGGTTTACTTAACGTGAGTGCTCAAGCCGGTCGAGCGGAGGATATCCTGCCTAACCATCCGGATATCCGGGTGGTTAGCCGTGCCGTTGGCCCGGTCCTTCGAATATTCAACTGGATAGAGAAGTGTTCCACGTGGAACACTTTGGTCCTTTTGAAAGGCCCAGGCTGGCCTGATGAGTGGTCAGAGTTTCAAAGGTCTGGAAAACGGCACAAACTCAGGGTGGCGGGCGAGTTTGAGTACTCCATCGAAGGCCCAGAGAACAAGCAGCGGCGCCTTGTCCTCCTTCAAAAAAGCTGACTGTTCCACGTGGAACAGTACGGCTGGAGGAAAAGAACAAAAAGTTCCATGTGGAACATCAAATTTTTCAATCTCCCTCTTGATCGATTCAAAAACCGCGAGTAGCCTGATGACAGTTGAGCAGTTGATCAAAGAGAACGAGTCCGGAAGCCGGATACTCACCAGAAAAACCCGAGCCTTAAGATGAGTATTCGAAGAAAAGTTTTCGAAGTAAGTTTTACCCACACCAACCACAAGAAGCATCCTCGAGTTCTTTGAGAACTCGGGGATGCTTTTTTATAAAGTAATAACGCCGAATCGGAGCAGGGGTGCCCATGGGAAAAGTAATTGCAATGACCAACCAAAAAGGTGGCGTTGGAAAGACTACGACGACCGTTAACCTTGCAGCATCCCTGGCCGTCGCCGAAAAGCGGGTCCTTGTCTTGGATTTTGACCCCCAAGGTAACGCATCGTCTGCGCTGGGAATTGATCGCGCCACCGTTTCTGGCTCTAAAAACGTTTACCACGCATTGATCGGACAGGCGAAGCTCTCCGACGTCGTGAAGTCCACAGAAATGGAGTGTTTGTTTGTCGCGCCATCCGGCGGTGACTTAGCCGGTGCGGAAATTGAGTTGGTGAGCGCTTTTGCGCGAGAGAGTAAGCTCAAGATGGCGATTGCCGAGCTCAAAGCGCAATATGATTATATTTTGATCGATTGCCCACCCTCGCTTGGACTTTTAACTGTCAACGCCTTGACGGCGGCTGATGCATTCTTGGTTCCCCTTCAGTGCGAATACTTCGCACTCGAGGGTCTGACTCAACTTCTGCACACGGTGAGTCTGATCCGGATGAGTCTTAACCCCTCCATCCAGGACGAGGGAATTGTGCTGACCATGTTCGACGGTAGAAATAACCTCTCCAAGGAAGTTGTTAAGGAAGTTAGGACCCACTTTGGAAGCCAGGTTTTTGAGACTGTCATACCCCGGAATATTCGGCTGAGTGAGTGCACGAGCTTTGGCAAGCCGGTCCTGCTCTATGACATTGAGTCGCAGGGATGCGCCGCTTATCTAAACCTCGCTAAAGAGTTTTTGGCGCGGAATCAACCCAAGGTCACACCCATCCATCCAGGTCATGGTCAGCACCCAGTGGTTGACCTGGTACCTGCCGAATCCGCTTCAATCTAAAATAAATCGAGGTAGTTTATGGCTCAGAAACCTGCACTTGGTAAAGGGTTGGCTTCACTTCTTCCTGCTGCCGCGCCCGTCGTTTCCCCGCAGTCTGCCGCGGGCGCCCAGGCGGCGGGCCCGTCCTCTCCTGTTGAAGTGGCAAATAAGGATCGGCACCCAGGGGTGTCGCTTGCCAGCGTCGAGGAGATTGTTGCAAACGAGTTTCAGCCGCGGCGGGACTTTGATGATGTGGCACTCCAGGAGCTCGCACAAAGCATCCGCGAAAACGGGGTTATTCAGCCCTTGATTGTCCGGAAGACACTTGAAGGTTATCAGCTCATTGCTGGGGAGCGGCGCCTCCGCGCTTCAAAAATTGCTGGACTTAAACAGGTGCCAGTCGTCATTCGTAAATCAACGGACAGGGAGGCTCTTGAGCTTGCGCTGATCGAGAATATTCAGCGACAGGACTTAAACTGCATCGATGAGGCGCTCGCTTATTTCCAGTTGGCCCAAGAGTTCTCACTGACTCAGGAAGAGGTTGCAAAAAAGGTCGGAAAAGAGCGGACCACTGTGGCGAATCATTTGCGCCTCCTCCGTCTTCCAGAGGCGATCATTGATGATCTCAAAAAACAGATTCTTACCTTTGGGCACGGTAAGGCGCTTCTCTCAACGGACGATAATGAAATTCGCCTTCGTGCTCGCGCCCAGATAGTTGAACGTCGACTGAGCGTTAGAGATTCGGAAGCGTTGGTCGATCAGCTCAAGCGCCAAGGACAAGGTCCAGGGAGCACGTCGCAGCCCCCCTCACCCAGCTCAGACAGGTCCCCAGTTCAGGTTCGTTTTGAGCGCCTGGCCACGGATCTTGCGCGGTCGTATGGTTCAAAAGTTGAAATCAAGGGGAGCGAGCGAAAAGGAAAGATAGTATTTCATTTCACGAGCCGCTCAGACCTTGAACGAATTCTGAATACTTTGCAGAATTAAACAATGTCTCGAAACACCCTCGTTACCCCGGTCACCCATGATGCCCTGACGGCAGTTATTGATGCAGGATGTGAGTTCGAGGGAAAACTTTGC
>Ga0172372_10000221_pt1 | contig 88685 bp, 82 predicted proteins | sample LakKiv5m_2_FD_114544 | JGI IMG/M metagenome (GOLD analysis project Ga0172372, IMG submission 114544) | Freshwater microbial communities from Kabuno Bay, South-Kivu, Congo - kab_092012_9.5m | ecosystem: Environmental > Aquatic > Freshwater > Lake | place: Democratic Republic of the Congo... | reverse complement strand
TTATCCAGGCGCGAGCCGATACGCAGGGTGTGGTGAGAGTCGATCGGTAGCAGCACAGGTCGCTGCGAAAAAATTTTGGGCTTTGGGCCTAAAGTTTTTTCGAGGCCTGCCGTTAAGGTCTATGAGAAGACCGTGGGAGCGATGCTATGACCATGAAAATCAGTGGGGTAGACAATACCCGACCCGTCACTGGAGCCACTCCGGTGACGGTGACCCGTATCAAAACAGCGGACAACGACACCGCGCAAACCCAGTCGGGCAAGCGCGAGGTCGCAGTGTCCGATTCGGCACGAACTATGGCTGACCTCGAGTCACGCGTCATGCGCTCCTCGGGTGTCGATCTCGCCAAGGTCGAAGCAGTCCGCCTCGCCCTCGAGCGCGGCGACTACCAGGTCGATGCCGGCAAGATCGCCGACCAGCTGATGCGCCTCGACTGGGAACTCGGCAAAGTGTCGGGCCGCGTCAAGTAGCGCACCCCCATGGCCGTGATTCGCTCGACCGTCGAATTACGAGCGGTCCTCTCGAGACTGCTCGATGAGGAACGTCGCCTGTTGCTGCAACTTGAGCACTTGCTCGACAGCGAAAAGGCCATTCTGCTCCGTGATGAATCGCCCGAGCAGCTCGAGCGCGCCTGTCGCGACCGACAGGACTGCATGGTCGCACTGCTGCGATTGCAGGATGAACGACAGGCCCTCCTGCGCGTGGCGGGTTACTCGACCGACAACGCAGGCCTCGCGGGTCTTATCAAAGAATGTGATCCGGAGCGCAGCCTGCCCTCACGATGGGCGGAATGCGCCGAGCTCGCCAAGCGCTGTCGCGCACTCAATGATCATAACGGCGCGTTGGTGACTTCGCGGATGCGCCGGATTCAGGGCATGCTCGAAGTGCTGACCGGCAAGCGCACCGAAAAGTCCACCTACGGGCGCCAAGCCCAACAAGGATTTGGCACCCGCGGGCGGGTTCTCGTCACCGAGGCTTGAACCTCAGCGCCGACGGCGCTTTTTCTTGTGCTTGTGGTCGACGGAACCGTCACCGTGGTGATGCGGCATGTCGCCGTGCGCATGACCGTGGTCATACTCGAAATCGACCGGGTGATTGTGCCCGTGGGTGTTGATCCACTTATAGAGATCAGGCTTCCATTGCATGATTCGATTGGCCGCTCGATCGCGGTTTTCTTCGATGTTGGTCCAGGGATTGAAGTGGAAGTGGTTATAGAGCTGCGTGTCGGTACGGCCGATCGCCAGAATGCCGAGCTTGGAAGCGAAGGCACCATGGTTGATGTAGGGCGGACGCCAGAAATAGCCGCCGGTCGGTAGATCCCCGAACTGCATCATCCAGGAGGTACCCCAAATGTGGTACGCCTCTTCGCAGCAGTCGTGGTAGGAGATGTTGTCCTGCCAGAAGTTGGGCGTCATGCAATAGAGGAACGTGAAACCCTGGGTGCGCGGATCGAAGCGCAGGATCTTGACCATGCAACCGGGCGCCGTCGCCGGATAAAAATTGGTCGAGGTCCACTGCATGTCATCGTATGAGTTAACGGCCGCGAAACGATCGCGCTCGGCGTTCTTGTGATCGCTCGTCGACTCGACGAACGAAGGCTCGCCGTAGTTGTAGAAAATGAGGCCGGTCGCACCGCGCGGCGAGGTCAGCTCTTCGAGGGCGACTCCCGCCGGCACGAAGAAATAGCTGCCCGGTCCCCACACCTTTTCGCCGACCTTGATCGAACCCGACATGATGAAGAGTTCGTATTCGGTGTAGCTCATGCCCGGCGGCTGTCGGTAACCTGGCTCGAAGAGGCAGGTCATGGTGCACGCACCGTCGTCGGTGTCGAGCGAAAGCGTCTTGTAGTGCATGCCCTTCGGGAAACCCGGCAGGGTCATCTTCTTGAACGGGACGTCCCGATCGACGAAGGGTTCGATATGCGGTCTGGCCATGGTGTTACTCCCCGACGTGGATCAGAAAACGACTTTGAACTTACGCTTCGGCTTCACCGGGATCTCTTCCGGTGCCACTTTGCGCATCATGTTGTAGTGCGTGTGTACGCCGCGCGTCTGGATGCGATAAAGAAAGTCGGCGATCCACTTGTCACGCTTGGGCGTGAGCGCCTCCTGCTCGGCGACGATCTTGCGGTAACGCTTCTTCTGTTCCGCGTCCTCGGTGCGCAACCACTTTTCGACTTCCCTGCTGCGCTTGTGGGGGATTAACTTCATCTGATGACCTCCCGATGGGCCGCTGAGGCCCGCTTTTCGCACTATACGCCGGATATACCCTTTGCAAAGAGGTGACACCCCCGCTCTCAGCGGCTGATGTCCACCCTGCGATCTTTCTTCGGACGTTTGCGCGGGACGGCGGTAGCGCCCTTGCCCTGGGTCAGCTGCGTGCGGCCGAACAGCGCCTCACGCGCTTTCGCGTCCGGATTGCCGATTTTTTCGCGCTTGCCGAGTACCGCAATCCCCCTCTGGACCGCGGGACGCGCTTCGATTTCGGCGTACCAGCGGGCCACATGCGGAAACTCGGCGAGCTCGATGTGATGCAACCAGCGCACCCGAACCCAGGGCCAAGTCGCCATGTCGGCGATCGAATAATCGCCGGCGAGATAGCGCTCATCGCGCAACCGTCGGTCCATCACCCCGTACAGACGCAGCGTCTCGTTGCGGTAGCGGTCGATGGCATAACGAATCTTGCGCGGCGCATAGCCCAAAAAATGCCCGCACTGGCCGAACATCGGTCCGATGCCCGCCACCTGAAAAGTGAGCCACTGAATTACCGTGTAGCGACGCCGGCGTTCGCGCGGCATGAACTGGCCTGTTTTTTCGGCGAGGTACTGCAAGATCGCCCCGGACTCAAATAGCGCGAAGGGCTCGCCACCTGGCCCCTCACGATCCACGATCGCCGGAATCTTGTTGTTGGGGTTGATGCGCAGAAAGGCTGGTTTGAATTGCTCGCCGCGCAGCATATTGACGGGTTTGACCCGGTACTCGAGCCCGCACTCCTCGAGCATGATGGGTATCTTGTGACCGTTCGGCGTCGGCCAGTAATAAAGATCGATCAACGCGTTCTCCTCCACGGCCGCCGGCGCACCCTCGCCCGTCCATGCCGCGCTGCGTACACTGCCGACTTCCTGAACGAAAAGGAACCGGCGATATGATCACTGCCATTCTCATGGTCACCCTCGTGGTCGCCGATTTGGGCGCCGCGGAACGCGCCTACGCGGAGTGGCTCGGGTACCAGGTGACCGACCGCGGCATTATCAGCACACAGCAAGCCGCCGACTGGAATGTGTCGGCGGTGGCGGGCAGTCGCTTTGTGCTGTTGCAGAGCGCGAGCGGCGCCGATGTGCACCTTCGGCTCATCGAGCGGCCGCCGACAGAAGGCTTCGCAGCCATGCGCACCCACGGTTGGAACTCGAACGAGATTCTGGTCGAGGATCCGGCGGCACTCGAACGCAAATTCTCGACGCCCGATTCCCCGTTTCGCGTCATCGGACCCACTGCACCGCTAGGGTCCAACTCCAGTGTGATTGCCATGCAGGCCCTTGGCCCGGCGGGCGAACTCAACTATTTCACGCGCATCCCGCCCGAGGGTGGGACTTTCATCAAGACCCCGGCGCAGTCCTTTGTCGATCGCAGTTTCATCGTGGTTCTGGGTGGCCCGTCCATGCAGGCGATGCGCGATTTTTATGGGGCGGTGCTGGGTAATCCCGCCACCCCGCCCTATCGCTCGATTGTGAGCGTGCTGCAAGAAACACTCGATTTGCCGAAGGACACGCAAACGGCGCTCGCCCTGGTGCCGATTTCACCGGCGTTCCTGATCGAGCTCGATGAGTACCCGCCGATCACCACGCCTCGCCCGCGCCGTGCCGATGATTTGCCGCCCGGCATGGCGATGGTGAGTTTCACGGTCGAGGATCTCGATGCGCGACCCTTGGACTGGCACGCCGCACCCGCGGTGCGTCGCGAAGCCCCCTATAACGGCCGACGTGCCGGCATCGTGCTCGGCGCCGCCGGTGAATGGATCGAACTCGTCGAGCGACGGATCGACAAGTAACGATTGAGATGCAGGCCCCGCGGATTATCCTGCCAACCCTCGATGCGCGGTGATACGAGACGTCGACTCACGTAGATGTGGATCGGCGCGATTGGTTGCTCGCGCATGGCGAGTGACTCGGCCTGTTGCAGATACACCGCGCGCGCCGCGAGATCCGCCGAGGCATCGGCACGATCGAGCAGCCGCTCGTACTCGGCGCTCGCGTAACCCGAGATGTTGAGCGCGGGCGAGCGCCCATCGAGCAGGCGCAGATACGAGAGCGCATCGCGATCCTCGCCGTACCACGCGCCGCGCGCGACATCAAAATCACCCTGAGCGAGGGCCTGCTGATGCGCCTTCATCTCGGTACCGACAATATTGGTGCGCACGCCGAGCGGCTGCCACATCGCGCTTACGGCGAGCGCGATCCTGCGCTGAGTGTCAGAATTATTGACCCGAAAACGCAGCGTGAGCGGTTTTTGTGGGCCGAAGCCTGCGGCGGCGAGCAGACGCCGCGCCTCGGCGACTCTGGCCTCTTGCGACAGCGACGCAAAATCAGCGCAACCCGTTTGCGGATAATGATCGACGCCGGGTGGTACCACGCAATATGCGGCGGGTTCTCCCGCTCGCGTGATGCGCTGCACGATGAGTTCGCGATCGATCGCCATCGACAACGCGCGTCGTACGCGTACATCGGCCGTTGGCCCGCGTCGGGTATTGAAGGCGAGATACTCGAGTCCGAGTTGAGTGCGCAAACGCAGTTGCGGACCGAAATCCCGTCTGAGGTCGGCAATCTGATCCGAGGGCAAGGTGACCACCACGTCGAGCTCGCCCGCGCGATAGCGCAGCACTGCGGCTTTCGGATCTTCGACCGGCACATGATGAATCGCATCGAGCTTGACCGTCGCGGCCTCATGAAAGCGCGGATTGCGGACAAGACGCACATGACTGCCGGGACGCCACTCGCCAAATACGAAGGCACCATTCGAGACGATGTTGGCGGGTTTCGTCCAGTCACGGCCGTGTTTCTCGAGGACGTGTCGCGGCACCGGAAACCCCCGGTGCACGAGCAGATCCGCGAGATACGGCGCCGGATGCTCGAGATCGATGATCACGGTGCGCGTATCGGGCGTGCTCACGCCGAGCGCCGTCACCGGCGTGAGTCCGCGATTCACATCACGCGAGTTACGGATGACGTACAGCAACGACACCGCGGGCGATGCCGTCTTGGGGTCAAAGAGTCGCCGGAAGGACCAAAGAAAATCTTCGCTGGTCAGTGGCTTGCCATCAGACCATTGCAGGTTGCGACGTAACGTGAAGGTATAGCGACGCCCATCCGCCGAGACTACCCAGGACTCGGCCTGCCCGGGGACGACACGCGCTTCCGGATCGAGCGTGGTCAGTCCCTGAAACAGATCCTGCGCGATGTTGCCATCCTGTCCATAGGTCCAAAGCTGCGGATCGAGCGTCTGCAGTTCGCCGGTCGAGGACCGTCGAACGAGATTCTCGGCCGAAGACATGCCCCCGGCGACGAGACCCAGCAACAACAAAGACACTCGGAGCGCGCGCCAGCGTCCGGGATGCCGTCGAGAGTCTTGCGGCGCGCTCAAGCGCGCGCCTCGCTCACCTCATATTCCACCAGCTCATAGCGCGTCATCATGTAGCCGGTCACGGTGGCGAGCAGGCACACCCGATCGCCATCCGCCGTACACCAAAGATCATACGGCGGATGCTTGCCGGGCGCGTTGGCGGTCTCGCCGCTGCCATCGTCCGTGGTTTCGGCGTAGCGATAATGCAGTGCATCGAACGTACCCGCCCTGACGGTCAAGCGCTCGCGGCCGATGAAGGCGAGCTTCACCGGACGCTCGAAGCGCATCAGCATGGGACCGCTCGCACCGCGATGATCAAGCGAGCACATGAGCAGGTTGTCGTACTCGCCGCGAAACGGCAGCGGCCCCGCCTCAGCGCTCGCGAGATCAACCAGGCTGGTGAGCCATGCGTCCGCCTGAATGGGATGAGTGCCGAAGCCCGATAAACGTCGCTGCAAAGGCCAACGCTGCGAGATTCGGCCCTCGGCCGCAGTCCACCCTTCGCACTCGGCCTGATTGTCGGTGAACCGAAACCAGCTCGAGCCCATGAAACGATCGCCCACGGAGATACGCACGAACGCGTCCTCGGGCGTCCAATCCGCGCGCAGGCTGAGCGTGACATCGCGCAACACATTGGGTGCATCGTCGATTTCGGTGCAGGCGCGCAGCGTACGCCGACCATCCGCCGCCACCGTCAAGGTGAAATGCTCGCGGCCGCGCTCAGTACCCACGCGCTCGGGGTGATCACTGCTGTAGTGCAGTTTGCCGCGAATTTTGCGGTGCGGAATGGGCATCGGGCGGTCTCCTTCGGCCAAAGAAATCAGAGCGGATTAATCAGTCGAGACGAATCAGCGGGTCACGAAACATTTTCTTGCGCGCCATGGGTTTGTACCAGGCCGCGAGCGCCGGGCGGCCTTGTAGCGCGTCGAAACCAGGGTCGATGCCGACGGCTGCCTGCCCGACCTGCCGCATTTTGAGCAACAGAAACTGCAAGGCGCCCACGGTGCGCACTTGACCGATGTCGAGACGGCTGTAACTCGGCACATCGCGCTCGATCTGATCGAGGATCGCGACGATTTTATTGAAGCAGCGAGCGATGTACTCGGTTCGCTGCTGCTCACGCGGCAACCACGACTCGACGATGATCAATACGAAAGTGTCAAAGAGACCATCCGCCATCCAAGCCTGACGCAAGCTCGTGAAGCGCTGCGGTCCCTTCGCAGGAAAGAGCTTTCGACGTCGATGCAAGGAGTCGAGATATTCATAGATCACCGGCCCGCCGGCCAGATACTCGCCGCTCTCGAGCAGAAGGGTGGGCACCTTGCCGAGGGGATTCACGCCGACGAGCGGATTGTCTGCCTCGAAAGGTTTGGTGGGCACGGGCGTCACCGCCTCGCGCAGGCCCGTGTAATTGAGCACGGCCTCGACGGTGTGCACGTAGCCCTTGATGGGCGTGTAGAGCAACTTCATGGACACTCCTGCCCGCCCCGCGGCAGGCCCGATGGTTGGTCAGCATACCGAGCGAAGGGGTCGCTACCAAGAAGCCGCCACCAAGAAAAAGGGCCGCGACTTGCGTCGCGGCCCCTGACCGGGTCTGAACGACCCGCGATTGACGAACGGCTGGCCCGCCGATCAGAACTTGATCGACGCGCGCACGCCGAGCTGACGAGGCATGTTCAGCGTCACCGCCACACCCTGGAACTGCGTCAGTTGACCGATACTCGGCGCCGAGTCGAAATCCGTCCAGCGCGCGCAGGCGGCCCAACTGTCATCGTCGAAGGCGTTCTTGACGAAGCCCTCGATACGCAGGCCTTCTTTTTCACCACCGAAGCGCAGGTTGGTGAGCGTGTAGTCCTTGCAGTAGGCGAGATTGCTCTCGTCGACGAAGGTCTTGCCCACATAGCTGACGTCACCGTTGACGAACCAGCTCCACTCCGTGCCCTTGATCGGCGCGGTGTAGCCCGAAGAAACGCTACCCGACCACTCGGGGAAGCGCGCATTCGAGTTGCCCTTCATCTGAGTGAAACCGGCAATCGGCTGCACGAAGTTGAAGATGAAGTCGTCGTACTCGGACTTCGCCCAGGTGAGCGTGCCGCGCAGATCCCAACCTTCGGCGACGATCACCGAACCTTCGAACTCGACGCCCGTCAGCGTCGAATCACCCGGCACGTTGGCGTTGCGAGTGTTGAAAAATGGCTGTCCGGCGGTCGGGCCACTCTGGATCACCGCTGGCTGCCCGTTCGCCGCGCTGCAGCCATTGACAGCCGTCGCACCGGCGACGCCACCGTGAGCGAACGAACCGCAGTCTTCCTGGATCACGAAGGCCGAACGACCCTTCTGGTTCTCCCACTTGCCCCAATAGACCGCGATGTTGGTCTGGGCGCGACGGTCGAGCCACTGCTGCTTCCAGCCGAGTTCGTACATGTCGAGCTTGTCGCCCTCGACCACACCGGCGATACCGGGGAAGAGACGCTGATACTGCGCCGCCTCACGCGCTGTGGCCTGCGCGATCTCGGAGTTGATCACGCCCGGCAGGATGCCCTTCGCGTAGCTCGCATAGACGTTGGTCTCATCGCTCGGCGTCCAACGCAAAATGGCACGCGGCAGGAAGCTGTCATCCTCGATGCTCGTCGGGCTCGTCGAGAAGATGCCGCGCGTGGTCTTGTCTTTTTGTTGACGACCCTCGAGGCTCGCCGACAGCGAGTCTGTGAACTGATAGGCCACCGAGGCAAAGATACCCTCGGTCTTCACCTTGTCGGTGTTCTGCACGAGGCTGTTCGCGGTGAAGAAGTTCTGCCGCGAGCACGGTCCGCCCACCGTTCCGGGTACAAACGAAAGACAGAGCCAGGTGGCATCACCGCCCGAACCCGACTGCAGGAAGGTCTGATCATAGGAGTTCACGCCCGCTAGCCACGTGAGCTTTTGGTCACGCGGCGAGGTGATGCGGATTTCATAGCTTTCGTCTTCCGAATCGACCGGATCACGCGACATCCAGTAACCCGCCGGCGTAAGGCCAAAAGGACGAATCCAGTTGGCCTTCAGCTCGTTCTTGCCCGCTTGGAAAGCGAGCTCGTAACCACCCGCGAAGTCATACGTACCCGCCACGGAAAAACGCGTGACATTACGCTTGAGACCGATCTTGTTGATGTTCGGCACATCGACTCGTGAATCGTTCGGTCGCGCGACCAAACTGTCGAACACGAAGTTCGGCGTGCCGTTGAGGGCGGCCTGCCGCGGGAACAACGTCGTGACCTGATCGACGATGCTGGTGGTACCAAAGATATTCTTCGCGACGCCCTGCTCCGGGACCGCACCGCAAATGTAGTTACGCGGCGAGGCGTTCGGAAAGCGCGGGTCCTGCGTCCTGATGGTCTTGCCCGTGCAGGTATCGTTACGCCAGCCGTTGACGAGACCGCCCATCATCGGACCGTCGTCGTCGATGGCATGAAAGCCACGCACCTTGATGTTCAGCGCATCGCTCGGCTGAAAGTTCAGCGTCAGCGCGATCGACTCGCTGCTCTCTTCGCCGAGGCCACCGCCATCGGTCGCCGTGAACACAGAGCCGCGGTTGTAGTAGCGGCCACCGATACGGAAGGACAACTTGTCCTGAATGATCGGCCCTTCGAAGCTCGCCGAAACGTCGTTATCGCTATAGGTCGCAGACGAAACATTGAGACGGCCCGAGTATTCGGTGAGCGAGGGCGTGCGAGTAATGTAGTTGATCGCGCCGCCGAAGGTGCTGCGCCCGTAGGTCGCCGACTGCGGACCCTTGATGACCTCAATACGCTCGACGTCGTCGTAAGGAATCGACTGCGTGCCACCGAGCACGAAGACACCATCGACGAAGAGCGAACCCAACTGCAGCGAGGGGCTGTCCGAGTTTACGTTCATGCCGCGGAAGCGGATCGCCGAGGTATAGCGGCCCGGGATCTGTCCGCCCTGGTTGGAGTACTGCACGCCGGGCGCGCTGCGCGCGACATCTTCGAGCGTGGCGAAACCTTTCTTCTCAATGTCGGCCGCGGTAAAAGCGGTAATCGACAACGGCGCTTCGATCAGGCGCTCTTCGGTTTTACGCGCGGTGACCGTGACTTCCTCGAGCACGAGCGCGCTGTCTGCGCTCTGCTGCGCGAGCGTCTGACTGCCGGCAAGCAAGGTGGCCACCGCGGCGGCAACCGTGGTGACGATGGTGCGGTTAGACATCTGTCCTCCTCCCTGAGGGAACGATTTGAGAAATCAGGCTAGCGAGTTTACTGGCCAATCCGGCTAGCTTGTCAACGCTGTCGCTTCTGCGCAACACCGGCCTCAACTGCCTGAAATACACGTTCAATCAACGCTTCGCGAGCGACCGCTCGGACCGCAAGATCAGCGTCCGATAATTCATGTTTTTCAATGGCTTGAATGGGAATCTTGCGAGTCTTTTCGAGCACAGATTCGAGCGTCTTCAGACGCTCGGACAGCGTCGAAACCTCTGCAGTGAGCGCAACAACGACTGCAAAAAGTTCATCCACACCCTCGGTCTTGTGGAAACGCGGGCGCTTGCCCTTGGCCGCGCGCGGCAGGCGACGACCCGACATCAGTGCACCTCCTGACCACCGGAGACGTTCATCGATTCACCGGTGATGTAGTTCGCCTCGGCTGAACAAAGAAAAGCGCAGGCCTTGGCTGTATCCACGGCGAGCCCCACTCGTCCGAGCGGAATTCGACCGCGCATCTCGGCGAGATAGTCGTCCACCGACTGCCCGCGCTGCGCTGCGCGATACGCGTTCTGCACCGCGCCGAGTTGCGTCGTCACGTGGTTCGGACACACGGCATTCACCGTGATGCCATGGGGCCCGAGCTCGAGCGCGGCACTACGCGTGAGTCCGATCAGTCCGTGTTTCGAGGCCGCATAAGCCGCGAGGTGCAAGGACCCCGACTTGGCTGCGACGCTCGCGATGTTGATGATGCGACCACCCCTGCCCTGCAAGATCATCTGTCGGGCAGCCGCTTGCGAACAAAGAAATGCGCCGGTCAGATTGACCCCGAGAACAGTCTCCCAACGATCACGTGGCATATCGATGAGCGGCTGCATGAGGTAGCCCACACCGGCGTTATTGACAAGAATGTCGAGCGCGCCGAATTCGCGCACGGCGAAGGCGACAGCGCCTGCAGCCTGGGTCGCATCGCGCACATCGAGTGTGCAGCCCGCGGCCTGTCCTCCGGCCGCGCGAATCGCTGCGACCACCTCGTCGATGCCCTGTGTCGAACCGATTCGGTCCGCTGGCAGGTGGGCGTCAGCCGCCGCAAGATCGGTAACGACCACTGCGGCGCCCTCGGCCGCGAGACGCTGTGCAATCGCCTCGCCGAGCCCCCCACTGCGACCTGCGCCGGTGACCAGCGCCACCTTGCCCTGTAATCGATGCAGGCTCACGAGCTGACGCCACCAAAGATTTCCGGGCGCAGACAGGCAACTTGATGATCACCCGCCTTTTGCTCGGCCGCGCGATCCGCGAGCATCGGCGCTTCCTGCGCGCAACGCTCGATGGCGTGCGGGCATCGCGTGCGAAACACGCAACCCGAGGGCGGCGACAGCGGCGATGGCAATTCGCCGCCCAGCGTCGCACCAAGACGCGAGGGCTGCAGATCGGGATCCGGGATCGGCACCGCTGACAACAAGCCGCGCGTGTAGGGGTGCGAGGGAGCGAGGTACAGCGACTCGGTCGAGGCTACTTCCACCGGTTTGCCGAGATAGAGCACGATGACCCGATCGCACAACCGCCGCACGACAGCGAGATTGTGGCTGACGAAGAGGATGCTCATGCCGAACTCGCGCTTGAGATCCTGCAGAAGATTCACGATCTGCGCCTGGATCGACACATCAAGCGCGCTGACCGGCTCGTCGCAGACCAGCAATTTGGGTCGCAGCACCATTGCGCGTGCGATGCCGATGCGTTGGCATTGTCCGCCGCTGAACTCGTGCGGATAGCGGTTCACCACATCCGCAGGCAAGCCGACGCGCGCCAGCATCTCGGTGACTGCCGCTCGACGTTCGGCACGATTCATATGAGGCGCATGGATCCGCAGCGGCTCGGCGACGATCTCGCCGACGGTCATGCGCGGATCAAGACTCGCGAGCGGATCCTGAAAGACGATTTGCAGATCGCGTCGCAAGGGACGCATCGCAGCGACCGACTCCGCCTCGATGGCACGCCCCAACCACACCACCTGACCCGAGGTGATCGGTACGAGACGCAGGATGGCGCGCGCGAGCGTCGATTTGCCGCAACCCGACTCGCCGACGATACCGAGCGCCTCCCCCTCGCGAAGTTCGAGATCGACCCCATCCACCGCGCGAAGAAATTTTTTGCGTGCGAACAATCCCTCGCCGATCGGAAACCAGACGCGCAATTGGTGCAGCGCCAGCAATGTGCGGCTCATCGCGGCACCTCGAGGGCGGACTCCACCGGATGATGGCAGGCGACTCGCCGCCCCGCGGTGCTGAGGATAGGCGCCGTTTGCTCGCAAAGATCATCGGCGCGCAAGCAACGCGGATGAAACGCGCAACCCGACGGCAGACTGCGCGGATTGGGGGGTTGCCCGGAAATGGCCTGCAGCGGTTGACCACCCGGTTCGTCGAGGCGCGGCATTGAGGCCAGCAAGGCCTGGGTGTAGGGATGCCGCGGCGCCTTCAGGATCTCGCGCACGTTGCCCGTTTCGACGATGCGACCGCCGTACATCACTGCCACATGATCGGCGATACCGGCCACCACGCCGAGGTCGTGGGTGATCAGCGCCATTGCCATGCCGCGCTCGCGCTTCAGGTCGGCGAGCAGCGCGAGGATCTGCGCTTGGATGGTGACATCGAGCGCCGTGGTCGGTTCATCGGCGATCAACACCGCGGGATCGCAAGCCAGCGCGATCGCGATCATGACGCGCTGACGCATGCCGCCCGAGAGCTCGTGCGGATACTGATCGAGCCGGCGCTCGGCATCGGTGACCTGCACCTGCTGCAGCAGTTGAAGTGCGCGGCGTCGCGCGTCCTCGCGCGACAGGCCAAGGTGATGGATCACCGACTCGGCAATCTGCTCACCCACCTTCAGGTGTGGCGTCAGCGAGGTCATCGGATCCTGGAAGATCATGGCGATGCGCGCACCGCGCAGCGCGTTGAGTTGCGCGGCGTCGACCATGCGCCCATCGTCGATCAGGCTGTGACCTTGCAAGCTGGCGGAGCCGCGTACGGTCGCGTTCCCAGCCAGCAAACCCATGACAGCGAGAAACGATTGACTCTTGCCTGCCCCCGATTCGCCTACCACGCCGATGCATTCGCCCGGCGCCAGATCGAGCGAAAAATCGTTGACTGCCGGAAGCAGGCCATCCGGCGTGCTGAAGCTGACGCCAAGATTGCGGATCGACAGCGCGCTGCCACTCATGCGCTCACCGGTCCCGCGGGTCGAGCGCATCGCGCAACCCGTCGCCGAGAAAATTGAAGCAGGTCAGCAAGGTGACCAAAAACCCTGCGGGAACCAGCAACATCCACACAGCCGATTCCATCTCCTGTGCGCCCTCGTTGATCAGGCTGCCGAGGCTCGCTTGCGGCTCCTGTACCCCGAGGCCAAGGAACGACAGAAAGCTTTCGAAGAGAATCATCTGCGGAATGGTGAGGGTGGCATAGATGATCACCGGCCCCACCACGTTCGGCACGATGTGCCGAAGCAGAATTCCGGGCGTGCTCACCCCACTCGCGAGCGCCGCTTCGATGAATTCTTTGCGCTTGATCGAGAGCGTCTGCCCGCGCACGATGCGCGCCATGGTCAGCCAGCCGACCGCGCCGATCGCAAGGAACAGCACATAGATATTGCCGCGATCGAAGAGCGTCGAGAGGATGATGACGATGAAGATATAAGGCAAAGAATAAAGGATGTCGACGAAGCGCATCATGAGGTTATCGATACGCCCGCCGAGATAGCCTGCAGTCGCACCCCAGAGCACACCGATGCACAGCGACACCGCGGTCGCGAGCAGCCCGATCTGCAACGAGATCTGCACCCCGGCAAGCGTGCGCACATAAAGATCACGCCCCAGCCGGTCGGTGCCGAGCCAATGGTCGTTGGGACCACCGGGCGGCACGGCCATATGGTCCCAGTCGATCGCATCGAAGGCATGCGGCGAAAACGCGGGACCGATGAACGCCAACACGGTGATCAGCAGAATGATCGTCGCAGCAAACATGGCTGCCTTGTTGCGCCGCAAACGTCGCCAAGCGTCCGCCCAGAAACCGCGGGCTGAGGGCGCAGGCTCAGTCATAGCGCACCCGCGGGTCGAGCCAGCCATAGAGCAAATCGGCGATCAGGTTCAGCGTCAGCGTCAAACCGCCGTAGACCACGATCATGCCCATGACGAGGGTGTAGTCGCGATTGATCGCACCCTGCACGAGATAGCGACCGCTGCCCGGAAGACCGAATACCGTCTCGACCACCAGCGATCCGGTGATCACAAACGCAGTGGCGGGTCCGAGATAGCTCACCACGGGCAGCAACGCGGGCCGCAGCGCATGGCGCAGAATCACTTGCCGCTCGGCGAGCCCCTTGGCGCGCGCGGTACGCACGAAATTGGTGCGCAAAACCTCGAGCAAACTGCCACGTGTCAGTCGGGCGATATAAGCAATCACCGGCAAAGCCAACGTGATGACCGGCAACACCAGAAACTGCGGATCGCCGGATTCGTAACCGGCGACCGGGAACCAGCGCAAATAAAGACCAAAGATCAGGGCGAACAAAGGTCCGGTCACGAAACTCGGCAGCGCGATGCCGAGCACGGCGACCGCCATGATGCCGTAGTCGGTCGGACTGTTTTGCCGCAGCGCCGCGAGCGTGCCGAGTGGAATGCCGATGAGCAACGCGAGCAAGACCGCCGATAATCCGAGCATCAGACTCACCGGCAAGCCCTGGGCGATCAGTTCGGTGACCGTGAAATCTTTGAACTTGAACGAGGGACCAAAATCACCGCGCACCAGCCCCGAGAGATAACGGCCGTACTGCTCGAGCAACGGCTTGTCGAGACCGTAGGCCGCCTCGAGGTTGGCTTTGATTTCCGGCGGCAGCGTCTGCTCGTCATCGAACGGACCCCCTGGCGCAATACGGATAACGAAAAAGGACAGCGTGATGATGATGAATAGCGTCGGAAACACCCCGACGATGCGACGCAGCGCATAGCGCATCATGCCGAATCTTCCCCCACAACCGATACGCTTCGCCGCGCTATCAAAGCGCTGCGGTCACGATGAAGAGCGGATTGTCCGCCATCGAGCGGAAGGTCGCTGCCACCTTTTGCATGGTCTCGCTCGACACATCCTTGCCGAGTTGCTCCATGCTGTTGACGTCGAGGATCTCGATGTATTGGTAAGGTGAATCACCGCCGCTCAAAAGACCTTGAGCTTTCAATACCTCGAAGCGATTGATCGACGGCAGAGCGTTGACGATGGGCAGATCGGTTTCGCGGGCAAACTTTTCGTAGTCGGCGACACTCGTGCCTGCTTTTAGGTTGAAGAGCACAACGATCTTGGGCATCGGATACCTTCCGTGTGGCGGGCTTTGGAGTCTATTACAAACCGAGACAGCCTGGATTCATTCGTCCCTGCGGATCGACGAGTTGCTTGAGCTGTCGCAGGAACATCGCGGCGGAGTCCTGGAGCCCCTCTTGGTAAGGATAGAACTTGCCTAGCTGAAAACTCACCGCGCCCTGCTGCATGAACGTGTGCGCGAGTTCTTCGCGGATCGCCGCGACCACCTCGGCCGCCTGCGGATTCGCCGGAAAACGCTCCAATTTGACGAGGTAGTCGGCGTCCAGCACACGTTCATGGAAACCGAGTCGCGCATCGGGCCAATACAGCACCGGCTCGATCAGCGTGCCTGCGTTGCCGACTGTGCTGACCAGATAGCCGCGATCAATGTCGAGCCGCTGCATGTCGGTCGCATGTCGCGCGAAGACCGCTTCGCAGACTTCGTACATGGCCGCGGCCTTGGAAAACGGGACCGTGCCATGTACCGGCACCCAACGCTCACCGCCCGGCCCGAGCATGCTGTTGAGTTCGGCAAAGGGATTGGCACGCATGACCTTGGGCACCGTGTTCTCGACCTCGGTCCCGCCCATCGACATGATGCGACGGACGATCGCTGCTTTGGAATCGGCATCGACGGCATCGCGGCCATCGAGCGACAGGTGCACCGAGAAACAATTCTGCTCCAGAAAATTCCGCCCTGCCATGACGACCTTGGCGCCCTCTTTGAGCCCCTTGAGCAGGCTGCCGGAATTCGCCACAACCTTGCCGAGCGCCTTGGCATCTTCGCGCAGACTAGCGCGCTTCATGCGCACGGCCTGCAGTCCTGGATCGAAACCGAATTGCTCGGAGACCACTTCGGAGCGCGCCACCTCGGCCATCGCCGCAAACAGATCGGTGTGGCTGCGAAACGAGAACGACAGATAACGGCTCTCGGTCTGCGGCCGCACGAGGCGAAAGCTGGCGCGGGTCTTGATGCCGAGTGCCCCGCAATCCGAGAGAAACATACCGAGCGTGTCGGGTCCGACCTGTCGGAAGAAAGGCTCGCCGTTGCGGTTGGCATGGCTGCCCAACTGCAGCACCGTACCGTCGACCAGCACTACATCGAGGCCGATGACGCTGTCGGCCGCGGGCCCGTAGCGACCGGAGCCGAGGAACATGCTGCCCTGTGAAAGCGCGCCGCCGATCGACGAGCGCAAGCCGGAGAGCGGCCCATAGTAAGGAGTACGCACGCCTTGCGCCGCAAGCGCATCGAAGAGGTCTTTCCAAGTGGCGCCACATTCGACTGTGACGTAGCAATCTTCGGCGTCGATGGCGACGATGCGATTCATGGCCAACATGTCGATCATGATCGACTGCTCGCGAGCGGGTAGATAACCGTCGGTGTAGGACATGCCACCACCGCGCGGCACGATCGGCAAGCCGGTCGCGGCGATCGCCTTTAACGCCGCGGCGAGCTGCTCGGTGCTCGACGGCCGGATCAACGCGGCGGGCAGCACGCCGCTGCGATAGACATCCTGCGAGTGAAATTCGAGCTCGGCGCGATCGGTGATGACGCGCTCGGCACCAAGTACACGGCGCAACTCGGCAAGCGCGCCTTCTACGGCTCCCTGCATAAGATGGACAGCTTGGGACATCGGCAACCCCTCCGAACGATGAGCAATCCAGCGCTCGATTCTAGTCGCGGAGTGAGCGAACAGACAGGTGCTAAACTCGCGCAGCCATCAGGCAGGTACGCGCTTCTCCATGAGCATCATTCGCGATCCCGTTCCAGACTTCGAGTTCACCATCCCGCTCGCCATCATCGGCGCGGGCGCCTGCGGCTTGACGGCCGCCCTCGCCGCGCGTGATCGCGATGTGGAGGTGCTGGTGCTCGAGCGCGACAAGCGTCCCTGGGGTAGCACCTCGATGTCGCTCGGTGCCGTCTGCGGCGTCGCAACTCGCGAACAACGCGCGCAAGGCATCGACGACTCGGTGGACCTGTTCGTGGCAGATGTCATGGCCAAGACCGAAGGCGAAGCTGACCCCGTGCTTGCCCGCCTGATCGGCGAGCGTTCCGGACCGACCTTGGATTGGCTCGCAAACGCTCACGCGGTACCCCTGCAACTCGATTTCAAATGGACCGGCCTCGGTCACTCTCGACCCCGCTTGCATTTGCCACCGGGTCGAAACGGCGAGGAACTGCTCGCCCTGCTCGCTAATGCCTGTGCGCGCGCCGGCGCCGAAGTCATGACCGAAGCACGGGTCACTGACTTGTATGCCGAGGGCGATCGGGTGGTAGGTCTGCGCATCGAGCGCCCGGGTGGCGTCATCGAGCAGCTCGGCTGCGAGGCCGTGATTCTCGCCACCTGCGGTTTTGGCGGCAATCACGCGATGGTGGCCGAATATATCCCGGAGATGGCGAACGCGCGTTACTTCGGACACGAAGGCAACCGCGGCGATGGAATTCTTTGGGGCATGGCACTGGGTGCCGCGGTCGGCGATATGACCGCTTATCAAGGACTCGGCACGCTCGCCGACCCGCAGCAGATCGTGGTGCCACACCCGTTGATGATCGAGGGTGGTTTTCTGGTCAACGCGCGAGGTCAGCGCTTCACTCACGAGCTCGCGAATATTTCGGGCATGTGCGTACCGGTCCTCGCACAGCCGGACGGTGTCGCATGGGTGATCTTTGACGAGCAGCGTCATGCCGCCTGTGTCGAGCACTCGGTCGAGCAGCGCCAACTCGTCGAGGTTGGTGCGATCCGTCGCGGTCAGACCTGGGTCGAACTCGAGCGCGCCTGCGCGCTGCCCGAGGGTTCTTTGGCCGGTGAATATGCGGCGATCGAGGCGGCGCGTGATCGTGCCGTGGCTGATCGCTTCGGCCGCGACTTTGCCGGGCTCGCGCCGTTGCAGGCGCCGTTCTGCGCCGTGCGGGTCACGGGCGCGCTGTTTCATACTCAGGGTGGTCTGCAAATCGACCGACAGGCGCGGGTCATCCGCGCCGATGGCAGCCCACTCCCCAACCTTTTTGCGGGCGGTGGCGCCGCGCGCAGCATTTCGGGTGCGCGCGTGACGGGTTATCTGCCGGCGGTTGGCTTGTCCATGGCGATCACCTTGGGTGCAATCGCCGGCGATGCCGCCGCGGCATCGCTGCAATCCGCAATGTCCCCCTGATTATTTGAGTCGAGCGACCACGAACATGAAATTTTCCTCACTTCGGCCTCGCGTAGCGCTGTACGCAGCGTTGCTGCTGACAATGCTCGCTAGCGCATCGGGTGCGGTCGCGGCATCGACGCCCGCGGTGCAGGTCACCGAGATCAACTTGCCACGCGCCGACGGGCAGCCGGAGTTGCCCGTCAGGATTGCCGCACCCGCGCGAGGAAGAGAGTTACCGGTCATCGTTTTCTCGCATGGCGCCTATAGCTCAAAAGACGACTACGCGCCGATCCTCGATGACTGGGCGGGGCACGGCTATGTGGTCCTCGCCGTCACACATCGCGATTCGACGCGACTCGGTGCCGTACGCGGCAAAAGCGATCCACGATTCATGTCTTGGCGCATCGAAGACATGCGCTTGTTGATCGACCGACTCGACACCGCGCTCACTGCCGTGCCCGGACTCGCCGAACGTGCAGACCCACGTCGGCTCGCCATCGCCGGGCATTCTTTCGGTGGTCTGATCGCACAGACTATCGGCGGCGCTACGCTGCGTGATCCGGCAAGCGGCGCGGCGGTGAGTCACCAACACCCGGCGGTGCGCGCCGTGATCATTTTCAGCGGTGCCGGTCCGATGCCTCCCGTGTTGCAGCGCGAGGATTTTTTGTCGCTGACGCTGCCCACGCTGGTCACGGTTGGCACCAAAGATCTGGACCAAGCACCCGGCATGACAGGCTATGAGTGGCGCCGCTTGCCTTATGATCTGATCGCACCCGGCAACAAGCATCTGCTCGTGCTCGATGGCGCTGATCATTATCTCGGCGGCATCGTCGGTCGCGACGATCTGCCGCGATCACCCGACGCGCCGGCGTATCTCAATGCCTTCAATACCGCATCGAGACTTTTTTTGGACGCTTGGCTCAAAGACGACCAAGGCGCGAGCCGACGGCTACGTGACTGGCCGACCTCGGCTACGCCATTCGCCGACAAGGCGACGCTCGAGCAGCGCTGAGCGCTGCGCGAGAGTTACTTCGTCGCCGCCTTCAGAGCCGCGATGATCTCGGCGCGCTCAGCCGGATCGGTGATCGGCTTGTAGCGCATGCGATGCTCGCCGCCCAAAAATTTCGCGGGATCGGCAATCAGTTCGCTGATGCTTTCTTCGTCCCAGACCAATCCCGATTTGCCCGCCTCGACGAACGCCCCGGAATAGTAAAACCCGGGTGCGCTCGCCGCGCGCCGTCCGAACACCCGATGCAGATTCGGACCGACGGCGTGCGCTCCGCCCTGCTCAAAGCTGTGACAAAACCGGCACCACATGAAATCCTGCTGTGTCTGCCCGGTGAGCACCGGGACCTCGCCGACACCGATGTATGGGTCAACCACGGGCGGCGGACCCGACTCGACGAGCTGCTTGCCCGTCGTGAACGGGACAACACCAAACACGCGGTACGGCGTCCACGCCGAGATCGCGAGAATCCCGGCAAACACCGCCGCATGCGCGAATCGCCAAGCCGAGCTGCTGCGCGCGAGATCCGCCGTCGTTGCACCGCCCCAATCGAAGCCCGGCAATAGTCGCCACGGCCCGATCCGATAGCGCAGCGCTTGCCATAACCCGACCAGCACCGTGAGTCCGGTCGCATAGAGAATCAAAAATCCGATCATGCTGTGGAGGTAGCCAAGAGTTACCGTCAATCGATAACTCTCGGGCAGCAGCGCGGGCAGCGTGAAGAGCCCGAACCACGACACTGCGTGGCCTTCCGCCCACGCGAATAGCGGACCCGTCAGGCAAAAGGCGGCGAGCGTCAGCCAGAGCAAGAGCGTGCAAGCGCGCGCAAAATCATCGGCTGCGGGCGGCACACGCGTCGGACGCACCGGACGCGGCAAGGTGAACCACAGCCAGAAGCGCGGAATCAGTAACAGCAACACGCTCAAGCCGTTGGAGATATGCAGATGCTGCAGCGCTTCGCGCGCGGGGGTGCCGCGCGGCGTCACGCCGACCTTGGTCGACTGGTACATCTGGAACAACACCAGCGCAAAAATCAGCACCGAGAGCAGACGCTCCAGGGTGCGGCGGTTCTGCAGGCTCATGGCTTGACCTCATTGGCGAGTGGAGTTTGACGGATGGCGCGAATGAGCGCGTTGGGCAAGCGGGCATCATCCCAATCCGTCTGCGACTTGCCCGTGCGGACAATGATCAGTTCGAGCGATGGCACCACGTAGACGCGTTGCCCGCCGAAGCCGTCGATGTAAACCACGTCGCTTGCCGCAAAGGGTTCGGAGTGAAATGCCTTGATGGTGTAGTCGTTGTAGAGCCGCTCCGTTTGCGGCGGCGAGCCCAGCCAAATGTGCATGCCGAAGTTCGGATTGTGCGGCGATGGCGTGAGCATCTCGTCGATCCACTCGGCGGGAATGACCTGACGATCACCGACTCGACCACGCTCGAGCAGCAAGCGACCCACGCGCAGCCAGTCGCGGCCTGTCGCAAAGATGCAGCAGAACCCGCGCGGCAAGCCTCCCTCGCGATCCATCCAGAGAGCGGCATCAGCCGCGCCCAGCGGTTTCCATAAGCGCTCAGACAGATACGCGGCATATCTTTGACCGGTCGCACGTTCGAGCAGGATCGTCAGCAACTGCGAGCTCGCGTTGCTGTACTGGAAGCGACTGCCATGCGGCTCGGCCTTCTGCAGACCCAGCACACCCGCAGCGAGATCGGAGCCGAACAGGATCTTGGCCGACTTCCAGGTGCCGAAAACCGGAATCTCCAACCCGCTCGCCATCCGCAGCAAGTCGCGCACGGTGATCTCACGCCGCGCGTCGTTTTGCCACTCGGTCAGCCAGGTCGAGGCGGGTGTATCTGCGGAATCGATATGACCATCGGCCAGCGCCGCACCGACGAGCAGAGCGAGGACGGTCTTGTGCATGGAATTAGGGTTGGTACGCGTCTCGGGCCCGAAGCCCGGCCAGTATTTTTCGTAGCGCAGTGCGCCGCGATGCCAGACGAGCAGCGCTACCGACTCGGTGGCCGTCGCGTAGGCCTCGGCAGCCGCGAGCCCCTCGGGTGCAATGTCCTCCGCTGCCGCCATCGGCAGCGCTGCGGCGATGACGCCAGGCACGGCCTCCTGCGGCTGTGATTTCTCGACCCCGGCCGGATCCGTCGGCAATTGCCCGAACAGCATGTTGCGCAACACGGTCGGATCCGCCACCCAGATCACCAAGAGCAGCGTGACCAACGCGGCGCCCGCCACCCCGAGCAATCCACCCACGATGCGCAGTAGCCATTTGAAGATCGACATCATTTTTCCCCTTGCCGTATGTCGCGGTGGCAGCGCTTAACCGGCGGCAGCCGGGGACGCACTCGCCGCCCGCCGCTTTGCCAGCGCGGCACGAATCTCGGCGTGTTTGGCTTCATCGATCGGATAGCGCCACATCAAAAATACCGGCAGCACCAGCATCAGTGCCGGCAGCCACGACGCTCCAAGGCGAATGCCCTGCTCCAGCGCCGGCGTCATCGCCTGACTCATATCGACGTAGCCAAACAAACTCAGGAAACCCAGGCCGATGAAGAGACCGAAACCCATGCCGAACTTGAACACCGAGGCCAGAAACGCCATGTGACCACCCATCTGCGCCACCCCCGACTGCAGCTCGTCGGCGTCGACCGCATCAGCAGTCATGGCGGGCGGCGTGATCATGGTCCCGCCATTACCGAATGCCATCAACACGTTGGCGAGCAACACCGGCACCACCGTCCCCGCCGGCACCACGAACAGCGAGAGGTACGCCGCAGCGGTCAGCAGATTCGCCACGCAGTACGCGCGGTGCTTGCCGAGTCGACCGGCGATCGGCACCCAGAGCGGCGCCAGCAGCACGGCGGCCACCGTATTGACGATGGCGACGGTCAACACATGCTGCTGCAGGCCAAGCGCCTGCGAGATCAGCACCGGCTGCACGCCGAAATAAACTCCCATCGCCAACCGATCAATGAAATAGGCGCCGATCAGGCGACGAAACGGCGCATTGCGAGTGAGGATGCCGAGTAGCTCACCCCAGCCCGGCGTTCGCTCGGTCTGGGCGGTCGCCACCGGAACCCGCGCAAAGCACCAAAGAATGGCGAGCGGCAGCGCAATCGCAAAGAACACACCCACCGACTGCACGATCTGGGCGTAACTCGGAAACGCCACCCCCTTCACCCAGATCCAGTAGAAAATCCCGACCGCGCTGGCGCAGAGATAACCGAAAAAGGCTCCGCTCTCGCGAAACCCGGCAATCCGCGTGCGCTCCGCGTAATCGTCCGAGAGTTCACCGCCCCAAGTCTGGTGAGGCACGTAAACCATAGTCCAACCTGCGTAAAACACTACGAGCCACACGAGCAGGTAGAGCGGCCCCGCCCCCTGCGGCGGCAACAGCAAGAAAAACGCGGCGACCAGTGCGATCGGCGTGCCCACCAGCATCCAGACTCGCCGGCGCCCGAAGCGGCTCTCGGTGCGATCGGAGAGTGCACCGACCAGCGGGTCGATGATGGCTTCCCAGAATCGGCCAATGGCAAAGATTGTGGCGACCGTGAAGGCGACCATGCCGACTTCGGTCGAGTAATACACTGGCGGCAGGAAGTTGTAGAGCGGCACGAGCATGGCCTGCAGTGCCACCGTGGGTGCCGCGTATGCGAGCAATTGGCTCGTTCTGAGTCGCATCGTCCCCCCTTCCCCTCGCGTTCTTGCTGTCAGTCGACTAGATCACCGCACACACCGTCTTCGTCTCGAGGTAGTTGTCGATGGCCTGATGACCGCTGTCGCGCCCCCACCCGGACTGCTTCATGCCGCCGATCGGCAGGCTCGCGTCATACATCGAATGGCAATTGATCCATACCGTCCCGGCACGCAGCGCCGCCGCCGTGCGGTGCGCACCCGAGAGATCACGGGTCCAGACACTCGCCGCGAGCCCGAACTCCGAGTCGTTGGCGAGCGCGGTCACTTCGTCAATCGTATCGAAGGGCGTTGCGACGACCACCGGGCCAAAGATTTCTTCGCGCACGATCGACATCGAGGGGGTCGCCTCGACGATCAGCGTCGGTTCGATGAAGGTTCCCGCGGGGCCAAGCTGCCGGCCGCCGGTGACGACTTGCGCACCATCGCGACGACCGGCCGCAAGGTACGCACTGACGCGATCAGCCTGCCGGCGACTCACGAGCGGCCCGAGCTGCGTCGCCGGATCGAGACCATGACCGAGACGCAACGCGCGCGCCTGCGTTGCCACGCCCTCGACCACGCGCTCGAAAACTTTGCGCTGCACGTAGAGCCGCGAGCCCGCCACACAAACCTGCCCGCTGTTGAAGAAAATCGCATTGGCCGCGCCCGGGATGGCGAGTTCGAGGTCGGCATCGTCCATCACCACGACGGGCGATTTGCCACCGAGCTCGAGCGTGAGCTTCTTGAGGTTGCCGCGCGCAGCCTCGAGCATCAGCTTGCCGACCTCAGTTGATCCCGTGAAGGCGATCTTGTCGACCCGCGGGTGCGCAGCAAGCGCGGCGCCTGCCGTCTCACCGAGTCCGGTCACGACGTTGAGCACGCCCGGCGGAAAGCCGGCCTCGAGCATGAGTTCAGCGAGTCGCAAGGCGGTCAGCGACGTGTCTTCGGCGGGCTTCAACACCATCGTGCAACCGGCGGCGAGCGCCGGCGCGATTTTCATCGCCGTCAACACGATCGGTGAATTCCACGGAACGATCGCCCCCACCACCCCGATCGGCTCTTTGACGGTGTAGGCAAAGATTTTCTTGCCCGCGGGTTGATAGTCGATCGAGGTCGGAATGGTCGTCCCCTCGATCCGATTGACGACGCCCGCAAAATAGCGGAACTGCTCGATGCCGCCAGGGATCTCCGCATACTTGGCCACCCACAGTGGCTTGCCATTGTCGAGCGATTCGAGTTCGGCGAGCTCGTCGAGGTGCTGCTCCATCAGATCGGCCATGCGCCACAGCAAGCGCGCGCGTCGCGCGGGTGTCAGCGCGGCCCAGGCGGGATCGTGCAGGGCGCGTCTTGCGGCCTCGACCGCGCGTTCCACATCCGCTGCGCCCGCTGCTGGGAACGTCCCCAGCACCTCGCCGGTCGCGGGATTGATCGACTGCAGACGCCGGCCCTCGATCGCGTCCACCCATTCGCCGCCGATGAGCATTCGATGGTCGTGACGCGCAAGCCAATCCCGCGTCGCCGCGAGCGCAGGTGCAAGACTTGCGATCGGCAGCTCGGTGCTCATGCGCGGCGACGCCCGCGCGGCTTGGTCGGCGTCGCGGTGGGCGGAATGTGTTTCGCGTGATTGGCGAGATACCACGTGGCGATTTCTTCGCGTGTCGCCCACCAGACACCGGGCAGCGACTTGGCGTAGCGGATGAATTCGCGCAAGGCGCGAACCCGATACGCCCGCCCGCTCACGTGCGGGTGCAAGCCCACGTTCATCATGCGCCCCGACTCGGCGCCTTCGCGGTACAGCACCGACAGTTCCTCGATGAGGATGTCGCGGAACTCACTGGTCGTGTGATTGCGCCGCGTCAGCAGCGTGAAATCATTGATCTCGTTGGTGTACGGCGTGGAGACGATCGGCCCGTGCGGGGTCTGCACGAGATAGGGTTGATCGTCGTTCATCAAATCGCAGTAAAAAATCAAGCCGTGCTCGGCGAGGATATCCGCCGTGTTGAGCGTGCCGCGCAACGACGAGGACAACCAGCCGCGCGCCTTGCGTCCCACGGCCTGCTCGTACACGGCGAGCGTGCGCTCGATGACATCGCGTTCCTTGGCGGGATGTCGCGCGTAATCGGTCAGGAGTTCGCCCTGTTCATAATTGTGCGCAAGAATTTCACAGCCGCGGGCGAGTGCCGCATCGAGCATGGGGCGCCGACGCAATGCCGTTACGGCGTTGATGGTGCAACCCGGACGCACCTTGAGCGAGTCGAACAATTCGAACAACCGAAAAGCACCGACACGCTGGCCGTATTCGCGCCAAGTGTAGTTCGGAAAGTCGGGCGTGTTGCCGGGCAACACATCCGGCAGGATGGCCGGTCCGCCGGCGTAATACGGTCGATCCGTATCTTTGATGAGATCCCAGGTCTCGAGATTCAGCGTGATCATGAGCGCAACGCGCTTGCGCCCGGGCCACCGCAGCGGCAAACGCTGCGAGATCGGTACATAGTCGTAATGCATTGACGAATTCCCCCTCTTCCACTCGGCCGTCATGAACGAGTGGCACACGATTATGGGTCGAGTCGCGCGACTCAGGCGCGCCACCTTTTCCACGCTGCGGTTTCTCGACCGCTAAGTGGACACTCGTCCAAACCTCTCGTACACTCGGCCGAGTTGACTCTCAACGGGGGTAATCGAAATGGAGTCCACACGTCCGATTCGGGCACTGATCCGCGGGCTGGATGCACTGACCGTGCTCAACCTGCGCAATGGCGCGACGGTGTCGGAGGTCGCACAGGAAATTCGCCTGCCGCGCACCACGACCTATCGCATCCTCGAGACCCTGAGCCATGCGGGGTTCGTCTATCGCGATGCGACCGACGATCGCTATCGGCTCACCATCATGGTGCGGGGTCTCTCCGACGGCTATGACGATGAGGCTTGGGTCACGCAGATCGCGAGGCCCTACATCAACGATCTCGGCAAGGAAATAATCTGGCCGGTCGCCATTGCCTCGCTCTCGGGCACTTCGATGATGGTGCGCGAATCCACCGACCATCGCAGTCCGCTCGCCGTCGAGCGCTACTCCGCAGGCTTTCGCATCCCGCTGCTCACTTCTTCCTCGGGCAGGGTCTACCTCGCGTTCTCGCCACCGACCCAACGCGAATCGCTGCTCGAGATTCTCGGGCGCTCGAGCCGCGACGAAGATGGTCTCGCGCGCAATCGACCAGAACTCATGAAAATCCTCAACGACACGCGCATGCAGGGTTACGCCACCGCCGTTCGCGCCCGCCGTGTCTCCGATGAAATCAGCATGGCCGTGCCGATCATGATCGACGATCGCGTTCTAGCCGCAGTGACCATCCGCTTCAGCGGTACGGCCGTACCGCTGAAAATGGCGATCGAACGCTTCCTGCCCAAGCTGCGCGAAACGGCACAGAAAATTCGCCAGACCTTCGCAGATCAGCAACGCGAACCACCCCACCAGCAACCGCTGCGCGCCGCCGCAGGCGGACGCTGAACAAGCGGCCGTCGCCACGCGGAGGAAACGCCATCATGAATGCCGAACTGCAGTCGCATGCCACAGGCTTGCTCAGCCGCCTCGAGTCTTTGCTCGGTAGGGAGCACGTGCTCACCGATGCCGAAGAGCGCAGCTTCTATTCGACCGACATCTACAAATCCGGCGAAATGCCGCTCGCGGTGGTCCGGCCGCAGAGCACAGCGGACGTTGCGCAGGTCGTGCAACTGGCTGTCGCCGAAGGCGTAGCCCTCGTACCCCGCGGCGGCGGGGCTTCCTATACCGATGGGTATACGCCGAGCGAAGCGGGCTCGATCAGCCTCGACACCTCGCGCATGAATCGCATCCTCGAGATCAATGAGCGCGACATGTACGTGGTCGTACAGGTGGGCGTCACCTGGGCAACGCTCAACGACGCACTGGCCGCCAAGGGATTGCGAACGCCTTTCTTTGGCCCTTTCTCGGGACTTGCGGCAACCGTGGGTGGCTCGCTCTCGCAAAACAGCGTCACTTGGGGCACCGGTGTGTTCGGCATCTCCGGCGAAACCACGCTCGGCGTCGAGGTAGTGCTCGGCACGGGCGAAGTCATACGCACCGGTTCATGGGGTGCAGCCAACTCCGTGCCCTTCCTGCGCTCGTATGGACCCGATCTCACCGGACTCTTCATGGGTGACTGTGGCGCGCTTGGCGTCAAGACCGCGGTCGCGTTGCGGCTCATGCCGCGCAACACGCACGTCATGGGACTCTCGTTTGGTTTCAAGGATTTTGCCAGCATGGCTGCGGGTCTCGAGGCCGCCGCCAAGCAAGGCCTCAACCTCACGAACTTCGGTCTCGATCCGGCGCTGCAGCAAGGTCAACTCGGCAAGGCCGATGCGGCGACCGCGCTGCAATCGGCACTCGCGGTCTGGAAGACCTCGCGCGGTGTCCTCGACGGGGTGCGGCAATTGTTGAAGATGGCACTCGCTGGACGCGGCTTCCTCAAGGGAGCCGTATTCTCGGCGCATTGGATTGTCGATGGTATCGACGACCCATCGTGTCGCGCCGCGGTAGCTCGGCTGCGCTCGGCGCTACAACCGCATGGCGCCGAGGTGCCGGCCACCGTGCCGACGGTCGCCAACGCCATGCCGTTCATGCCGCTCTACAACGTCCGTAGCCCGCTCGGTGAGCGCTGGGTACCCGTGCACGGCATCCTGCCCTTCTCCAGAGTTGAAGGCTTTCGCGCCGAACTGAGCCGGTACTACGAGCAGCATGCCGACGACATGAAGCGCCTGAAGATTCGCTATGGCGCGATGTTCATGACCGTCGGCACCAACGGCTTTCTCTACGAACCGGTGTTCTACTGGGAAGACGGCTACAACATCACGCAGGAGCGCCTGCTCCCTGCGGGCTATCAAGCGACGCTGCCCAAGTTCGCCGACAACCCAGAGGGCCGCGCGCTGGTCGATCGCATGAAGGGCGGTATCGCCGACATCTTCCAGCGGCACGGCGCAACCCACATGCAGATCGGCAAGTTCTATCCCTACATGCGTGGCCGCGAGCCGCACACCGCCAAGCTGATCCGCGACCTGAAGGCGCTGGTCGATCCGAAACGCCGCCTTAACCCCGGCGCGCTCGGTCTGTAAACTGCGCGGCTCGATCGCTCATACGTCACACATCAAGTTACGCACGGAGATCCATCGTCGATGAAGCGCATTCTGGTTTCGATCAAGCGGGTGGTTGACTACAACGTTCGTATCCGCGTCAAGCCGGACGGCAGCGGCGTGATCACTGATGGCGTCAAAATGAGCGTCAATCCCTTCGACGAGATCGCCCTCGAAGAAGCACTGCGTATCAAAGAAAAAGGTCTTGCCGAAGAAGTCGTGGCGGTCTCGATTGGCCCGGCCGACTGTCAGCAGCAACTGCGCACTGCGCTCGCCATGGGCGCCGATCGTGCAGTGCACGTCCAGACCGACGCTTCGATCGAGCCCGGCACGGCGGCACGTCTGCTCCTCAAGGTGGTCGAACGCGAACAACCGATGCTCGCCATCCTCGGCAAGCAGGCGATCGACGATGACTGCAACCAGACGGGCCAGATGTTGGCTGCGCTCTGGGATCGGCCACAGGCCACTTTCGCCTCGAAGGTCGAGATCGCCGGGGACAAGGCACTTGTTACCCGCGAGGTCGACGCTGGCCTCGAAACGCTGGAAGTCGATCTGCCGGCCGTCATTACCACCGATCTGCGGCTCAACGAACCTCGTTACGTGAAGCTCCCGGACATCATGAAGGCGAAGAAAAAACCGCTGGACACGCTCGACCCCGCGGCGCTCGGTGTCGCACCGATCGAACGCCTCAAGGCAGTCAAGTACGAGCCACCCGCGCAGCGCAGCAAGGGCATCATGGTCAAGGACGCACAAGAACTGGTCGCCGCCTTGCGCAGCAAGGGCCTCGTCTGATTTTCAGGGAAACCACATTCTCATGAGCAAGATCCTCATCGTCGCCGAACACGCGAACGACAAGCTGAACCCTTCCACGGCCAAGTGCGTCGCCTGCGCCACAAAGATTGCCGGCGCCGAGATCCATATCGTGGTGTTCGCGGCCGAAGCCTCGGCGATCGCCGCGCAGGCCGCCAACATCGCGGGCGTCGCCAAGGTCATCACCGTCAGCCACGCAGCGCACCAGAATGCGCTCGCTGCGCTGATCGCCCCGCAACTCGCCGAACTCGCGGCCGGTTACACCCACGTGTTCGGACCTTCCACCACTTTCGGCAAGGACCTGATGCCGCGCGTGGCCGCCCTGCTCGATGCGCCGCAGGCCTCCGATATCATGGCCGTCGAGAGTGCCACGCGGTTCCGTAGACCCATCTACGCAGGTAACGCGATCATCACGGTCGAGGTGGCCGAGGGCACGCGCCTGGTGGCGACCGTGCGCACCGCCTCCTTCGAGGCTGCGGGAGCCGCTACCAGCGCCGCCGCCATCGAAGCTGCTCACCCCGCGGCAGCAATTCCTGCGCACACCCGCTTCGTATCGGTATCGGCCGCGCGCAGCGATCGCCCCGACCTGCAGACCGCGGCCAAAGTGGTCTCGGGCGGCCGTGCACTCGGCAGCGCAGACAACTTTCAGATTCTCTATAGCCTCGCCGATCGCATGGGTGCGGCGGTGGGCGCCTCACGTGCGGCAGTCGATGCGGGCTACGCGGCCAACGACATGCAGGTCGGACAAACCGGCAAGATCATCGCCCCCGAGCTTTACATGGCATTCGGTATCTCGGGCGCCATCCAGCATCTGACAGGCATCAAGGATGCGCGCACCATCGTCGCCGTCAATAAAGATCCCGAGGCGCCAATCTTTGAAGTGGCCGACTTCGGCCTCGTCGGCGATCTCTTCCAGCTGGTCCCGGAGATCGAAAAGCTGATCGCGAGCGGCAGCTGAGCTCACCTTCCGCCCGGCGCGGCTTCATCGCCCTGCTCGGCGTCGCGAGCGGGTTGTCGGCCTTCGGCATGGCGAGCGTCGTGCCGGCGCTTCCCTTGCTGTCGCGCGAACTTCAGGCCGACTTTTCGACCGTGCAGTTCGTCGTCTCGAGCTACCTGCTCGGTCTCGGTCTCTTTCAACCGATTCAGGGCTTGCTCTGCGATCGCTTCGGTCGACGACCGGTGCTACTCGCAGGATTTGGCTTGTTTCTGGTCGCAAGCCTCGTTGCCAGCCTCGCCACCCACATCACGATGCTGGTGGCCGCTCGTTTCCTGCAGGCGATGGGCGCCAGTGTCGCGACCGTGGTGACGCGCGCCATCGTGCGCGACTCCTTCGAGCCGGGTCCTGCCGCCACGGCGCTGTCTTTCATTACGGCCGTGATGGGTGTCGCACCAGTCGTTGCGCCCTTCGTCGGCGGACTCGCGAGCGATGCACTCGGCTGGCGCGGAATTTTTTGGTTGCACGCCGCGGTAGCCGCCTGCGTCTGGGTGTTGCTCGCCACACAACTGCGCGAGACACGACCCGCCGGAACTCAGGCGATGACCATAGGCGAGTTGCTGCGGGGTGCAAGCGTGCTGCTGCGTCAGCGCAGTTTTCTTGGTCATACTTTGACCTATAGCGCGGTGAGCGCCGCCGGCTTCATCTTCATCACCGTCGGCGCCGATCTCTATGGCCGACTATTCGGCTTGGCGAGTACGCAGTTCGGAGCGCTTTGGTCCGGACTCGCAGTGAGCTACGTGGTCGGCGCGATGGCCGCAGGATATCTGTCGCGGCGGCTCGGCAGCCGACGGACCACTCAAGCCGGTATCGGCTGCAATTTTTTGGCTACGGGTCTGTTCGCCGTCGCCGCATTCGCGCTCGTACCGAACCTGTGGCTGTTCAGCGGCTCGCTCGGGCTGCTGATGGTCGCCAACGGCGTGATCTCGCCACTCGCGCTCGCCGGAGCGGTCGATGAGCATCCGGCGCTCGCAGGGGTGGCGGCCGGCCTATCGAGTGCCGTCGCCATGCTGCTCTCGATGGTGAGCGCAATCGCCACCGGCGTGCTGTACGACGGCACTGCACGACCCTGTGCCTTGCTGATGATGGTTGCGTGTCTAATCGCGTGGCAGGCCGCACGCGTGGCGCGCCGGGCGCCGAAGGACGCTGCCCGCTCGTGAGACACTTGGGCGGACGCGGCTCTAGCCGCCCCCGTCCGCAGGAGTCCCCATGAGAGCCCCGTCCTATTCCCAGTGGTCGAAACACGCCGCGCGCCTCGCCGGGCGTACGCTGACTTTCAATCTCGCCGTGCTGCTGATTCTCGGCTGGCTGTTGACGGGACCCTTTTTTGACTTCAGCGATACCTGGCAACTGGTCGTCAACACGGCAACGACCGTCATCACCTTTCTGATGGTATTCCTGATCCAGAACACACAGAACCGTGACACCGAAGCGATGCACATCAAGCTCGATGAACTGATCCGTGCCACGCAAGGCGCGCATAACGCGCTGCTCGATCTCGAAGAAATGGAGGAGCGTGAACTCGACGAGTTCCGCGCCCGCTACATGGCTCTTGCCCGCGAGGCGCGTGCCATGCGCCGCCAAGGCGAGTGCGACACCAATACGCCCGAGGCCTAATTGCCGGCGACGCGCACCAAGGCCTTGCCGAAATTGCGCCCCTGCATGAGATCACAGAACGCGGCGGGTGCGTTGGCGAGGCCGTCGGTGATGTCCTCGCGATAGCGGAAGCTGCCCTCGCGAATCCAGCCCGAGACCAATTTGCTCATCTCGGGAAAGCGATTCATGTAGTCATAGACCACGAGGCCTTTCATGGTGGCGCGCGCGCCCACCAGAGGACCGAGCCATGGGCCGGGCGGTGGCGTATCCATGCTGTAGGCCTCGATCATGCCGCAGAGCACGATCCGCGCACCGAGGGCGAGATTGCGCATCACCGCGGCGAGCGTGTCGCCGCCCACATTGTCAAAATAGGCGTCGATGCCGTCCGGGCAGACCGCCTTGAGCTGACCGGCAAGATCCGCGTCCTTGTAGTTGACGCAGGCCGCAAAACCCAACTCACGCACCGCGTAGTCGCATTTTTCTGCGGAGCCCGCGATACCCACCACTCGAGCGCCCATGTGACGCGCGATCTGACCGGCTGTCGAGCCCACGGGGCCCGTGCAGGCAGAGACCACAAAAGTCTGACCCGGCAGCGGTTGGGCCAAAAAAATCGTGCCCGCATAAGCGGTGAGCCCGGGCATGCCGAGCACGCCGAGCGCCGTCGAGACGGGTGCGAGTGCGGCGTCGATGCGCCGCACACCCACGCCCTTGCTGAGCGCGTACTGCTGCCAGCCATTGCGCACTGCCACGATCTCGCCCTGGCGATAATCGGGATGTCGCGACTCGATGATCTCGGCCACCGTCTCGCCCACCATCACATCGCCCGGCGACAGTCGATCGGCATAGATCTGACTGTTCTTCATGACGTTGCGGTAGTAAGGATCGAGCGAGAGATAAAGGGTGCGCGAGAGAAACTCGCCCTCGCCGGGCGTCGGAATCGCGGTGTCATCCGCGCCGAAATCCTCGGGGACCGGCAGTCCCCGAGGAGAGCGGGCGAAGGTAATGCGCTGGTTGCGTCCGCTCACGAACGGGCGGTCAAAGCTGATTCAGCACGTATTCGGCAGTCGACACTTCGAACTTGCCCGGCGCTTCGATGTTGACGTGGGTCGCCACGCCATCTTTGACGATGATGGCAAAGCGCTGACCGCGCATGCCCATGCCAAAGCCACGCGCGTCGAGCTCGAGGCCGAGCGCACGCGAATAGTCTCCATTGCCATCCGCGAGCATCATCACCGCCTCACCGACATTGCCCGACTTGCCCCAGGCGTTCATGACGAACATGTCGTTCACGGCCATGCAGGCGATGCTGTCGACACCCTTGGCCTTGAACGCCTCGGCATGCTGCACGAAGCCCGGCAAGTGCTTGGCGTCGCAGGTGGGCGTGAACGCGCCCGGCACCGAGAACAGCACTACCGTCTTGCCAGCGAAGAGCGCCTCGGCACTGACTTCCTTTGGGCCCTCGGCGGTCATCGTCTTGAACACGCCCGCGGGCATCTTGTCACCGGCTTTGATGGTCATTGATCCACTCCTTGTGATGGGATTCGCACTGCTGCGCAGTGTAGCCGATCCCGTGCAGGGCTTTGATCAGACGTAGGGGCGGTGCAGATACTGCCCAATCGGCTTGCCCACCGGCTTGCCGTTGTCATAGATCAATTGGCCACGCAGGTAGGTGCTGGTGATCGAGGCGGCCATTTCCATGCCCTCGAACACCGAATAGCCCTGATCGGATTCGGACATTTTGTTGCCCGCCATCATGCTTTTCTTCGGATCAACGAGCACGATGTCGGCATCGAAGCCCGGAGCGATGTCCCCCTTGCCCTGCAAGCCGAAACGACGAGCCGGATTCCAAGAGGTCAACTCGGCCATGCGGTTGTAGGAAAGGCCGCGCCGTTTACCCTCGGTAATCAGCGCGGGGAGCATGAACTCGGTCCCGCCGAAACCCGACTTGGCGAGGAAAATGTTTTTCTTGTCCTTCTTGCCGAGCTTCATCTCCATGCGACAGCAGGCATGGTCGGAGCAGACCCAGTCGAGTTTGCCATCGAGCAACGACTCCCAAAGGAACTCGACATCCGCCCGCGAACGAATCGGCGGATTGACCTTGGCGAGATTACCGATCTTTGAATCGTAGTCGAGGCAGAGGTGACCGATCGTGACCTCGCGACGGAAATTCACGTGCGGGAAGGCCTTGGCCATCTTGAGCGCGGCCTCGACAGCCTTGCGCGAAGTGAGATGCAGCAGATTGATGTTGAGACAGTTGGTCTCGTGCGCGAGATACGACGCGATGGTGATCGCGAGGCCCTCGGAATGCGGTGGACGAGCGGCGCTGTAAGCGCGCAGCCCGGTCAACGGCTGGCAGTCGATGCATTCGGGGTCATGCGTCTCGCCCGTGAGATAGGTATCTAGATCCGTGACCTTCGCTCCGCCTTCCACCATGCGCGTATACGCGTTCAGGATGTCGGCGAGCTCGCAGTGCAGGCCAAGCGAAATGGAATCTTTGATCTTCGGATTGCGCAGCATCGCCCGGTGCACGCCGCGCATCACGAACTCGAAGTGCGCAATGTCGTATTTCTCATCCTCGCCGATCATCAGGAACTCGCGCTGCGAGGACGAGGCGCCATGCAGACCATAGCCGCCATAGAACATGAAAATCTTGAATGAGGTCACGCCGAATTTGTGGATCAGCATGTCGATCTCGCCGATATGCGTGCGATCGAGCGGCGCGAGATGGTAGGCGTAGTCGACCCAGAAGTTGCCGCTCGACTGCGCGAGCACCTCAGGATAGACCTCGGCGTACGGACCACCGCGCTCCATGTAGTAGCCACCGGTGCGCATGTAGTTGAGGCTCGAGGTCACACCGCCTTGCGCAGCCGCCAAGCTCTCGCTGCGCGCATCTTGCGCGAGCGGACCGTAGATACCGGTGTGCATGTGCGGGTCAACGAGACCGGGGAAAGCGAGCTGATTCTTGCCGTCGACGACTTTCTTCGCCTCGGCCGCCGGGATGCTCTTGCCGAGCTTGGCGACCTTGCCGCCGATGACGGCGATATCCATCTTTTCGACAGTGGTCTTGCGCGGTCGGACCACGCGGACGTTTTTGATGAGCAGATCGTATTTGGGAGTTTTCTCAGCCATGGGACACCTGTCGAAATAAGCGAATCGAAATTATGCAAAAGCGTGATGGCGCTGGCGCCTGCGAGCGAACGAGGCGACTGCGCAATGGGCGATGATCACGGCAGAGCTCAATCGAGATCGCGCGCGACGCGAAAGCCGAAATAGCTGTAGCGCGCATCCACGGGATCCCGACCGCGAAAGGTCAGTCGGTTGCGGCTCGGCCGGGTCATCCAACCGCCGCCGCGCACCGTCCAGCGCGCGCAATCGCTGCCGCCCGGAACCGCGCTGCCATCGGTCGGCGCGCCCTCGTAAGTCAGGCGATGACAGTCGGCCGTCCACTCCCAGACGTTGCCGATCATGTCGTGCAAACCAAAGGCATTGGGCGCGAAACTGCCGACCGGTGCAGCCTCGGCGTGGCCGTCGTCGCAATCGGCGAATCCCCAACCGAAGTCGAGCGACTTGCGGCCGCTGCGATCGTAGGTATTGGCATGAGCACAGCCGAGATCGGCGTTGTTACCCCAAGGATAAATGCCTCGACTCCCCGCGCGCGCAGCGAACTCCCACTCGGCCTCGGTCGGCAAGCGGTAGGGCTTTCCGGTGGTTTTCGCGAGCCAAGCGACATAGGCCCGCGCATCGTCATGCCCAACACAGGCCACCGGCAAGTCATCGGCGAGCGGCCGAATGAAGCCCGGCGCTTGCCAACCTGCATCGCTGCGGTCATCCCACCCAACCCGCTCGCCCTTGATCACGGTGCGCGATTGCACGCGACAACCTGGCGCAACGCGATAGCCCGTCGCCTCGACAAAGCGACGGAACTCGCCGACCGTGACCTCGGTACGACCGAGGGCAAACGGCCGCCGCAGCACGACCTCGTGAATTGGCCCCTCGGGTCGTCCGGCTTCGCCGTCTTCCGAACCCATCAGAAATGTACCGCTGGGTACGACGATGAGTTGCGGGCAATCCGCGCAGTCACGGATCGCCGCCGGCGCCGCTGCGAATGATGCGACCGGCAGGGTCAACATCAGTGCAGGCAGCACAAGCCAGCGACCGAGCTGGCGGCAAAGGGCGTCGAGCGGCTCAAAGAAATATGCACTACTCATGGTTACGTGGCTCAAGTTGCATGTGATATTGATACGCGTCGGCACGATACAAAGCGACGACCCGTTCCACAGGCCGTCCGGAAACATCGAACACAATGCGCACGAGGCGCAGCACCGGCGCACCGACCTCGATCTCGAGCATTCGCGCCGACTCGAGACCCGCCAAGGTCGCGCCGATGTATTGATCAGCACGCGCCACCCGAATACCCGCCGTCACCAACAACTCGAACATGGGCTGCTGCGCCATATCGCGCAAGGCGACACGTTCGGCCACGGCGAGCGGCACCCAAGTCGTGATAAGCCCGAGTGGCACCCCTTTGAGCGTGCGCACGTGACTGGCGCGCTGCACGCGTTCGCCTTCGTCCACGCCTAGCGCGGCCGCAGTTTCTTCATCGGGCAAGACTTCGGCGACGCGCAAGTCGCGAACTTCCGTTGCCGCCGCGAGATCGGCGACGCGATGACGAATCGACTCGAGATCCGCCGAGCTCGAGGCTCGTTTTGCGGAGAGCTGCACGAAGGTACCGCGCCCTTGCTGGCGCACCAGCCAACCCTCGCGCGCGAGATTGTCGATCGCTTTGCGCACCGTGATACGCGAGACGCCAAACATCTCGCACAATTGCGGTTCGGTCGGAATCTGATCACCCGCCTTGTAGGTGCCCTCGAGCACCCAGGTGCGCAAGGTCACGTAAACCTGGTGATACCTCGGTGAACCGAGGGCGCGATCGCGGATACCCATCAATCGAGTACCACGCCGCCCGACACGTTCATCACCGTACCGGTGACGAATGCGGCGGCAGGACTCGTCAAGTAATCGATGGCGTGCGCGACATGCAGCGGCTCACCGATCTGACCGAGCGGCACCGAGCGCTGCAGCTTGTCGAGCGTCTCGGCGGAAAAACGACCGGTGACCATGGGCGTGGCGATCGGTCCCGGCGCGAGACAATTGACGCGAATCCCCTCGCCCGCCCACTCCTTGGCAAGGTAACGGGTGAGATTGATCACGCCTGCCTTGGCCACGGCATAGGCCGGCCCCGAGAGCGTGCTGCCGCCGTTGAGCCCATTCGTGGAGGACATGAGGGTCAAAGATCCGCGGGCCGCAGCGAGCGGCGCATGCACCGCCTTGGCAAGCAAAAATGCCGAGGTGAGATTCACATCCATGATGCGCTGCCAGTCCGCGCGACTGACCGCATCCAAAGGCCCGTGACCGGCGACACCCGCAAGGTGCACGACATGATCAAGGCGACCGAGCTCGCCAAGCACGCGCGTGATGAGCGCAGTAATCGCGGCTTCATCGGTGACATCAAGGCTCGCCACCGTCAGCGGTGCACCACACGGGATCTCGGCGAGCGCGCGGTCGGTAGCGACCAGCCGCATGCCCCGCTCGCGAAGGCGCGCGACGACCGCACGCCCAAGGCCGCCTGCCGCACCCGTGACGAGCGCAACCGGCGCCCCGGCCGCAGTTGTCGACGAGACGGTCACGCCGCGATCAAGCCGCCTTGCGGGTCACGAGTGCCGCGTAAATGCCATCGAGCATCGAGTAGCGCATCTCCGCGGAAGCACGCACCGCGGCAATCGCGCGGGTTTGCAAGTCCGGCGTTGTGGCATAGCGCGCGGTGAGCTCGAGGCCGACGTGGGCATGCTCGGTGTCGCCCTCGATATGGACGTGGAAGAACTCCATGTCATCGTCGGTGAAACCCATCTTGCGCATCGCCTCGACGTACTTCGGATAAAGCGTGGGCAGCTGCCCCTCGAGCGCGACCATGATCCCTGCGCACGACTCGCCAATGTAGCGAATGCTCGCGAGCTCCCAGATCCAGGCGCGCATCGCCCGACTCGTCGGCAGCACCTCGCCATTTTCTTCGGCACGCAGGATGCGCTCGTCGGACACGCCACAGGCCCGGGCAAACTTGCGCAGCAGATCGGGGTGACGCTTTTCGGGACAGGCCGGCATTTCTTCGCCGAGCAGGTTTTCGAGCAGATGCTGACGCGCATCGAGATCCGGCAAGCGCGCGTACAACGCCGCAAACTGCTGGGGAATCGGATCGATGTAATAAAAGTGCTGGATGGCCCACTCGCCCAGTTGGGCACGCGATAGCTCACCTGCGGCCCAGGCACGACTGAAGACGTGGCCGCCGCCATGCTTGGGTTGACGTGCCGCCTCGAGCGCGGCAAAGAAATCTTTCTGGTTGAGCAACGTGGTCATGATCGATAGCTCCCGGGGGTCATCCCCATTCGAAATTCGTCGCAATCAAAAAATCGGCCAACTGCGTCCATCGGCTTTGGCCAGCCAATCACGCGCGCGTTCGAGCGCAGCGGCCGGGACCGTGGCCACCGGCGCATAGGCGTCCGGCCCCGTACCGCGCGCGGCGGCCGGGATCGTGGCATCGATTCCGACTTTGGCGGCTGTCGAGACACCGTCCGGCAACGCCGGATCGAGGCTCGAACCCGACAGACCGCTCACCCGTATCGCATCGCGGTCCCAGCGAACGCGGGTCGCAATCGCCCAAAGAATGGACTCGGGGTTGAAGAGATCGATATCCGCATCTACCGCAATGACCGTCTTGACGCGCCGATAGGACAAGGCGGCAGTCAGCGCGTCGCGCGCTTCCCCATCGCCAGGATCGCGCAACTGCAGATAGGCATGGAATCGACGGCCCTCAGTCGGCACATGCACGTTCTCGAGCGACGGCGCGACGGATTTGACGAGTTCGAACAATTTGCCTTCCATCGCCATGTTGTCGGGCACCAGCATGTCGGTGAGACCCGAACCGTAATCATGGTAAAGCGCATCACGACGCCGCGTGATGCAACGGACCTCGACGAGCGGCGCTTTGACTTGCCCGCCTAGATAGCCGGTGTACTCGCCGAATGGGCCGTCGTCGACGCGCGGCCCGGGGTGCACGAATCCCTCGATGACGATCTCGGCATCGGCGGGGACCATGATCTTCTCGCCGTGCAGAATCGAGGGCACAAGCCGCAGCGGCGCACCGAGCACTCCGCCCGCAGCGGCCCAGTGACTCTCTGGATACTTGAGCTTGGCCTGCGTGCCAAGCAGCACCGCCGGGTGATGCCCGATCCAGAAAGCGATCGGCGCCGGTTCGCCGCGCGCATGGAATTTGCGCAGATTGCGCGCGTTGTGGGTCGCGGGATACGGAAACCAGGTCATGCGCTGCGCGCCCTGCACCCAGCAACGCTGGATCGCCGTGTTGTCGATACCGCTGTCGGGATCGTAGGTCGTGGCGTGCGCAGCGGTCAGATACGGCCCCGGCTCGAGTTCATGCTGCGTGAGCACCGGCAGATCGAGCAGGCTAGCGGCATCGCCTTCGAGCACTACTTCCTGTACCGGGGCCTCGGCCCGAGTGACGGCCTGCGGCGCGATCGAGGCGCGCGTCCTGCCGGCAAACCACTTGGCCGTCTGGCGATGATCCGGAATACCGAGCGCCGTCGCCGTCAGCACGCGGCTCGCGGTCAGGTTGAGTACGACCGGAATCGATGATGGCACACCGGAGAGCGTCTTGACTCCACGGGCCACGATCACCGGAAACCGGCGCTGCAGGTCGAGTGCATGCTGCAGGGCGGTCAGCCCATGCCGCAAATCCACATCGCCGGGCAAGTCCCACACTGCCGCGGCGTGGTCGCGGAGAAAGGTCCGCAAGTCGCTCATGGGTTTATCGGGTTTGTCTTCGTTGGTCGGAGGGCGGTACGCTGAGGAGGTTAAATCGTTATACTAGTATGATGACAGGTCGCGAAAGGGTATGCGACCCTCCGTCCACTCCGTACAACCAACCTAGGGACGCCGAACAATGAAACTGACCATCTCTGCGCACTCCTCACTGACTCTCGTCGCTTCGACCGTGGCCAGCCTGCTCGCGGCTCCGGGGTTGATGGCCCAAGGCACCAGCGGCGCCAATGACGGAGGATTGGAGGAAATCGTCGTCACGGCGCGTAAACGCGAAGAATCGCTGCAAGACGTGCCGCTGACCGTCACCGCCGTCAGCGCAACGCAGATTGCCGAGCTTGGCATCAAGGACTCGCGTGACCTCGCGCTGTTTACGCCGGGCTTCTCGAACGTCGCCTCGTTCGGCCGTAATTCCAGCGAGCGCCCGACCATCCGTGGTCAGTCCAACATTCTGGGCGCAGCGAACGCCGCATATTTCGTGGACGGCGTCTTTCTCTCCGGCAGTGCCACCAACACCGAAACCGCGAACCTCGAGCGCATCGAAGTAATCAAGGGACCGCAGGCCGCACTTTTTGGCCGTTCGACCTTTGCGGGCGCCATCAACTACGTCACCCGCAAGCCGAGCGATGAATTCGAAGGCCAGGCCTCGGTCACACTCGGTCAGTTCGATCAGCGTGATGCCAACGCCTACATCAGCGGCCCGATCATCGATGGCAAGCTGAACTTCTACCTCGCTGCGACACGCACTGAAATCGGCGGTTTCTATGACAACCCGCTCGACTCTCGCGACGATCTCGGCGCCGAAAAAACCGACGCCATCACGGGCAAGCTGCTGTGGCGCCCGACCGAGGGTATCGAAATTACGGCGCTCGCCACCTACTCCGAAGACGCGGACGGTCCCCCGCCGCTCGGCCTGCAAGGTCGCGAGTTCAATAATTGCCAGCTGAACGATCCCGTCTTGCGACCCCGCTCACGCGGTTACTACTGCGGCGAGGCCGTGTCGATCGACAAACTGCGTATCGCCGCCTTGACTGATCTGTTCCCGAATCCGGGTACCCGCCGCGAGCGCACCCGAGCCGCGCTCACCGCCTCGTTCACGACCGACAGCGGTTATCAGCTCGTCGCCACGAGCGGTTACAGCAAGGAGGACTACGAAGTCCAAATCGACGTGTCGTATGGTGGTTATGATTTCGGCGCTTTCGGACCACCGCCGGCGGCGACTGCCTTCACGGCGCAGTGGACGACCCCGGGCGCCTTCCAGCGCATCAATGGCGAGGAGCGCAGCGACTTCTCGCAGGAAGTGCGCTTGAGTTCACCGGTTGATCGCGGCTTCCGCTGGACCGTCGGTGCGTACTACTACACGGCGGCCGATGACTTGGTGCGCGACGACAAGGTGTATCGCACCGGCGCGTTGATCGTGCCGAACGGCACCGCAGCCCTCACCTACCGGGACATCAAGAATACGGCAGTGTTCGGTGCGCTCGAATACGACATCAACGAGCAGTGGACGGTCACCGCCGAGGCCCGTCAAGCCGAAGAAGAAATCGAACAGCAGTCGTTCGCCTATCCGACCAACGGGACGGCGCGCACGCCGGGCCGCATCTTCAACGGCACTTTCGAGAGCTACACCCCGCGCTTCACCTTGCGCTACAAGCCGAACAAGGATCTTTCGCTGTTCGCCAACTACGCGCAGGGTACCAAACCCGGTGGCTTCAACGGCGGCACGGTCATCCCGCTGCTCGAGGCGGTGGGCAAGCCGATCGAGATCAAGGAAGAAGAATCCGAGAACATCGAGATCGGTGCCAAGTTCAATTGGGGCGAGAACATCGCCGTGTCGATCACCGCTTTTGACATCAGCCTGACCAATCAGCAGCTGACGCAGAACATCGTCGGCGTCTCGGGCACTTCGATCATTGCCAACTCGTTCATCGAAAACGTCGGCAAGACGAGCTCGCGCGGCCTCGAGCTCGAGGTGACGGCACGCGTCAGCGACAATCTGCGCATGGGCTTCGGCGGCGCCCTGATCGACGCCACCTTCGACGAGTACATTAACTCGGATCAAGCTGCCCTCAACAGCAATCGCCCCGCAACGGCGTTCACGGCGATCTCGGCCACCAACCCGCGCGGTTGCGGCACGCTCGGCGCCTCGGCCGCCGCCAACGCGGCAGCCTGCGCCGCGCTGCGTGCCGCGGACAACGCCCAGTTCGGCAATGTCGCGGGTCAGCGCACACCCCGCTCGCCCAAGTGGAACGGCTACATCACCTCGCGTTACAGCCGCCCGCTCACGGATGCGATGTCGCTGGTGGTTGGCGTTGATCTCACCGCAGAAGGTTCGAAGTTCGCTCAGGTCCACAATCTCATCGAAACCGGCGATCGCATGTATCTCAACGCGCGCGTGGGCCTCGAAACCGACAACTGGTCGGTGCAGCTCTGGGGCCGCAACCTGAATGATGACGATACGGCGCTCGACATCCTGCGTTATGTCGACGGTCGCGGGCTCGCGTACTTTGCCGGCCTCGGTACTCGCGCTTTCACAGTCAGCTTGCCGAAGCCGCGGCAGTTTGGCCTGACGGCGACCTACAAGTTCTGATCCGTCGACACTGAAGAACCGACGTGGTTCGCAGCGTCCAACACGACATGCTGGCGCGGCCGACGGCCGATGAGGCGGCCCGCCAGCAGTTCGTGGTGTCTCTGAAGCAGGCCCTGAACAAGGGCCTGCGTTCTTCGCAGGGCGAACTCTTCGAGCGCGTGGTCGAACCGACCTGGCGCGAAGCTCATGGCGCGGCGCCTCAGAGCCGCGCAGAAATCCGCTCCGCGATGCAGGCCGATCCAGCCTACCGAAGCTGGTCTTCGCTGGCCCGCGCAGCGCAAGAACAGATGTGGATTGCGGTCGGCGACAGTGTGTTTCGCGAACGCGGTCGGCTCGCAGCGACCGCCACTGCGCTGGATGCCTCGCCAAATCGACGCGGCTCCCTCAGCCTCGACCCCGACTTTGTGCCGCCGCGCGGCGTCACGGCTGTCGACATTCACCTGCAGACGGGCGGCTACGCGCTCGATCTTGGCGACGGCGACTGCTCGGCCGGTGCGCTCTATGAATCCGGCGGCAATCTCTATGCCTTTGGTCAAGGCATCAGTCGCAGCGACAGCAAGGCCGCGCACGTGCAACGCTTCATCGTCGAGCGCTTCCCTCAACTGCAGCCGAAGCGAATCCTCGATATGGGCTGCTCGGCGGGATCAGCGAGCGTGCCTTATGCCGAAGCCTTCCCCGATGCCGAGGTCCACGCCATCGACGTCGGCGCAGGCATGTTGCGCTATGCGCATGCGCGGGCTGAATCCTTGGGCGCTGCCGTGCACTTTCACCAGATGGATGTCGGCGCGACGCGTTTCGAAGATGAATCCTTCGATCTCATCGTCTCGCACAACCTGATGCACGAGATCTCGGCACCGACGCGACGCGCCATGCTGCGCGAAAGTCGTCGGCTGCTGCGTCCGGGCGGCGTCTGCGTCCATCAGGATGTGCCGCTGCGTTTTGCCGGCTTGTCCGAGTTCAAAAAATTCGAAGCCTCCTGGGATACGCTCAACAACAACGAGCCGTACTGGGAAGTCTATGCCAACGCAGATCTGCTGCCCGAGCTGCTTGCCGCAGGCTTTGATCCGCAATGTGTTCATGTCGGCAGCCTGCCCGCCCGCGCCGGGACGCTGCCTTGGTTTGTCGCTTGCGCGTGGAGACCCGTCTGATGTCGGTGACGATCACCCGTGACTTTCCCGTCAATCCCCACGTAACCAGTCTGATCGACGGCGAGGCCGTCACCGCCAAATCAGGCGGCCACGATATCGAAGTCGTAAACCCGAACACCGAGCAGGTGATCAGTCGCCTGCGCGAAGCCGATGCCGACGAGGTGGATGCCGCGGTCCGCTCAGCGCGACGCGCCTTCGACTCCGGTCGTTGGCCGCGCATGGATATCAACGAGCGCAAGGACATCCTCTATTCGATCCGCGACCACCTGCGCAAGCACTCGGAAGAGCTCGCCTACCTCGAGTGCCTGAACACCGGTCTGCCATTGCACAGCGTGCGCGTTCACGTACAACGCATGGCCCGCAACTTCGAATTCTTTGCCGAAGTGGCGAGCAACGTACACGGTGAAACCTACACCCAGACCGCGGGCTACCTGACTTACGTCACGCGGGAACCGAAGGGTGTGGCCGGCTGCATCGCACCGTGGAATGCGCCGCTCGCGCTCGCCTCGATGCGCGTGGCCACCTGCATTCCCTGGGGCAACACCTGCGTGCTCAAGCCCTCCGAATACACGCCGCTTTCCATGCGGCGTATGGTCGAAATCTTCCACGAAGCCGGCCTGCCGCCGGGCGTGGTCAATCTCGTCAATGGCCGCGGCACCGTCACCGGCGACGCACTCGTCAACCACCCGGGCATCGACATGGTCGGCTTCACGGGCGGCACGACCACGGGTCGCGCGATCGCCGCAACCGCGGGCCGCAACCTCAAGCCGGTCGCACTCGAGCTCGGCGGCAAGTCGGCCAACATTATCTTTGACACCGCGGATGTGGAGCGCGCGCTTGATGGCGCGCTCGCGGGTATCTTTGGCAACAACGGTCAGCAGTGCCTCGCCGGCTCGCGCATTCTCGTGCAGCGCGGCATCGCCGATGCCTTCATCGAGCGCTTCGTGGCCCGCGCCCGCAAGATCCGTCTCGGCGATCCCCTGCTCGCCACCACCGAAATCGGTCCGCTCGCCTTCCGCCAGCACATGGAGCGGGTGTTGTCGTTCGTGGATGTCGCCAAGGCGGACGGCGCCACTCTGCTCACCGGCGGCAAGCGCTCGGCGGCTCACGAACGTGGTTGGTTCATCGAGCCCACGGCGGTCATGGCACCCTCGAACGACGCGCGGGTCTGTCAGGAAGAAATCTTTGGTCCGTTCGCAACCTTTCTGACCTTCGATACCTTGGACGAGGCGATCTCGATCGCCAACAACTCGAAGTTTGGACTCGTCAATTACGTCTGGTCCGAAGACCTCAACACCGTGATGCGTTGCTCGCGGGATATCCGCGCCGGCACCGTTTGGGTGAACACGCCGATGATGCGCGAATTGCGCGCACCGTTCGGCGGCTACAAGGAATCGGGTATCGGCCGTGACGGTCCGCAGGCGAGCCTCGAGTTCTTTACCGAACTGAAGGCGACCATCATCCCGATCGACCCGGTAAAGATGCACCGCTACGGCGCGTCTTGAGTTTGCGCCCCGCCCGCTTGCGGCGGGGCGACTTCAATCCCGGGAACACGTTGGAGAGGCTCATCTTTCCGGCGCGCACGTTCTCGATAACATTGACCAGCACTCCATTCGGATCGCGCAGCGTCATCTCCTTCGAGAGCACGTCGCGCTCGGCGATCTCCAGCAAAGTGGGCGGACAAACGATGCGCAAGCCGAGCTTGCGTGCGCCGCGATGCACCGCATCCACATCCGTCGAGTGGAATACGAGACAGGCCTCACCGAGATTGGCTTGACGCCGCGTCGCGAGCCGTAAACGCGGTGGCGAGGGCCGGCGCAGCTCGAACAATCCGACCATGCCCCAGTCGACGTTGTCCGACTGCAGGATCACCCAGCGCACGCGGCCGACCGGTGCACCCAGCAGACGGAACATCGCGGGCATCTCCTTGCCGCCTCGACCCTCGACCCACACAGTCAAACCGAGCACATCGCGGTAGAAGCGCAGTGAGGCTTCCATGTCGGTGACGATGATCGCGGTGCGTTTGAGCGGCGTGACGAGCGGCATGATCGACCTCGGGTGATGATAATCTCGGACCATGTTAACGGGCCGCCGACGCTTGTGGAGCCATCGATGATCGAACCCTGGAATCTCACCGTGGTGCAGCCGGCCGTGAAGCCGGTGTTCAAGGGCGATGCGCCGTTTCGGCGCGATGCACTGCAAGACAATCTCGATCGAGCCTGCGCACATGTGCGCACCGCCGAGCGCTACTTTCGCAGCAAAGTCGTGGTCTTCCCGGAGTTCTTCCTGCACGGCTTTCAGCCTGGGCGCAGTAACGCAGACTGGATCGACGCGAGTCTGCGCCTCGATGGTCCCGAGCTCGTCCAACTCGGTGCCGCCGCCAAAGCCTCGCGCTGCTACGTCGCCGGAATGATCTACGAGGTGCTCGACGAGTTTCCGGGGCGGTTCTGGAATACCGCCGTGATTCTCGATCCGGAGGGTCGGGTCGCACTCACCTATCGCAAGCTCTACGCGATGACAGGCAAAACTCGGCCCGGCGATGTGTACGACGAGTACATCCGTCGCTTCGGCGGACCGAACTCGCTCTTTCCGGTGCTGCGCACACCGTTCGGCAACCTCGGCTGTCTCGTCTGCTATGACATCAACTTCCCGGAGGTCTCGCGCTGCCTCGCGCTCAATGGCGCCGAGATACTGCTGCACATCTCGAGCGAGGGACGCAGCAGCTATCACCTGCCCGATGGCGGCTGGGAACTCGCGCGACGCGTCCGCGCCTACGAAAACCACGCCTATCTCGCCATGTCGAACTGCGGACCCGGTATCGACGGCGAGGCGCCTGCGGACCTTTCGCACGGTCACTCGCAAATCATTGGCTTTGACGGCAAGGTCATCAATATGGCCGAGTCCGCGGGCGAGACGCTGATCACCGCAGAGATCGACATCGAAGCCCTGCGCCGTCGCCGCTCACGCGCGAGCCTGAATTTTTTGGCCGAGCTCTCGACCGGCATCCATGCACCGATCTATGCCGCCGCCAGTCACTGGCCGCTCAATGGCTGGGCGCAGACACCCGGCACCGGTGTCGCCGAAAATCGCAAGGTGGAGGCCGAGGTGATCGCTGAACTCACGCGCCGCGGCGTGCTCGTCGCGCCGTCCTCGAGCGAGCGCGCGGGTGCCGGTCGCTTGCCACAGCAGGAATAATCGCCCATGCGCCTGCTGATCCGCGCCGCGTTGACAGCACTGCTGATCGCGCCATCGATTTCTTTGGCGGGCGGTATCCTGCGCAGCGGCCACCCGGGCGAACCCGATTCGCTGGACCCGCACACCTCCGTCGCGGCGCCGGCGCTGATCGTGCACAACGACCTCTTCGAAAGTCTGCTGACGCTCGATGCCCGCGGGCAGCCGACCGCGGGTGCCGCCGAGCGTTACACAGTCAGCGCGGATGGTCGCAGCTACACATTCACGCTGCGCCCTGGTCTGCAGTACTCGGACGGTCAGCCGATCACCGCCGAAAATTTCGTTTGGTCGATTCGCCGTCTTGCGGATCCGGCAACCGCCTCCACGGGGCTTGCGGCATGGATCGATCTGCTCGAAAACGGCCGTGCCATCCTTGCCCGCGAGAAGCCAGTGACATCGCTCGGCGTCGAAGCGCCCGATGCGCGCACGGTGCGTATCCGGCTCGCCACTCCCGCGCCCTACTTTCCCTCGATCGTCGCCTTTCCGGTGTTCGCGCCTTTGCCGCGTCATGTCATAGAAAAACACGGCCGTGCGTGGACCCGCCCCGAAAACATGGTCTCGAACGGGCCCTTCGTGCTCGAGAGCTGGGTGCCGGGTCAGCCCGTGCGCGTGCGTCGTAATCCAAAATTCCACGCTGCTCGCAGCGTACGGCTCGACGGCGTCGAGTATCACTCGGTGAGCGATCAGAACACCGGTCTGCGACTCTTCCAGAACGGCCGCCTGGATGCCGTCACGAATTTCCCACCCGACAAACTCGAATTGCTGCAACGCGACTTTCCGCGCGAGTTGCGTATCGCGCCCTCGACCGGACTGACGGCATACGTCTTCAACCATCGATTGCCGAAGTTCCGCGATCGACGCGTCCGTGAGGCGCTCTCGATGGCGGTCGATCGCCGCATGCTGACCACGCGTATCGTGCGCTCGGGCGATCGACCCGCTTTTGCGATCGTGACACCCGCGCTCTCGGCATTCTCGCGTCGCCACATCGACGGGATTGCCGATGCCGACCGAGCCAAACGGGCGCGGGCGCTGCTGCGACAAGCGGGTTACGACGAGGCGCGTCCACTCGAGATCGAACTGCTGTATCACACCAGCGAGGAGCACAAAAAAGTCGCGGTGGCCGTAGCCTCCATGTGGCAGGCTGCCGGCGTTCGCGTCACCTTGCGCAACGCCGAGCGACAAGTTGTCGAAGCCGCCACACGCCAGGGCGACTTCGAGGTCGTGCGTGCAGCCTGGTTTTCGCCCTACTCCGATCCCACCGGATTCTTTGCTTTCCTCAAGCGCGGCAGCCCGTCAAACGGTGGGGCTTATTTCAATGAGTCATTCGAAGCCTTGCTGGAACGCGCAGCCAATACGGTCGATCTCACCGCAAGACAGCGTCTGCTCGAGGACGCCGAAGCATTGGTAGTCGCCGATCACGCGATCATTCCGCTCTATCACATCGTGAGTCGTCGACTGGTATCCAATCGAGTGATCGGTTGGCGCGACGATAATCTCACCGCACTCAGACCCGCACGCTGGCTCGACCTGCGTGCTCCAGCCCCAGGAGATTCCGGACGATGATCGATCTGCACACCGTACCGACAGCCAATGGCTACAAGGTGTCCATCATGCTCGAAGAGTTGGCGCTGCCCTATCGCGTCACCTCCTATGATTTGATCAAGGGCGAGAATCTCAAGCCGGAGCTACTCGCCATCAATCGCGTAGGCCGACTGCCCGTCATCGTCGATCACGAGGTCGAGGGTGGTCCGCTCGCCGTTTATGGTTCGGCAGCTATCCTGCAATATCTCGCTGAAAAAACCGGTCGCTTCATGCCGCAGGGTTTGCGCGCCCGCGCCAAAACGATCGAGTGGCTCGGCATCGTCTCGGGCGACATCGCACCTGCCTACAGCGGCCAGTTCGTCTTCAATGTGGTCGCGCAGGAAAAACAGCCGTGGCCGATCGCGTTCTATGATCGACTCTGCCTGCGCATGGCGCAGACCATGGAAGATCAACTCGCGGAGAGTGAATTTTTGGTGGGCAATGAATACAGCGTTGCCGACATGATCGCTTATCCGGTCGCCACGGTGTCAATGAAGCGCCACCCGGGGAACCTCGACGGGCACCCCAATCTCGCACGCTGGGCGGCGAAAATCGGCTCGCGTCCCGCGGTGCAGCGCGGCATGACCGTCCCGGCGTGAAGCCGCAACGGGCTCGCGTCGCCCCGCGCGCTCAGGCGAGCGTCGGCTTGGTGATGCCCACCCAGGCAGCGATCAGCAACAACGCCCAGATCGCGAGCACGAACGGCCGCGTGCGCCCAAAGCCGCGCGCGATGTCCGCCTCGAGCTCGGGCGTCGAGCCCGTGTTCAACACCTGACGCAGCGCCGGGCCTATCGGCTTGCCAAAAACGCGGATCATGATGCCGCAGAAAATCAGGGCTGCGAACAGCAGGAACTTGATCGAGATCCAGTCGGCGAATAAATGCCCCGTGCCGCGAAAACCCTGCCAAGCATCCCAGATCAGACCGAACACCAGAATGATGCGCCAACCGAGATCGATCTTGCGCAGTCGCTCGGCGCGCGGGGTGCCCTGCCAGTGGTGGATAGCCCAGACCATGCCTAGCCAAGCCAAGGCGACCACCCAAAGGCCCGTCATGAAAACATCGGGCAGTTGCACCACTCCGATGTCGCGCGCCAAGGTATAGCCGACGGGTAGCATCAGTACGAGGCAGTAGCGGGGTATCTGGTCGATCCAACCCATGATCCTCACGGCCACCAAGCGCGCCTCGCGCGAGAGCGTCCGGTCGCGCACATAGCGGGCTGAATAAAACACACCGATGTCTCCGCCTAGCCAATAGACGAAGAGCAGCAAGTGGGCGAGTTTGAGCAGGACGTATTCGTTCATGGGGTAACCCGAGTGGCTGCCGGTATTTTACGCATTCCATGCCGTAGAATCCCGAGCCTTGTCTCGTCAGGGAGCACGACATGCCCATCGCCCGCATCAACGGCCACGACATGTACTACGAGGTCCTCGGCCAAGGCGACCCCGTGCTCTGCATGGGCGGTTGGGGCACGTTCTGTCACGATAATCACCACCACCTTGCCCGCGGACTCACCGACCGTTATCAAGTCATCATCTTCGATTATCGCGGTATCTGTGACTCGAGCGACGACCTGTCGGTGCCCTCGACCATGGCGCTGCACGCCGACGATGCGATCGGGCTGCTTGATCATCTCGGTCTCAAGAACGTGCATCTCGTCGGGCTCGTCGGCATGGGCGCTTGCGTGGCGCAGGAGATTGCCATCCGCCGTCCCGACCTCGCGCGCAGCATGCTCAACACCGGCGCGTGGTGTGAAGTAGACCCCTTCCTGCGCGATCAATTGGAAATGTTCCGCGACATACATCGCGATGCCGGTTTCTTTGCCTTCCAGAAAGTCGTTACGCTGCTCTCCTTCACGCCCGAGTACTACAACGAGCACCACGCAAAGTTGCTCGGCCCGCAAGGTGGCTGGAAGGAACTGAACGGACGCTACGCCGCCCATGCGCGTCTCGTCGACGCCTGCGTCGCTTTCGAATCGCGCAGCCGATTGCATCAGGTCAAGTGCCCGACGCTGGTCATCCATGCGGCGCTCGATGTGGTGACCAGTCCGCGCACCACCCTGCCGATCGAACGCTCGATCCCGGGGGCGATCGGCGAGACCTGGGACGATCTGGCCCATGTCGTTGCGGGCAAGGCCCAGAAAATCCGCTTCTGTGAACGTCTGTTCGCTTGGCTAGCCAGCCACTAGTCACCCACCTGCCATGCTCTCGCGACTCGAACCTGCTATCCGCATCCTGCTGATCGCCAACGTCGCAATCTTTGGGGCGCAGTGGATGCTGCCCTCGCTGATCGATGACTTTGCGCTGTGGCCGCTGGCTTCAGGGTTTCAGCCCTGGCAGCTCGTCACCTATGGTTTCCTGCACGGCGGCATCGCCCACCTCGCCTTCAACATGGTGGGTCTCATCTCCTTCGGCAATGAACTCGAACAGTACTGGGGTACACGCCGACTGCTGATCTTCTATTTCGTGAGCGTAATCGCCGCGGCGCTAACGCAACTCGCGGTCACGTCCTCGATCGGCGAAGCGGTACCGACGGTGGGTGCCTCGGGTGGCATCTACGGCCTGTTGCTCGGCTTTGCGATGATGTTTCCCCACCGCAAAGTCGTACCGCTGATTCCGCCCATTCCGATGCCGGCGTGGGTGTTCGCGATGATCTTTGCGGGTCTGGAGCTCTATCTCGGCGTCACCGGCACCGCAGCCGGTATCGCGCACTTTGCGCATCTTGGCGGCATGATCGGTGGCTGGATCATGATCCGCCGGTGGCGCCGCCGGAGTGGCCCCAGAGGCTGATTCGCTGCCAGCGCGCGCTGCGCCAACGGCGATACATGATCGTGCCGAGACACATGACATAGGTCATCAGTGCGAGCCATCCGCCAAGACCGCCCAGCCCGAACTGCGGCAGGCCGGCGATCCAGGCCTGGGTCTCATCGAACACCAGCGTGTGCGCCAAGGGAATGAACAGCAACCAGGACAGCGCGATCGCAATCACCGCCGGTACTTGGGTGTCCCCTGCCGCACGCAACGCGAAGCTCGAACCAAAATAAAGCCCGTCGAAGGCCTGGTAGGTCGCTGCCGGCAACAGCATCACGAGCCCTGCCGAGACGACGGCCGCCGCATTGATATCGCTCGCGTTGATGAACATGGGCAGCAACCACGGACCCACGAGAAGCAACACCAGCGCCACCGAGAGCATGAACGCCGAGCAGCAACGGGCCACGAAGGTACCGAGATGCATGGCCCAGACCTTGTCGCCCGCGCCGATCGCCTGACCGACGACCGTGGTGCCCGCACTGGCGAGTCCGAGCGCTGGCATGTAGGCGATCGACGCCAGCATCATGACGATCTGCGTTGCCGCCGCACTGACGTTGCCCACCTGCGCGACCATCAACTGCATCAGCGCAAGTCCGAGCACGTCGGCCCCGTACATGATGCCTACCGGAAAACCCACAGCCCACTGACGACGAATCATCACCATGCGCGGCTTGAGCGTCAGGCGCGTGCGATAGCGCTGCGCGAGTTCACCACGCAGCAGAAACCAGAGCCCCACAGCAACGCCCACGATTTGCGCGAGGTTCGTGCCCCAAGCCGCACCCGCCATACCCCAACCGAGCTCGAACATGAAGAACTGGTTGGCCGGAATGTTGGCGACCGTGGTGACGATGGCGATGATCAGCGTCAAGCGCGTTGCGCCGATGCCATTGAAAAAACTCATCAGTGCCCAAGTCATGGCGCCGAGCACTGCACCAGCGAGGCGCGGCTCCCAATATTCCACGGCCAAAGATTTGACCACCGGATCCAGGCCGAACACCGCGAGCATTGGCCCACCGCCGACGGCCGCCAGTAAAAAAATCGGCAAGGCGATCAACGAGCTCCACATCGCATTCCAGAAACTCTGCGCGGCCCGCGCCCGTCTTCCCGCTCCGTCGGCCTGCGAAACGAAGGATTGCGTGGCGAGACCCACGCCACCCAGCACCAGGATCACGCAGGTCATCAACCAATAGATCGCGCCCATGGCCGCCACGGCATCAGCGGACAAGCGCCCGATGAACCAGGTATCGGTGAGGTTGAGCACGGCCTGAATGGCGTTGGTCACCATGAGCGGCGCCGCTAGGGCGAGCAAGGCCCGCCAATCGACGCGCAAACGACCCTGACCGTCGCGCCTCGCGACGGGCAGTTCAGCAACCGCCTCGGTCATCCGCCGACTGCCTCGCGCTCCTGCCGACCGAAAACCGAGCCCAGCCAAAGCGCACCGAGCAGCATCAACACACTGACGCCGGCGAGCGACCAGGCCACACCGGCGAGCCCAAAGCCGGCAACCAGCGGATAGGCGAGCTGACTCACGCTGTCACCGCCGCGTTGCAGCAAGGTGTCGATCAGACTCTTGCTCTTGAACTTGCTCTCAGGGTTGAGCACGGTGAACAGCATCTCGCGGGTCGGCTTGAAGAGACCGTAATCGACGGCGCGGCGAAACACCTGGGTCCACAGCAGCACGGCGCCCACCGGCAGCAGTGCCAGCAACACGAGCGAGCCGATCAGCAACATGGGCACGAGACCGAGAGCAAGGCGCAAGCCGCCACGCGCTGCAACCCAGCCGACCACCACTCCCTGAAAGACCAGCGACAACACGCTTACGGCGAGATCGATTCGCGCAAACAGCGCGGCACGCTCGGCGAGCGTCACGTACGCCGATTCGACGTATTTGGCCTGCTCCTGATACATGAAGCCGCCGAGCACCTGGCCGCCGATGATCAATGCGGCGATGACCAGCAGATAGGGTGAACTCACCAGACGTTTCAGATCATCGATCGCACGACCACCGACGGGCAGCGCAAGTCGCGCTCGCGGGTCAAGCCCGCCGCCGCCCTGCCCGCCCTGGGTCTCGCCCTGAGCCTCGCCCTGAGCCTCGAGAAACTGGGCGCGGCGTCCAAGCACAGTGGCCAGCAGCAGCACGAAGCAGGCGACCCAGATGGTCGGCGAAGGTCCGAGCTGCTCGACGAACAGCGCATTGAACCCGGGGCCAGCGATCGCCCCAGCGCTACCGCCCGCGGCGATATAGCCAAACAGGCGCTTGGCTGATTGCGAACGCCAGGCGTCGACCATGACGCTCCAAAAAACCGACACAATGAAAAGATTGAGCGAGGTGACGGCGACAAAATACACGGCGGGCAAGATGCGATTGCCGGGCGCGATCGCCATGCCCCCGGCGAGTCCCGCGAACAGCACGACGACCACCGAATAAATTCCCGGAAACAGCCAGCGGCGCGGCAAGCGCGCCACCACGAACCAGTAGAGCGGCAGGATCGCCATCATCACGAAGAAAGTGATGAAAAACAGGTTGGCGATCTGCTCGCGACCCACCTCGAGCGCAAAAGCCTCGCGCAGACTGCGCAGCATGTAATAGCCCGCGAGCAGCAGGAAATAAGCACCCGCTGCAGCAAGCAAGGCCCTGCCCTCGCCGGGGGCAACCAGCCAGCGCAGGCGCGCCGATGCCGCCGGCGCGGCCGACGTCACTGCGAGAATCCGTCGATGACGATCGATTTGCGGCTATCGCGACCGACAACGTACTGCGTGCTGCCGACGGGCTCGCCGCTCTTCGGTGTGGCACTGCCATCCAGCGAAATCTTTGCCGACACTTCGACCGTATCGTCGAGCGCGAAGCTGAGTCCCGGCACCATGCTGTCGGCGGGCGTCAACTCCACCGTCACCGGCAGAGAGGCCGCGAGGCGCTTGACGGCGAGCGGCGGACCCGGTCGACCCGGCGCTCGCACGAACACGAACAGGGTTGCCCCCGGCGGTACGGCGCCAACCATGGATGGCGCCACCGACACGCTCACCAGCACGCGCGGCGTAGCGCTCGGCGCCACGGGAGATGCGACACGCGCTGTACCTGAGCCGGCGGTCGCGGCGGGCGGCAGCGTATCAGCCGCCGATGCCATCGACACGCTCGCAGTCGACGGTTCCGGACCGGCGCGCAGACGATCCACCTGCTCTTGCAAGATCACGCGAATATTCGGCGGCGGATTCATTGCCAGCATTTTTTCGAAGCGCTCGATGGCAAGCGAGGTGTCGCCGCGCCGCTGCGCGGCAACCGCGGCGAAGAACAAGGCTTTTTCAGAATCAGGTTCGATCAGTAGCGCCTGCTCGAACAGTCGCCCTGCGCGATCGTCGACCGCGCCGTTCGCCTGCATCACCATCGCTTCGGCCATGCCGATGATGGCCTCGGCGTTGCGCCCGCTCTCCAGTCGGTCTGCGCGCTGGTAGGCCCGCTGCGCGAGCGGCAATTGACCGAGCGCCGTGTAGGAACGACCCAGCATCAGCCAGCCCTGCACATCATCGGGCTCGCGTTCGAGTCGACGGGCGAGTTGGCTGACCATCTCTGCGGGGGTGTCCACCTCACCACTCGGCTGCTCGGGCCAGGTCCATCGACTGGAGTAGACGTAGAGCGCGACCGCGGCTCCAGCCAGCACGAGCACGGTGACCGAGGCCGCGACACGCCCGCTGCCCTGCTGCCAGAGCGGCCGAGCAATCCACGCCGCACTCGCCAGCGCAAGGAAGGCGGCGATGATCCAGAAGGTAATCATTGATCTGCCCTACGCTCCCGCGAATCTTCAGCGACGAATTGGTCGGTCACTTCGAGCGCCACGCGCTGCCGAATGACCCGCCAGGCGACCACAACGCCCAGCAACAACAACAGCAGCGGCGTCACCCATAACCAGGCATTGCGCGCCGACCACTGCGGCCTGAAAAGAATGAAGTCGCCGTAGCGCTCACGCATGTGCTCACGAATCTCGGCATCGGACTTGCCTGCTTCGAGCAACTCGCGGACCTCGCGGCGCAAGTCGCCTGCAAGACCAACCGGCGAATCGGCGATCGACTGGTTCTGACACTGCATGCAGCGCAGCTCATGCGAGAGATCACGATAGCGTTGTTGGAGCGCGGGATCAGAAAGCTCGATCGGATCGATCGCCTGCGCCGCCGGCGGCATCAAAGAAAACAGGAGGAGCGATACGCAGAGCATCGACAGCCAGCGTACCGAGACTCGCCGGAATCGCGTCGCACTCATGAGCCTGCCCCAATTGCGATCGCCGCGCCCGATGTATCAGCGCCCGACGCCTGCACATTTGACCGATCCGCGCTGGCCTTCGGCAGACGCGCTAGAAATTCGCGGGCCCAGATCTCCGGTGTCATCGGCCCCACATGCTTGTACACGACGACACCCAAATCATTGACGAGGAAAGTTTCGGGTGCACCGTATACGCCCCAGTCAATGGCCACTCGCCCCTCACGATCGGCCGCAGTCACGTCATAGGGGTCACCGAGGACGCGCAGCCACTCAAGAGCAGACGCATCGTCGTCTTTCCAGTTGAGACCGACCATCGGCAGCACATCGGTGCGGGCGATCTCGAGCAGCATGTCGTGCTCGTTGCGGCACTCGGGACACCAGGTACCCCAGACATTCAGCAGGTACCACTGTCCGCGCAACGAAGCGGAGTCGAACTCATCGGCACTGCCGAGCACCGGCAAGGTGAACGCGGGTGCCGGCTTGCCGATCAGTGCCGAGGGGATCACGGTTTTTTGTGGAGCCCGCTGAATCCCCACGAACAGCACTACGACCAGCAGCACGAACACGCCAGCCGGTAGCAAGAAACGGTTCATGCGGCGGGCTCCGGACGGCCGCGATAACGACGATCCGTGGCGGCAATCACGCCGCCGAGTGCCATCAGGAAGGCCGCGAACCATACGTAATTGATGAGCGGGCGCACCTGCGCGCGCACGCTCCAGCGTCCCGCGCCAAGATCCTCACCCAGCGCCGCAAAGATGTCGCGCCCGAGCTGAATGTCGATGCCGGCCTCGGTCATCACCTGACGCTGCACCCAATAATTACGTTTCTCCGGATGCAGCAGACCGATCTCCTTGCCGTTCTCGAATACCCGAATCTCACCGCGCAGCGCGTCGTAGTTGGGCCCCTCGACCGTCGAGAGTCCCTCGAGGCGATACTCGAACTGGTCGATACGACCGGATTCGCCCACGGCGAGCGCGAGGTCGCGCTCGCTGGTGTAGGACTCCACCGCGGTGATCGACACCACGAACAGGCCGAGCCCAAGGTGGGCGATGGCCATGCCGATCACGGCGCGGGTCATCGACAGTTTCCGCCGCCATCGATCGATGGGATCGATGAGCGCCGAGAGCATCAACCACAAGCCGAGTGCAAAGCCGACAGGCGTGAGGATTTTTGCGCCTTCCCAGACGCCGAGCACCAGCACGAGCGTAAGCAATACGCCGCCAAGCAAAGCCAGCAGTATCGACTGGCGGCGATCCGAGATACGCCCCTTCTTCCAGCCCGAGTGGATACCGACTGCAGCCAACGCCAACAAAGGCAGCGACGGCAGCAGGAACACGGGATCAAAGTATTGCCGGCCCACCGACAGCGTGCCGAGCCCGAGCGCATCGGAGATGAGCGGCGCCATCGTGCCGACGAACACGGCCGCGGCGGCCACCACCAGCAGGATGTTGTTGAACAGCAGGAAGGATTCGCGCGAGGTGAATTCGAAGCCGGCCTCGCTGCGCAGTAGCGGCGCCCGCCACGCATAGAGAGTCAACGCACCGCCGATGATGATGACGAGAAACGCGAGTATGAACATGCCGCGGGCCGGATCGGCCGCGAACGAGTGCACCGACACCAGCACGCCGGAGCGCACCAGGAAGGTGCCGAGCAAAGAAAGCGAAAACGCCATGATGGCAAGCAGCAGGGTCCAACTCTTGAAGAGACCTCGCTTCTCGGTCACCGCGAGTGAATGGATCAGCGCCGTCGCGACGAGCCAAGGCATGAACGAGGCGTTTTCCACCGGATCCCAGAACCAGTAGCCACCCCAGCCGAGTTCGTAATACGCCCACCAGCTGCCGAGCGCGATGCCGATCGACAGGAATGCCCAAGCGACCGTGGTCCAGGGGCGCGTCCACCGCGCCCAGGTTTGATCGAGCCGCCCCTCGATCATCGCCGCACAGGCGAACGCAAAGGCCACCGCGAGACCGACGTAGCCGGCGTACAGCATCGGCGGATGCGCTGCGAGTGCAGGGTCCTGCAGCAACGGATTGAGGTCCCGACCGTCAGGCGCCGCCGGATCGAGACGCAGGAAGGGGTTCGACGTGAAGAGCGTGAAGGCGAGAAAGCCGACGCTGATGAGGCCGAGCACGCCGAGAACTCGCGCCGCGAACGGCTCGGGCAGACTGCGCGAGAGCAGTGCCACGGCCAGCGTCCAGGCCACGAGGATCCATGCCCAAAGCAGCAAAGACCCTTCATGCGCTCCCCAGACCGCCGAGACGCGATACAGCAGCGGCAAGGCAGAGTTGGAATTCGCCGCGACGTACTCGACCGAAAAATCGTTCTGCACGAACACGGCGACCAGCATGGCGAGTGACAGCGTGGTGACCAAAAACTGCACCCAGACAGCGGGTCGAGTCGCCTGCGTCCATGATGGGCGCTCGAGCCCCGGTCCAGCGAGCCCGAAGAACGACTGGGCGAGCGCAGCCAGCAGCGCGAGGATGAGCGTGAAGTGACCGATCTCGGCGATCATGTTCGCGGCACGCTGCGCACGTCCGGATTCACCGGCATGACGCCACCGTGCTTTTCTTTGATGGCACGCGCCACCTCGGGAGGCATGTAATTCTCGTCATGCTTGGCGAGGATCTCGTCGGCGACGAACACGCCATCGGTCCCGAGTCTGCCATGGGCGACGACCCCCTGATTCTCACGGAACAAATCCGGCACCACCCCGGAGTACACCACCCGTACATCCTGCTGGAAGTCGGTGACCACGAAGCTCATCTCTAGGCTGCCCGCCACGCGATCGACCGAGCCCGGCTTGACCATACCACCGAGCCGAAAGCGCTGGTCGATCGGCGCATCGCCGCCCGCCACCTGCGAGGGATCAAAGAAAAACATCACATTCTCGCGAAACGCACTGAGCGTGAGCGCTCCGGCTACGGCCACTCCGGCAAGGATGCCGATCACCAGCGTGATACGACGTTGTCTGGGTGTCATGACTGCTGCGCCTCCTCTTCCTCGATCGCCAGACGACGACGCGCCTCGATTCGCGCCGCATCGTGCGCGCGACGTGCGATCACGATATTGGCCACCAGTGCAAGCAGTGTCACGGCGTACGCAGGCCAAAGAAATATTGCATAGCCGTCCATGGCGAGAAACTCGCTCATCGCAGAGCCTCCTTGAGCCAGCCCGCCGAACGCTCGCGGCGCAGAATCTCCGCACGCAAGCGCACCAGCAGCACTGCGGCGAAATAGAGCGTGAAACCGAGCAACATCATGAGCAGGGGCAACAGCATGTCCATGGGCATGGACGGACGGTCCATTTTCATCACGGACGGTGCCTGGTGGATGGAATTCCACCATTCCACCGAGTAGCGGATAATCGGGATGTTGATGACCCCGATGATGGCGAGCACCGCACTCGCCCGATCGGCGCGCCCAAGGTCATCGATGCCGGCGCGCAGTCCCATGTAACCGAAGAAGAGAAACAGCAGAATCAGCTGCGCGGTGAGGCGTGGGTCCCACACCCAATAAGTGCCCCACATCGGCTTGCCCCAGAGCATGCCGGTGATCAACGAGACGACCGTGAACCAGGCGCCGATGCCCGCGCAGCTCGCGGCGACGGCATGGGCCACCTTCATGCGCCAGATCAAACCCACCGCGGCGGCCGTCGCCATGACGCCGTAGACCATGACCGAGAGCCACGCCGAAGGCGCATGCACATAGATGATTCGAAAGCCCTCGCCCTGCTGGTAGTCGGGCGGCGCGAGCACGAGACCGGCGTAGAGCGCGGTCACAATCAGCAGGCCGGCGGGCCAGGCGAACCACGGCGTGAGAGTGCCGGCGATCCGATAGATATGCGGCGGCGAAGCCAGTCGGTGAAACCAAGTCCAATTCATTCTTCGACTCACTCCAGACCGATACGCACCGCCGCGGCTGCGGCGAGCGGCGCAAGCGTCACACCGAGCACCGCCAAGGCGCCGAGCAGATACAACGGTCCTGTCAGACTATCCCCCGCAATGGCGAGTTCCGTCGCCCTTGCACCAAACACCAGCACCGGCACCGCGAGCGGCAAAGTCAGCAACGACAACAACACGCCACCGCGGCGAACGCCGAGCGTCAAACCCGCTCCCATCGCGCCGATCAGACTCAGGGTAATGCTGCCCAAGCCCAACGCGAACAGTATGCCGGGCATCGCTGCAGTCGGCACGCCGAGCGCGATGCCGAGTATCGGCGCCATCAACGTGAGCGGCAGCCCGGTGAGCAACCAGTGGGCGAGCGTTTTTGCCGCAAGCAAGGCAACCAGCGGTTGACCCGAGACCACGAACTGCTCAAGCGTGCCGTCGGTCGCGTCCTCGCGAAACAGGGAATCGAGCGTCAGCATCGAGGCGAGCAGCGCCGCCACCCATAAAACCCCGGGAGCGATGGCCCGCAGCTTGCCGAGTTCCGGGGTGTAGCCGAGCGGGAACAGCAAAGTCACGACCGCAAAAAAAACCAGCGGCTGGATGAGTTGAGTCGGGCGTCGCACGGCTAGACGCAGATCGCGTCGCAACACCTGTGCGCAGGCCGCAAGCACCCCGACGCGCGGCAAGGTCGTTGCGACGATCAATGTGGGGGCGCTCATGCGGCGACTCGCCCGGCGGTGCCTTGTCCTGCAGCGCCGATGGTCAGCGTGTTTTGCAAGGGCGCCGGCAAGCCGAGCGACTGGTGGGTTGCCGCAACCACGAGCCCGCCCTGCCGCAGGTGCGCCTCGATCAACCCAGCCACCAGTGTCTGCCCCGCGACATCGAGATTGGTGGCAGGCTCATCGAGCAACCAGAGGGATGCGCCACTCAACCAAAGGGCTGCGAGGGCAATACGCCGTCGCTGTCCCGCCGAGAGCGTCCTGACGGGGCGATCGGCAAAGCGCTGGGCGTCGACCCGCTGTAGCGCGCTCAGCACATTCGCCGCATTCGCCCGTCGTCGCAGCCCGACCGCGAAGCTGATGTTTTCGGTGCCCGACAAATCGGCCTTCAGGGCTGCGTCATGACCGAGGTAGGCGAGATCAGCGTGATACGCCGGGTCACGTGGTGAGCACTCGAGACCTCGCCAGCGCAGCGTGACGCTCTCGGGCTCGAGCAACCCGGCGAGCACTCGCAACAGCGTGGTCTTGCCGGCACCGTTGGCGCCCAAAACCTGCAGACAAGCCCCGCCCTGAAGCGCAAAGGCCAGACCGCGCAGCAAGTGGCGGTCGCCTCGAAAAACATGCAGGTTCTCTACCGAAAGCTCTGACATCGATGGGATTTTGTTGCGAAAAGTCCGCGTTACAGGCGGCTCCGCTCATCCCTGTATTCGGTCCCCGCTGGCGCAAAGATTATCACAGCCCGCCCCAACAGCCGCGACCCTGCCCTACACTTCGCAACGCGGAGCCCCGGTGGCGAAACCCGGTAGACGCTGCAGACTTAAAATCTGCTGGCCGAAAGGCCGTGCCGGTTCGATTCCGGCCCGGGGCACCAACACGCCATGTCCAAACGTAAAAACACCTACTCGGAAAAAAGGCGGAGATTCATATGGTCAGGATGACCTTGTTGGCGTTGACGCTTCTGGCCTTGACGGCTTGCACGCCGCAGACCGAATCGGGACCGCTCGCTGCCGCCGACCCTGAGACACGTCGCGAGTCGCGCAGCGGCCCGGTGATCGGTTTCACCAATGGCGCGGGCGGCCATAGCTGGCTCGGTATCCCCTTTGCTGCGCCCCCGGTGGGCGAGCTGCGGTGGCGTGCGCCTCGTCCACCCGAAGGCTGGAGCGCCCCGCGCGAGGCACTGCGACCCGGCAACCCCTGCATCCAATTCGGTTCACCCTTGGGCGGCATCGGCGCGCCCGGCTCACGGCAAGGCGACGAGGACTGCCTTTACCTGAACGTCTACGCGCCACGACTCGAACGCGACGCCCTGGCCACGACCCGCTTGCCGGTGATGCTGTGGATCCACGGCGGCGGCAACACGGTCGGACATGCCGCGTTCTACAACGGTCAGGTACTCGCCGAGCGCGAGCGGGTGATTGTGGTGATGATCAACTATCGCCTCGGTCCCTTCGGCTGGTTTGTGCCGCCCGAGAATCCCGAGCTCAAAGAAATGACCACCGACCCGGATCTCTCGGGCAACTATGGCAATCTCGATGTCATCGCCGCCCTGCAATGGGTGCGCGCCAATGCGGCGGCGTTCGGCGGCGATCCGCAAAACGTTACCGTGTTTGGTGAATCAGCCGGTGCCACTAATGCGCTCGCCCTGCTCGTGTCACCGCCCGCACAGGGTCTCTTTCATCGCGTCATCCTGCAGAGCACGGGCTTCGGTTTCGCGCGCACGCCCACTGCCGAGTCGAACGCGAGTCCGCAAAATCTGCTGCGCAGTCTGCTGGTGGCGAGCGGCCGCGCGGTCGATCGCGGGGCAGCGGACCGCGTGGCCGCGCAGATGAGCGCGAGCGAGCAGGCAAGTTTCCTGCGCTCGCTCGACCCGTGGACGATCTACGCCGCCTATCGCCGAGGCGATGCGGAATTCGATCGCGTACCGACCGTGTTTCAGGATGGCCAGGTGATCCGCCGCGGCGACATTCACGAGCTGCTCGGCGATCCGGCGCGCCATTTCGATGTGCCGGTGATCGTCGGCACCAATCGCGATGAGCCAAAGATTTTCATGGCTTTTGATCGCAGGCACGTACGCACAGCCGCCGGACTGCCCTATGCACTGCGGGAACCGGACGCCTACGAGCGCGAGGCACGCTACCGATCGCTGCTCTGGAAGGCCGACAGCGTCGACTCCATCGCCGAGCGCCTCGCGCTTTACGGCGCTCCGGTGTGGGCTTATCGCTGGGACTGGGATGAGCAGGGCAAGGCTTTTGGCTTGATCGATTTATCGCGCATCGTCGGCGCGGCACACGGCCTCGAAATCCCCTTCGTGCTCGGCTATTTCGAGGTCGGCCCACAGTCCTCGCTGCTGTTCCACGCCGACAATGCGGCGGCCCGCCTCGAGCTGAGCGAAAAGATGATGGCGTATTGGGCTAACTTCGCGCGCGATGGCAAACCCGGCCGCGGCCGCGCGGATGACGGCATCGAATGGCAACCGTGGAGCACCGATACCGAGCGCCCACGGATGATCGTGTTCGACACGCCAGCGGACGGCGGCATTCGCATGGCGCCCTCGAACGTGTCGCGCGACAGCGTGCTCGCCTTGATCGAGCGCGAGACCGCAGCGCCGCTTGCGCGCTGCGCAGCCTTCCGCGCCACCTTCCGCAACCGCGACGACGCCTGGGCCGATGCCGCGTGGCAACGCGTCAGCGCGGCGTCGCAGTGCTCTGGCGAGCGACTCGGTAGATGACTCCGGCGTAGTCGTCGGAGACGTAGATCGAGCCGTCGATCGCTTCGGCCACATCGACCGGCCGACCGATCAAACCGTTGGCGCCGCGAAAGCCATCGAGGAAAGCTCGCTCCTCGATGGCGCCATCTGCGGTGAAATGCAGCGATACCACCTTGTAGCCATCGGGCACGCTGCGATTCCACGAGCCATGCAGCGCCACCAGCGCCACCCGCTCGAAGCCTGCGGGCCTCTCGGCGTGACGCAAAAAGCGGATGCCGAGCGGCGCGTTGTGCGCGCGGAAGGCATGGGCCGGGGCAATGGCCTGACGGATCATCGCCTCGTTGCCGGGGCCGTACTCGGGATCGATCACATCGGCACCATGAACGTACGGCCAGCCATAAAATCCGCCCGGCGTGATGCGATTCAACTCATCGGGCGGTACGTCATCGCCCAATAAATCGCGACTGTTTTCGGTGGCATAGAGTCCGTCATCCCACGGCGCCCAATCGAAGCCGTAGGGATTGCGGGTGCCCGTCGCGATGATCTCGCCGTTGCTGCCATCGCGCTCGAAACGCATCACGGTGGCGCGGCGCGGGTCTTTCTCGAGGCATACGTTGCAGGTCGATCCCTGCGCGAGATAGAGCTTGCCATCCGGTCCGACCTTCGCGGTTTTGCGCCAATGCCCCCCATCTGCGGTCAACCCCGTCACCAGCGGCTCGAGCGCGCCCGCAACGCTGCCCGTCGCGGCATCGAAGCGCACTCGCGACACCCGCGTGGCCTCGGCGACATACAACCAACCGTCATGCAGATCGACACCGTTCGGGCGATCGAGATTGGCAAAGAGCGTGCGCCGACCGTCCGAGAGACCATCGCCATCCCGATCCGCCTCAAGCAGCACGACCAGCCCTCCGCGCGGCTGACTGAGGACGAGATCACCCGTTGCGGTCGGCGCCATCAGGCGCGCGCTCGGCAGATCACGTGCAAAGATCGATACGCTGAACCCCTCAGGCACCCGCAGTTGTTGGGCGATGACTTCGGTGGTCGGAGGCTCGACCCCCTGCTCGCGCAGCATTCGCCAGAGCATGGCTCGATCGGAGATGGCGATACCGCTGAAGAAAAACAACCATACGAAGCCCGCCACCGCCGCGCCGATTGCGAGCGAAAAAAGCCCGAGCGCCCCACCGGTCAACCATCGCAGCCAGCGCGGCCATCCCCGCCATCGCGTTTTCAGTCCCATGATGCGAACTCCCCTCGGCAACCGCGCCGCTGACTCAACTTGCCCGGGAGTATCCCGCAAGCCGCGCGCCCACGGGTAGAATCTCTGCCCATGAAAACCCATCGCCTTGCCCTCGCCGGACTCATTCTCCTCGCCCTCGCGGCGCCTCGCCTCGACGCTGCCGCAGAGCGCACCGCGAAAGGCATGCCGGGTGACCCCGACAAACTCTTTGCGCAGCTCGACACGCTGCTGCCAACGCCGGGCGTGACCCGCGCCGCCTCGGGTGCACCGGGTGCACAGTACTGGCAGCAACGGGCGGATTACCGCATCAAGGTCAAGCTCGATGAGCAGCGTCACCGACTCACGGCAACGCAAACGATCACCTACATGAACCGCTCGCCGGATGCGTTGAGCTATATCTGGCTGCAGCTCGATCAAAATATTTTCAAGGATGATTCGCTCGCGCGGCGCTCCGAGGTTGCCGCCAACTCCGGCACGCGACGCGATTCAGTCGGCGCGGGCGACAGCTTGAGTTTTGCAGCCATGCGTCGCCATCAGGCCTTCGAGGATCGTGAATACGGCTTCGAGATGGGGCCGATACGCGATGCCGCCGGGCGCGTGCTGCGCTCGACGGTGGTCGACACCATGCTGCGCATCGATCTGCCGCAGCCGCTGCGGCCGGGCACGAGCATCGAGATCAACTTCGACTGGCAGTCGAATATCGTCGATGAAGCAGCCATCGGCGCGCGTGGTGGTTTCGAGCATTTCACCAAGACCGATACCTACCAGTACTTCCTCGCGCAGTGGTTTCCGCGCCTCGTCGCCTACACCGATTACGCCGGCTGGCAGCACAAACAGTTCCTCGGTCGCGGCGAGTTCACGCTCGAGTTCGGCGATTACGAAGTCGAACTCACCGTGCCGGCAGACCATATCGTCGCCTCGACGGGCGTGCTGCAAAACCCGGAAACCGTGCTGACCGCCACGCAACGCGCCCGCCTGAAGCAAGCCGAGACGGCAAATAAACCCATCTTCATCGTGACCCCCGAAGAAGCCCTGGCCAACGAAAAAGCCGGCACCGACGCAGTGCGTACCTGGCGCTTCAAGGCCGAGAACGTGCGCGATTTCGCTTGGGCGAGCTCGCGCAAATACATCTGGGATGCGATGGGCTATAAGCAGAACGACGCCAAGCGTCCGTTCGTCATGGCCATGTCGTTCTACCCGAATGAAGGCGAGCCGATCTGGTCAAAGTATTCGACCCACGCCGTGATTCACACGATGGAGGTCTACTCGCGATTCTCGTTCCCCTACCCCTACCCCGTCGCCATCTCGGTCAACTCCTGGGAACGCGGCGGTATGGAATACCCGATGATCACCTTCAACGGGTATCGACCGACGGCCGACGAAAAAACCGGCAAGATCACCTATTCGCGCAACACCAAGTACGGCTTGATCGGCGTGATCATCCACGAAGTCGGACACATCTACTTCCCGATGATCGTCAACTCGGACGAGCGGCAGTGGACGTGGATGGATGAGGGTCTCAACACGTTCCTCGAGTACATCGCCGAACTCGAATGGGAAGAAAAATTCCCGACCTTCGGTGACAAGACCAACGTTCTCGATTTCATCACCGACTACATGCGCTCGAAGGATCAGGTGCCGATCATGACCAACTCGGACACGATCGTGCAGTTCGGTCCGAACGCCTATTCCAAGCCGGCCGCAGCCCTCGCGGTGCTACGCGAGGCGGTCATGGGGCGCGAACTCTTCGACCACGCCTTCCGTGAATACGCCAACCGTTGGAAGTTCAAGCGACCGACGCCGGCAGATTTCTTCCGCACCATGGAAGACGCCTCGGGCGTGGATCTCGACTGGTTCTGGCGCGGCTGGTTCTACGGCACCGACCATGTGGATGTCGCCGTGGGCGACATCCGCGAGTATCAGGTGTCGACGCAGGATCCTGAGGTCGAGTTCCCGCTGAAGCGCAGCGCCTTCGCGGCTGACTGGCCAGAGTCCTATTCGGTACGGCAAAACCGCGCCGAAGGTCGGCAGATCCGCGTCGATCGCTATCCCGAGCTCAAGGATTTCTATAACGAGAACGATCAGTTCGTGGTCACCAACAAGGACCGCAACGAGTTCAAGGAATTCCGTGAGCGACTGCGCGACTGGGAACGCACGGTGCTCGATCGTGCCATCAAGGCGGGTGAGTACGTCTATTTTATCGACTTCAAAAATATCGGCGGCCTCGTCACGCCACTGCCGCTGACCCTCAATTACATCGACGGCAGTACCGAGGACTATCTGGTGCCCGCCGAAGTCTGGCGCTACAACGCCCTCGAGGTCACCAAACTCTTCATTCGCAACAAGCGCTTGGCCAGTGTCGAGCTCGACCGCAATCACCTGATTGCCGATGCCGACAAGACCAACAACATTACGCCGCGGCGTATTGCGCAGAGCCGGGTCGAGCTCTTCCGCGGGCGTGACCGCGAGCGTAATCAAATGCTCGATGCATTGGCCGAACTCAAAGGCGAGCCGAAGAGCGGCGAGGCGGCGAAGGATGCGGGCAAGGCGGACGCGGCCATGCCGCTGCAGCCAGCGCCTGCGACCCCGTCGGCGGCGCCATCGGCGATAACACCGCCATCGAAGTGAAGGCAGGCTTTTCGCGTCGACAATGGCTGCAAGGCAGTGCGGCGACCCTGGTGGTCGCCGCCTTCGCTCGCGCTCCCGCGGCGCTGGCGCATCGCGCGCACGTGACGCTCACCCAGTTGTCCGCTCACCCGACGAGCGGCCGCTGGGAGTTTGCGCACGCGATCCATCACCACGATGCGTTGCAGCTACTCGCACTGCGGGGCGCCAAGGCCGCAGCGCAACCCGGTAACCCAGCGGGTAACGCGCTCATTGCGCTCGAAGTCGAGCGGGGTTTTCGCTGGTTCAGCTCCGATGGCTCGCTGCTGCGGCCCGTCACGGTTGGTGCGGAACTCGCGGGCGACAACGTGGTGGTCTATCAGGAAATGCCCGCGCCCGCCCTGCCCGGGCGCTTTGTGGTCGAGGCGACGCTGATGCAGGATGTTTTTGCCGAACAGCGCAACAACATCAGCATCGAGTTTTCGCGGCCCTACACGTTGCTCCGCCTCACGCGGCAAGCGAAACGCGCCGAATTCGCGGTGAACTGAGAGGGCTGGAGGCTAGGGTCGGAATCGAACCGGCGTAGACGGCTTTGCAGGCCGCTGCATGACCACTCTGCCACCTAGCCGCGCCGAAAAAGAGAGGAGGAAAATGGAGCGGGAAACGAGACTCGAACTCGCGACCCCGACCTTGGCAAGGTCGTGCTCTACCAACTGAGCTATTCCCGCTCGGGACAGAGGCCGCGATTGTAGTGCCGGGCCCGCTGAAGTCAAGAAGAGGCCGGCCCGCGCAGGTCCGGCCAGGCAGCGCGCAGATAATCCACCGCCGAGATCAGGGTCAGCACCGCCGCGATGATGGTGAGGATCAGCCCTAGCTCGTAGGTCGGCAGGATCCACACATCCCAGCGGATCAGCATCATCGAGAGCCCGACGATCTGCAGAATGGTCTTGATCTTGCCGAGACGTGAAACCGCCACCTTGGTGCGCTGGCCGATTTCGGCCATCCACTCGCGCAACGCGGAGATGGCGATTTCGCGGCCGATGATGACGATCGCCGGCAACACCACGATGAGTCGCGTGTCCTTGCTGACGAGGAGCACCAGCGCAACGGCGACGATCAGTTTGTCGGCGACCGGATCGAGGAAAGCACCGAGACGCGAAGTCTGGCCGAGTTTGCGCGCGTAATAGCCATCGAGCGTGTCGGTGATGCCGGCAATGGCGAACATGGCGCCCGCCGCCGGATCCGACCACGGAAAAGGCAAATAAAAAAGAACCACCACGACCGGAATCGCGAAGATGCGCATCCAGGTGAGAAGGTTGGGAACGGTCAGCAGCATCGGTGCGTCAGCGCGGTGTGGGGTGGTGGCGAAGATCGCGACAGATTACTCGCCGGGATGCAGCGCATCATAAAGGTTTTGCGCCAGCGCGGGCCCGATACCGGGCGCAAGTTCAAGATCCATCCGTCCTGCCTTGAGAATGCCCTGCAGACCGCCGAAATGCTGCAGCAGCGCCTTGCGTTTCGCCGGTCCGAGGCCGGGCACGGTCTCGAGGATCGATTCATTGAACCGCTTGCTGCGGCGACGTCGATGACCACGGATGGCGAAGCGATGCGCCTCGTCACGGATACGCTGAATCAGCTTGAGCGCATCGGAACTCGGTCCGGGCACGAGCGGCGGTCGGGTCTGGCCCGGAAAATGGATTCGTTCCTGGCCGGGCCGGCGATCAGGGCCTTTGGAGACACCGATCATGGGTTGCACAGCAAAACCGAGTTCTTGCAGTACAGCCTCGACACCGGCAAGTTGCGCCGGACCGCCGTCGATGATCAGAAGCTCCGGCGGCGGGATCTCGCCCGCCGCGATGCGCAGATAGCGTCGGCGCAATGCCGCGGCGAGCGCCGCGTAATCATCGCCGGGTGTGACGCCCTCGATGTTGAAGCGGCGATATTCCTTCTTGAGCGGGCCCTCGGGTCCGAACACCACGCAGGAGGCTACGGTGCCCTCGCCCTGCGTATGACTGATATCGAAGCACTCCATGCGTGCGGGCGGCGCCGCGAGCTCGAGCTCGGCGGCCAGCGCCGCATAAAGCTCGTCGTAGCCCTCACGGCGCGCAATGCGCATGCGTAGCGCCTGCGCGGCATTCTCGCGCGCCATCTCCACCCAGCGCGCCGCCAAGCCGCGTTGCGCCCGGCGCAACCGTACCGCGCGCTCCGCGAGCGGTGCCAAGGCCTCGGCGAGTGCCGCGGCATCCTCGAGTTCGAGGTTGGTGTAGATCTCGGGCGGCGGCGGTTGGCTCGCGTAGTACTGCATCATGAACGACGAGAGCGCCTCGGCAGGTTCGGCGAGCGCGGCCTTGGGAAAGAAACCCTGCGTGCCGAGACTGCGCCCGCCGCGCACCGGCATCACGCATACCGCATAGGCACCGGGATCACCCACGAGCGCAAAGATGTCGGCATCCCGCTCGTCGTCTGCGGCGACCACCTGCTGTGCCTGCAATTCTTTGATGGCAGCGATCTGGTCCCGCAGCGCCGCCGCCCGCTCGAACTCGAGGCGCAGCGAGGCCTCTTCCATGCGCTCGGCGAGACGCTGCTGCACCTCGTCGTTACGACCCTCGAGCACCTGCACCGCGACATCGACATCACGATCGTAGTCGGCTTTCGAGATGAGCCCTACGCAAGGCGCCGAGCAGCGACCGATCTGATGCTGCAGACAAGGCCGGCTGCGATGCGCGAAATAGCTGTCGCGACAATTGCGCAGCCGGAACACCTTTTGCAGATAGTGCAGCGATTCGCTCACCGCACCGGCGTTCGGATAGGGACCAAAGTATCGGCCCGACAGATTGCGCGCGCCCCGATATATCGAGAGTCGCGGAAAGTCATGATCTCCCGACAGCCACAACCACGGGAAACTCTTATCGTCGCGCAACACGACGTTGTATTTGGGGTGCAGCGCCTTGATGAGGTTGTGCTCGAGCAGCAAAGCCTCAGTCTCCGAGCGCGTCACCGTCACTTCCATCGAGGCGATCTGCGCGACCAGCGCCTGCACCTTCGGAATCACGTTCGACGGCAGGAAGTAGCTGCCCACACGATCGCGCAGACTCTTCGCCTTGCCAACGTAAAGCAGCGCTCCGGTGGCATCGAACATGCGATACACGCCGGGGCGGCGCGGCAGACTGGCGACGAAGCTGCGCGAGTCGAAACTGCTCACGACACCGCGAGGGCTTGTGCGCGCGCGAGCACCGCCGTGAACATCGGCGCGGTCAAACGCTTGGTCTGCGTGTTATAGCGGCTGCAATGGTAGGAGTCGATCAACCAGCGTCCATCGCCGAGCTGATGCTCGGCCGCATGCGCAAAGCGAAAGGCACTACGCGTCTCGCCGAGTGCGTCGAGGATCGCATCGTGGGCGATTCGCCCGAGCGCCACCACGACCTTGAGTCGCTTAAAGGTTGCGAATTCGGCACGCAGAAAGCCATTACAGTTGCGCGACTCGGCGGGCGTCGGCTTGTTTTCCGGTGGCAGACACTTCACCGCATTGGTGATGCGCACGGCGGAGAGTCGCAACGCATCGTCACGTGATACGGATTGCGCCTGTGATGCCGCGCCGATGGCGTGCAACGTCTCGTAGAGCAGTATCCCCGCATGATCGCCGGTGAAAGGGCGACCCGTGCGATTGGCGCCATGCATGCCGGGTGCGAGCCCGACGATCAGCCAGCGCGGGTCATCATCGCCAAAGGCCGGCACGGGCGCCGCAAAATATCCGGGATAGCGACGCGCCGACTCCTCGCGGAACTCGGCGAGCCGCGGACAACGCCGACAAGCGGGATCGAACAGCGATTCTTTGACTGCGGTGGTCACGTCCTCAATCGTCCATATGCCGAATGATCGCCTCGCCGAATCCCGAGCAACTCATGAGCTTGGCGCCAGGAATGAGCTGCTGCATCGCCTCTTCGACGTTGCGCCGCGCCGCAAGCTCACGCTTGCTCGCACGGATGGCCTCGCGCAAGCGCGCAAGGTCATAGGTGAGCTCCTTGGCAGCGATGGTGTTGGCCACACCCTTCAGGATGAGATCGGCGGCCTCGGTCCATTTGAGGTAGCGCAGCATCATCTCCGCCGAGAGAATGATGGAGCCTGGATTGACCCGATCCTTGCCGGCAAAACCGGGTGCCGTACCGTGCGTGGCCTCGAATACGGCAAGACCGTGACCGATGTTGCCGCCGGGCGCGATGCCGATGCCACCGACCTGCGCCGCGAGCGCATCGGAGATGTAATCGCCATTGAGATTGAGTGTGGCGATGACGTCGTACTCTTCCGGACGCAGCAACACCTGCTGCAGGAAGTTGTCGGCAATCACATCCTTGATCACGATGTCCTTGCCGGTGATCGGGTTGCGGAAACTCATCCATGGACCGCCATTGAGCGGAGTCGCACCGAACTCATCCGCAGCGAGCTGATAGCCCCAGTTGCGGAAAGCACCCTCGGTGTATTTCATGATGTTGCCCTTGTGCACAAGGGTCACCGAGACGCGATCGTTGTCCACCGCATACTGAATCGCCATGCGAATGAGGCGCTGACTGCCCTCTTTCGAGACCGGCTTGATGCCGATCCCCGAACTCGAGGGAAAGCGGATGCCATGCGCCTTCAGTTCGCTCTGCAGGAAATGGATCAGGCGCTGCACTTCGCTCGAGCCGGCGGGATATTCGATGCCCGCGTAAATGTCCTCGGTGTTCTCGCGAAACACCACCATGTCGGTGAGCGAGGCGTCCTGCATCGGCGTCGCCACACCTGGGAAATAACGAATCGGCCGCACACAGGCGTAGAGATCGAGCGTCTGGCGCATGACCACGTTGAGCGAACGAATGCCGCCGCCCACAGGCGTGCCGAGCGGCCCCTTGATCGAGACCACGAACTCGCGCAGCGCGTGCAGCGACTCCTCCGGAAACCACGTACCGCAGAGGCGATTGGCCTTTTCGCCGGCAGGGATTTCCATCCAGCGGATACGACGTCGATCGCCGTAGGCCTTGGCCACTGCCGCATCGACCACGCGACACATCACCGGCGTGATGTCGATGCCGATGCCGTCGCCCTCAATGAAGGGAATGATGGGCCGATCCGGCACCTCGAGACTGCCGTCCGCGTTGACCGTGATCCGCGCGCCGTCCGCCGGGATCTGGATGAAATCGTACTGCATGAAAATCCGCGACTCCGTTGAGCAGAGCCGCGGATTTTACCCGAGTGGTACGCCCCGCCGGGGCGCGATCATCCGACGGCGAACTGCGCCTCTTCGGTCGATCCCTTCATTGCCGTGACCGACGACTGACCACCGGTGACCGTCTGCGTGACGTCATCGAAGTAGCCGGCGCCGACTTCGCGTTGATGCTTGGTGGCGGTATAGCCGTCTTTCTCCGCGGCGAACTCGGCCTGCTGCAGGGCGACGTACGCACTCATCTGCGACTCGCGATATCCCTTGGCCAAGGTGAACATCGAATAGTTGAGGGCGTGGAATCCGGCGAGCGTGATGAACTGGAACTTGTAGCCCATTGCGCCGAGCTCGCGCTGGAACTTGGCGATGGTCGCGTCGTCGAGTTTTTTCTTCCAGTTGAAGGACGGCGAGCAGTTGTAGGCCAGCAGCTTGTCAGGGAATTGCCGATGGATTGTTTCGGCGAAGTGCTTGGCTTCCTCAAGATCGGGCGTGCCCGTCTCGCACCACAGCAGATCCGCGTAAGGCGCGTACGCGAGACCGCGCGCGATCGCCTGCTCGAGCCCTGCCTTGACATGGAAGAAACCCTCCGAGGTGCGGCCCTTGGAGGTATCGATGAAGGGACGATCGCGCTCGTCGACATCGGCGGTGAGCAGGTTGGCGCTCTCGGCGTCAGTGCGCGCCACGAGAACGGTCGGTACGTCGCAGACATCGGCCGCAAGTCGCGCGGACACGAGCTTGTTCACAGCCTCCTGCGTCGGTACCAGCACCTTGCCACCCATGTGCCCGCATTTCTTTGCCGAGGACAATTGATCCTCGAAGTGCACGCCTGCAGCGCCTGCCTCGATCATGCCCTTCATCAGCTCGAACGCGTTCAGTACGCCGCCGAACCCGGCCTCGGCGTCGGCGACGATCGGCTGCAGCCAGTCGATGGAGTCGTTGCCCTCGGCGTGATGCAGTTGATCGGCGCGCAGCAGCGTATTGTTGATGCGACGCACCACCTGCGGCACCGAGTTCGCCGGGTAGAGCGACTGATCGGGGTACATTTCACCGGCGAGATTGGCGTCCCCCGCAACTTGCCAACCGGAGAGATAGATCGCCTTGAGACCCGCCCGCACCTGCTGCATCGCTTGATTGCCAGTGAGCGCGCCGAGCGCATTGACGAACGGCATGGTCGCCATGTTGCGCCAAAGTTTTTCCGCGCCGAGTCGGGCCAGCGAGTGCTCGATGTGCACGGTACCGCGCAGGCGCACTACATCCGCAGCCGCGTAGCCGCGGCTCACGCCACGCCAACGGGGGTTGTCCTGCCATTCACGGGTAAGTTGCTCGGCGGTTTTAAGTTGCATGGGCGAGTCCTCAGGGGTGGGGGGGCATGTCGGTCAGGCGAGTTCGCGATAGGCCGTCAGCGTCAAGAAATTCTCGAAACGCGAGTCAGTGGTGATTTGCTCGAGGAGTTGCGCTGCCGCATCGAAGCGTCCACCGACATAGGCTGAGTCGCCCAGCCGCTCGCGTAACCGCGCACATTCTTCTTGCAGCAGCGCGCGGAAAAGTTCGGCCGTGACCTTGCGGCCATCCTCCAGCAAGCCGCCCGGATGACGAATCCACTGCCAGATCTGCGCCCGCGAAATCTCTGCGGTTGCTGCGTCTTCCATCAAATTGTTGATCGGTACGCAACCGTTGCCGCTCAGCCAGGCCGCCATGTACTGCAGCGAGACGCTCACGTTGTCACGCAGCCCTTCCTCGGTAATCAGCCCCTGCGGAATGCGCAACAGATCTTGCGCCGCGACGTCGACGTCCTCGCGCAACACATGCCGCTGATTGGGCGTCGGCATCAGTCGGTCGAAAACTTCGAGCGCAATGGGCACGAGCGCGGGGTGCGCAACCCAAGTGCCGTCATGTCCATCACCCGCCTCACGCTCTTTGTCGGCGCGTACCTTGCCAAGCGCAGCCTCGTTGGCCACGGGATCGTTCTTGATGGGGATTTGCGCCGCCATGCCGCCCATGGCGAAAGCACCGCGACGATGACAGGTTTTGATACACAGCAAAGAATAGGAGCGCATGAAATGCGTGGTCATCGTCACGAGGCGACGCTCGGGCAGCAAGAACTCCGGCCGCTGAGCAAATTTTTTGATGAAGCTGAAGATATAGTCCCAGCGACCGCAGTTGAGACCGACGATGTAGTAGCGCAATTCGAACAGGATCTCGTCCATCTCGAAGGCAGCGAGGATGGTCTCGATCAGCACCGTGCACTTGATCGTGCCCTGCGCGAGCCCAAGTCGTCGCTCCGCGAAATCGAATACCTCGGCCCACAGACGCGCCTCGAGATGGCTCTCGAGTTTGGGCAAGTAGAAATAGGGTCCGGTGCTGCGCCCGGCGAGCTCGGCATGGTTGTGAAAGAGATACAGACCGAAGTCGACCAACGCGCCCGGCAGCGGCTTGTCAGCCTGCACCAAGTGCTTCTCGAAGAGATGCCAGCCGCGTGGCCGGACCATCAACACCGCGGGTCGCTCGACCAGTCGATACGCCTTGCCTTCGGGACTCGTGAAATCGATCTGCCGACGCACGGCGTCGCGCAGATTCACCTGACCCAGAATCACGTTGTCCCATGTCGGCGCCAGCGAGTCTTCGCAGTCGGCCATGAACACCCGCGCACCGGAGTTGAGCGCGTTGATAACCATCTTGCGCTCGGTGGGCCCGGTGATCTCGACGCGCCGGTCAAGCAGGTCGGCGGGGATCGGCGCGACTTTCCACTCGCCCGCACGAACGGCAGCGGTTTGCGGCAGGAATCCGGGCAGCTCACCCTGGTCAAGTCGCTGCTGCCGCTGCTCGCGCGCGCGCAACAAGTTTTCAACGCGCGGCGCAAAGCGCTCACCGAGCTCAGCCAAGAAACCCATTGCCGCCGGCGTGAGCACGCTGCGGTGCTCGGCGCGCACGGGCGTGCCCGTGGCGATGCTGATCTCCGTCATCGATCCTCTCCCGAGGCGGCGCCGTCCCTGGCGCGACGGATTGAACTTTACCCTCGGCGATGAGAGGATTTACACATTAAAAATTTCACAATGTGAATTTCACGCACGGATCAAACCGGTCCGCCGGCGGAGGTCGTGATGGGCGGACTGCTGCGGCAAGGGCATTTTCTGGGTTCCAAGTTGCGCACTTTGCGCAAACGCAACGGACTCACCCTCGAGGAGTTATCCACCCGCTGCGTCGAAATCGATGCGGCGCACGCGCCTTCGGTGTCCTACCTCAGCATGGTGGAGACCGGCAAGCGCATGCCCTCTGCCGAGATGCTCGAGGTGCTGGCCTCGGTCTTTGGCAAGGAAGCCGCCTGGTTTCTCGATCGGACCGAGGCCGTGCGTCCGGACACAGGGCGCACCGTCCGCGGCAGCGCCGCGGAGCCGATGCCGCTCGAACCGGCGTTCCTCTTTTCCAAAGATTTGCTGCAACTCGCACTGCCCGAACTGCTCGCCCAGACCGGCACCAGCGGCCGTCAGTTCGCGCGGCTGCTGGTTCGCGTTTGGCAGGAGACACGTCAAAACGAGTTTCCGGACATCGAACGCGCGGCCGAGTCCGTGGGCCGGCGGCGCATGCCGCTCACGCTCGATGACGTCCTGCGCATCGTCAAAGACACCGGCCTCGCCATCCGCTGGGTCGATGAACAGCGGCGCGATGGCCACGAGCCCGTGCTGCGCGCGCGTTTCGAGGCGCCCGGGACGATTCTCATCAATCGCGCCCTGCGCGCCCACGAGGCGCGACTCAAGTACACCCTCGCCTTTTTCATCGGTCATCGCATCCTGCACAACGGCGATGGCGTCGTACCGCCACACAGCGCCGCGGGTGCTTTCGAGGATCACGGCGTGCAGGACATCGCTCCCGGGCCAACCGTGGGCGGCATGGCACCGCGCGACGTTTTGCTCGCCTGGCGCGATTTCGAATGCAGCGCCTTCGCCGGCGCCCTGCTCTGCCCCAAACAACCGTTCCGCCAGTTTCTGGTGCGCGAGCGACACGAACTGGCGGCAGTGGACAAGCTCGGCGTCACCGAAGCAGTGATGATGCGGCGGATGACCAGTGTCTCGCCCTACCGGCACTGGCATTTCTTTGACGGCTACTCACCCGGCTTCTTGCGCGCCGTCTATCGGGGCAACGGCATCCCGCTCCCTTGGGGCAACATGAGTCTCGTGCCCGACCCCTGCCCGAACTGGGCTGTATTCCGGCTGCTTCGCGACACGCCGGAGTCGCGGGCGGCAACCACCCGCCCCGTCTCGCAGTTATCGGTGATGCGCGATGGCGGCACATCGCGCCTTTATTGTTGCCACTCCCTGCGCACGCGGGATGCGGCCGGCGTCTCGCACGTGCTCTCGGTCGGCATCGATCTCGCCCCGGCACTCGAGGCCCAAGGTTTCGATGCGGCCACTCTGATTGCCACGATCGACGCGAGTTGTCATCGCGGCGGGGGGACGGGCCCGATTCCCGCCGCCGCACGCGCCGCCGTGGCCACCGTGAGCCACGTACTCAACATCGCATGGATCGCCCGCGCACTCGACGCGCACGCGAGCATCATCTGTCCGCGCAGCAGCGGCTGTCCGCGCAGCAACCCCTGCGCGGATCAGCCCGCGCCGCGGCGCGGCGCGCGATTGCGCTCGGCGAGCAGCAGCGCGAGTTCGAGCGACTGCTCGTAGTTGAGTCGCGGATCGACGGTCGAGCGATAGGCGCGCTGCAGATCGACATCGGCGAGCCCACGAGCACCACCCGTGCACTCGGTGACATCCTCGCCCGTTAACTCGACATGCACGCCGCCAAGCTGCGAGCCCAAAGATTTGTGGATGCTCGTGGCGAGCTCGAGCTCGCGCAAGATGTTCTCGAAGCGCCGCGTCTTCAGACCGCTTTGGCTGCTCTCGGTGTTGCCGTGCATCGGATCGCAGATCCAGAGCACCGAGTGTCCGGTCGCCCTGACGGCCTGAATCGCTTTGGGCAAGGATGTCTCGATGTCCTTGGCGCCGTAACGATGGATCAGCACCAGCTTGCCCGGGATGTTCTGCGGATTGAGCGTGGTGACGAGCCGCTGCAGCCAAGCCGCATCCATCGCCGAACCGATCTTCACGCCCACCGGGTTGGCAATGCCACGGCAATACTCGACGTGTGCGCCGTCGATCTGCGCCGTGCGCATGCCGATCCATGGCATATGCGTCGACAAGTTGTACCAGCGGTCCTGGCGCGGGATGTACCGCGTCTGCGCCTGCTCATAATGCAGCACGAGCGCTTCATGACTCGCATAAAACTCGGCGCGCAAGGCGTGATGGACTTCCTTGGCACTGATCGTTTCAAAGAATTCTAGACCATCGGCGACCGAGGCTACGATGCGCTCGTACTCGATCTTGAAAGGCGAGTGACCGACGAACCCGAGATCCCAATATTCGGGGTGATGCAGATCGGCAAAGCCGCCGTCGATCAGCGCACGGATGAAATTGATGGTGAGCGCCGCGCGCTCGTAGCCGCGCAGCAGCAGCTGCGGATCGGGCTCACGCGCTTCGGCCGTGAATTCGGCACGGTTGACGATGTCGCCGCGGTAGGAAGGCAGCGTGATGCCATCGCGAGTCTCGGTGTCTGCGGAGCGCGGCTTGGCATATTGCCCCGCCATGCGGCCGACGCGAATCACCGGCTTCTTCAGACCATGCGTCAGCACGAGACTCATCTGCAGCAGGATCTTCAGCCGCTTGGCGATCTTGTCCGATTCGCAGTCGTCAAAACTCTCGGCGCAATCGCCACCTTGCAAAAGAAAGCGCTCGCCACGTTGGGCGGAGGCGAGTTCTTCGCGTAGCCGCTCGACCTCCCAGGAAACCACGATCGGCGGCAAACGCGAGAGGCGCGCGACTGCCTCGGCGAGCGCAGCCGGGTCACGATAGGTCGGCTGCTGATGCGCGGGACGGGTCTGCCAACTGGTGGGGTTCCAGGACTGGTGTTCGGGGGTCTTCATGGTTCCTGCATTCTAGCGCGGCAAAGCTATCGCGGCGCTCGCTCTGCGGCCTTCGCCCCCTGCCAAAGACGCTCCCAGGCCTGCGCATCGAGGCTCATCAGCGGAGTGCCGGCCGCAGCCGCCGCCTGCTCCATGTGAGCGAACCGTCGCTCGAACTTGGCATTCGTGCCGCGCAGCGCGGCCTCCGGATCGAGCTTGAGGTGGCGCGCCCAATTGGCGATCACGAACAACAGATCGCCGAGCTCGTCGTGTTGGCGGGCGGGCCCCTCGTCATTGGCCAGGGTGGCCTCGAACTCGCCGAGTTCCTCATCGAGCTTGAGCCGCATTCCCGAGGCATCGGGCCAGTCGAAGCGCACGCGCGCCGCGCGCTTGCCGAGCTTGACGGCACGAGTCAACGCGGGCAACGCCCGTGCGACCCCGTCCAGCGTGCCCTGCTCGCCGACCGACCGACGTTCGTTTTCCTTGAAGGTCTCCCAGGCCTGCGTCTGCTCGGCGGCCGAGAGCTCCGCCGGCGCGGCAAACACATGCGGATGACGCCGCACCAGTTTCTCGCCAATCCCGCGCGCGACATCGTCAAAAGCAAACAAGCCGCGTTCCTCGGCGATGCGCGCGAGAAACACCACCTGAAAAAGCAGATCGCCGAGTTCGTCGCGGATCCGCAGAGGGTCACCCGCAGCGATCGCCTCGGCGAGTTCGTGCGCTTCTTCCAGAGTATGCGGCACGATGCTCTCGAAGGTTTGCTCACGATCCCAAGCGCAGCCGCTTTGCGGATCACGCAGCGCACGCATGATGCCGAGCAATCTTTGCAATGAATCGCTCATGGCCATTCGCCGCGCAGCATGCGATACAGCGTCATCAGCATCCCCGCAGTGGCCCCCCAGATGTTATGCGGTCCGTAGGGAAAATCGGTGAAAGGAATATCCTCGCCCTCGAAGTGACGCACCCGTCGCACGTGATTGCGCGCATCGAGCACGAAGCTGAGCGGCACCTCGAAGACCTCCTCGACCTCGGTCTCATCGACGGTCAAGTGGCACGCTGCAGCAACCAGCCCCACCACGGGCGTGATGCGAAAACCGGAGATCACGAGATGATCGGGCAAGTAGCCGAGTACCTCGACACTCGAGCGCGCGAGCCCGATTTCCTCTTCGGTCTCGCGCAGCGCAGCGCTGAGCGGGTCGACATCGTCGTGCTCGATACGACCCCCCGGAAAACTGATCTGCCCAGCGTGGTTCTTCAAATTCGACGCTCGCCGGGTCAGCAAAATGGCGAGTCCGTCGGCGCGATCGACCAGTGGCACCAGCACCGCCGCCGGCACCGGGTTCTCGGGGAAAAACTGCCGCAAGCGCGCACGGCGCTCGGGGCTCACCTGGCCGTGCCGCCAGTCATCGATCGGCGCGTGGCACGGTGCGGCCAGCAGCCTGCTTCTCAGGCTCGCTTTCAGGTCGGAGAAATCCGCGACAACAGGGGCATGCGCAACCATGGGTTATGATGCAGATCCTAACATTTTCAGCATGCGGACCCGGCATGGCTCTTGACCCACTCGACGCGCTCTCCCCCATCGACGGCCGCTATGCGCAGGGTGTCGCAGCACTGCGCGCGCACCTCTCCGAGGCCGCCTTGATTCGCGAGCGCATCCGAATCGAGGCCGACTGGCTGCTCGCCCTCGCCGCCGAGCGGCCGACAGGCTTGAGCGCCGCTGCGTCAATCCCGCCGGCAGTCATCGAGGCGGCTCGCGAGTTGGCCGCTGCGCCGCCGGCCGATGCACCCGCCATCGTCAAGTCCATCGAGCGCCGTACCAACCACGACGTCAAAGCCGTCGAGTACTACCTGCGTGATCGCCTCACCGAGGCGGGCGCCTCGCCCGCTGTGCTCGAACTCGTGCACTTCGGCTGCACCTCCGAAGACATCAACAATCTTGCGTATGCGCGCATGCTCGCTGGCGCCCGCAGCGTCATGCTGGCCGAGTTCGCACCGATGCTCGCGACACTACGCGAGTTCGCACGCGTTCATGCCGAGCTACCGATGCTCTCGCGCACGCATGGCCAGACCGCGAGCCCGACCACGCTCGGCAAGGAATTCGCCAATGTGCTCGCCCGTCTCGAGACGGGTGTGGCGCGGTGGCAGGCCGTCGTAATTCGAGGCAAGTGGAACGGCGCAGTCGGCAACTTCAATGCCCATGCGGTGGCGTTGCCCGGCACCGATTGGACCGCGTTGTCACGTCGCTTCATCGAATCGATGGGTCTCTCGGCCAACCCGCTCACCACGCAGATCGAGCCGCATGACTGGATCGGCGAATATTGCGATGCGCTCGCGGCGCTCGATGTGGTGCTGATCGACTTCAGCCGCGATGTGTGGGGCTATATCAGCTTGGGTTACCTGCGTCAGCGCGCGGTGGCAGGCGAAGTCGGCTCTTCGACGATGCCACACAAGGTCAATCCGATCGACTTCGAGAACGCCGAGGGCAATCTCGGCATCGCCAATGCGCTGCTGCGTCATTTCGCCGAAAAACTGCCCGTGTCGCGCTGGCAGCGTGATCTCACCGACTCGACCGTGCTGCGCAATCTCGGCGTCGCCCTTGCCCACGTGCTGATCGCCTGGCGCGCGCTGCAGCGCGGGCTCGGCAAGATTGAACCTGATCCCGTGCGCATGGGCGCTGACCTCGAAAATGCCTGGGAAGTTCTCGGCGAGGCGGTACAAACCGTTCTGCGCGCCGCCGGCGTGCCGAACGGCTACGAACTTCTCAAAGATTTCACTCGTGGGCGGCGAATCGACGCGGCGGCCTATGCCGAGTTCGTCGCCGGTTTGCCCTTGTCGGCCGCCGAAAAGGCGCGACTCACGGCCCTGCGTCCCGACACCTACACCGGGCTCGCCGCCGACCTCGCGAGCACACCCGGCGCGCACCGTTAAGCCACCGCGACACCCCAAGCGACGGGCCGCCGCGGTGATCATTGTTGGACTGTCGGGTGGCGTCGACTCCGCGGTGGCAGCACTGCTGCTGCGCGAGCAGGGGCACGAGGTGCAGGGCCTCTTCATGGCCAACTGGGACGATGACGACAGCTACTGCACCGTCTCCGCCGACTATCAGGATGCGCTTGCCGTGTGCCGCGAACTCGGCATCCCCCTGCACCGCGTGGATTTCGCCGCCGAATATCGGCAACGGGTCTTCGATTATTTTTTGACCGAATATCGCGCCGGTCGTACGCCGAACCCGGACGTGCTTTGCAACCGCGAGATCAAGTTCGGCGTCTGCCTGCAGCATGTACGCCGCCTCGGCGGCAACCGCTTTGCCACCGGGCACTACGCCAAACGCGTCGAGGGTCCCGCGGGCATCGAACTACACAAAGCGCGCGATGCCGGCAAGGACCAGTCGTACTTCCTGCATGCGCTCGAGCGTGAGCAGCTCGAAGCCGCGCTGTTTCCGCTCGGTGACTGGCTGAAGTCTGAGATCAGGGACAAGGCGCGCAGCGCCGGCTTGCCGATTCATGACAAGCCGGACAGCACCGGTATCTGCTTCATCGGCGAGCGACCATTTCGTGAATTCCTTGGCCAGTATCTTGCCGACTCTCCAGGGTCGATCGAAACGCCGCAAGGTGAAATGCTCGGCCGTCATCGCGGTCTCGCCTTCTACACGCTCGGCCAACGGGGCGGTCTCGAAATCGGCGGCCGCGCCGGACACGCCGAGGAAGCCTGGTACGTCGCACGCAAAGATATCGGCCGCAATGCATTGATCGTGGTGCAGGGCCATGACCATCCGCTCTTGCTCGCGAGCGAGGTCATTACCGGTCCGCCGCACTGGCTGATCGACCCACCCACCGAAGCGTTGCGGTGCTCGGTCAAGCTGCGCTATCGGCAGAGTGATCAGCCCTGTGCGGTGACGCCCTTGCCGGGCGGGGGCCTGCGTATCGTCTGCGACACGCCGCAGCGAGCCGTCACCCCGGGGCAGTTCGCCGTGCTCTACGCCGGCGAACGCTGCCTGGGCGGCGCCGTGATCGAGGCCGCATTCGGCGCTGCCGAGCGGCTATAATTCGCCGGTTTTTTCCAGTATCGATCCGCTTCTCGACCGGGGGTTTTCATGACCGACAGTTACAAGGCGCGAACCACACTCAAGGTGGGCTCGCAGAGCTACGACATCTGGAGCCTGGCGGCGCTGCCCAAGGCCAAGGTCGCGAGGCTGCCCTACTCCCTCAAGATCCTGCTCGAGAATCTGTTGCGTTTCGAGGACGGCGTCAACGTCACCCGCAAGGATATCGACGCCTTGCTCAACTGGAATGCCAAGGCAACGCCCGATCACGAAATTTCCTTCACGCCGGCGCGCGTGATCATGCAGGACTTCACGGGCGTACCCTGCGTCGTCGACCTTGCCGCCATGCGCGAGGCCATTCGCAAGCTCGGCGGCGACCCGCAAAAGGTGAATCCGCTCGCGCCCGCGGAGCTCGTGATTGATCACTCGGTGCAGGTCGATCACTACGGCACCGCGGACGCGCTGGCGCGCAATACCAAGATCGAGTTTGAACGTAACGGCGAACGTTACTCGTTTCTGCGCTGGGGCCAGACAGCCTTCCGCAACTTCAAGGTGGTGCCGCCCAACACCGGCATCGTCCACCAGGTCAATCTCGAGTACCTCGGTCGCGTGGTGTTCGAGAACCGTGAGGGCAAGCGGCCGCAGGCTTACCCCGACACGCTCGTCGGCACCGATTCGCACACCACCATGATCAACGGACTCGGCGTGCTCGGCTGGGGCGTCGGTGGCATCGAAGCCGAGGCTGCCATGCTCGGCCAGCCCGTCACCATGCTCATTCCCCAAGTAGTCGGCTTCAAGCTCACTGGGCAGCTGCAACCCGGCGCCACGGCCACCGACCTCGTGCTCACTGTCACCGAGATGCTGCGCAAGAAGGGCGTGGTCGAAAAATTCGTCGAATACTTTGGTGATGGACTCGCCAACTTGCCGCTTGCGGACCGCGCGACGATTGCCAACATGGCGCCCGAGTACGGCAGCACCTGCGGTATCTTCCCGATCGACGAAGAAACCCTGCGCTACCTCGAACTCTCGGGTCGCTCCAAGGCGCAGATCGCACTCGTCGAGGCCTATGCAAAGGCGCAGGGCTTCTGGCGCTACAACGGGGCGACGCAGGCCGACTACACCGACGTGCTCGAACTCGATCTCGGTACCGTTGAGCCCTCGCTCGCCGGTCCCAAGCGCCCGCAAGATCGCGTCCCCGTGCGCGAACTCAAGAAGGTTTATCGCAAGACGCTCGGTCAGATGTCCGAAGAGCGCACAAAGAAAAACCCCGCAGCGACCGGGGTCGGCAAGGTCGACGGCAAGCCGAGCTACGAGGTCAAGGACGGCGCCGTGTTGATCGCCGCCATCACGAGCTGCACCAACACCTCGAACCCCTCGGTCATGCTCGGTGCGGCGTTGCTCGCGCGAAATGCCGCGCGGCGTGGCTTGAAGGCGAAGCCCTGGGTCAAGACCAGTCTTTCGCCGGGATCGCGCGTCGTCACCGACTATCTCGAGAAGGCTGAGCTGCTGGATGATTACGCCGCCGTCGGCTTTCACGTCACCGGCTACGGCTGCATGACTTGCATCGGCAACTCGGGCCCGCTCAAGCCGGAGATCTCCGCCGCGGTCAAGGCAGGCGATGTCATCGCGACCTCGGTGCTCTCGGGCAACCGTAACTTCGAGGGTCGCGTGCACCCCGAAGTGAAAATGAATTTCCTCGCCTCACCGCCGCTCGTGGTGGCCTATGCACTCGCGGGCACCACCGATATCGATCTTGGTACCGAGCCCCTCGGTACCGACAAGAAAGGTCAGCCGGTCTTCCTCAAAGATATCTGGCCCACTCCGCAGGAAGTGGCCGATACGGTGCGCGCCTCAATCGACTCGGGCATGTTCCGTCGCAGTTACGGCGACGCCTTCGCGGGTGACGCAAACTGGCAGGCGATCAAGGTGCCGGCGGGCAAGCTTTATGCCTGGGACGACAAGTCCACCTACGTGCGCAACCCGCCCTACTTCGACGGCATGTCCATGCAGCCGGGCGCGGTGAAGCCGATTCGCAGCGCGCGCGTGCTCGCGTTGCTCGGCGATTCAGTCACCACCGACCACATCTCGCCCGCCGGCGATATCGCCAAGGGCAGCCCGGCCGCCCGTTACCTCGAAGCCAACGGCGTGCAGAAGGCGGACTTCAACTCCTACGGCGCACGCCGTGGCAATCACGAAGTCATGATGCGCGGTACCTTCGCCAACATCCGCCTGCGCAACCTGCTCGCGCCGGGCACCGAAGGCGGCGTCACGGTGCACATCCCGAGCGGCGAGCAGATGTCGATCTACGACGCCTCCATGAAGTACCAGGCAGCGGGAACGGCGCTGGTGGTGTTGGCAGGCAAGGAATACGGCACGGGTTCCTCGCGCGACTGGGCGGCGAAGGGCACGATGCTGCTCGGCGTCAAGGCAGTCATCGCCGAAAGTTTCGAGCGCATTCACCGCTCGAACCTGATCGGCATGGGCGTGCTGCCCTGCCAGTTCGTCGATGGCCAGAACGCGCAAAGCCTCGGCCTAACGGGTCGCGAGACCTTTGACTTCGGCGATCTGAAAAACGCCGAGGCGCGGACTGTCACCGTGACCGCAACGCCCGAGAGCGGCGGCAAGCCGATCGTCTTCCAGGTCCGCGTGCGTATCGATACGCCCAAGGAGCGCGACTACTACCGCCACGGCGGCATTCTGCAATACGTGCTGCGGCAGCTGGCCGGCGGCGCGGCTCGACCACAGCGCAAAGCCAAGAAGAAGGCGCCGGCCAAGGCGAAGGCCAAGACCAAGGCGAAAGCCAAATCCAAGGCTGTCCCGCGCAAGGTCGCGGCTCGCAAGGCGGCAGCGCGCAAGGTCGTGCGGCGCAAGCCCGCGCGTCGCGGCAAGTAATCCTCGCGGAAGCCGGCTCACGTGGACGACCTCGAGTATCCACGCGAGCCGGCACCACGGCTGGTTTTCTTTGACCTTGACGGTACGATCAGCCGTCGCGACACCCTGATCAGCTATGTCGCGGGCTACGCGCTACGCCGTCCGTGGCGCTTGCTCGGCTTCCTGCGCTTTCTGCCTTCGCTGATCGCTTATTTCGTCGCACATCGCGATCGGGGGCGACTCAAAGCTGCACTGATCCGTGCCGTCCTGGGCGGTGCCACGCGCGCAGAGATCAACGCCTGGACGACCGACTACATCCCGGGACTGCTGCAGCGCGGCGTGTTTGCCGAAGCCATGCTGGCCATCAACCGCCATCGCGAGGCTGGCGATCATCTGATACTGATGTCGGCGACCGTGGACCTGTATGTCCCGGAACTGGCCCGGGCACTCGGCTTCGATGAGTACCTCTGCACCCCGGTCGCCTGGCGTGACGATCGTCTTGAGGGTTCATTGACCGCACCCAATGTGCGCGATGAAGAAAAAGCGCGGCAGCTCAAACGCGTTGCGCCACGCTTTGCGGGGCGACGCATCGTGGGTTACGGTAACTCCCTGCCGGATCTGCCGCATTTGCGTCTCGTTGATCAGGTCTTTCTGATCAACCCTGGCAAGCGACTGCGCAACGCCGCAAAAGACCTTCCAGTTGAGTTCAAGATATGGATTTAACTCGCTGTTTTATAAGGATTTAAATGAAGCGAAAATTAGACCCCTCGATTCCGCCTTCCGCGATCCCGAGCGAACGCGAATATTTCGATCGGCGACGTTTGTTGCAGGCGCTCGCAGCCTCTGCCGCAATGATCGGCGGCGGCATCGAAGTGTCGGCGCAGGCCGGTCTACCGGCTACGCCTCCGCTGCCGCCCGTTCCAAAATTTCTGCGTAACGCCAAGTTGTCCACCACCGAAAAGCCGAACACTTGGGAAGAAATCACCACCTACAACAACTTCTACGAGTTCGGACTGGACAAGTCCGATCCCTTCGAACGATCACAGAATTTTCGCAGTCGACCTTGGACGGTCGAGGTGGCGGGCGAAGCCGAGGTTCGTGGTCGCTTCACATTAGAGGACATTCTCAAGCCGCATGCGCTCGAAGAGCGCGTCTATCGGTTTCGCTGTGTCGAGGCCTGGTCGCGGATCGTGCCCTGGTTGGGATTCCCGCTCGGTGATCTGCTGGCGCGCTTTAAGCCCACCTCCAAAGCCAAATTTGTCGAGTTCACCACCCTCCTCGATCCCAAGCAGATGCCCGGGCAACGCAGCGGCGTACTCGACTGGCCCTACGTCGAAGGCCTGCGCATCGATGAGGCCATGCACCCGCTCACGCTGATGGTGGTCGGTGTCTACGGCAAATGGCTGCCCAACCAGAGCGGCGCACCCCTGCGCCTCATCGTGCCCTGGAAGTACGGTTTCAAGAGCGTCAAGTCGATCGTGCGCATCCGCTTCACCGAACGGCAGCCGGCGACCAGTTGGAACCTCTCGGCCCCGGATGAATACGGCTTCTATGCGAACGTGAACCCGGCCGTGGATCACCCGCGCTGGAGCCAGGCAAAAGAGCGCCGCATCGGTGCCAACTTCCTCGCTTCGCGCATCGATACGCAGCCCTTCAATGGCTATGCCGCCGAGGTGGCAGGCCTCTATCGCGGCATGGACCTGCGGCGATTTTATTGACGACGATTTTGTTGACGACCGTCACCCCACCTACCTTGATCAAAAGTCTCGCTCTAATTGGTGCGAGCGCGCCATTCGTGTGGTTGCTGGCTGGCCTATTCGGCTGGTGGGGACAGTCGCTCGGGCCGAACCCGGTACGCGAGATGCTGCATTTCACCGGCAAGACCTCGCTCAACCTGCTGATGCTGACCCTGATGGCGAGCCCGCTGCGCACGATCACCGGCCAAATGCTCTGGCAGCGGCCGCGGCGTCTACTTGGCGTCGCGGCTTTTTGCTATGCGCTGCTGCATTTTCTTGTCTATGCAGTGCTCGAACTCGACCTCGATTTCAGCGATCTCGCGCGGGAGATCACGCGTAGACCCTACATCATCCTCGGCACCCTAGCCCTGCTCGGCCTGATTCCGCTCGCGGCGACCTCGACGGATCGCATGATGCGCAAACTCGGCCGACGCTGGCAGACGCTGCACAGGCTCGTGTATCCGATCGCCATTCTGGCGATCTGGCATTACTACTGGCAGGTCAAGGCGGATATCCGCGAACCGCTGTGGTACGCGGCAGTGCTCGGCGTGCTGCTCGGCTGGCGTGCTTGGTCACGCGCTCAACAAAAAACCCAGCGCGGCACACGTCGCCAACCGAGCGTGAGTTCTCGATCGAGCAACCGATAATCGGCGCAGCACTGCTCGACGGTTCGCCAGAACTCAGGCGAGTGATTCATGTGTCGCGTGTGCGCCAACTCGTGGATCATGAGATAGCGCAGCACCGCAGGTGTCTGGAACATCGCGCACACATTCAGGCTGATCACGCCGCGCGATGAGCATGAACCCCAGCGGGTACGCTGCCGCCGCAACTGCAGCGCAGAAAAGCGAAAACCGGTCGCCTCGGCGACTTCGTGCAGCTGTGGTTCAAGCAGCGCGTGTGCATGCTCGAGCAGCCAGTTGAGCAGCACACGACGACACCCCGCTGCATCGATGCCCCAGTCGCCCAACAGCGACAGCACGCCGGGCGCCAGCAGCTTTGGACGCGGACGGCCACGCCCACCCGAGAGATGCACACGAATGCTTTTCCCGAGCGCCGGCAGCTCGATTACCGCCGGCGGAAAAGGCTCGAGCGTCGTCGACGACGGTCTTGCGGCGAGTTTCTGTCGCACCCAGTCGACGTGTCGGGACATGAAGCCGCGCACCACCGGATCGGCGACGCCTCTTGGCACTATGACCTCGACCCTGCCATCGAGATGAACTCGCAGGGCCAGTCGTCGCGCGCGCGCACTACGCCGGACCAGCCACGGGGTCTCGGCATCTTGGCCCGGCGGCGCGTCGAACGGCAAAGCGGCCTGGGATCCGATCATGGATCGAATCATGCCATGGAGTGCGATGCGAGCGATGGAGTAGCATGCGCGCCCCATGGCACGTTACTTCAAGAGCGATAACACCGCCCCAGTGGCGCCACAAATCCTCGCCGCGATTGGCGCTGCCAACGAGGGCTTTGCCCGCGGCTATGGCGACGATGCGTGGAGTCAGCAACTCGATGCGCGTTTCAGTGCGCTCTTCGAGCGCTCGGTGCGCGTATTTCCCGTCGCCACCGGCACTGCGGCCAATACGCTGGCACTCGCGACCCTCGTGCCGCCTTATGGCGGCATCCTCGTGCACGAGGAAGGGCATATCGTCCGTGATGAATGCGGCGCACCCGAGTTCATGACCGGCGGCGCACGTCTGCTGTTGATGCAAGGGCAGGGCGCCAAAGTGACACCGGCCGCACTCGAGTCACTGCTGGCCGCCAATCCCACTTCCGTGCACACGGTGCAACCGCGCGCGCTGTCGCTCACGCAGGCCACCGAGCTCGGTACGGTGTATACGCCTGCGGAGCTACAGGCCATCACCGCCCTCGCCCATCGCCGCGGACTTGCGGTGCATATGGACGGGGCGCGCTTTGCCAACGCAGTCGCCTCGCTGCGCTGTACACCCGCCGAGACAACTTGGCGCGCGGGCGTCGATGTGCTGTCGTTCGGCGCTACCAAGAATGGCGCGCTCACGGCCGAGGCCGTCGTGTTCTTTGATCCGGCGCGAGCGGCGGATTTCGAGTTTCGCCGCAAGCGTGCCGGACACCTGCTCTCCAAGATGCGTTTCGTGTCGGCGCAGCTGCTGGCTTACCTCGAAGATGATCTTTGGCTGCGACTTGCCGATCACGCAAACCGCCTCGCGCGGCGTCTCGGCGAAGCGGCGGCAGGATCGCTGCTGCATCCGGTCGAGGCGAACGAGGTCTTCGTACGGATCGGTGGCGACAACATCGCCGCGCTGCGATCGCTAGGCTTCGAATTCTATGATTGGGGCGCGGAGGGCTCGGGCGAGGCGCGCTTCGTAGTCTCGTGGAATCAGCCCAACGAGGATGTCGATGCGCTCTGCACCGCCCTCGCGACCCTTGCTGTGGGTACCCAAGAAAATCAGGCTCCGCGAGCGCCGTGACACTCGAGCTCATCGATATCGGCATCAATCTGACGCACGATAGTTACGATGCCGACCGCGAAGCGGTACTGCAGCGGGCCATCGAGGCGGGCGTGGTGCAATTCGTGGTCACTGGCGCCTCAGCCGCGGGCTCGCGCGCCGCACTCTCGCTCGCCCACGCCGCCCCGCGAATCCTTCGCGCCACGGCGGGATGTCATCCACACCACGCGGTCGATCTCGACGATGCGGCACTCGCGACGATCACGGAACTCGCCGCGGATCCCCTTGTGGTCGCCATCGGCGAGACGGG
>Ga0172372_10000220_pt1 | contig 88790 bp, 88 predicted proteins | sample LakKiv5m_2_FD_114544 | JGI IMG/M metagenome (GOLD analysis project Ga0172372, IMG submission 114544) | Freshwater microbial communities from Kabuno Bay, South-Kivu, Congo - kab_092012_9.5m | ecosystem: Environmental > Aquatic > Freshwater > Lake | place: Democratic Republic of the Congo... | reverse complement strand
CCCCGCGTGCCAGCCGACCGGCCCCCAGCAGCAGCGCCGCGCGCCCGATCTGTTCGGCATCGATCCCGGCCACCACACCGGACCGCGGTGCACGCACGGCTGTCTCGATCTCGGCCACCGGTAGTGTCGATGCGTCATCGTCCAGGCCGAGGCGTCCGCCCTGCCCGGCCACCAGCCGCCGGAACCGCTCGAGCGCGGCCCCCGATCGCAGGGCACGATCGGCATGCTCAATACCGGCCGCCTCGTCCGGTACCACGCGCGCCGCCACCAGCATGCGTGCCGCCAGCGTCACGGTGAGCCACCGCAATGCGGTCGGCCCTGCGCCACGCAGCAGGTCGAGGGCTTCGCGCACCTCGAGTGCATTTCCCACCGCACAGCCGAGGGGATCGTCCATGCGCGTGATGACCGCCTCGGTGTCGACACCGTGGGCGCATCCCACCTCGACGAGGGATCGGGCCAGCACACGCGCCTGCTCAGGCGTCTTCATGAACGCCCCGCGCCCGCACTTCACATCGAGCACGAGGGCCTGACTGCCTTCCGCCAGTTTCTTGCTGAGAATCGACGCGGTGATGAGCGGCACGCTGTCGATGGTGGCCGTCTCGTCGCGCAGGGCATACAGCACCCGATCGGCCGGGGCGATGCGTGCCGTCTGGCTGATGATGGCGCAGCCGTGGTCGACCAGGGCCGACCGGAATGCGTCGAGGCTCAGGGCCGTCTGAAACCCGGGAATCGACTCGAGCTTGTCGAGTGTGCCGCCGGTGTGGCCGAGCCCCCGGCCCGACATCTTGGGCACGGTCACGCCGCACGCCGCCACCAGCGGGGCGAGCACCAGCGACACCTTGTCGCCGACGCCGCCCGTGCTGTGCTTGCCGACCTTCGGCCCGGGCAGCGCCGAGAGGTCGACGCGGTCGCCCGAGGACAGCATGGCACCAGTCAGGGCCGCGGTTTCGCCGGCGCTCATGCCGCGCAGGCGGATCGCCATCAGCAGTGCTGCGATCTGTGCCGGCGTCCACGTCCCCGCGACCACGCCATCGATGAATCCGGCGATCGCCACAGAGGACAGTTCGCCGCCGTCGCGCTTCTGGCCGATGATGTCGACGGCGTACATGGGGCGGGCGCAGTATAGCCCACGCGCTGCGCGGTCCTGCACGGCCTGCTGTGCCGGTCGTGGCATCATGAGCGGATGCCGCTGATGCGTCCTCTGCTCGCCGGCCTGCTGATCGCCTGCACACTGTCGGTGCAGGCCGGGTCGCAGGCGCCGGTCACACCCCGACCGGCCGCGCCGCAACCATCCCTCGTCGTCATCGTGGTGGTCGATCAGATGCGTGCCGACTATCTGGCCGCCATGCGCGACCGGTGGAACGACGGGCTGGCCCGGCTGACCCGCGACGGGGCAGTCATGGAGCAGACCTTCTATCCGTATCTGCAGACGGTCACCTGCGCCGGACACGCCACCGTGGGCACCGGGACGTTTCCGTCGACCCACGGCATTATTGCCAACGCCTGGTGGCGAGGCACCCGCAGTGCTCCCTGCACGGAAGACCCCAGCGTCTCTCCCGTGGCCTATGAACCCGGCGCCGACCGTGACGGGCACAGTGCCGTGCAGCTGCTCGTGCCCACGCTCGGCGATCGCCTGCGCGCACACGACCCCGAGTCGCGGGTCGTCACCCTGTCGACCAAGCCGCGCAGCGCCATCATGCTCGCGGGCAAGGGCGGCCTGGTCACGTGGCTTGACGAGCGCAACGTGTGGGCGACATCCACGGCCTACGTCGACGGGCGTTACTCGCCAGTCAGCCGGTATCTCGCCGAACATCCCCGCAGCGCCCTGCGCGGTGAAGTCTGGAATCGCTCGGCCGACCGCACGTCGTACACCGGCGAAGACGGCGCCATCGGTGAAACGCCGCCTCGCGGCTGGACCAGCACCTTTCCCCATCCGCTGAGCGGCGCCCCCGGCACCGCCGAGCGCGAGTTCACTGCGCTGTGGGAAAACAGCCCGTACGCCGACGAAGCCCTGGCGGGCCTCGCCGCCACCCTGGTGCGCGAGCTCAGGCTCGGGAAGAACGGCCATACCGATTACCTCGGCGTCAGCTTTGCCGCGCTCGATTACGTCGGACACAAATTCGGTCCCGACAGTCATGAGGTGCAGGACACGCTGCTCAGGCTCGACAAGACACTCGGGCAGCTGCTGCGGACGCTCGACGACACCGTAGGCCCCGGTGGGTATGTGCTCGGCCTCACGGCCGACCACGGCGTCGCCCCCATTCCCGAATCGCGCGCACTCGCGGGTCTCGAGGGCGGACGTGTCGACAAGCGCGCCGTGCTCGAGGCGGTCACGCGTGCGCTGACACCGGCGCTCGGCCCGGGCCGTCATGCCGTGCGCATGGACGGCGCACAGGTCTACCTGTCGGCCGAGGCCCAATCACGAGTGGCCACCAGCCCGGCGCTGCTCGACCCGGCCATCGCGGCCGTCGCGGCCATGACCGGCATCGAGCGTGTGCTGCCGTCAGCGGGCCTCGAGCAGCAGCGCCAGTCAGCCGATCCGATTGTGCGTGCGGCGGCGCTCAGCCATGTCACCGGGCGCAGTGGTCAGCTGGTCGTCGTCACCAGGGCGCACTACATCGCCAGCGACCCGAATCCCGACGCCACCACCCACGGCACTCATCACGCCTACGACCAGCACGTGCCGATGATCTTCTTCGGTGCAGGCGTCAAGGCGGGCCGCTATCGGGACGCAGCCTCGCCGGCCGACCTGGCGCCGACTCTGGCCGACCGCATCGGCCTGCCCATGCCCGGCATTGACGGTCGCCCGCAACGTCAGGTGTTTGTGCCCTGACAGCCGCCCCTGCATTACGCTACGCTCTCAGCAGAGGTCACCGATGTCCCTGAAGACTAAACGCCTGCTCCCGGGAATACTGCTGAGCGCCGCTGCCCTGGCGGTCACCTCCGTCACCGGACAGGAGCCTGTGGACCAAGGGGACGCGCGCGTCATGATCACCGACGCCGCGCTGCCCGCCATCGATCGTGGACTCCGGCTGCAGGACACGCTGGCCGATCCGGGCGACCCTGTCAGCCTTCCGCTGATCGACGGCGACCGCTCAGAGCCGCAGCGTGGCGACGCACTTGAGGGTTCCATCATCGTGAAGTTCCGTCGCGAGGTGGACCGCGAGAAGGCGGGCCGCGAGGCCCTGGCCCGGCTCAGTGGGACCCGCATCGAACGGCGCGAGTTCACCGACTGGGACATCCTGCACATTCCCGTCACCACCGACGTCGAGGCTGCCGCTGCCCTGATGGCGGAGCGCGACGACGTCGAGTACGCCCAGCCGCGATACCTCAATCATCAGATGTATCGGCCGAATGACCCGTTCTACAACCTTCAGTGGAACATGACCGCCCTCGACATGGAACGCGCCTGGGACATCCAGCCGGGCGCCACCTCCAACGTCATCGTGGCGGTCATCGACACGGGTGTCGCATTCCGGTCGGGCACCTACCGTTTCAACTCGCGCTTTCCGTTCCGCCTGGTGGCGGGAGGTCCGGTCTATCCCGCACTCGGACAGGTCGACATCCCGTTTGCTGCCGCCCCGGAACTGGGCGCCAGCGACCGCTATGTGACGCCTCGCGATTTCATCTGGGGAGACGATGAGCCCCTCGACATGGACGGGCACGGGACGCACGTCGCCGGCACCGTCGGTCAGCTCACCAACAACGGCATCGGGGTCGCGGGCATGGCCTTCAACGTGAAGATCATGCCGGTCAAGGTGATCGCCGGAGAATGGGACTTCATCTTCGGCGCGCCCAACGGCGGCACCGATGACATCGTCGCGCAGGGCATCCGCTACGCCGCCGACAACAATGCGAAGGTGATCAACCTGAGCCTCGGCCGGGAGCAGGGCGGGCCTGCCCCGGTGGTTGACGCCGCCGTCCGATACGCCGTCGGTCGCGGCGCCTTCGTGGCCATCGCGGCCGGCAACTCGCGGGAGCGTGGCAATCTGCCCAATATTCTGGGGAATGTCAGCCCCACCCTGTCAGGGGCTGTCACCGTGTCGGCCGTCGGCAAGTCGCTGGCCGGCGCCTACTACTCGGTCACCTCGCCGGCCGTCGAACTCACCGCCCCGGGAGGCGACCTGCGGGCAGATTCCACCGGCGGCGTCATCCAGCAGACGTTCGACCTCGACCTGCTGCAGACCTTCAGAAGGCCGGTCGCGCAGTTCGGCCCGCCGCGCGCCGATTCCTTTGCCTACTACTACTTCCAGGGCACGTCGATGGCGACACCGCACGTCGCCGGCCTCGCGGCGCTGCTGTTCCAGCAGGGCATCACCAGCCCCGACGCCATCGAGGAGGCCATGAAGAAGTTCGCCACCGACAAAGGCCCTGCAGGGCGGGATGACGAGTACGGTGTCGGCATGATCAACCCCCGGGCCACGCTGCGCGGCCTCGGACTGGCCCGCTGAGAGGAACGCTTCCATGACCGTCCGTACACTGGTTCGAGTGGCCCTCTTGCCACTGCTCGCGGCCCTGCTGCCCGCATCCGCCGCGGGTCAGGGCATCGACGTGAGGGGCTACGGAATGATCGGCTCCATCACCTTCACCGCATCAGACTCCTTCGAAAGTGTCGTCGGCAACGACAGCGGTCGCCTGCTCGGCGGAGGCGTCGAAGTGGGCCTGCCCCTGGGCGGTCTGTTTGTCGGAGTCGGCGGATCCCGATACAGGGCGGATGGCTCGCGCGTGTTCGTGACGCGCAGCCGCGTATTCACGCTCGGCATTCCCACACAGGTGACGGTGTCCCCGATCGATGTCACCGCCGGCTGGCGCTTCCGGCAACTGTCGCGCCGCATCGTTCCCTATGTTGGCGGCGGGTGGTCGTCCTATCGGTACGAGGAAACGGCCGACTTCGCCGCTCCCGGCGAGAACATCAACGAGCGCTACTCCGGCTATCACCTGCTGGGGGGAGTCGACCTGCGCATCACCCGCTGGCTCGGCCTCGGCGGCGAGTATGTATGGACGCGCATTCCTGACGCCCTCGGCACCGACGGCGCCTCGGCATTCTTCAACGAGACCGACCTCGGCGGCTCGAGCCTGCGTGTCAAGCTCAGCATCGGCCGGTGAATGCCCGCGGTGCCAACCCCGCCACTGAATTTGCTACACTAGTCGCAGGAGGCTAGAACGATGACCTTTCGATGGCTGGTAGGAACCGCACTTGCCGCGTGCATGTCCATCTCGGTGGCCGCGCAGTCTGTCCCCTCGGGCCAGGTGCCGACCGATGCCACCACGCTGGGATCGGTCACCCTGCCCCGATCAGTGAACGCCAACGGCGAAGTGCTCAAGGCCGGCACCTACACGGTGCGGCTGACCGCTGACACGGCGCAACCGGCAGTACCCGGCATCCAGATGGAACGCTGGGTCGAGTTCCTGCGTGGAGGGAAAGTGGCGGGCCGCGAGGTCGTCAGCATTGTCCCGCAGGCTGAGGTGAAGGATCTCAACTCAGGAGCCAAGGGTGCCAAGCCCGCCGCCGGCGAATCGCGTGTGGAAATGCTGAAGGGCGACGATTACCTGCGCGTCTGGATCAACCGCCGCGGCGTGAACTACCTCATTCACCTTCCGCCGGTCACCACGTCCTAGGCGCGGGGCGCCGACCAGCCGCTACCGCTGAGACAGTTCAGGCCGGTCTTCCGCACACCGCGGACAGCCGGCCCGATGTGTGTACGTCCGAATCGCCGTCGGCGCTCAGCCGCCGATCGACATCACGTCGAACTGCTCGTGGTGCAGGTGCACATCCGGTTTCACAATCACGTCACGACTCAGGAACTGCTTGAGGTCGCGCAGCACGCCGCGCTCCTCTTCCTTGAGGGCCCGGGCAATATCGGGATTCACGCGCAGCAGCACCCCGGGACCATCGAGGTCAACCCCGACCTTCTTCACTTCCGTGAGAATTTCGTAGCACACCGTGGCACTCGACTTGATCGTGCCGGCTCCTGAGCAGTAGGGGCAGGGCTCGGTCAGCACGCGTTCGAGGCTCTGCTTGACGCGCTTGCGCGTCACGATCACCAGCCCGAAGTCTGAGACCTGCAACGCCTTCGAGGGTGCCCGATCCTTGCGCAGCTCCTGCTCGACCGCCTGAAACACCTTCTGGCGGTTCTTCTTCTCCTCCATGTCGATGAAGTCGCAGACGATGATGCCGCCGAGATCGCGCAGGCGAATCTGGCGGACGATTTCCTTCGCCGCCTCGAGGTTCGTCTTGATGATGGTGTCTTCCAGACGACCGGCTGTCTTCTTGCCGACATACCGGCCCGTGTTGACGTCGATGGCCACCAGCGCCTCGGTCTGGTTGATGACGATCGACCCGCCTGACTTGAGCCAGACCTTGCTGCGGAGGGCCTTGTCGAGCTCGGCCTGCACGCCGTACTCGTCGAAAATCGGATAGTCCTTGTCGTACAGCTTCACGCGCGGCGCCAGCGACGGCATGATGCGCCCGATGAACTCGAGGATGCGCTCGTAATCGGCCTTGTTGTCGATGCGAATCGCCGTGTAGTCGTCCGTCAGCAGATCGCGCAGCAGCTTGTTGACGAGGCTGGGCTCCTGATAGATAACCGCCGGCGACCGCCGGCCTTCGGACTTGCTCCGCATCTCGAGCCAGATCTTGTGGAAATAGTGCAGGTCGGCGAGGATGTCGTCCTTGGTCCGCCCCTCGGCCGCCGTGCGGATGATGACCCCGCCGCCGAAGTGATGCTGCTCGCGGAACTCCTTGACGATGCCCCGCAGGCGGGTGCGCTCCTCGCGCGTGGCAATCTTGCGCGAAATGCCGATGTGGTCGACCGTCGGCATGAAGACCAGAAAGCGTCCGGGCAGCGTGACGTGGCACGTGAGTCGCGCCCCCTTGGTGCCGAGCGGCTCTTTCGCCACCTGCACCACCACGTCCTGTCCTTCCTTCAGCAGCTCTTCGATCTTGGCCTCGGGCGTGGCAGCCTTCTCGCGTGGCTTGTCGCCCGCCTCGCGTGCGCCGTCCTTTGCGGCCTCGTCGCCGCGCGGCTTCACCTCGGGGTCGTCGTCACCGGCATCGAATTCCTCGAGGTTCGTGATGACATCCGACACGTAGAGGAACCCGTCGCGCTCGAGGCCGAGGTCGATGAACGACGACTGCATGCCGGGCAGCACCTTCGATACACGGCCCTTGTAGACATTGCCGACGACGCCGCGGTTGCGCTCGCGCTCGACAAACATTTCGGCCAGCTGGTCGTCCTCGAGGATAGCCACGCGGGTTTCGTGGCCGTTGGACGCGATGATCATTTCCTTGTTCATGGGGTCGTCAATTCGTGAAGCGCCGCATCCGCACATTCAGGATGAGGCCGAAAGCCGCCAGTGTCGCAATGAGCGATGACCCGCCGTAGCTCATGAGCGGCAGGGTCAGTCCCTTGACCGGCACGAGGCCGGCCGACATGGTGATGTTATAGATAACCTGGAACGTGAAGGAGGCCAGCATGCCCAGGACCAGATAGGTGCCGAGCGGGTCCTTGGCGAGCCGGGCGGCGTCGATGGACCGGATGATGACGAAGAGATACAGCCCGAGCGCCGCGACCACCCCGACAAACCCCTGCTCTTCGGCCAGCACCGAGAAGATGAAGTCGTTGTGCGAGACCGGCAGGAACCGTAACTGCGCCTGGCTCCCCTGCATAAAGCCCTGGCCCCAGAGCCCGCCCGACCCGAATGTGATGCGGGCCTGAATCTGCTGATAGCCGGCGCCCCGTGCATCCTTCTCCGGATCGAGGAAGGTCTCGATGCGTCCGCGCTGGTAATCCTGCAGGGCGAACGTGTAAATCAGCGGCGCGGCAATCGCCGCCACGATCGCCAGCGCCGCGAGGTAGCGCATCGGCAGGCCTGCTGCAATGGTGACCACGAGCAGCACCGGCAAGAGCGTGACGGCAGTGCCGAGGTCCGGCTGCCGCGCGATCAGCAGCACCGGCACGGCCGTGATGACGCACACCAGCAGCAGCTGCTGATTCGACAGGCCGCGACGGTCGCTGTCACCCAGGAATTTGGCCAGCAGCAGGGCCAGGGCGGCCTTGGAAAATTCCGAGGGCTGCAGGTTGAACACGCCCAGATCGAGCCAGCGACGGGCGCCGCCTCTGACGGCACCAAAGACCATCACCGCCACCAGCATCAGCACGATGCCGAGATAGAACACGTGCGACTTGTCCCCTAGCACGCGATAGTCGATCGACATCGCGACGACCATGGCCAGCAGGCCCAGCACGAGCGCATACACCTGCGTCCAGTACACCGTGGTCGCACCTCCCGTCGCCGAGTAGATGGTCACCAGCCCCAGCGCGCAGAGGGCCAGCACCGCCAGCAGCAGCGCCCAGTCGACGTGCTCGAGCAGCCGGCGGTTCACCATGGGGCGCCATCACCGGTGGTGGCGGCCGTGGTCCCCACCGGACGTCTCGGAGCCACGGGGGCGGCAGGGACGGCCGGAGTCACCGCGCCGGGGACCGCCGGGCCAGCAAACGTCGGCAGCGACGTGCCGTCCTTGCCGGCGAAGTAGGTCTCGAGCAGATGCCGTGCAATCGGGGCGGCCGACGAGCCGTGTTCGGCATGCTCGGCGAAGACCACGCCGGCCACCTCGGGACGATCCTTCGGCGCCATGAACACGAACCAGCCGTGATCGCGAAGATCGGCGCGATTGGCCCCGGCGCGGGCCTTGCCCTCGTTCGAAATCACCTGGGCCGTGCCGGTCTTGCCGGCCACATCGCGCCCGGCGATGCGGGCACTGCGTGCCGTCCCCGAGCCGTTGACGGCGAGCCACAGGCCTTCGTGAATGGCCGCTACGGTTTCAGGCTTCAGCTACGGGCCGACCGGGTCAGTCGACGCCTCGCGCGGAGCCGGGCTCCACGCCGTCCCGTCAAACACGTCGGTGACCAGACGAGGCGTCAGGCGCTCGCCCCCGCGCGCAATGCTGGCCATCATCAGCGCCATCGACATCGGTGTCACCGACACCTGTCCCTGGCCAATCGACACCGAGATGGTTTCGCCGGCATACCAGCGCTCGCCGGTCCGCTGCCGCTTCCATTCAGGGGACGGCACGAGGCTGGGCACTTCGTTCGGAAGGTCGATACCCGACCGCCCCGCCAGCCCGAGCCGTTCGGCCCACGCATGAATGCGCTCGATGCCCAGCTTGTTTCCGACCGTATAGAAGTAGACATTGCACGACTTCTCGAGGGCGTGCGTCAGATCCATCCAGCCGTGTCCGTGGGCCGCGTTGCACTTGAAGAAGCGCCCGAAGAAGGTCGCGCCGCCCGGGCAGAAAATTTTCTCGTCGGGCGTCACAATGCCTTCTTCGAGGGCGGCCGCCGCCACGGCAATCTTGAAGGTCGACCCCGGCGAATAGCGCCCCTGAATGGCGCGGTTCTGCAGGGGATGCAGCGCATCGGTGTTGAGGGCTGCCCAGGTGCCGCGATCAATGCCGCTGGCAAACGCATTCGGGTCGTAGGCCGGCCGGCTGGTCATGGTCAGGACGTCGCCGTTGCGCACGTCAAGCACCACCGCGGCACCCGCATAGCCCAGCGCCGTGAAGGCGTCGTCGGCCGCGCGCTGCATGGCCGCATCAATCGACACGCGCACGCGCTGGCCTTCCGAGGGTGGCAAGGCATCGAGCGTGCGAATCTCGCGGCCGACACTGTTGACCACGACGCGGCGTGAGCCATCCTCGCCCATCAGCAGCCGGTTGTAGATGCGCTCGAGGCCCGACTGTCCCACGACGGTGCCGGCGGTGAGCCCGTCCTGCGTGGTCTGCTGCTCGCTGGCCTCGCCGACGTAGCCAATGAGGTGCGCCGCCAGGGTGGCCTGGGGATACTCGCGCGTCGGCATCTCCTGCACGATCACGTCGGACAACTCGTGGTCGAGCCTGCGGGCGCTGACCGCTGCTACCTGCGCCAGCGTCGCATCGGACACGATGACAATCGGACGGTAGGTGGGTTCACGGCGATGGCGCTGCACCAGCGCCCGCACCTCACCCTCGTCGAGATGCAGCACCTGCGCCAGCCGGACGATGGTGGCGTCGAGGTCGCGGCTCTGCTCGCGCACGATCGCAATCATCAGGGCACGCCGGTTGTCGACGAGCACCTCTCCCTTTCTATCGACAATGACACCGCGGGGTGCCCGCATCGGCACGGTCCGAAGATGGTTGTTTTGAGCCATCTCGCGGAAGCGCGCGTGCTGCACCACCTGGAAGTGCCAGAACACCCCGGCCAGCAGAAGGAACACAACCACCACCGTCCCCTGCAGCCAGCGCAGGCGGAGGGCGAGACGGAGGCGTTCTTCGGCCGGCGCAGTCACGGTCTTATCCTAGCGGAGCGGTTCGGGGATAGCGAGAGCTTCATCAGTCGGGCAGGCCCTTCTGCCGGGCCCGGCGCAGTCGCGTCAGTCGCCACCACTCCGCGACCTGTTCACAGGTCACACCGGCGGCGGCAGTGCCGAGTGCCTCGGCCACGGCCAGTGTCACGGATACGGAGCTCGCCGCATCAGTCGTGAGTCCGAGAAACACCGCGACGATCAGGCCGTGGATCAGGCTGGCGCCCAGGTAGATCGCCAGCTGGGCCAGTGGACTGCCGAGCATGAACTGCCCCGCCACCGCGCCAGCGGCAAACCCTGCGACAGTCTTTCCGAGCGCCCCGATCCCGAGCAGACCCGTGCCGAATGCATCCTGCACGAGACCCGCCACCGTGCCGGCCACCACGCCGGCTCCCGGGCCCGATCGCAGCGCCACTGCCACGACGGCCATGAGCACGAAGTCGAGGCCCGACAACCACAGGGCCAGTCGCGGAAGCGTGCGTTGTGCAGCCACCGCCAGCACCAGCAGCACTGTGGCACGGGTGGGCGTCATGGCTCGGTCGACCCCGTCGACTCGCTCGGCGCGCGCGTCGGGCTCGTGACGACCAGAACCTGCCCCACCTGCGTCACATCAACCGCCGGCCTGATCCGAATCTCGCGGTAGCTGACCGGACCGCGGTCAACAAGCTCGACCGAACCGATCACGAATCCGGGCGGGTAGACGCCGTCGATACCCGACGACACCACGACGTCGCCTTCACGCACGTCGGCCAGGCCCGACACATACTGCATCTGCAGCACCTGCACCCCGCCCCCCACCACCACACCCTGCGCGCGCGACCGCTCGATGACGGCCCCGATCGCGGCCGTGCGGTCGGTCAGGAGTTGCACCTTCGAGGTGTGCAGCCCCGGCTGGGCGACGCGTCCCACCACGCCCGTCGGTGACAGAATCGCCATGTCCGCATCGATACCGTCCTGGCGACCCTTGTTGATCAGAATCGCCCGGTACCCCGAGGTGCCCGACGCCCCGATGATGTCGGCGGCGGTCGTCTCGACCGGTGCCGCCGTCTTCAGTTCCAGCAGCCGCCGGAGTTCGGCCGCCTGCTGCGCGAGGGCCCGTTCTTCCTGCAACCGCAATTCCAGCTGCTGCACCTCGGTGCGCAGCCGCTCGTTGTCCTGGTGGGCACCGCGCAGCGCGACATAGCCCCGCCACGCATCCACGACCACACTGCCTGAGGCCATCACCAGCCGCTGCATCTCGGCCACGGCGCCGAAGGCGACCGCCTGAAGCAGCGGCAGGCCCGAGGAGGTCGTGACCTGCGCTGAGATAAGCGAGAGGTGCAGCAGCACCGCAGCGCCCAGCAGGGGCAGCGGCCGCTGGAGAAGCTCGACACGGGCCATGACACGTCAGTCGATAGCGACCTTCCGGAGCAGGTCGAATTCATCGAGCATGCGACCGACGCCGAGCACCACGGACGACAGCGGATCCTCGGCATTGGTCACCGGCAGGCCGGTTTCCTCGCGCAGGCGCTTGTCGAGATTCTTCAGCAGCGAGCCGCCGCCGGTGACGACGATGCCGCGGTCCACGATGTCGGCGGAGAGCTCGGGGGGGGTGCGCTCAAGGGCCACGCGCACGGCGTCAACGATGACGTTGATGGGTTCCGCCAGAGCTTCGCGGATTTCCTCGTCCGAGACCGTGATCGTTTTCGGCACGCCTTCAATGAGATGCCGGCCCTTGATTTCCATCGTCGCGCGGTGGTCCAGGGGGAACGCCGATCCGATGTCCATCTTGATCTGCTCGGCGGTCCGCTCGCCGACCAGCAGGTTGTGGTACTTGCGGATGTATTGCGTGATCGCCTCATCCATCTCGTTACCGGCCACGCGCACGGCCTTGCTGTACACGATGCCCGACAGCGAAATGACCGCGATGTCAGTCGTGCCGCCCCCGATGTCGACGACCATGCTGCCGGCAGGCTCGGTGATGGGCAACCCGGCGCCAATGGCCGCGGCCATGGCCTCCTCAATCAGGAAGACCTCGCTGGCCTTGGCGCGGTAGGCCGCGTCCTTGACCGCGCGCTTCTCGACCTGCGTGATTTCCGAGGGCACCCCGATGATGATGCGCGGACGCACCCACACGTTGCCGTTGTGGGCCTTCTTGATGAAGTAGGTCAGCATCTTTTCGGTGACGTCGAAGTCAGCGATGACGCCGTCCTTCATCGGCTTGATGGCGACGATGTTGCCGGGCGTGCGCCCGAGCATCTCCTTGGCTTCGCGTCCGACAGCCTCGACCTTGCCGCTGCCTTTGTTGACGGCCACGATCGACGGTTCGTTGACGACGATACCCTTGCCCTTTACGAAGACAACGGTATTCGCCGTGCCGAGGTCAATGGCAAGGTCCGTAGAGAGGAATGAGGAAAGCGATTCGAATGTCATGTGCAGTTCTGTGCTCGGTACCAGTAGGGGCCCGCCGCCTCTCCACGGTATCACGGCCACCGGGGCCCGCGAGGCTTCGTGTTACCATTTTCGCTTGCGAGGAACCTAGGCAAATGACCATGCTGGACCGGATGCGTCGACACAAGGGATGGCTCAAGTGGAGTCTGGCTCTTGTCGTCCTCACGTTTGTAGTGCTGTATTTCCCCGATTTCCTGAATACCACCACGCCGGGCCTCGGGCCCTCGCAGAGTCAGGCGCTGGCCTCGGTGAACGGTACGCCCGTCACCGTCGGCACGTTCACACGCCGCTATGCCGCGCAGATGAACGCGTACCGGCAGGCCTACGGGGGGCAGATCAGCGAGCAGATGCTGCGGCAGCTCGGCATCGACCGCCAGATTCTGCAGGCGCTGATTGACGAGGAAGCGATGGTGGCCGAGGCCGGTCGGCAGGGACTCGTGGTGACCGACGCCGAGGTACGCGAGCGCATCCTCAGCCTGCCTTCCTTCCAGGAGGGGGGACGCTTCATTGGCGAGCAGCGCTACCGTCAGGCCCTGCAGTTCAACAACCCGCCCTACACCGTCAGCGAGTTCGAGGCGGCCATCCGCAGGGAACTGCTGGTGGCCAAGCTGCAGAACGCCGTGGCCGGATGGGTGACGGTCAGTGACACCGAGGTCGACGCCGAGTATCGCCGGCGTAACGAAAAGGTGAAGGTCGACGTGGTGCCGGTCACTGCCGCGGCCTTCCGGTCGCAAGTCACTGTGACCGATGCCGACCTCGCCGCCCGCTTTGACGCGAACAAGGAGCCCTACCGCATCGGTGAGCGCCGCAAGTTCAAGTATGCGCTGGTTGATGTCGAGCAGGTTCGGGCCGGACTCACTGTGACCGATACCGATGTGCAGGACTTCTATACGAAGAATGTCGGCCAGTACACCACTCCCGCGCAGGTGCGCGCGAGCCACATCCTCTTCCAGACCTCCGGTAAGGACGAAGCCACCGTGCGGACGCAGGCCGAAACCGTGCTCGCGCAGGCCAAAGCACCAGGGGCTGACTTCGCGGCCCTGGCCCGTCAGTATTCGGAAGACGCGTCGAACAAGGACCTCGGCGGCGACCTCAACTACTTCGGGCGCGGGCGCATGGTGCCCGAATTCGAAGCGGCGGCCTTCTCGATGAAGCCCGGCGACATCAGCGATCTCGTGAAGACACAGTTCGGCTTCCACATCATCAAGCTCGTCGATACGCAGCCCGACGTGGTGCGTCCGATGACCGAGGTGCGCGACGAGATTGCCGACCAGCTGCGGTGGCAGAAGGCGCAGACCGAGGCCGAGTCGATCGCCAAGGCAGTGGCCTCATCCGCCAGGACGCTGGCCGACCTCGAGAAGCTGGCTGGCGAGCGCACGCTCGCCGTGCAGGAGACCGGTTTCTTCCTGACCACCGAACCGGTGGGCGATCTCGGCATGCAGCCCGAGCTGGCCACCACGGTATTTGGCCTCGCCGACGGCGCGGTCAGCACGCCGCAGCGCGTCGCGCGCGGCTGGGTCATCGCCTCGGTCACCGGACGGCAGGAGTCATACCTGCCGCAGCTGGCTGAGGTGCGCGACCGCGTGCGCGAGGACGTCAGCACCGAGAAGGCCGGGCAGATGGCCACGCAGAAGGCAGCCGCGATTGCTGCCGAGTTGCGGACGGCCAAAGACTTCGCCGCGACCGTCAAGAAGGCGGGTCTTGAGGTGCGCACATCAGACCTCGTCGCACGCGGAGCAGCCCTGCCCGAAGTGGGCACAAATGAGGCCACAGAAAAAGCGGCGTTCAACCTGCCCGTCAATGGCGTCAGCGAGCCGCTGACCACCCCCAACGGCACGGCCATCCTGCGGGTCGTCGAGCGCAACGAGGTCACGGCTGACGCGGTGGCGGGCGGGCGTGACCCGCTTCGCGACGAACTGGTCAGTGCGCGCCGCGACCGGGCCTTCCGGGCCTATATGGAGAAGGCCAAGACCGGCTACACGATCACGACCGACGAGGCCCTGTTTACGCAGGTGCTCGGGCCGGTGCCCGCGCAGCCGGCACAGCCGTCCCTGCCGATGCCCCAGTAGACTGCTGCGACTCGCCTTCCCTACGGCTCCCGCACGTAGGGAAGGTGGGCCAGTGGCTCTCCCGTCCTGAACAGGCGCGACGGGACGAGCATCGCCGCCACCACCTGCCGCTCACGCGGCGACAGCACACTCAGCATCGCTTCCGCTGCCGTCACCCGGCTCTCGCCGAACGGACCCAATTGCCCGGACAGCAGGTCGTAGAAGCCCCGGCTCTTCGGATACATCTCCAGTTCGACTTCGTCGTCTTCAGCAACGCCGGCCCGTACCTTGGCGAGCGCGACCGCCTCGGTCAGGCCGCCGAGTGTGTCGACCAGCCCATGCTCGAGAGCCTGCCGTCCCGTCCACACCCGGCCCTGCGCGACGCGCTCCACCTCGTCCGGCGTCTTCTTCCGCCCCTCGGCCACACGCTCGATGAACGTGTCGTAAGTGGCCTGTACCGACTCAGTCATCTTCACCCGCTCTTCCGGGGTGAAGGTGCGCAGCCCCGACGTCATTTCGGCAAAGCGTCCGAGGCTCAAGGCTTCCTGGTGCACCCCGAGTTTTGCCAGCGTGCCCGCAATGGCGAACTTGCCGCTGTAGACCCCGATTGACCCGGTCAGCGTCGACGGCTGCGCCACAATCGCATCGCCGGCCACGGCCATGTAATAGCCCCCCGAGGCCGCCAGATCGCCCATGGAGACGATGAGCGGCAGGCGTTCCGACTTGCTGATCGACATCTCACGCCACATGATGTCGGCCGCCTGCGCCGATCCGCCCGGACTGTCGATGCGCACGACGATGGCCTTGACGCCGCTGTCGCGGGCAGACCGCAGGTCTTTGATGAACGATTCGGCCCCAAGCACAGCACCATTGACCGGGTCGGTGCGGCTCTCGCCTTCGGTGATCACGCCCGAGGCGTGGATGACGGCGATGCGCGACCGCGGGGTCTTGCCCACAGACGACCACGATACGTCGCGATACTCGACGGCCGACGTGGTCTTCGACGGTACTGGCTCGTCGAGATCATCGAGCTGATCGTCGTACGCCAGCTCGTCAATCAACCCGACCCGCACCGCGTCTTCAGCAAGAAACGGGCCCTGATCAATCAGAGCCCGCACCTCGTCTGCCGTCTTGTGTCGTCCCTCGGCAATGCCGGTCACCAGCTCGTCGAACTGCGCACGCAGCAGTGACTCGCTCATTTCGCGGTGCGGCGGGGTCCAGGTCTTTTCGGTATAGGTATTGACTGCGGTCTTGTATTTGCCCACGTGCACGTAATCGGGTTCGGTGCCAATCAGGTCAAGAGTACCGCGCAGAAACACGTCGTACGACACGAGGCCGGCCACGTCGAGCTGCGCAGTCGGCATCAGGATGATGCGGTCCGCCGCAGTCGCCAGGTAGTAAGCCTGCACGCCTCCCTGCTCGAGATACGCCGTGACGCGCTTGCCCGCTGCGCGGAAGCCCTGCAGCGCGGCCCGCAGTTCCTGCACCCGCGCCCGCGGGGCGATGCCGAGATCGCCGGGGCGCAGCACGATCTGATCGATGCGCGCATCGTGGGTGGCCTTCCGGATCAGATCGACATAGGCCCCAACGGTGAGCGTGCGTTCGCTGCCGACTGCCAGCACGAACTCGGACGCAGTTTCAGGCAGCGTGCCGGATGGCCGCAGCGCCAGCACTCGAGTGCTGCTGACAGTGCGGCTGCCGCCCATCATCAGATACACACCGCCGACCAGGGCCAGCGAGCCCACAGTGGCCACCACCAGCAACCCCAGCACGAAACGCATCGAACGCGACATCGGGTTCCTTCCCTTCTCTCCGGCGCAGAAACGCGGCGCTCCGGTGGCGGCTAGGTCGTCGCCACCGAACGCAGCAGGGTCAACAGCAGATCGACAGCGACGGTGTTCTGTCCGCCCACGGGCACAATCACGTCGGCATAGCGCTTCGACGGCTCGACAAACTCGAGGTGCATCGGTTTCACTGTCGACTGATACTGGTCGATCACCGACGCCATGGTGCGGCCGCGATGGGCGACGTCGCGCTCGAGGCGGCGGATGAAGCGGGTGTCGGCGTCGGTATCGACAAACACCTTGAGATCCATCAGCGCCCGCAGGTCAGCGTCAGTGAACACCAGAATGCCCTCGACGATGATGGCACGCCGCGGCGTGATGGTGTCGGTCTCGAGGAGTCGGGCATGGCGCGCGAAATCGTAGCGCGGAACCTGCACAGGGGTTCCGGCCCGCAGCGCCCGCAGGTGACGCACCATCAGTGCGGTTTCGAGGGCATCCGGGTGGTCGTAGTTGAGGGCCGCGCGCTCTTCGAACCGCAGGTCGTTGCGGTCGCGGTAATACCGATCGTGGTCGAGTAGCACGGCCTGATCGGGCCCGAGGCTGTCCAAGATGCGCCGCACCACGGTCGACTTGCCCGATCCCGAGCCTCCGGCGACGCCAACTATCAGCGGCACGAGGGACGGGGCAGGGAGAGGTTCCACAAGCGGAGGCGAGGGTAGGCGCGTCACTGGTGCGGAAGAGAGGACTCGAACCTCCACCCGGTTGCCCGGACTAGCTCCTGAGGCTAGCGCGTCTGCCATTCCGCCACTTCCGCATGTCGGGACCGCTTTGCAGCGACCCCCGGGCTGAACGCCCGTGGGCAGACCTCAGACTATAGCAGCATCAGAGGGACGATGTAAACGCTCCGGCCGCAGATTCAGCGCGGGCGATATCGTGTCAGCAGGTCGCGGACGCGGTCGACAGGCAGCGCCTCTGCGGTGCCGATGTCACTCGACTCGGTCGTGGCTGTGAACAGCGAGTTGTAGACGGCCTCTTCGGTCGCCTCGAGGGCAGCCTGAAAGAGCGGCGAGACCCCGTCGGTCGGCAGCAGCGTGCGCGACGCTGTCGCCTCGGCGCCAAAGGCCACGCGCAGTGACGGATGCGTCGAGAACGCCACGGCATAGTCGCCGCTGCCGTTGCTGTAGGACGAGCCCGTGCGGGCCAGACCGAAGACCGCGCGCGCGGCCAGACGTTCGAGATCACGGGCGTCGAGGGGCGCGTCGGTCGCCACCACGATCATGCACGAGCCATCACCGCGTTCGGCCGCCGGGCGTCGGGGCTGATAGGCAAACTGCCCGAGCAGCTTGCCGACCGGTACCCCGTCGATGCTGAGCACGCCTCCGTAGTTGGTCTGCACCAGGACGCCCACCGTATAGCCGCCGTAGATGTCCGCCAGTCGCCGTGACGAGGTGCCGATGCCGCCCTTCCAGGCGAATGCACGCGTGCCCGTGCCGGCACCGACGCTGCCCTCCTCGACGGCGCCGCCGGTGGCTGTGTCGATGGCACGCCGCACATGCTCGGGTCGCACGGCGAGCGCCCGGATATCGTTGAGTCCACCGTCGTTGGTCTCGCCCACCAGCGCATTGACCGACCGCACCTGTTCGTTGCCAGGCTGAGCCAGCGTCCACTGCACGACGCCCTCCGCGCCTGCCCCGACCGCGAGCGTGTTGGTCAGCACCACCGGCGTTTCGATCGTGCCCAGTTCCTGCACCTGGGTCGAGCCGGCCAGCTTGCCAAAGGCATTGCCGACAAAGACGGCACCGGGCACCTTCTGCTGGAAGAGGTTGCCGCCATGCGGCACCACAGCGGTCACTCCCGTGCGGATGCGACGACCCTCGCGCAGGGTCACCTGCCCGACCCGCACACCCGCCACGTCGGTGATCGCATTGAGCGGCCCCGGGTCGAACACCCCGGGGGCCACGCCGAGGTCGCGCGCCCTCGGGCGACCGGAGGGCTGCGCCGCCACCACCACCGTCGATACCGCGACACACACGCACACGATGAGACGCATCACCACTCCCTGCCCGGACCTGTTCCGCAGACGCCGCATGATACGATCAGAAGTGTTCGTCATGCGCCGCATTTCCATCGACGCGGTGCGTCAGGCTGCCACCCACATGTATGAGGCGGCCGTCCGCACCCCGCTCATCCGGCTCGACCTGCCCTTCGCCGACGGTCAGGGCCCCACGGTCTATCTCAAGCTCGAATCGCTGCAACCCATCGGATCATTCAAGCTGCGCGGTGCATGGAATGCCGTGCGTCGACTGCCGGCCGAGGCCCTCCGGGACGGCGTGTGGACCGTCAGTGCGGGGAATGCGGCCCAGGGCGTCGCGTTTGCGGCACGCCGCGCGGGCGTCCCCTGCTCGGTGATGGTGATGGATACGGCCCCCGACACCAAGCTGCGCAGCATCGCGTCACTGGGCGCGTCGATGGTCAAGGTGCCCTACGAGGAAGCTTGGAAGACGGTCGAGTCACATGCCTCGTCGCGCATGCAGGGGCGCCTGGTGCATCCGTTCGACGATGACGATTTCATCGCGGGGAATGCGACACTGGCTCTCGAAATTCTGCAAGACCTGCCCCACGTCGACACCATTGTCACGTCGATTGGCGGAGGAGGCCTGATCGCTGGCGTCGGCGCCGTGGTCAAGGCGCTGCGTCCCGATGTGCGGGTCATCGCCGCCGAGCCGGAAACCGCCGCGCCGCTGGCCGCGTCGCTGCGTGCGGGTGAAGCGAGTTACTTTGACGGATGGACCGCGTCGTTTGTCGACGGAGCCGGTGGAAAGTCGGTGCTGCCGACCATGTGGCCGCTGCTGCGCGAGTCGGTTGATGACTCGATCGTCATGCCACTCGCCGACATCGCCGCCGCCATGCGCTACGCGGCTGACCGCGTGCATGTGGTGGCCGAAGGGGCCGCCGGCTGCGCGATCGCCGCCGCCATGAGCGGCCGGGCCGGACGCGGCACCATTGTCGCCGTGGTGTCGGGCGGCAACATCGACCTGTCACGCTTTGCCCAGTTGGTGGGCGCCACGCCGCGTCCCTCGTAACCATTGCCGTCACCGGCTCACCGAATGCCTACCATCGACGACCGTTTCGCCGCGGCAGCTCCGCTGCCTGCACGACTCCCCCGCCTGCATGATCTGGCCACCGACCTCTGGTGGAGCTGGGATACGCGCGCGCGGGCGATGTTCCGCCATCTCGACACGTCCCTGTGGCACCAAACTTCCCACAACCCGGTCCGGATGCTGCAGCGCATCTCGGCAGCGCGGCTGCGGGCCGCCGCAGACGACCCGACGTTCCTGGCGCTCTATGACCAGGCCGTCCAGGCCCGCGACGGCGAGCGCGAGCTCACCCATCCCTGGTGGGCGGCGCACGGCCACGTGCTGCAGGGCGGCACCGTCGCGTATTTCTCGGCCGAGTTTGCCCTGCATCCCTCGCTGCCGATCTATGCCGGTGGGCTGGGTGTGCTTGCCGGTGATCACTGCAAGGAGGCGAGTGACCTCGGCGTTCCGCTGACAGGCGTCGGCTTCATGTACCCGCAGGGCTACTTCCACCAGCGGATGTCACACACCGGATGGCAGGAGGAACGCTATGAACGTGTGACCTGGACCGAGGCCCCGATCGCCGCCGCGCTCACGCCTGATGGTCGCGCCTGCACGGTGCAGGTGCCACTCGGGGACCGCACCGTGCACGCCGCCGTCTGGTGCGTTCGGCTGGCGCGCGTGCGGCTGTACCTGCTCGACACCGACCTGCCCGAAAACGCTCCGTGGGACCGCGAGCTGTCGGCACGCCTCTACGGAGGCGACCGTGACACACGGCTGCAGCAGGAGGCGGTGCTGGGCGTGGGCGGCGTGCTGGCGCTGCGCGCGCTGGGAGTGTCGCCCACCGTCTGGCACCTCAACGAAGGCCACGCCGCCTTTGTCATCTTCGAGCGCCTGCGTGAACTGCGCGACCGCGGGCACTCGTTCGACCACGCCCTGGCCGACGTCCGTGCACAGACGGTCTTCACGACCCACACGCCGGTGCCGGCAGGACACGATGCCTTCGCCTTCGCGCAGGTGGAGCGCTCGCTGGCCTCGTGCTGGCGTGACCGCGACGGCGACCGTGAGCAGTTCCTGTCGCTCGGCGCCTACGACAACGGACACGGCCCGCAGTTCAACATGACCGCCCTGGCGATGCGCGGGGCCGCGCACATCAACGGCGTGTCGCAACTGCACGGGGCGGTGACGCGCGAGATGTGGGCTCCCCTCTGGCCAGAGACGCCCGCCTCGGCCCGGCCCGTGCGCGCCATCACCAACGGCGTGCATGTGCCGACATGGCTGGCCACACCCATCAGCGACCTCATCACCCGCTACGCTGGCGCAGGCTGGCTCGACCGCAATGATGACGGTGCCATCTGGGATGCGCTGCTCGAGATCCCCGACAGCGACCTGTGGGCCGCACGCACCGGGCAGCGGCACGACCTGTTTGCCTTCATCCGCGAGCGTCTTCGCACGCGATGGGTCGACGACCATGTCACCCCCAATCGCATTGTCGCCGCAGGAGCGATGCTCGACCCCGACGTGCTGACAATTGGCTACGCACGGCGGTTCACGGCCTACAAGCGGCCGGAACTCATCTTCCACGATGCCGAGCGGCTGGCCCGCCTGGTGACGCGCATCGGCCGCCCGGTGCAAATCGTGTTTGCCGGGAAAGCGCATCCCGCCGACGAACCGGCGAAACATCACCTGCAGCGGGTCTTCCGGCACTGCCTCGACCCGGCCTTCGGCGGACGCATCGCCTTCATCGACGATTACGACATGCTCGTGGCCCGCTATCTGGTGCATGGCTGCGACGTCTGGCTGAACAATCCGAGGAAACCACTGGAGGCCAGCGGCACCAGTGGCATGAAGGCCGCCATGAACGGCGTGCCGCACCTGAGCGTCGGGGACGGCTGGTGGGCTGAGGGATATACCGGCGATAACGGCTGGCTGATCAGTGCCGATGCCGACCCGAACGATCAGGCGGCTACGGATGCCGCCGAAGCCGAGGCCCTGTATACGCTGCTCGAGACCGACGTAGTGCCGCGGTTCTACGACCGGGGTGCCGATGGTGTGCCGCACGACTGGCTGCGCGTGGTGCGTCAGGCCATGCGCACCAGCCTGGCCCGCTTCTCGACCCGGCGCATGCTCAAGCAGTATGTGGCGGAAATGTACGGGCCTGCCTCGTCGACGCCCGTAGAATGAGCCCATGTCGAAAAAAGTGGCAGGCAAGGCCAAGTGCACCCTGTGCGGGTCGAAGGACATCTCGGAACCCCGGGGTGACGAACGCTATTGCCGCGACTGCTGGGACAAGAAGATTGCCGTCGAAGAGGTCGTGGCGCGCGAATTTGTCCTCAAGCGCTACATCCGCGCCCACAGCGCCGAGAAATATCTCGTCTACCACTCGACCCAGAAGCGCCCGGTCGGGCAGCTCATCGTCGTCGACGACGGATATGACCTGTTCCTGACCATGACGCTCTATCCCAACTTCGGCTGGGATGATGCCGCGTATCACCTCGAGGGCGACCCGGAGCACCGCACGTTTGCCGAGCTGCTGGTCGATGTGGTGGCGACCGAGGTCATCGAGCCCTGGGGAGGGGGCAAATGGCACCTGGAAGTCTTCCGGTCGGTCGCCGCCGAACCTGAGGACTGGAATGGCGAGATGTAAGGCACTATAATCCCGAAGGTTCTTGAGTCGTCCCGTTCACCCGGAGGAGTTCACATGATTCGCCTGAGCCAGCGCGTGTTGGCCACCATCGCTGCGGTCGGCGTCCTGCTGGCGCCCGTCGCCGCACAGTCGCCCGCGCCCCGCAAGCTGATTTCGCCGCAGCGCGGCGACGCCACTGTTGAGATCACGAAGCCCGACACCAAGCTGGTCAAGAACGAAGTGGTGACGGTCATCATGGTCAAGAACACGTCGGCCAGCCCCATTGCCGGCCTCAAGATTGAGGAGAACTGGTACGACGGCGGGGGTAACCCGGTGGGCGGCGGCGTCTATCGCCACACCAAACCCCTGATGAAGGACGAGGTGATTCGCGTCGAGCTTCGTACGCCGCGCAGCCCCAAGTTCAAGTCGAACCAGTACCAGTTCACCCACGCCAATGGCGCCGTGAAGCCCACCGTGGTGAAGATCCTGACCGCGTCGGCACCCACGATGTAAACGGGCCGAGCGTGTCGCGCGCGGGGTCGATCGAGCGTCGCCCCGCCCGCAGACGCGGTCACCCGCCCTCCCGCAGAGGGCTCTGAGACAGAAAACGGGGCGCCTGCCACTGGCAGCAGCGCCCCGTTTGCATGTCAGCCGTCCGATGAAGGTCGACAGCCCCTCGCTGTCGCATCGCACCGACCGGTCCCTTCACGGGCGATGGTGACTCTGCCGATGCGACTGACGCCGCACCCGCCCCTTATGGTGCCGCTGGTGCGGGAGCCGTCAGCCGCACGATGGTTTCCCGGCGAACAGGGGCGTCGCTGTCCAGGCGCGACCGTGCCTCGACCGTCAGCACATACAGACCCGGGGTGGCCGACTTGAGGGGCACGCGTGCGGCGATCCCGTATCCGCCTCCCGATCCTTTCAACTCGCTGTAGTCGCGCTCCTCGCGTGTCTCAAACACCGACTGTCCACCTTCGGCCTTGAGCGTGACCGAGATGTCCACCTTGTGCGGCTGCGACCCGCTGTTGTCGTAGACCTCGGTGAAGAGCGCAAGCTCGTCACCCTGCGGGAACGTCCGATGCGTCGACAGCGGCCCGGGCAGCAGCTGCTGCAGGGGGTCCTTGGTTCGCGCGGTGGGTGCCGCCGAACTGGCCACCGACGTCAGGGCGAGACTGCTGATGAGCAGGCCCTTCTTTGTGAAGTCCGGTACCTCGAGGTCGTACGACACCGATCCGGCCTTCCGCGTCAGCTGCTCGCGCGCGCCGACCCGCACCGTGTAGCGCCCCGGCGGCAAATCGATGGTGCTGACCATCCGGAAGCCGAGTGCTCTGGCGCGGCTGGCCGTGTCGGGACGCATGTTGAGGTCAAGCGTGTTGCGACCGCCCGAAAACACCTTGCCGGACTGGTTGACGGCCGACACGGCCACCTCGAGCGCATTCTTGAGCAGGCCGTCTTTCTCTTCGAGGGGCAGCGTCGGCCCCGCCACCAGGGTCGACAGCACCACCGAGCCGTTAGGCTGGGGTCCCTTGAACACGGCGGCCGTCACGGCCAGCGGCAGCTCACTGAGCGGCAGCGGACTCGACATCGCGTCGCGCAGCTCGGGTGTCAGGTCGCCGGCTGCCACCGGCTTGTTGTCCACGCGGCCGCGCGCGGCGATGTAGCCCTTGCGGGCGCGCACCTGTGCGCGTGGCCGCGACGGCACCTTGACGTCGATTTTCCGGAATCGCCCGTCGCGCTTGTCGTTTGTCGGGTAGTAGCCCAGCACGTAGTAGGCGCTGTTGTCATCGACGATGCGCTGATAGGCCCCCGTGAAGTCGTTGGTGTTGACGACGGCGAAGCCGCCAGTCTCGGCGGCCATCACCCGCAGACTGTTCTGGCCGAGCCACAGTTCGTTGAACAGCGACTGCGAGTTGATGCCGAGCGACTGGTCGTCGGGGAACGACTGCACCTCGATGCCTTCCTCCGCCAGGCCACCCAGGCCGCGAGGATCGACCGTGTACATCGCCACATTGGCGCGAGTGGCCTCCGACAGCATGAGGCGAGTCGAGTCAAGAATATTCGTGGCTTCGCGGTTGTCGAACACATTGTTGATGTCGTAGTCGATGCCCTCACTGAACAGGACAAGGGCCTTGCGGCGTCCGCTGATCCCGCTCAGGTACCGCATGAGCTGGCGCACACCGTCGAGCATCGACCGTGCCTGATACCCGCGCTCCATGTCGTCGATGTCCTGCACCCGTTCACCCTGCTGGCGCATACCGCGGGTCATCATTTCCTGATCGATGCGGTTCAGGGTCGACGAGCGCAGCTTCCGCCCCATGAACTTGTCGACGGCCTGCAGCAGCAGGCGCTGGTTGTTCGTGAAATCCTGACCGGCATCACTGCGACCGCTGGTGTGGACGACCGCGACCATGTCGTTGGCACCGACATACTGCTCGATGAATCGCCGCGCGGCTGCGCGGACGCGTGGCGACCGCTGGGGGTTGGTGTGAAAATCATCGAGGACGACCACGTAGATACGACCGTCGAGCCCCTCGATGTTGGTGGAGACGTCCGACTCGATGGGCCTCGAGGCGAACAGCGGGCGCGGCGTGCGCGTCACAGGCATGTTCACCACTGAGAACAGCTCGACTTTCTGCGGCTTGCCATCCTCGAACACCTGGAAGTCAGCTGCGGTCAGCCCCTCGAGGAACCGGCCCGATTCGTCGAGGACGCGGGCATCCACTTCCACGTAGTTGACTTCGGCCCGGAATGTCACCGGGGGGGCCTGGGGCGGCTGCGGCGGCTGCGCCGGCGCAGCCGGCGGGGTCGGCACCTGCGGGGCCGCCTGCCCGCTGAGTGTGAGAGACGCCGTCAGTAGTGCGGCGAAGAGGGCGAGGGCACCCGGGAGGCGACGCGTGAGAGAGGGCATGGGCATAGGCGTCATATCTCTATCGACGAGCGAGCAGGGAACTCGGTTTCCACCGGGCAAACTTTGTCCGGCCGGGCTGCGTCCTACGATCGTGAGGACTATACTTCGAAGATTATGGCCGTCAACGTGGAAGCCGTGCAGCAGGCATTGAGAGACGAGGGGCTGGATGCCTGGCTGCTGTATGACTTCGGGGGACTCAACCCGATCGCCGTACGCATGGCCGGTCTCGACCGCGCCACCGGACACCTCGCCACCCGTCGCTGGTTCTACCTGATTCCGGCCACGGGCTCGCCGCTCGCCCTGGTGCACGCCATCGAACGCCACAACCTCGCCCACCTGCCGGGCGACTCGGTCGTCTACGCAGGACGCGAACAGCTCGAAGCGGGTCTGGCGCGCCTGACCGCCGGACTGAGCCGCGTGGCCATGGAATACTCGCCGGGCAACGGCATTCCCTACGTCTCTCGCGTCGACGCCGGCACCATCGAACTGGTGCGCAGCACGGGCGTCAAGGTCGTGTCGAGCGGCGACCTCGTGCAGCGCTTCGACGGCCTCTGGGGCGCCGAGGCCATTGCGACGCACCGCACGGCCTCCAACGCCCTCTATCGCATCAAGGATCAGGCATTTGCCTTCGTGGCCGAGCACCTGCGGGCGGGGCGGCCGGTCACCGAGTTCGACGTGCAGCAGGCCATGATGGGCTGGTTCAAGGCTGAGGGACTGCGAACGGGCTCACCGCCGAATGTGTCGGCCCAGGAGAATGCCGGCGACCCTCACTATGTGCCGACAGCCAGCCGGCACCGGGCCATTCACCGGGACGAACTGCTGCTGATGGACCTCTGGGGCAAGACCACGGCGCCCGGCAGCATCTACGCCGATATCACCTGGGTGGGATACACGGGCGTCACGCCTCCGGCACGCATGGTTGAGGCCTTCACCGCCGTCGTCGCCGCGAGGGATGCCGCGCTGGCCCTCGCTCAGGCTGGTGCGCAGGCTGGCGCGGCCGTACGCGGGTTCGCGCTCGACCGGGCAGCGCGGTCGGTGCTGATCGGCGCCGGGTACGGCGACGCCCTGCTGCATCGCACCGGGCACAGCCTTGGCGAAGAGGTCCACGGCAACGGGGCCCATCTCGACGATTACGAAACGCACGATGCCCGTCGGCTGATGCCCGGCAGCGTGTTCACCATCGAACCCGGGGTCTACTTCAGCGACTTCGGTGTCCGTACTGAAATCAACGTGGTCTGGAATGCCGACGGCCCCATGCCGACCGGTTCCTGTCAGACCACGCTTGTCTCGATCGTGTAGGGGTCAAGGAGGAGTATGTCCACACGCAAAACCACACTGTTCTACGCTCTGCTGCTGTCGGTGGCCTCGCTGGCCGTCGGCATGGTGATCGCTTCGCGCCTCGGGCTGTCGCCCGATTCGGCCGCGCAGACAATGACCCCGCCGCCGATGAACAGCGCGCCGCTCAGCGGCCCGGTCGATGCCTCGACCTTCCGCACCATTGCCAAGACGGTGTCGCCGTCTGTGGTCAACATCCGCTCGACATCGAAGCGCCAGGCGCAGGACATGTCCGAGTTCTTCGGGGGAGGCGGCGGCAGCGACGAGTTGCTCGAGCGGTTCTTCGGCGGGGGCGGTGGCCGTGGCCGCCCGAACGAGCGGCCGCGTGAGCAGGAGACCCAGGCGGCCGGCACCGGGTTCATCATCAGCGCCAGGGAGGGTTTCATCCTGACCAACAACCACGTGGTCGAGGACGCCACCAAGATCGAGGTCTCGCTGTTCGACGAAGACCCGGATGTCTACCACGAGGCCAAAATCATCGGTCGCGATCCGCTGACCGACAGCGCACTCATCCAGCTCATCGAGCTGCCGAAATCGGCACTCACCGAAGTGAAGTTCGGCGATTCGTCCATGATGGAACCCGGTGACTGGGTCATGGCCATCGGCAACCCGTTCGGCCTGGCGCACACCGTCAGCGTGGGGGTCATCAGTGCCAAGGAGCGCCCCTTCCCCATCACCGATGGCCGGTCGCAGGACGTGCTGCAGACCGACGCCGCGATCAACCCCGGCAACTCCGGCGGTCCGCTGCTGAACGTGCGCGGCGAGGTCGTCGGCATCAACACCGCCATCTACACCGACGCCCGGCAGCAGGGAAACATCGGCATCGGCTTTGCCGTACCAATCAACACCGTGCGCGAACTGCTGCCGCAGCTGCGCAGCGGCAAGGTGACACGCGGCGTCATTGGCGTTCAGGTGCTGCCGGTGCCCGCTGACGCCCTCGCCGAGTTCGGCCTGACCGAGCGCCGCGGTGCCCTGGTGGCCGTGGTCAATCCGGGCGGTCCCGCGGCCAAGGCCGGCCTCGAGCCCGGCGACGTGGTCATCGAATTCGGTGGCAAGCGCGTCAAGGATCGCGACAACCTCGTGGGGTATGTAACCACCACCCGTCCCGGTACCACCGTGCCAGTCAAGGTGCTGCGCGACAAGAACGAGCGCACACTCAACCTGACGGTCGACGAGCTCAACCTCGACGCCGAAACCACTGCCACCAGCGAGCCCACCCGCGAGCGGCGTGACGAGTCGGAGACGCAGGAAGACACCGGCTTCGGGCTCACCATGGGCAGCCTGACCGCCGACATCATGCGCCGCATGCGCATTCCGACCGACACGGAAGGCGTCCTCGTCACCGCCATCGAACAGGGCAGCCCCGCACAGCGCGGGGGGCTGGCACGCGGCGACGTCATCCTGCAGATCAACCGTCGCGCCGTGAAGACGCCCGGGGAGGCCCGGCGCCTGCTCGACGGCATCTCTGACGGCAGCACGGCGTTCTTCCTGATTCTGCGCGGCGGTCAGGAAACCTTCGTCACCGTGCGCAAGCGCTAGGTCGTTCACGGCCGGGACACGCTCGCCGTCGCGAGCGGATGTCCCGGCTGTGTCCCTGCCCCTCTTCCCTCGGACATGCACGCCGCTTCGTCCTGGCCGGCGCTCATCCTGGCCGCCGGTCTCGGGACGCGACTGGCTCCCCTCACGTCCTGCCGGGCCAAGCCGTCACTGCCCGTGGCTGGCCGACCGCTCATTGCACGCATCCTCGACCACCTGCGCACGGCGCGCATTCGTCGCGTGGTCATCAACCTGCATGCACACGCAGACTCGATCACGGCCATCGTCGGGGACGGTCGGCAGTGGGACCTTGAGGTGCGCTATTCGTGGGAACCTGTGATCCTCGGCTCGGCCGGCGGCCCGGCGCGGGCACTGCCACTGCTCGCGCACGACCGCTTCCTGATCCTGAACGGCGACACGCTGACCGATGTCGATCTGCACGCGCTTGCCGCCGCGCACGTGCAGTCGGGCGCCGCAGCCACGCTGGCCGTCACCGCGGCCGACATCACCCGCTATAACGCGCTGGCAGCCTCCGACAGCGGGGCTCTCGAAGCCCGTGTGCTGCGCGGCACGGTTGCCGCCGATTCACGACCGCTCTGGCACTTTGTCGGGGTGCAGGCCGTCAACGCCTCGCTCTTCAGCGGCGTCTCTGTCCACGACCCCTCTGAGGTCCTCGCCGATCTCTGTCTTCCCATGGCCAGGCAACACCCCGGCAGTGTCCGGCTGTGGCCGGCGGCGGCGTCATTTCACGACATCGGCACTCCCGCCGACTACCTCGCAACCTCGCTGGCTCTGGCCAGTGCCAGTGACGTACGCCTGGTGCAGGGGGCGCGGTGCCACATCGATCCGGCGGCGTCACTCTCCGACTGCGTGCTCTGGGATGACGTGCAGGTCGGTGCGGGCACTGTTCTGTCTGGCTGCATCGTCACCAGCGGGGTGAGGGTGGGCCCAGGGATGCGCTACGATCGGCACGTGCTGACACCCGACGGTGTTGTCCCCTTCTGACATGGATTCCCGCATCGGGCAGTATCTCTCGCGCACCGGACTCGAAGGGCGCGTCACCCAGGTGGTGCCGCTCACAGGCGACGCCTCCGATCGCCGGTACTTCCGCCTGCTGATGCGGGACGGCTCGCCTCAGGTGCTGGCGCTGCACGTCGGCCCCATCGACACCGCCACGCTGCCGTTCGTGCGTGTGGCTGAACTGATGCGCGCCCTGTCTCTGCCGATACCTGCCATCCTCGGCCACGACGATGCCCTCGGCATTCTGGCCCAGCAGGATCTGGGCGACGTGACCCTTCAGGCACATCTCGGCGTTGCCAGCCCCGCTGAACATGCGGCCCTTTACAGGGAAGCCGTGGAACTCATTGCGGCCCTGCAGCTGCGCGGGGCACAGCACGAGTCACGGGACTATCCGCCGTATGCCGTGGCCTTCGACGTCGACAAGCTCACATGGGAACTCGAGTTCTTCGTGAAGCACTACCTGATGGCCTATCGCGGCGTATCACTGAGCGATGCCCAGCGAGAGGCGTACGGCGCCGAATGGGCGTCCATCGTCGAGGAACTCGCGGCCGAGCCTCGCGTGCTGTGCCACCGCGACTACCACAGCCGGAACCTGATGCTGCACGACGGGCGGCTGCACATCATCGATTTCCAGGACGCCCGACTGGGGCCTGACACCTACGACCTGGCGTCCCTGCTCCGTGATTCGTATGTTGACCTGCCCGCGACACAGGTCGATGAACTGCTGGCCTACTTCGAAGCGCTCACGCGCGGCCCCTCCGGTGCCGGTGCTGCCGCGCATGTCGAGTTCCGCCGCCGGTTCGAACTGATGGCCCTGCAGCGCAACCTGAAGGCGCTCGGCACGTTCGGCTATCAGACCACGTCCCGCGGCAACACGGTTTACATCCAGTACATGCCGCGCACGCTCAGCTACGTCCGCCAGGCCCTGCAGCAGTCGCCGCGCTTCGGGCGGCTGCAGACGCTGCTGGCCGACGGCCTCGCCGAGCTGCGATAGGATCACGAGAGTGCCCGCCACGTTCGGCCTGTCCACACACCTGTTCCATGGCAGCCGCCTGTCGTCCGCGCATTTGGCGCTGGCCGCCGGGCACGGCTTCTCTGCGATCGAGGTGTATGCCACCCGGTCGCATTTCGACTGTCGAGACGCCGCGCACATCGACGAACTCGGGCAGGCACTGGCCGACCATGCACTGACGCTGCACAGCATGCACGCGCCCACGACCACCAGCTTTACCGACGGGGTGTGGGGCCCCACACTCTCAATTGCCGATGCGGACGAGTCACGCCGGCGGCACGCGGTGGATGAAACGCTGGCCGCCATCGCCGTCGCCAGCCGCGTGCCCTTCCGCCACCTGGTGGTGCACATCGGCGCCCCCGACGCGTCGCCCGGCCTCAATCAGCGAGCGGCGGCGCAGCGCAGCCTCGACACACTGGCGGACGCGGCCGAGTCGCTGGGCGTGAAGCTGGCGCTCGAAGTGATCCCGAATGCGCTGTCGCATCCCGAGGCGCTGGTCACGCTCATTGAAGATGTGCTCGAGCGCCGCACCGTGGGCATCTGCCTCGACACCGGGCACGCCCACCTTTGGGGCGATGTCGCCGACGCCATCGAGATCTGCTCGGGCCACCTGCACACGACGCACCTGCACGACAACCATGGACGTCGTGATGAGCATCTGGTGCCGGGACGTGGCACCATTGACTGGGACGCCACGCTGCTGGCCTTCCAGAAGGTGGGGTACGACGGGGCCTGGGTGTTCGAGCTTGGCCCCTCGGCCACCCCGGCAGACACGCTCGTGGCCGCGGCAGACGCGCGCCGAACACTGATTCAGGCACTGGAGATGGAGCAGTAAATGGGACCGCAGGTGTACAGCGACAGCATCGGCGCACACGTCGGCGAGACGGTCACCCTCAAGGGCTGGCTGGTCAACCGCCGTTCCAGTGGAAAGATCCATTTCCTGCTCGTGCGCGACGGCACGGGATTCCTGCAGGTCGTCATGGGCCGCAGTGACGTCGGCGACGACGTTTTCGCGACCGCCGACCACCTGAGCCAGGAGACGGCGATCACGGTCACCGGCCTCGTCCGGGCCGACCATCGCGCGCGCGGCGGCTTCGAACTGATTGCCAGTGGCCTGACCGTGGTGGGCGCCTCGCACGACTATCCCATCACGCCCAAGGAACACGGCGTCGACTACCTGATGGACCGGCGGCACCTCTGGATTCGCGCCGAGCGTCAGACCGCCATTCTGAAAGTGCGGCATGAGGTCATCAACGGCATCCGCGATTTCTTCAACGGCGAAGGCTTCATCCTGGCCGACACGCCGATCTTCACCCCGGCCGCCTGCGAGGGCACCACGACCCTGTTTCCGGTGCAGTACTTCGACGACACCACGGCCTACCTCACCCAGAGCGGGCAGCTCTATAACGAAGCCAACGCCATGGCGCTCGGGAAGGTGTACGCCTTCGGGCCGACCTTCCGTGCCGAGAAGAGCAAGACCCGTCGTCACCTGACCGAGTTCTGGATGGTCGAGCCCGAAATGGCCTACGCCACGCTCGATGATGTGATTGCCCTGGCCGAACGGCTGGTGGCCTCGGTCGTCGGGCGCGTGCTCGATCGCCGACAGAAGGAACTGGCCATTCTCGAACGGAAGACGACGACGCTCGAGGCCGTCAAGGCGCCGTTTCCGCGGCTGCACTATGACGAGGCGGCCCGCATCCTCCTCGACAAGGGCCTGCCGTTCCAGGTGGGCGGCGACCTCGGCGGCACCGACGAGACGGTGCTGTCCGAGCAGTTTGACCGCCCCGTGTGCGTCACCCACTACCCGGCGGCGGTGAAGGCCTTCTACATGAAGCCTGATCCGCAGCAGCCCGACCGTGCCCTGTGTGTCGACGTGCTGGCCCCGGAAGGCTATGGGGAAATCATCGGCGGGGGCCAGCGCCTCGACGACTATGACCTGCTGCTGCAGCGCATCCGCGAACACGATCTGCCGCCCGAGGCGTTCGAGTGGTATCTCGATCTGCGGCGCTATGGCTCGGTGCCGCATGGCGGCTTCGGGATGGGCGTCGAACGGTGCGTCAGCTGGATCTGCGGGCTTGAGCATGTGCGCGAGACCATCCCGTATCCGCGCATGCTGTACCGGCTCTATCCCTAGGCGGTCTGTCCGCATCACCACAGGCAAGGAGAAGTGCGTTCCGTGAAGATTGGCGTCGTGTCGCTGGGCTGCCCGAAAAACCTGGTCGACTCGGAAGTCATGCTGGGCCTGGCCGAGCAGGCCGGCCATGTCGTGACCCCCGAGGCCACGGATGCCGACGTGCTCGTCGTCAACACGTGCGCCTTCATCGACCGGGCCAAGCAGGAATCCATCGACGCCATTCTGGAAATGGCCGAGCTCAAGAAAGCCGCCCCTGGGCGGCGACTGGTCGTCACCGGATGCATGGCCGAGCGATACCGGTCTGAACTGCAGGCCGAGATTCCCGAGATCGACGCCGTGCTCGGCACGGGCGAAGTCACCGGACTGGTCGACCTGCTCTCGCCGCAGGCAGGTCGGACGGCAGCCGTCGCGGACGGCGTCGCCCCGCTGCGCTTCTACCGGCGCGACACTCCGGCCGCCACGGGAGCCGTCGCTGAGGTTCCGCAGGCGGTCGAAACCGATACCCCGGTATTCGGCCTCGACCTGCCCACGTATCTGTATGACGCCGACACGCCGCGGCGTCGGGCGACCCCGGGGCACTATGCCTATCTGAAGATTGCGGAGGGCTGCGACTACAAGTGCGCCTTCTGCATCATTCCGAAGATGCGCGGCCACTATCGCAGCCGGTCTGTCGAGTCGATTGTGCGCGAAGCCCGGCAGCTGGCCGCCGACGGCGTCCGCGAGCTGCTGCTGATTTCACAGGACACCACGTTCTACGGCATCGACCGCGGCGCCCGTGGTGAACTGCCGGCGCTGCTGCGCGCGCTGAACGCCGTCGAGGGGCTCGAGTGGATCCGGATGCTGTACCTCTACCCCACCACCATCACCGACGAGGTGATCGAGGCCGTGGCGACTCTCGACAAGGTGTGCAAGTACATCGACCTGCCCTTGCAGCATGCATCGGATGCCGTGCTGCGCCGCATGAAGCGGCCGGGCACGCGGGCATCCTACGAGCGCCTGCTGACCAACATCCGCGCCCGCATTCCCGGCGTCACACTCCGCACCACATTCATCACCGGCTTCCCCGGTGAAACCGCTGCCGACGTCGATATCCTCGATGCGTTCATCCGCACGATTGGCTTCGACCACGTCGGGGTCTTCACCTACTCGCACGAGGAAGGCACGTCCGCCTACGCCCTGGTCGATGACGTGCCGGCCGATGAGAAGGCCGCGCGGCAGGCGCGGCTGATGACCACCCAGCAGACACTGGTGACCCGCAGACAGGCGGCCCGAGTCGGCGAGGTGGTCGATGTGATGATCGACGGCCCCTCACCTGAACACGACTGGGTGTGGCGCGCCCGCCTCGAGGGCCAGGCCCCTGAGATCGACCCGGTCGTCTATCTGACCGAGGCCGAACCCGACCTGTTGATCCCGGGTCGACGGCTGCCCGTCGAGATCGTCGGTGCCGATGCCTACGATCTGGTTGGCCGCCCCGTCACCTGACCGGCTGGCCCGCCCGGCCACCACCGGGGACGCCGTGCCCCGTGTGCTATCATCAGACGTCGGTTCTAAGGCTGGATAACCAGAGTGGGCCTTGTAGCCCGCTCTTTTTTGTTTGTGGGGGCTTGTTGTGGGCCCGCTCGATCAGGTGCGAACGCTGGCAGCACGGGTGGCGGCCAGCTACGGTCTCGAGATCTTCGACGTGGAACTGCGCCGTGAGGGGCGCACGCAGGTGCTGCGTGTGTGTCTCGACAAGCCGGGCCCGTCGGCCACCGCGGCCGACAGCGTCAGTCTCGACGAATGCGCCAGGGTCAGCGAGGAACTGAGCGCCCTGCTGGATGTGGAAGAAGTGGTGCCGGTCGATGGCTACACGCTTGAGGTGTCGTCGCCGGGACTGGATCGTCCGTTGCGCGGGATCGACGACTATCGTCGGTTCGCCGGACGGCGGGCGAAGGTGGTGCTGAGTGCGCCGATGGATCGGCAGACGGCCTTCGCCGGCCACCTGCGGGGCGTCGACGGCGACGAGGTGCTGTTTGAGTCAGAGGGGGGTCGACTGGTGCGGATGCCGTTTGGGCAGATCGCCCGCGCCCGCCTCGATGTGGAGTTCTAAGCTGACATGAGCACGAATCCGCTGCTGCAGACCATTGACGCGCTGGCCAAGGAAAAAGGCATCGACCCGCACATCGTCATCGAGGCGATGGAAGAGGCCGTTGTGACCGCCTCGCGGAAGGTGTTCAAGACCAACGAAGCGCTCAAGGCCAAGTTCAATCCCGAAATCGGGCAGGTGGAACTCTTCGCCGTCAAGACGATCGTCGACACCGTGACCGACCCCGACACGGAGATCTCCGTGGCCGAGGCGCGTGACATCTACGGGGACGATGCCGAAGTCGAGGCCGGCTACCAGATCGAATTCCCGAAGTCGACCGAGGCTTTGGGCCGCATCGCCGCGCAAGCGGCCAAGCAGGTCATTTTTCAGAAGGTTCGCGAGGCCGAGCGCGAGAACGTGTACGCCGAGTATCACCAGCGCGTCGGCGAGGTCATGAGCGGACTGGTCAAGCGCTTCGAGCAGGGCGACATCATCGTCGAACTGGGCCGCATCGAGGCCATCCTGCCGCGCAAGGAACAGTCGCGCGCCGAAAGCTACGCGCAGGGCGACCGTATCCGTGGTGTCATCCGCGCCGTGGGCAAGGGCGTCAAAGGGCCGCAAATCATGCTGTCGCGTGCCGACGCGGCACTGCTCATCAAGCTGTTCGAGCAGGAAGTCCCTGAAATCTACGACGGCACCGTGCTTGTGCGCGGCGCCGTGCGCGAAGCCGGTGACCGTGCCAAGGTGGCCGTCTACTCGCGCGAGCGCGACGTCGACCCGGTGGGCGCCTGTGTCGGGATGAAAGGCAACCGCGTCCAGGCCATCATCCGCGAACTGCGCGGCGAGAAGATCGACATCGTCGAATACTCGGACGACCCGGTGCAGTTTGTGACCAATGCGCTGTCGCCCGCCAAGGTGCAGCGCGTCACCATCATCGATGAGCCCAATCGCGTGATGGAAGTCGTGGTCGAGGACAAGCAGCTCTCGCTGGCCATCGGCAAGAAGGGCCAGAACGTGCGTCTGGCGGCCAAGCTGACCGGCTGGCGCATCGACATCAAGAGCGAGGAAGAAAAGCGGCGCGAAGTCGAGGCGCAGTTCGGCGCGATGGAAGCCGCCGCCGACCAGTCGTCCGAGGCTCCGGCCGACGACACGGCGACCGCCGAGCACAGCGACGTGCAGTCGTAATCTGGAAGTCGAGAGTACACACCACGAATGGCCACTGTCCGGATTTACAAAGTCGCCGAACTGCTCAACATGTCCAGCCAGGATGTGCTGGACCTGCTGAAGAAGAACCACGGCATCGAACTCAAGAGTGCGTCGAGCACCCTCGAGGAAATCGTGGCGCGCCAGTTCGTCGACCGTCACGCGCGCCAGCGGGGCATCGAACTGCCCAAAGGCGACATGTTCTCGGAGCAGGCCGTGAAACCGGTGAGCAAGGCCCGGAAGCCCGGACCTGCCACCCCTGAGCCACCCAAGCCGGCCGCCCCGACACTGGGACCGCCCCGTCTGGTGAAGAAGCCGACGCTGATCAAGCCGGCACCGGCCACATTGACCGACGAGGCAGACCACGCCGAGACACACGCTGAGCCGCAGCCGGTGGCAGAGATGCACGCGGACGCGGATCACGTGGTCGTGACTGAGCCGGCACGCGACGTGTCTGCCGAGGCTGCCGCCGCGCCCGAATCTGTTCTCACGCCGGCTGTCGAAGTGCCGGCCCCTGCGGTGCCGCCTCCCCCGCCGGTCGAAGCGCCACCGGCAACGCTCACCGCACCTCAAGTGCACGTCGAGGCGACGGTCGAGACTCCGCCGACACCTCCTGTATCGGCCCCCCACGTTTCCGAGCCAGTGACCGAGACGCCCTCTGTCGTGCGGTGGAAGGCCGTCTCGGCCCCCTCCGAACTCCCAAGGGAACCGCGTCCTTCTGGCCGATTCATTCCTCCGAGCATCAGATTGCGCGTGGAAGAGCCCGGTCAGGCCCCACCGACCGCGCCGCCCCTAATGCCGAAGCGCACCGTGGTCCCACAGCAGCCGGCTCGTCCCGCGGTAGCCCCGCGTGCCACTGGAACCCTCGCCACACCGACGCCGCGACCCGGAGGGCCGCGCGGCGCCTATCCGATGGGCTCGCGACCGCCTGGCACCGCCGCCATGCTGGGCGGACCTCGTCCCTTGCCGTCCGCTCCGATTCGCCCGGGCATGACGCCTGGTGGAATTCCGGGTCGGCCCGGCATGCCGGCTCCGGGTGGTCCGCGACCACCCTACGGTCAGTCGTTCAGGCCCCGCCCGACTGGCGGCGGACAGAAGCCGTCGCAGCGGCGTGACGCCCTGCAACGCATGCCCTCGGCGCCGCCGCCCGTGGCCCTGCCACCGGTGTCGCGCACTATCACGCTCGCTGAGGGCATGACCGTCAAGGATCTGGCCGACAAGCTCGAAGCCCGCGCCAAGGACGTGCTCAAGGCCCTGCTCGACCGCCGGATGATGATGACTATCAATTCGGTGCTCGACCTCAACACGGCGCGTGAGATTGCACGTACGTTCGGCGCTGACGTCGAGACCCGCACATACGAGGAGGATCTCATCGAGACCGAGTCGGAGGCGGTTGACCCGGCTGACCTCGTTCCGCGCGCACCGGTCGTCACCGTGATGGGCCACGTCGACCACGGCAAGACCACGCTGCTCGATTCGATTCGCGCCACCCGCGTGGCCGAGCGCGAGGCTGGCGGCATCACCCAGCACATCGGCGCCTATCTGGTAACGGGCGTGGGTGAACAGAAAGACAAGTCGATTGTCTTCCTCGACACACCCGGCCATGCGGCCTTCACGCTGATGCGTGCCCGTGGCGCGAAGATTACGGACGTGGTCATTCTGGTCGTGGCGGCCGACGACGGCGTCATGCCGCAGACGCGCGAGGCCATCGACCACGCCAAGGCGGCCGGCGTCCCGATCATTGTGGCGGTCAACAAGATCGACAAGCCCGGCGCCAACCCCGAAGTCCCCAAGCGTCAGCTGGCCGAACTCGGCCTGATGCCTGAAGAGTGGGGCGGCGACACCGTGTTTGTGGAAGTGTCGGCCAAGCAGAAGACCAACCTCGACACGCTGCTCGACATGGTGCTGCTCGTCACCGACATCAGCGAGCACAAGGCCAATCCGAAGCGCGCGGCCGTTGGCACTGTGCTCGAGGCCAAGCTCGATCGCGGCCGCGGCCCGGTGGCCACGGTGCTGGTGCAGAACGGCACCCTGCGCGTCGGCGACAACGTGATTGCCGGCTCGGTGACGGGCCGTGTGCGTGCCCTCATCGACGATCGCGGACGGACCGTCAAGCTGGCTGGGCCCTCGACGCCGGTCGAAGTACTCGGCCTCGAGACACTGCCCTCGCCCGGTGAACCCTTCCAGTCGGTGGCCGATCCGGCCAAGGCGCGCCAGATTGCCTCGTTCCGCCAGAGCAAGGCGAAAGAGAAGGCACTCGGGGCCAAGGGCAGCCGCCTCACGCTCGAGTCGCTGCAGGCACAGTTGTCCGACTCGGGCCTCAAGGACCTGCCCATCATCATCAAGGCCGACGTTCAGGGGTCTGCCGAAGTGCTCGCCGACTCACTGTCGAAGCTGTCCGACGACAAGACCCGCGTCAAGATCATCCACTCGGGCGTCGGGGCCATCAACGAGTCAGACGTGCTGCTCGCCAGCGCTTCGAATGCGATTGTCATTGGCTTCAACGTCAAACCCGATCGCAATGCGGCTGATGTCGCCGAGCGCGAGAAAGTCGATATCCGTCACCACACGGTCATCTACACGGTGACCGACGAAATCCAGAAGGCCATGACCGGCATGCTCGAACCGACACTGCGTGAGGTCAGGCTCGGCAGCGCCACGGTCCGCGACACCTTCAAGGTTCCGAAGCTCGGCACGGTGGCCGGCTGCGTCGTCAATGATGGGCGCATCACCCGTCAGGGCGACGCGCAGGCCCGGCTCATGCGCGACGGCGACAAGCTGTGGGAAGGCCGGCTGGCCTCGCTCAAGCGCTTCAAGGACGATGTGTCCGAGGTCAAGGCCGGGGTCGAGTGCGGCATCGGCCTGCAGGGCTGGGACGACATTCAGGTGGGCGACACCATCGAGGTCTTCCAGATCAACCGCGTCGCGGCTGGCGCCTAGGCGGCTGTCATGGCGCTGGCCCACCGCGTCGAGCGGATCGCTGAACAGATCCGTGAGGAACTGAGCCAGATGCTGGCCACGGAAGTGGCCGATCCTGGTGTCGGCCTGGTGACCCTCACCAGGGTGAAGGTGACCGCCGATCTGTCGCTGGCCCGCGTCTACTGGACAGCCTTGGGCGACGACAAGGAACGGCAGGTCACCACCAAGGCACTGACTCGCACGATCCCCTACCTCAGGCATCTGCTGAGCCAGCGCCTCATGCTGCGTCGGGTGCCCGAGCTCAAGTTTCAGTACGACGACTCGATCGCCGCGGCCGATCGCATCGAGCAGATCATCCAGGAACTGCACAGCGAGCGCGAAGCGCACCCCGAACTGAACGCCCTGGTCGATTCGCCGGCTTCACCGAAGGCGACCGATGACTCTGTCAAGTAGCCCGCCCCACGAACTGCTGCGCCGCCTGCAGCAGGGCCGGCGATTCCTCGTCACCTCTCATCAGCGCCCCGATGGTGACGCCATCGGGTCGGCGTGCGCCGTGGCCCTCGCCCTGCAGGCGATGGGCAAACACGCCACCGTCGTGATGGATGCCGTGCCCCCGGCCTACCTGCAGCCGTTCCCTCACGTCAGCGAGCTGCGGATTACAGACGACGTGCGGGAGCGTGTCGATGCCGTGCTGGTCATGGAATGCAGCAGCCTGTCGCGCTGCGGCGTGCGCGGACTCGATCAGTCACCGGTCATCAACATCGACCATCATCCCGGCAACACGCAGTACGGCACAGTCAACTGGATCGATGAACAGGCCGCCGCCTGCGGTGAGCAGGCCTTCACGCTGATTGATGCGCTGGGCGTGGCACTCACCCCTGCCATCGCGACGCATCTCTACCTCGCCATCCTCACCGACACCGGCTCGTTCCACTTCTCACACCTGACGCCGCGCACCTACCATTTGGCGGCGCGCGCCGTGGCGGCCGGGGCCGACCCGCAGTGGATTGCCCGCACGCACTACGACAGCAACTCGCTCGGGCGCGTCCGCATCTTCGGTGCCGTGCTGAATACGATGTCCACCCTCGCCGACGGACGGGTGGCTGTCCTGCACATCACGCGCGAGATGGCCACGCGGCTCGGCGGCACCTATGACGACACCGAGGGCCTCATCAACTTTCCACTGACCGTCAAGGACATTCAGGCCGTGGCCTTTCTGAAGGAAGCCGGGGATCGCGACTGGCGGCTCAGCCTCAGGTCGAAGGGGGCCGTCGACATCGGTGCCATCGCACGCAGCTTCGGGGGGGGCGGGCACACCAACGCCGCCGGCTGTTCACTCGCCGGCAGCTACGACGAGTGCCTGAACCGACTGACCCCGCTGCTGTGCGCGGCCGTGCAGGCATGACCGCCGGCGTACTCGTCGTCGACAAACCGCAGGGCCCCACCTCGCACGATGTGGTCGCGGTGGCGCGGCGGGCACTCGGTGAACGGCGCATCGGCCACTGTGGCACCCTCGACCCGCTGGCCACCGGTGTGCTGGCCCTGGCGGTCGGGCAGGCGACCCGCCTCGTCCAGTATCTGATGGCCACCGACAAGACCTATCAGGCCACCATCAGGTTCGGACTCGTCACCACCACCTACGACACCCTCGGCGAGGTCTGCAGCCGCAGCGATGCCCGGCCCACGCGCGACGCCATGGCTCAGGCCCTCGACCGGTTCCGTGGCCCCCAGATGCAGATGCCGCCCGCCTTCTCGGCCAAGAAGATCGACGGCCACCGGTCGTATGACCTGGCCCGTCGGGTCGGCCAGCCGCCCCCAACCCTGGCGCCGGTGGCGGTGCAGGTGCAGGCCCTGACCCTCGACGCCTTCGACGGCGACTGCGCCATCCTGACCATGACGGTGTCGTCCGGATTTTATGTGCGGTCCCTCGCGCACGACCTCGGGCAGGCCCTGGGCACCGGCGCGGCCCTTGAGCAGCTGCGCCGAACACGGGCCGGCACATTCTCGCTGGGCGAAGCGGTGACGCTTGACACGCTGGCCACGGCCAGCCGCGAGGCACTGCAGTCGCGCATCATCCCCATGTCTTCCCTCATGACCGACCGACCAGCGCTGCACCTCGACGCCGGCACGGCCGCCCGGGCCCGCAAGGGCGTCGACCTGCCATACCCGGCCCCGTGGCCGGTGGCCCCCGCCCTGACCCGTCTGTTCGACGATGAGGGCCGCCTGCTCGGGCTGGCGGTGCCTGCCAGGCAGCCGGGCTTTCTGCATCCCACCGTCGTTTTTGGCTAGGCACTCTCAGGGCTGTTCTACTACTATTGAGGTTTCCCGACGACACCGATTGTCGTCATAGACGGCGGTCTGGACCCGCAGCATCCTGCTGCCCCTGGGCCGTGCGTGGAGGCACCGTGGCACTGACCAAGGACAAGAAGACCGCCCTCATCGGCGATTACAAGACGCATTCCAGCGATACCGGTTCGCCTGAAGTGCAGGTGGCCCTGCTGAGCGACCGCATTTCGTATCTGACTGAACACTTCAAGACCCACGCGAAGGATCACCACTCGCGCCGCGGCCTGCTCAAGCTGGTCGGCCAGCGCCGTCGCCTGCTCGATTACCTCAAGAGCAAGGATGTCGATCGCTACGCCTCGCTCATCCAGCGGCTGGGCATCCGCAAGTAGTTCCGTCACTTACATCGGTTTCCGGCCGGTCGCCGGGAGGCCCACTGACGGGCTTCCCGGTGGTCACGGTCGAAAGGTTAGCTATGCACATCAGTGAGATTTCATTCGGGGGTCGGTCGCTGACGATCGAAACGGGCAAGTGGGCCAAGCAGGCGCACGGCTCGGTGGTCGTCCGCATGGGCGACACCATGGTGCTGATCACGGCCTGCCGCGCGGGCAGCCCGCGCGAAGGCATCGATTTCCTGCCGCTGACAGTCGACTATCGCGAGTACGCCTACTCGGCGGGCCGCATTCCCGGCGGCTTCTTCAAGCGCGAAGGCAAAGCCACCGAGAAGGAAACGCTGACCAGCCGCGTCATCGACCGTCCCATCCGTCCGCTCTTCCCGGCCGGCTGGAGCTTCGAGACGCAGGTCATTGCGTTTGTGCTCTCGGCCGACAAGGACAACGACGCGGACGTGCTGGCGATTACCGGTGCGTCCGCCGCACTGGCCCTGTCGGACATGCCCCTCGAGAAGACCATTGCGGGCGTGCGCGTGGGCCTCATCGACGGCGCCTACGTCATCAACCCGACGTTTGAACAGCGCCGTCAGAGCCGCCTCGACCTCGTGGTCGCCGGCAGCCACGACGGCATCGTAATGGTGGAAGCGGGCGCCAGGGAAGTCTCGGAAGACGAGGCACTCGCCGGGCTCGACGCGGCCCATCAGGCCATCAAGCAGCTCTGCACCGGCATTGATGAGCTAGCCGCCCGGGCCGGCAAGGCCAAGCTCCCCAAGCCTGCCGTCGCCGTCGACGCCGATTTCCACGCCATGGTCGAGGGTCTGGCCCTCGCCCCGCTGACCGAGGCGATGCGCATCAGGACCAAGCTCGAGAACTATGCCCAGGTGGCACAGGTCGAAAAGCAGGTGCTGGCCGCACTGCCCGCCGACGCCGCCGACCGCAAGGGCGAGGCCAAGGGGATTCTCGGCGCACTGCAGGAGAAGGTGCTGCGCGACGAAGTGCTCCAGCGCGGTGTGCGTCTCGACGGTCGCCGCTTCGACGAGATTCGCCCGATCAGCATCGAAACCACGGTGCTGCCCCGGGTGCACGGCTCGGCCGTCTTTACCCGCGGCGAAACGCAGGCCCTGGTCACCGCGACCCTCGGCACCTCCGACGACCAGCAGAAAATCGAAATGGTCGACGGCGAAACGTGGAAGCGCTTCATGCTGCACTACAACTTCCCCCCGTTCTCGGTGGGTGAAGTCAAGCCGATGCGTGGTCCCGGTCGCCGCGAAATCGGCCACGGCGCCCTCGCCGAGCGCGCTCTGGCGGCCGTGATGCCGTCCGAAGCCGAGTTCGCCTACACCGTACGCATCGTGTCCGACATCCTCGAGAGCAACGGCTCCTCGTCGATGGCGTCGGTCTGCGGCGGCTCGCTGTCAATGATGGATGCCGGAGTTCCGATCAAGGCGCCGGTGGCCGGTGTCGCCATGGGCCTCATCGTCGACGAGGCGTCGGGCAAGTACGCCGTGCTGAGCGATATCGCCGGTGCGGAAGACCACTTCGGCGACATGGACTTCAAGGTCGCCGGCACCGCCAACGGCATCACGGCGCTGCAGATGGACATCAAGGTCACGGGCATCTCGCCGGACGTCATGCGCGTTGCACTCACCCAGGCCCGCACCGGACGCATGCACATCCTCGGCATCATGGAGGCGGCGCTGCCCTCGGCCCGCACCAGCATGTCGGCCTACGCGCCGCGCATCGTCACCATCCGCATTCCTGTCGACAAGATCCGCGACGTCATCGGGCCCGGCGGCAAGATGATCCGCTCGATCATCGAACGCACCGGCGTGAAGATCGAGGTGCAGGACGATGGACAGGTCAACGTGGCGTCGGCGGATGAGTCGGCTGCCGCGAAGGCCATTGGCATCATCCAGGAGCTGACGGCCACGGCCGAGCTCAACAAGACCTATCTCGGCAAGGTGCAGCGCATCACCGACTTCGGCGCGTTCATCGAGATCATGCCGGGCACCGACGGGCTCCTGCACGTCAGCGAAATCGCCCACTACCGCGTCAAGGACGTGCGCGACGAGCTGAAGGAAGGCCAGCAGGTGCTGGTGAAGGTCATCAACATCGACCCGACGGGCAAGATTCGCCTGTCGCGCAAGGCCCTGCTCAGCCCCGAAGAAGGCGGCGCTCCGCCGGCAGGCTCGGGAGACGCCGGCAGCGACGCTCCGGCCGGGGGGGACGATCGGCCACGCGGCCCGCGCCGTGACCGCGGCGACCGCGGTCCCCGTCGCAACGACTAGTCGCCGCGACAGCGACACAGAGGTAACGCCGGGCGCCCGCCCGGCGTTGCTCTGTACGGGCCTACAATGGGTCAGATGATGCGCGCCCTGGTCACCGGATGTCTGCTGCTGCTCGCGGTCGTGACCCTCGCGGCCACCGTGCAGGACGCCGCACGGAACCGCCGCGATTTCACAGTGGTTGCGCGCGACCACAAGTTCATCCCCGATCGCCTTGAAGTCGCGCAGGATGACCTGGTGCGGGTATCAATCACGGCCGAGGACCAGCCATACAGCTTCGCCATCGATGCCTATCGCATCGTCAAGCGCATTCCAGCCGGCGCGACCACCACGTTCGAGTTCCGGGCCGACCAGGCCGGCACCTTCCCGTTCTATTGCGCCCTGACAGCCGATGATGCCTGCCGTGCCATGACCGGCACGTTGATCGTCAAGGCTCGGTAACGGGTGGCGGGTGCCCCTGCGCAGGGGCACCCGAAGCGTTCAGCGTTTGGGAAACTGATCGGGGTTGTCGGTGAACACGCCGTCAACGCCCAGTGTGTAGAGGAAGTGTTCCATCTCGGCCTTGACCGAGCCAAAGCTGCTCTTCTCGGCCGCACGGAACGTGTACGGCACCACCGTCTGGCCCTGTGCATGCGCCCAGCCCACAAAGTCTGGCGTCTTCAGCAGCAGGCCCTTGTTGGGGCCGAAGCCCTGCACCACACCCTTCCACTGGGCGACACGCGCAGCGTCCCAGCCGCTCGGGCTTCCGATGAGCAGCACGATGGGCACACCAATTTTCATGGTCGCCAGGTTGCGCGCGGTCTCTTCGCCAAAGGTCTGCAGGATGACCGGAGTTTTCGGATCAGCCGCGGGCCCCCTGAGTCCGTGGCGGTCGAGCGCACTCGCCACCAGCGCCTCGAACCGCACCTCGCGCCCCTTGTAGATTTCCGGCGTCTTCAACTCGGGAAACAGTCCCGCCTTCCCCTTCGCCAGGGTCACCGCTTCGTCGAAGGTGGGAATGCGTTCGCCGGCAAACTTCGGCGAGAACCACGAACCCGCATCGAGCGTTTTGATTTCGGCCAGCGTGAAGTCATTGGCCAGCCAGGCCTTCCGGGTGCGGCCCTCGATGGTCGTCACCGTCGAACGGTCGGGATACCGGGTCTCGACATCCGTTGTGCGCTCGAGGCTGGCGTCGTGAAGGCAAATCAGGACGCCGTCGCGGGTCACCGCGAGGTCCTGTTCCACAAAGTCGGCCCCCTGCTCAATCGCGAGTCGGTACGCCGCCAGCGTGTGTTCGGGGGCATAGCCCGAGGCACCGCGATGGGCCACGTTCGTCTTGCGCGGTTGCGCCATCAATCCCCCGGACGCCAGCAGCACACCAAGCACTACCCCTGTCAACCGAATGGTCATCACGTCACATCCTTCCGGCCGACAGTGTCGCACGGGATGATGACTGGCGTGTAAAGGCCTCGGCCATGGCCACCCGCTCGGCGATGCGAGGGTGCGAGTGGGTCCACCAGTACACAAGCGCCGGGGCGCTGTCGTCGGCCAGGTGTTCCTGCTTCAGGCGGCGCAGGGCCGACAGGAAGGCCTCGGGCCGTCCGGTGACCGACAGCGCGAAGGCATCCGCACGGCGCTCCTGCCACCGCGTCAGGGCACTCAATACCGGCACGGTCATGACGTGCCAACCCCACCCCGCCAACGCCACCGCAGCCAGTTGCTCCGCCATCGGCGGTGACGGAGCCTCGAGCCAGCGCGCCACGTGCGGCCACATCAGATGCATGCCCCACAGACCTATCAGCCCTCGCGCCACCTGCACCACCATCGTCGTCCGGACGTCCCCATGCGCCGCATGTGCCAGTTCGTGCGCCACGACCACTTCGATCTCGTCGTCCGAGTAGGCATCGAGCAGTCCATCCGACAGCAGAATGCACCGGGCGTCGCCCAGCCCCGCCAGTGCGGCCTGCGCCCGATCGGAGTGCCCGTCAACTGTCCATCGCAGAATGCGCGGCACGTGACCACCGGTCCGTGCCATCAGCGACGACAGGCGCGCGCTGAGCGAGGCTCGAGACAGTGGCTCGAGCACTGCGAGTCGGGGAATGACGAGGGCGGGTACGGCCATCGCCCATAACAGGTGCAGGCACGCCAGCAGCCCCCCGGTCACAAGCCACCAGGCATTCGGCAGGCGCTGCCAGAGCCACACGGTGGTACCCAGCAGAAGCCCTCCGACACCGGCGGTCAGCAGCACTGCGCTCAGCGCACGGCGGCCCCAGCGACGGGCCACCGGCGCGTGGGGGAAGTATCGGCGTTCCAGAATGACATCCCGATAGACACCGGCGGGCAGTGACAGAAGTCCCATGACCAACAGGCCCGCGACTGATGACCCGAGCAGCCGCCACCACGAGTCGAACTGGTGCGACTCGGAGACGACTCCCCGCGCGGCGGGCACAAGGACCCAGGCCCCCAGCCACCAGAGGCCCAGCCCGGTCAGGACCAGCCCAGCTTCCGCGACATCGGCCCGAAGCCGGCGGAGACGATAGCGTGTGGATTTATCGACGTTCACAGGACGGCACCCGACGGCCGCCTCTCACTGTAGCCCGTCAGGACTTCCGTTTCGACAGGTGCACGCTGCCGTTGGTCGTCGACATCCCGACTCTGGCCCCACCGCCGTTCAGGGTGCCTTCGAAGTGCTGCCGGGACGACGTCTCGGCACGCTGCACCGGCAGATCGGCGACATCAAACTCGCCGTTGGTGAGCTCGGCTGACAGCGACAGGCGGCTGGCCTCGGGCACCGCGAGGGTCACGCCGCCGTTGGTCGAGTCGATGACGACCTGATCGGTGTCGACCAGTGGACGCGCATAGTCGATGAACACGCGTCCATTCGTGGTTTTCACGTCGACCGACGGGCTGGTGAGGGCCTCAGCCTGAATGCGGCCGTTCGACGTGCGTCCCGAGACGGGGGCATCAAGCCCCGCGAGGCGCAGCGACCCGTTGGTGTTGGTGATATCGACGGCGACGCCAGCGGGCACCTTGATTTCCCATTCGACCTCGACGGTGTTGAGTCCGTTGAACCGGGGGTATTGGACTGCGACACGCACCTCCGTGGACGAGGCCGTCTCGGTGATGGTCACCCGTTCGAGCTGTTCGCGCGCGCTGGTCTCAGAGCTGCTCTTGGCCACGCGGCGGGCCGTCATCTCGAGAGTGGTCCCTGTCGTGGCCTCGACCGCCACTGCCCCGTTGACGTTCTCGAGTATCAGGCGCCCGCCTGATGACAGGGGGAAGCTCCGCGTCCAGACATCCTGGGCTTCCTTGTTGGCGATGGTCATGGCCCACTCACCGCCGGTGTCGGTTCGAATGTCGCAGCCCGCGACCGTCAGCCCGATCAGCACCAGTCCCACCGGCCGAATACACGCCATGGCCTTCATGCGCAGCACCTCTGAGCCGGTTAGACGATGGGCTACATGGACCGGTTCAGTGCAGCTGAATGGAAATCAGCTTCGACACACCGGGTTCTTCCATGGTGACCCCGTACAGCCGATTGGCAATCTCCATGGTCTTGCGGCTGTGCGTGATGATGATGAACTGCGTCCGGTCCATCATGCCCCGCAGCAACTCGACGAACCTGCCGATATTGGCGTCGTCCAGCGGCGCATCGATTTCATCGAGCAGGCAGAACGGGCTGGGCTTGTACCGGAAGATCGCGAACATCAGGGCGATGGCCGTCAGCGCCTTTTCGCCGCCTGACAGCAGCATCACGCTCTGCAGGCGCTTGCCTGGGGGCGACGCCACGATATCGATCCCGCTTTCGAGCGGATCGGTGTCGTCGATCAGGCTGATGCCGGCCTTTCCTCCACCAAACAGGGTCGAGAAGGTGTCCTGGAAGTTCAGGTTGATCGCCGTGAACGCATCGCGGAAGCGGGCGTGGGTGGTTTCGTCGATGCGTCGGATGGCTTCGTTGGTCTGGGCAATAGAATCGAGCAAGTCCTGTCGCTGCGTGGTCAGAAACACATGACGCTGTTCCAGTTCCGCATGCTGCTCGATGGCCATCATGTTCACGGGCCCGATGCGATCGATCTTGCTGCGCAGTTCGGTAATGGCCTCTTCGGCTGTCATCCGGTCGGGGACCGGTGCATCTCCTGTGTCGGCGTCAGCCGTGGCGTCGTCTTCGTCAGGGTCGGCCGCCTCTGCGGCGCGAATGGCCCGCACATCGGGCTCGACGATGCCGGCGGCTTCCATCTCGTCGACGTCCTGTCGCACTTCCTGCAGGGTGACACCGACCGCATCGTAGGCCTGCTGCGCCAGGTGCGTCAGCTCGGCCTCGGCGGTGGCACGGCTCACCTCGAGCTCGGAGGCCAGGGCGCGAATGGCATCGAGGGCCCGGCGGGCATCACGAATAATCTGATCCTGCGTCTCGACCGACGTGCGCAGTTCGCCTGCCCGATCATCAGCCTCGCGCACCTGCTCGCGCAGCGAGTCGAGCAGTCGCACATCCTCAGCGAGCTGCCGCTCGTGATCGCCGACCCCGTCGACCAGGCGCTCGCGCTGCTCGCCCATGAGCGCGATGTCGCGTTGACAGGAGGCCAGACGTCGCTCGAGCTCGGTCGCCGCCAGTTCCATGCGGACCACTTCCTGCTCGAGTGCCGACAGCCGCTCGGTGACCGCTGCGAGTTCTGCGCGCACCTCGGCCACGCGCTGACTGCACTGCTCAGCCTGCTCGCGCGCGCTGGTCAGGCGCAGCACCTGCTCGCTGAACAGCTCGTCGGCGACACGCTTGTCTGCGTCGAGCCTGGCGATCGACTCGCGGGCCTCGACCTGCCGCAGATCGAGGGATGCGATTTCCTCGCGCACGCGTCTGATGTCGCCGTCGACGAGCTCGCGGCGCTGTGACACGCGCAGCTCGTCCTGAGCGGCCCGGCTCTCCTGCGCCTCGGCAGCAACCATGGCCTTTTCCTGCCGGTGCATCTCAGCACCGAGTCGCTGTACGCCGGCCGTCGCCTCGGCCATGACCTGCTCGAAGTGCACCGACTCATCGGCGAGCCGCGCCAGCACCATGCGTTCCTCGGCGATACGTTCGCGCAGCTCCTTGATTTCGCGCTTGGTCGCCAGAATGCCGCGCGACTCGGCCTTGGCTCCACCGCTGACCTGGTGACGGCCCCGGAACACATCGCCGTCGAGCGTGACGACGGTGGTGCCCAGCGTACGCGAGGCAGAGGCGGCGGCCTCAAAACTGTCTGCGACACACACGTCGCCCAACACGCGGCGAATCGTCGGCGCAAACGCGCCCTGAATCTGCACGACGTCGCTGAGTCGCACCACGCCGGCAGGTAGGGCGGGGGACAGCGCCGCACCGACCGCGGCATCGTCATCGCCAGTGACAATGAAGCCGCAACGTCCTGCATTTTCGCTGCGCACCAGCTGCAGTCCGGCGGTCACCTGTGCCAGGGTATCGACCACGACGTACTGCAGCAGGTCCCCGAGGCAGGCCTCGACCGCGCGTTCGTAGCGCGAGTCGACCTCGAGAAAATCGGCCAGAGCGCCGCGTGCGCCGATAGCCTCGGCCGCGGATGACAGCACCAGCCGCGCCGCATCGCCAAAGCCTGCACGATGCGCATCGAGCTCCTCGAGGGACCGGAGACGGGCGGCGCGCCCGGCGAGTTGCTGTTCCCCGGCACGCACGTCGCGCGTCCGCTGCTCAAATTCGCTGCGGGCGTGGGTCAGGAGTTCCTCGCAGCGGGTCCGCTCGAGGCGTGCCTCGTCGAGGGCGTCCTGGGCCCTGGCCAGCTGCTCGCGTGCGGTGGCACGGTCCGACTGCGCGCGCTCGAATTCCACTGCCAGTTCGCTCTGCTCGACAGCCAGTCGCTGGTCGGCAGCCACGGCCCGCTCCCGCTGAGCAGTGGCTGACTGCACCGTGGCCGTCAGGGCAGTCACGGTGTTGACGACGGCGTACACCTCGGCGCGGGCGCGTTCCACATCCTGCTCGGCCGCCTCGATGGACTGCTGTGCACGGGCGTAAGCCTCGGCCGCCTCCTGTGCAGTCGCTGCGGCATCGCGACGGCGGACCGCCGCCTGATCGACGGCCTGCCGACGCTCGTCGAGTGCCAGACGCTCAGGCTCGCGGCGCCCTTCCAGTTGCTGACGCTCGGCCTCCAGTTCGTCCGCACGCCCCTGCAGCATCGTGGCCTGCTGTCGGTCGAGCGCGATCTGCTGCTGCCGCCGGTTGATGTCGAGTTCCTGGTTATGCGCCAGGTCACGCAGGCGCCCCGCGACGCCGTCGGCCTCCGCCTGGGCAATGCGCAAGGCGGCCAGCGTGGTTTCAACCTCGGCCAGCCGGGCGGCAGCCGCCGTCTCCTGTTCGCGCACATCGGTCAGTCGCGCACGCGCGGCCGCGATGGCCTCGGACAGCGAGCGATAGCGGCGGGCAAAGAGCACCTTCTCCCAGCGACGCATCTCGTCGCGCAGCCGGGTGTATCGACGGGCGCGGGCCGCCTGGCGCTTCAGGGCGCCCTTCTGCTTTTCCACCTCGAACACGATGTCGTCGAGGCGCGTCAGGTTCTGCTGGGCCGCGTCGAGCTTGAGTTCGGCCGCGCGCCGCCGGGCCTTGTACTTGGTAATCCCCGCTGCTTCCTCAATCAGCTGCCGTCGGTCCGTCGGCCGCGAACTCAGGATCATGCCGATCTTGCCCTGCTCGATGATCGCGTAGGCCTTGGCCCCAAGACCGGTGTCCATCAGCAGTTCGTGGATGTCTCTGAGCCGGCACTGCTGCCCGTCAATGAGGTACTCACTTTCGCCAGACCGGAACAGGCGACGCGTCACCTCGACGTCACGCGTGATCTCCGGCGCCAGCGTCACGCTGTCAGCTTCTCCGGGCGCGGTCGACAGGTAGGGCTCATAGCCGAGTTCCTTGTCGAGCGACGGCGGCACAATGACGCCGCTCAGGCGCAGGCGCACTTCGGCGGCCCCGGTGGGCTTGCGCGCATCGGAGCCGTTGAAGATGACGTCTTCCATGGTCTCGCCGCGCAGGCTCTTGGCGCTCTGCTCACCCAGAACCCACGTCAGGGCATCGGCGACATTGCTCTTGCCGCACCCATTCGGACCCACGATGGCCGTGACTCCCTGATCGAAGGAGAGTTCGGACCGATCGGAAAACGATTTGAAGCCAGAGATCTCGAGACGTTCAAGACGCATGCGGAACCGGAGCCGGGAAGAATGTCGGAAGCTACTGGCCGATGCGCCCGCTGCGGTCCTGCGACTGCGCAAGCAACCGTTCGGCTTCGCCGAATCGGCTGAGGGCATAGCCCGCCTGGGGATCGGCCTGAATCAGGCGCTGACGCGCCGTGGCAATGTCGAACACCGCCTGATCGATTTCAAAGCGGATCATCGCGCGGATGAACGGCAGATCCTTCGACCACGCCTCTTCGTCAATGACCGTGTTGCGGCTGATCACGAAGGCCCTGAAGGCCGCCACCATCGCGTCGTCGACGTCGAAGCCGCGCTTCACATACTTGAAAGACGACGACTTGCTGCCGGGCCTGATGTCGTTTTCGTAGAAGTACGGTTCGGCGAACGACGCGAACAGTCCGCGATTGAACAGCGACCGACCGAAGCGCGTTGGGTTGAACCCTTCCGTGGGGCCTTCAAACCGCTCGTCAGGATCAACACCGCCGCCCGAGTACACCTTGCGTCCACTCGCCGTGTACTTGAGCTGGTCCGGCGACTTGGCGCGCTCGGACTGATCCTTCATCGTGTAGGTCAGATACTCGTCGAACGTGCCGTCCCAGGGGCGCTGAATCAGGCGGCCGCTCGGGGTGTAATAGCGCGCTGTGGTCAGGGCCAGACCCGCGCCACCGCTGACGCGGAACACCGACTGCACGAGGGCCTTTCCAAAGGTCGTCTCGCCGATGACCAGGGCGCGGTCGTGATCCTGCAGGGCCCCCGAGACGATCTCCGAGGCACTCGCACTGGATCGGTTCACGAGCGTGATCATCGGCAGCGTCGCGTACCCGGGCTCGGCGGTCGCACGGTAATCTTCGTCAGAGTTGTCGACGCGGCCCCGGGTGTAGACCACCATCGAGCCCTTCGGCAGAAACCGGTTCGAGATGCGGATGGCCTGGTCGAGCTGCCCGCCGGGGTTGCCGCGGAGGTCGAGCACCAGCCGCTTCATGCCCTTGCGGGTCAGCGACTCGAGGGCCGAGCCCAGATCCTCGTCTGTGCGCTCGGCGAAGTCGGTGATGCCAACATAGCCGGTCTGTTCGTCAATCATGAACACGGCCGACAGGCTCGGAATGCTGACCTGGTCACGCATGACCGCCATCGGAATCAGCTCGTCGAGCCCCTTGCGCCTGATGCCGATGTTCACGAACGTGCCCTTGGGCCCGCGCAACTTGCCTACGGCATCGTCGGACGTCCAGCCCTTGGTCGACTGGCCTTCGATCTCGGCAATCACATCGCCGCGGCGGATGCCCTTGGCATAGGCCGGCGAGCCTTCGAAGACCCGGACGGCCGTGATGCCGTCCGGCACCGCCTGAATGGTGATGCCGAGGCCGAAATACCGCCCCTCCTGCCGTTCGCGCATCTGCTTGTAGCTGCGCGGGTCCATGAAGTTCGAGTGCGGGTCGAGGGTCTGCAGCATCCCGTTGATTGAGCCGTAGACCAGCTGGTCAGACTCGACTGGCTCGACATACTGCCGCTCGATGGCGGCGAGGGCCGCGGTGTAGACGCGGTAGCGATCGGCCACCGGGTCCTGCGCCGTCGCGACACGGGGACCCAGCCATCCCCCCACCACCGCAGAGGCGGCGAGAGACAGCACCACGGCAAGACCCGGCTGCACACGCATACGGCGATGCTAGCGAATAACCCGCCCCCCGGCAAGGAGTTCCGGGGAGCTGGGGTATACTCCCGAAGGGACAAGGTCGCCGGCAGGTGCGGCGCTCACTCACCTGGTTCTGGAGTAGCTCTCATGTTTGGTTCCATCGGCGTCACCGAACTGGTCATCATCTTCGTGATTGCCCTGATTGTGTTCGGGCCCCGCAAGCTGCCCGAGCTGGGCAAGTCGCTCGGCAAGAGCATCAACGAATTCAAGAAGGCCTCGAACGAGCTGCAGCACACGCTCGAGCAGGAAATCCGGGTGGAAGAGCAGCAGAAGGTGGCCGCCACCCCGGTCGCCGAACCGGCGCCTCCCGTGCCCGCGACCGAAGCAGCCACGGCGCCCGACGACACGGTTTCCCGGTAACTCCGCCGTATGGCGCTGGCCCCGCTCCCATCCAGGGACGTCCCGACTCTGCTTCCCGACGACCCGACCCTCGACACCGACGGCCCGGACGGTCCCGACGACGATGACCCGCTCGATGGGCGGATGACGTTTCTCGAGCACCTCGACGAGCTGCGCAAGCGCATCACGCACGCGGTCATCGCGCTCCTGTCAGGGTTCGTGGTGGCGAGCATCTTCAGCAGCCGCATTCAGGCGTTCGTCTATGAACGGCTGACGGCCGACCTTCCCGAACGCAAGTTCATCTACACCGAACCGGGCGAAGGGTTTTTCCTGTGGGTAAAAATCTCGGCGCTGGCCGGGGTCCTGCTCGCCTCGCCCTACATCATGTTGCAGGTGTGGCTGTTCATCGCCCCGGGCCTGTATGCCAAGGAAAAGCGCCTGGCGATTCCTTTCGTCGTGGTGTCATCAGCCCTGTTTGTGGCCGGGGCGGCGTTCGGGCACCACATGCTGTTTCCCGCGGCCTGGCGCTTCTTCGCGGGCTTCAGCAACGAGTACATGATTTTCACTCCCCGCGTCGACCCCGTCTTCGGTCTGTACGTGAAGCTGCTGCTTGGCATGGGCCTGGTCTTCCAGATGCCCATGCTGATGTTCGTGCTCGCCCGCCTGGGGCTGGTCACCGCCAGGTTCCTGCTGAGGAACATCAAGTATGCGGTGCTGGGCATCTTCATCGTGGCGGCGGTGATTACTCCCGATGGCAGCCCGGTCAACCAGGCGCTCGTGGCCGTCCCGATGATGGCGCTCTACATGATCGGCGTAGCGGTGGCGTGGCTGTTCGGCAAGCGCGATCGCGACGAAGACAGCGTCACGGCCTGACCCCGCATCGTTGCGTTGACTTGCGCGCGGAAGCGCGCATATCATCCGTGCCATGAAGATCTACAGCGGAATCGTGGCTGGCACTGTGCTGTCCCTGCTGACAGTGGTGCCGGCATGGGCGCAGTCCTCCGGGCAGACCCGTCCGGCCACCAGCACTGTGATGGGCGATACAGGCCTGTGGTTTGTGCCAACCGGCGAGACTTTGCCGAAGGGGAAAGTCGCCGGCTCAGCCGGTCGCGTCAACTTCGACCGGTCCGAAGGGTTTACGGACATCGCCGACTTCACGGGGAACTTCGCGTTCGGCGTGACCAATCGGCTCGAAATGTTCGGGTCGGTCGCGGCCTTCCGCCGTATCGACGCTGACCGCCGCCCGATTCTGAGCGGCAACCAGCCCATGGACTATCCCATCCGCAGCGGTTGGGAGCAGGGGTTCGGTGACGTCACGGTCGGTGGCAAGCTCAACCTGCGGACGCAGGCCACGGCTGCCGGCGGCGTGGCGGTTGCGCTGCGCGGCGCGGTCAAGATTCCCTCGGCCAGCCGCGACCTGGGCCTCGGCACCGGGCGCCCTGACTACATGCTCGATGCGGTGCTGAGCCGCGAAATGGGTCGCGCCGAACTGGCCGGCTACTCGGGCGTGCGCTTACGCACCAGCCCGTCTGATTACGACCGCAGCCACAGCCTCCGCTACGGCGTCGGCCTCGGCTGGCCCAGCCGGGGACGGCTCAAGCTGTTCACCGAGGCCAATGGCGAGTTCTACTTCGACAACACGGTCAACTACCGCGGTGCGTTTGTCTCGAGCTACGGAGGCCCGGCAGCGTCGTGGGACGTGAAGCAGCCATTCGATGTGTTCATTGGCTCCCAGTACACGGCCTCGAACGGGTTCTATTTCGGTACCGGTCTGAGCTACGGCGTCACCACCACTCAGCGCGGCACCGTCACAGGCTACGACAATGTCTTCGGCGACAAGATCGGCCTGCAGGTCCGCATCGGCTACCACCCCGGCGTAAACGTCTACGTGGCGCCTCCGCCACCGCCGCCTCCCCCCCCGCCGCCGGCGCCTCCCGTCAACCGTCCGCCGACGGTCACCGCCAAGTGCGACCCCTGCTCGGTGCTGGTCGGTGGGCGCGTGATGCTGATGGCCGATGGCTCAGACCCCGATGGCGATACGCTCAGCTACAAGTGGTCGGCTCCGACCGGTGCCCTGGCCAATGCCTCAGACCGCCAGACCGGCTTCACCGCGCCGGGCCAGCCCGGTTCGGTGCCGGTGACGGTGACCGTCAGCGACGGCAAGGGCGGCAACGCCACGGCGTCAGTGACGATTCAGGTCACGGCGCCCCCCAAGAAGGAATACACCTTCGAAGATGTGCACTTTGACTTCGACCGCTACTCGCTCCGCGTCGAAGCGACGCGCGTGCTTGACGAGGCCATCAAGGCCCTGGCCGAAGACACGTCACTGCGCATCATGGTCGAAGGCCACACCTGCAACATCGGCACCACCGAATACAACCTTGCGCTCGGCGAACGCCGTGCCACGGCCGTCCGCGAGTATCTGACCAACCGCGGCGTCAGCGCCGACCGGCTGCAGACCATCAGCTACGGCGAGGAACGTCCCAAGCACGACAACGGCCGCGAGGAAACGCGCCGCCTCAACCGCCGCGCCGCCATGACGGTGCGCGTGCAGTAACGCAGCCCCGCACGTTCGGACATGACACGGGCCCGGTCATCTGACGATGACCGGGCCCGTGGTCGTTATGGGTGCCGCCGCGTAGTCCTGATCGGCGCCATCAATAGGCTTTCGCAAACCACGCCGTCACTGTCGCGGGCGTGCCGCAGCGGACACAGCCCACGCCCGGCGCCTGCTCGAACCCGAACGGAATGTTCCGGATTGTGGCCTGCGTTTCCGTCTTGATGTCGGCTTCGCATGCGGCGCTGCCGCACCAGGGCGCCTGCACGAACCCGGGACGCCCCTCCATCACGGCCTTGAACTCGTCGTAGCTCGTGGTGGCCGAGGTGTGGCTCTCGCGGAACGCCCGCGCGCGCTCGAGCAGCGCCACCTGAATCTCATCGAGCAGGGCCTGCACCGTGCCGGCCAGCCCCTCCATCGGCAACGCCTGCTTGGCTCGCGTGTCGCGACGCGCCGCGAACACCGTCGATTTCTCGATGTCCTTCGGACCGATTTCCAGACGCAACGGCACCCCGCGCATTTCGTATTCCGAGAACTTCCAGCCCGGTGTGTTGCTGTCGTCCGCATCAAGCTTGACGCGAATGCCGGCCGCCTTGAGCTGCGCGCTGATCGCCTCACAGGTCGGCAGCACGGTCTCCTTCCAGTGGCCTCTCGGAATCGGCACAATCACCACCTGCCAGGGCGCCACGCGCGGCGGCAGAATCAGGCCGCTGTCGTCGCCGTGGGTCATGATGACGCCGCCAATCAGGCGCGTCGACACGCCCCACGACGTCGTCCAGGCATGCTGCACCGTCTTGTCGCGCCCCTGAAACTGAATCTCGAAGGCCTTCGCGAAATTCTGCCCGAGGTTGTGTGACGTGCCCGCCTGAAGCGCGCGGCCATCACCCATCAGGGCTTCAATCGAATAGGTGCGCGACGCCCCGGCAAATTTCTCGCTCTCGCTCTTCTGCCCGTCGACCACCGGCATGGCCAGCACCGACTCGGCAAACTCCCTGTAGAGGGCCAGAATCTTCAGCGTCTCTTCCTGTGCTTCCTCGGCAGTCTCGTGGGCCGTGTGGCCTTCCTGCCAGAGGAACTCTGTCGTCCGCAGAAACGGACGCGTCACCTTCTCCCACCGCACCACATTCGCCCACTGATTGATGAGCACGGGCAGATCGCGCCACGACTGAATCCAGCGCTGATACATCACGCCGATGATCGTCTCGGACGTGGGCCGGACAATCAGTTTTTCCTCGAGGTCTTCGGTGCCCCCCTTGGTCACCCAGGCGACCTGCGGGGCAAACCCCTCGACATGCTCCGCTTCCTTCAGCAGGAGGCTCTCGGGAATGAACAGCGGGAAATAGGCATTCACATGCCCGGTGGCCTTGAAGCGATCGTCGAGCTGGCGCTGGATCTGCTCCCAGATGGCATACCCGTAGGGCCGGATGACCATGCAGCCCTTGACCGGCGAATAGTCGGCCAGCTCGGCCTTCCGCACGACATCGAGATACCAGCGGGAAAAGTCTTCGCTCTGAGGCGTAATCTCCTTCACGAACGCCTCGCCACCCTTGCCTTGGCTGTTGCTCATATGCTCCGTTTCGTCCCGCATCACGCGGTGTCAGCTGGTCAGTGTACCCCGCCCGGGGCACGGCTGAGCCGGATGGTATTCTACCGGCCGGCATGAGTTCGTTCACTCGTATCGACGTGCAGGCGGGCGGCGGCCCCTATCCCGTGGTCACAGGCCACGGCGTCTCTGCAAGCCTCTCTGACTGGCTCGACGCTGCCCATCTCACCGGACCGGTCACCGTAGTCTCGAGCCCCACCGTGTGGTCGGCGCAGGGACGACGAATCGCACGTGCGCTGAAGGGACGGATGGCCCAGCCCATCCTCGTTCCCGACGGCGAGCGCTCGAAAACCATGCAGACCGTCGGTCGCATTCACAACGCCCTCGTCGAATCACACGCTGACCGCTCGTCGATCATCGTGGCCGTTGGTGGAGGCGTACTCGGCGACATGGCCGGTTTTGCGGCGGCCACCTACCTGCGCGGTGTGCGCGTGGCCCATGTGCCCACCACCCTCATGGCCCAGGTCGACAGCGCCGTGGGTGGAAAGACTGGCGTGAATCATCCTCTCGGGAAAAACCTGATCGGGGCGTTTCATGCCCCGCGGCTGGTGGTGGCCGACCCCCTGCTGCTCGATACCTTGCCGCGCCGCCAGTTCAGGGCCGGCCTCTACGAAGTGATCAAGTACGGCGCCATCGCCACGCCCTCCCTGCTCGAGCAGGTCGCGCACGGCGCCGGCTCTGCCTTCGCCGACAGCCCGGATCTCCTCGACGCCGTGGTGGCCGAGTCATGCCGAATCAAGGCCGCCATCGTCTCGGGTGACGAACGCGAAAGTGGACCCAGACGAGTACTCAATTTCGGGCACACCCTCGGACACGCACTCGAATCGGCCACCGGCTACCGGAGACTGCTGCATGGCGAGGCCGTCGGCTACGGCATGCTGGCCGCCGTGGCCCTGGGTGAACGCCGAGGGGTCACGCCGCCCAGCACCGCCTCCGCGGTTCGCGCCGCCATCGAGCATCTGGGCCCGTTGCCGTCGATTCGAGAGCTGTCAGCACGCGACGTGGCGAGGGGCGCGTCACACGACAAGAAGGTCATTGCCGGTCGTCTGCACTTTGTGGCCGCCACGTCGCTCGGCCATACGGTTGAGCTCACCGATGTGACCACACGCGAACTTGTCGCAGCATTGCGGTCACTGGGACTGCAATCCTAGCCGGGCTCGACGCGAATCCATGCGGCGGGCACTGCCTGGCGCCTGGCTGACTCTTCAAATGCCGTCGCCGTCCGGTCGAGGTCGGCCACATCACGGCCCAGCACCTCGAGTTCCTCCAGGGCACGGCGACGGTCTTCCTCAAGGGCGGCGCGTTGAAACGGATCGTCGCGTCCCGCGATATCGGCCGTCAGCATGTCGACGCGGTTTTGCATCGCCCGTTGCTGCTCGCCAAGCCGGCGCTTTCGTGCCGACAGTGCCTCGGCGCGTTGTCGCCACCAGGCCTCGTCCCTGACCCCAGGCGCAGCTGTCTCCGCACCGCAACCGCTCACGTCGAGCCCCGGGGCCTGCGGTTCCTCGAATGCGCGCAGCGGCGCCGCGCTGGCGGTCACGTTTGAGAAAGGGGCTGCGGCTGTAGCTCGAGCTGCATCCTGCACGCTGCCCGAGGCTGGTTGGGCAGGTGCCGGCACACTGCGCGGCTCCTGCGACGCTCCCGCCGACTCGACAGTCACCGACGGCGGCGGTCGATCGCGTTCGAGGTCCGCATTGGTCAGGACGCGTTCGGCTCGCGGCACCGTTGCCCGGCGCTCGGCCTCTCGGCGTGACGCATCGGTAAGGGTCTGCTGGGGCACGATCGCCCCAATCCCCCAGATCACCGCCCACACGAGGCCGGGCGATGACGACGGGGGCCAACCGCTAAAGCTCACTGTTCACCTCACGCAGCCCCGACAACTCGAACCCTGTCTGACAGTCGGCGACAGTCGCCTCGCAGTATTGAATCAGCTCGGCCTCGACAGCCTGACGCCCTCCAGACACCCCATAGGCGACCGCGTACAAACGAACAATCCCCTGGCCTGTCGCCGGTCCGGCTGCATCGTCGCGTGCAGGGTCGCCATCGGCCTCACGCGCATCATCACCGGCCCAGACCACGACGACACTGCCCCGATGCCAGACGCCGGGCCACCAGCGCGATGCCGGCCCCTGCAGTACGGTTACCCAGCGAGGATTGCGCGCGCCCCACGGCCGGGCCGTGGTGGTGCGGCGCCTGTCCGCGTCGGTGCAGGGAGTGCTGCGGCCACACGTCAGCCATGCCGTTTCGCTGCGCAGGTCGACGATGAGGTCGGCCGTAAGGGAGTATGACGCAACGGTTTCAGGGTCACTCGCAGCGACCCTGATGTTTCCCCGCAGTACCTCGTGGAACGACGAGTCGGCCAGAAACGTGGCGGCCACGTGCAGCGCGCCATAGGCCAGGTGTCGCAGGTGCTGCCGCTCGACGCGATGCCGGGTCGTCAGTATGTCGCGCCCGGCGAGGGCGACCAGCCCCAAACCTGACAGCAGCAGCAGGCCCGCCACGAGCACCACCACCACCAGCACCATGCCTGATGTGGCCGTGCGGCCACGTGCCCGGCACCTCATGGCCGCCACCCCACCGTTCGATCGACCATGACCGCCTGCCCATCACTGCCGTCGACCGCGGCTTCGAGGTGCACGTCAACCCTGGCAAGGCGCAGCAGGTCAGCATCGAAGGCCGACGGGCTTCCGTCAGCCCCGCACCACGGACCATCGCGCATCCGTTCCATCGGGAACGGAGAGACCGAAGCGGCACCCCACGTCTGCAACTGCGACAGCCACCCGGCACCACTCCACCGCCAGCCGCACAGGGTCTCGGCGTCGAGCCCCTCGAGCAGGGTGGCGTCGGGCAGCGGCAGCCCATAGGACACAACCGCCCGCGTGGGGGTGACCCATCGGGCTGTCGGAGCCATCGACTCGCCCCACGCCGTGATGTCGACGTCGCTCAGCCGATCGGCAATAGTCTCTACAGCCCCGGCACCCGTGCGTCGCCGCAGCATCCAGCCGCCTGCGGCATCGGGATCCGCGGTCCAGCGCTCAACTCGGACGGCCACGATCCAGGCACCTGCCTGATAGGCGTACTGCAGCGGAGCCCGAGGACGAAGGGTTGCACCTGCCCGTGATGCCGCGGCAACATCGAAGACATCGATGTGCCCGGCGCCGTCGGCCACGACAGCGACATCGTTTGCCGAAAAGCCGCAGACTGTTCCGAGAGATGCGCATGGGGCCGTCTCAAGAGACAGGTCACCACCGGTGCCGGACATCGACGCACGCAACCGGGCTACCCCCGTGCCAGCGGGAATCATCAGCTCGATACCATTGCTGCCCTGGGCAGTTGAGACCAGGCGGACGACCGGCGCCACCCGAGAGAGCCGGAACAATCCGTCAGCCACGGGCAGCGGACCCTGCGTCGCCCGAATCGCGGCTACCAGACGCTCGGCCGCCCACCACAGCCGTTGCCGGGCTTCCAGTCGGCGAGGCGTGTCGTGACTGAACTGGCGCACCTGAGGCACCAGCAGGAACACCGTGCCCACGATCAGCAGCCCGGGCACGAGGGCGAGCACGAGCTCGAGCACGGTCATGCCCCGCGCGTTCACAGCCCACCCCGTACGCCGCTTAACAGGCAAAGATACGCCGGCTGATTCCCGTTCGCAGCGCCGCGATAGGCACACGCCTCGACTCGTACGGCGCCTGACGGCCAACCCGTGGGCACCGAGGCCCGCACCACCACGGTGAAGACAGGAACCACGCTCTCCCGCACCTCCGTCAGCGCCCCAGACTCGTCGACGGCCAGGCGCCAGCCATCGCGGTCGCGCGCGCCCGCCGCATCCAATGTGCGCCACTGGTCAAGCGCCTGTGAGACCGCATCGGCGGCCTTCCATGTCTGCTCTGACTGACGCAGCTGCACTGTGACTGCACCGGCCGCAGTGAGCACGCCGGCCATCAGCACGGCCGCCACAGCCGACGCCATCACGACCTCGACCAGCGTGAACCCCGACGAACGCACGACATGCATGCCCCGGCAACGAGCAAGGTGCATGCCCGGGCCTCGAGAGCGCACACGCCCTCTGAAGTCGAGACGACGCGGCGTCGAGAGCGGTGGCACGAGCCACAAAAATGCAGTTCCGAGAGGGGCCCGAGCACGCAGAACGTGCGCACGGCGCCGCTAGAGCATCAGCCCCAGGTACCACCGGATGATGGCGTCCCCCCGCACCAGTGCGACCAGGGCGGCCATCGCGAGAAACGTTCCGAAGGGTAAGGGCCGTTGCAGCGATCGTCCGTCGAACGCCAGCAGCAGGATTCCGACGGCAGCCCCTGCGAACGTGGCGAGTATGAGCGACAGCAGCATGTGGGCCCAGCCGGATGCGGCACCCATCATAGCCAGCATCTTCACATCGCCCATGCCCAGCCCGTCCTGTCCCCGCCATCGTCGATAGGCGAGGGCGATGCCCATCGGTATGGCAGCCCCCAGGGCAGCGCCGACCAGGCGCACGCGCAGCGAGGGCGCGGTCAGCGCCGCACCGGCGAGCCCTGCCACGAGTCCGCCGAGTGTGAGTTCGTCCGGAAGGATGTAGTGCTCGAAATCGATCGCCAGCAGGGCGATCAGCACCGAGGCATACACGAGATGATGCGCAAGCGTGAAGGCATCGGGCGCCGTCCTGGCCACCGCGATGAACACCAGAGCCGTTCCGGCCTCAATTGCGGGGTAGCGCCAGCTGATTGGCTCGTGACACTGACGGCAGCGTCCGCGCAGCCAGCACCACGACAGCAGGGGAATGTTATCGACGGGACGGATGGGGGCACTGCAGTGCGGGCACCGCGAGGAGGGCCAGACGATGGACACTCCCAGCGGTAACCGGTGGATCACGACATTCAGAAAGCTCCCGACGAGCAGGCCGGGAATGCCCCAGATCATGCGCGACTACTTGCCGCCGCTGACCCGCTTCAGTTCCCAGGCAATCGCCGCATCGAAGAATTCGGGGCGCAACCCCGGCAGCCTGATGCCGTTGAGGAAAAACGTGGGCGTCGAGGCGACCTTCAGTTGCACGCCCATGTTTGTGTCAGCCTTCACCTTCGTCAGCACGTCGGCGTAGCGCGCATCCATGTCGGTCACGCCGGCCACATCGGCCGCCGCCTGCCGCACGGAGGCCGGCGTCATGATGGGCTGATTGGCAAACAGCCAGTCTTCCAACGCGTCGCCCTTGCCCTTCTCTCGTGCCAAACGTACGGCCACCGCGGCATCACAGGCCGCCAGATGTACGTCAGACTGCATGCCTGCGTTGCACTCACGCTCGAGGGCAAAGTCCATCGTGACAAACTGCACCCGGCCACTGCCCTCGCGTGCCCACTTGTCCTTGACCGGCTTGAGCGCCAGATGAGTCTGTCCGCAGGCCGGACACTGATAGTCGTTGAACTTGACCACGACCACGGCGGCGTCGTTGGTCGGAATGTTCATGGTCTCGCGCGGCTGTGCGGCCAGATAGTCTTCGAATTCCTTCAGCTGTGCGGCAGGAATGGCCGGGCCGGTGGCCCCGGGGGTCTGGCCGTCAGCCGACGCGGTGGCCGCAGCCTCGCTGGGGTGCGGGAACATGGTGACCGCCGCAGCGGCCACGACAACGAAGGCCACAGTGGCTGCAAGGGCCGAGGGCGTGCTGAAGAGGGTGGAGAGATCTCGCGACAGACGGGATGGCAGACTCGACATAGGCTCCTTCGCGGCTGCTCCCGACGTGAGGAACAACCCGATCACTGCAACATACGATCCGACACACAGCAGGCAGACGGTGCCGAGCACGAACCACGAGATGTATCCGAGGTAGAGCACGACGGCCAACCCAACCGTCGAGGCCGCGAAGAGATACAGCGGCAGGTTGGCGCGCGCCGTCCGCGACTGCTGCGTGAGGAAGGTCAGCAGCAGCACGAACGCAAAGAACAGGGCGCCGATGAGCGCCACTGACACCCTGCCAACCGACCCATATTCGCTGGTGTAGGCCTGACTGCAGCTGAACACCGCGTTGATGTCGCACGAGGGCACCGACAGCGGATCGGCGATCAGCGTGTAGTGCACCCAGGTAGACCAGGAGGCTGCCGCCAGCCCCATCCCCGCAAACGCAAGAAACCAGCCAGACATGTGCGCGATTATACGCCCCGATGGGGCTACTGAATCGGCGCGCCGCCAGGCGCCTGATCCGAGCCGACCGTCGACGGAATCGGCTGGGCCGGATCCGCGAAGATGGTGCCGAGGGTGCCGACCCAGAAATAGCGCGTGCCTGTCGATCCCGGCGAGATGGGTTCGGCCTTCGCATACCACGAACTGGTCAGGTCAGCGGCCGCGACACCGTTGCAGGCATCGAGGCTGGCCGCAGCCCCGTCACTGCCAGCGGCGATGGAAATGATGTAGCCGCTCTTCTGCACTTCGTCCGACACCCCGAGGTCGGGGCTGATGAACGGCGCGCCGCCGTTTGGGGGGGCCGTGGCCAGGTCCGTCAGCTTCGCCGCATAGAAGCCGTTGCCGCATGTCGCGGCAAATGCCTGCTGCGAACTGTAAATGGCCCGCAGTGACCCCACGGCGGACGTTTCATTGCCGGACCGCCGCATGCCCATGAGTCCGGGCACCGCGATCGCGGAAATGATGCCGATGATGGCCACCACGATGAGCAGTTCGATGAGCGTAAACCCCTGACGATTGCGTGCGTGCATTTCGTTCCTCTAGTCTTTCCATCGACGGCGATATCCCCAACCTCTCACTCCGACCATGCTTTGCAAACCGCATGCCCCACGCAGTCACCCGTGGCGAACTCGCGCTGCTGGCAAATACTGCAGAGACGCCGCATACCCACCGTCCGCAGGTCCTGCGTGGACTTCAGCAGTGTAGAACATCCCGCTGGTTCCCCGACAGGACGCGGCAGGTCATCGCCCCATCGTCTGCATCAGTGAGAACAGCGGCAGATACAGCGACAGCACCATGACCGCCACCACACCGCCCACCAGCACCATGACTACCGGTTCGATCAAGGTCAGTGCCGTGGCCAGGTCGTGCCTGAGGTCGCGCTCGCATGTCTCGGCCGCATTGAGCAGCATGGTGTCGAGCCGGCCGGTTGTCTCACCGACCGATGCACATTCGACGATGAGCGGGGGCCACCAGCCGTCGCGCTCGAGCGCCAGGCGCAGTCCATCGCCCCTCGAGACCGCTCGTCGCAAGCGCAGCAGCGCCAGCCGTGCCTGGGGTTCTTCGGCACAGAGCGCCGTCGTGGCCAGCGCATCCGTCAGGGGCAGCCCGGCACGCAACAGCATCGCCAGCATGCGGCAGGCCCCGGTCACTGACGACCGTCGCAGCACATCTCCCGAGAACGGCAACCGGCCCAGCAGCAGTCTCCAGGCGCGCCGGCCGCGCCCCTGGCGGCGCCAGTGCCACCACCAGAGACCCGAGCCAGCGGACCCCACCATGGCCATCAGGCCCCAGCGTTCGACCGCCGCACTGGCGTCGAGCAGCACACGGGTTGGCCACGGCAATGGCACGCCCAGCCCGCTGAACAGCTCCGCAAAGAGCGGCACGACACGCCAGGTCAGCGCGAGCATCACGAGCCCCGCCACGCACAGCACGGTCATCGGATACGACAGGGCCCGTCGCACCGCCTGACCGACGTCGGCGCGCTGAATCAGCGTGGCTCCTGCACGTTCGAGCATGGCCGGCAGTTCCCCGCTCTGCTCTCCCGCGTCGACCATGCCTGCCACGAACGGATCGACGACATCGCCCAGACTCCGCATCGCTGTCGACAACGGCGTACCACTCTCTACCGCTCGCGCCAGCTGCCGCCAGAGTTCGCGCGTCGATGGACGGACGTCGAGCGACGCTCGCAGGTCGAGCGCCGACACCAGCGGAAGCCCTGCCTCCAGCAACAAGGCACACTGCTGCAGCGCCCGCCCCTGTTCCGCCCCCGCCAGCCGACCCGGCACCGCCATCGTCAACTCCTATGCGCCGGAGGGCACCCGCGAGGCACGGGCCATCCATTGCCGAAGGTCGTCCTCATCATCGGTCGCCGCCAGGGCGTCACAGGCACGGACGCGACCGCTGGTGACCAGCGAGGCCAGCGATTGATTGAGCGACCAGCTGCCGCCCTCACGGCCCGCCGCCTGCATCGCCGCCGGCAGCTGATGCACCTTGCCCTCCCGCAACAAGTGACGGATGGGTGGCGTCGCCCGCATCAACTCGACCGCGACCACTCGTGCATCGCCGGAGGCCGACGGCAGCAACCGCTGGGAAACAACGCCCACCAGCACCAACGCCAGCTGGGTCCGCGCGTGGCTCTGTCTCGACGGCGCCACCATGTCGACCACCCGGTGGAGCGTGGCGACAGCCGACCGCGTGTGCAGCGTGGCCAGCGTCAGGTGACCGGTCTCGGCCAGTTGCAGGGCCGCCTCGACCGTGGATTCGTCACGCAGTTCCCCGACCAGTACCACATCGGGATCGACACGGACGGCTGACCGAAGCGCCCCGGCCATCGTGTCGATATCGCGGTCAAGTTCGCGTTGCGTCACCAGCGCCGCACGCGATGCATGCAGATATTCGACAGGGTCTTCAACGGTCAGCACATGACAGGGGCGCTGCCGGTTGACGCAGTCGATCAGCGCGGCCATCGTCGACGTCTTTCCGCTGCCTGTGGGACCAGTCACCAGCACCAGCCCTGATGGCCGCTGCACCAGGCTGCTCAGGCTCGGCGGCAGCCCGAGGTCGCTCAGTGCGGGCACGACGGAGGGAATGCGCCGCAGGGCGACCGCCAGTCGGCCACCCGCGCGGAACGCATGCACCCGCCAGCGGTCGCCGCCAGGCATCGGCCAGGCCGCATCGACGTCGCCCCCGGCATCAAGGCGCCCTCGCTTCGATGGGTCGAGCACGCAGGCCGCGACCGCATCGAGCACCGACGCGTCGAGTCGCCCCGACTCGACCGCCTGCAGGGCCCCGCATCGACGCACCCAGATCGGCTCGTCCACCCGCAGATGCACATCCGACACGGCAGCATCGGCCATGACCGCCGCGACCTGGTCATGCATGAGGTGTCGCTCCGTCATCGGCGGTTTCCCTCCAGACCTCTTCCAGTGACGTCACGCCTTCGCTGACCCGTCGCACGCCGGCCTGCCTCAGCGAGACCATGCCTTCGGCGAGCGCCTGCCCCCGCAGCTGCTGCGCCGAGGCCCGCTGCATCACCAGCGCACGCAGCGCGTCGGACATCGTCAGCACCTCGAACAGGCCCGTGCGGCCGCGATAGCCTGTGCTGCGACAGGCCACGCAGCGTATGTCGCGACCCGGCTGGCACTGGAGGCATCGGCGCCGCACGAGCCGCTGCGCGCACACGACCGACAGGGAACCGGCGACGAGGAAGGGCGGCACGCCCATGTCGAGCAGCCGCGCCGGGGCCCCGGGTGCGTCGGTGGTATGCAGCGTGGCGAGCACGAGATGACCGGTCAGGGCGGCCTGCATCGCGACAGCGGCCGTCTCGGCATCGCGGATTTCGCCCACGAGCATGATGTCGGGGTCCTGACGAAGACTGGCCCGCAGCACCGAGGCAAATCCCAGCCCGATCGACTCGCGGACGGCCACCTGCGTCACTCCCGGAAGGGCACGCTCGACAGGGTCTTCCACGGTGATGATGTGCCGGTCGGGGGTGGCCAGCAGCTGCAGGGCGGCGTAGAGCGTGCTGGTCTTGCCGCTGCCGGTTGGACCAGTGACCAGCACCAGACCCCACGGGCGCTGCAGATGCTGACGGAACGCGGCGGCACCGACCGCGTCGAATCCGAGCGCCTCGAAGTCGGGCGCCACCGACGTTCGCCCCACCACGCGGAGCACCGCCTTCTCGCCAAGCAGCGTCGGCAGGGTTGACGCTCGAACGTCGCAGTCTCCATCGCTGTCGCCGTCCAGTCTCAACGTGAACCGGCCGTCCTGTGGCAGCCTTCGCTCAGCGACGTCGAGGCGGGCCAGTACCTTGAGACGGGTAATCACAGCGTCGCGCAGTGCCGGCGGCAGCATACCGACTGCCGTCAGACGGCCATCGATGCGGAACCGTACGCGCAGGCCCTCTGGCCCCGGCTCGCAGTGCACATCGCTCGCGCCGAGACGCACGGCCATCTGCAGCATGTGGTCGACGGCCGTCACCGCCGTGCCGCACAAGGCGACATCAAGTCGGTCGGCTGCGTCGCTCTCTGCCGCCACCTGCGGGTCCGTCTGCCGCGCGGCACTGGATTCTCTCACCATACCTCGTCGTCGTCTCGGCTGAACCGCTGTTGATCTTCAGGGGTGGGCAACGATCGTCGTGCACTGTTTCGCCCACGGAACCCGTCACGCGCCGGCTTCGTCTTACAGGCGTAGGGTTCCGTGCCACTCTTTCACCTGCTGACAGGCGTGCTCTTCCGCCCCCGACACACCATGGCCGCCGCCGTGACCCATCCCAGGGTCGCCGCGCCGTGGCTGTTGCTGATGGCCCTGTGGCTGGTTCCCGCAGCCTGGCTGCTGTCGACCCCCGTGGGACGACAGGCACTCGTCGACGAACACGTGCGCATGACCGAAGCCTTCGGCGGCAGCGTGTCTGACGCCCAGTACGCATCGCTGCAGCAGATGCCGCCCTGGACCAGCTATCTGACTGGCACCCGCCTCCTTCTGCTGCCGCTGGTGACCGTGCTGGTGGCGTTCGGCCTGGCGCAGGTCGCACGGTTCCAGCAGGCCACGCTACCGTGGAGCGCCGCTCTCTCGGTGTCAGTGCAGGCGTCACTCGTGCTGGGCATCCAGCAGGCCGTGATTACTCCGCTGATGTACCTGCGCGAATCGGTCACGAACATGACCAACATGGCAACAGTCCTGCCGGGCATTGAGGACGGCAGCCTGCCGGCTCGGCTGTTCGGCTCAGTCGACATGGTGGCTCTCTGGTGGGGTGCGCTGCTGGCCTTCGGGCTGGGCGCCGCCACCAGTCGGCCGGCACGACAGTATGCAGGGCCGATGCTGGCCCTCTACGTGGGAGTGGCCGCCGTTCTGGCGGTGGTGATGGTGATGCGAGGAGGGTCTTAGCGTGCTGCGGAACAAGTGGTTCTGGGTGGTCATCGTGCTGCTGGCCAGTGGCGGAGCGGTCGCCGCATATTTTTCGAAGGGTCGACAGACCGGCACGACGGTCACGGCTGAACCCATTCAGCGACGTGACCTTGAGGCGCTGGTCTCGGCCTCGGGCAAGATCGAGCCGCAGAAGGTGGTCAACATCAGCGCCCAGTCGATGGGTCGTGTCACGCGCCTCGGCGTCAAGGAAGGCGACCGCGTCAAGGCCGGGCAGTTCCTTCTGCAGATCGACGCCGTGGTGGCCGAAGCGGCGGTCCGCCGAGACGAAGCGGCGGTCGCAGGGTCACGCACCGCCCTCGAACAGTCGCGCGTGGGCCTGCAGAGCGCACGGGCCAACCTTGAACTTGCCCGTCAGGCACTCAAGCGTCAGCAGGAACTGTCCGCATCAGGACTCACCACGCGTGAGGCCCTCGAACGCGCTCAGGCCGACGTCGAGGTCCGCGAGAGCGACCTGCGTGCCCGCGAGCAGGAAATCAAGAACCGCGACACACAGCTGCGCCAGACCGAAGCCGGTCTGCAGAGCAGCCGTCACACGCTCTCGCAGGTACGGTTTGATGCGCCCTTCGACGGCATCGTGACCCGCCGCAATATCGAAGAAGGCGAAAACGTTGTCGTCGGAACGATGAACAACGCCGGTACCGTATTGATGACCGTTGCCGACATGTCGGTCATCGAGGCCGAGGTGGAAGTCGACGAAACGGATATTCCGCTTGTGACCCTCGGCCAGAAGGCCAAGGTCACCATCGATGCCATGCCCGACCGCGTGTTCATCGGCACCGTGACGGAAATCGGCAACAGCCCCATCCAGGCCACCGCCGCCGCAGCCACCCAGCGCACCGCCACCAATTTCAAGGTCACCATTACTCTCGATGACCAGATCCCTGACGTGCGTCCGGGCTTCACCTGCACGGCAGAAATCTCGACGGCCTCCCGTACTGCGGCACTCTCGGTCCCCATCCAGGCGCTCACGGTGCGCGAACTGCTCTACGGTAGCGACGGCCAGATCATCCACGACACACGACCTGCCCCGACCGGCTTCCGGTTCGGGCGTCCCTCGGCAACGCCCCCGGTTCCCGTCGTGTCCACCGAACTGCAACCGGGTCAGAAGCGGCAGGAAACCGAAGGTGTGTTTCTCATCCGTGATGGGAAAGCCGCGTTCGTCTCCGTCAAGCTGGGCATCGCCGGCGAGCGCTATCTGGAAGTGCTGAATGGTCTCGCCGAAGGCGACCGCGTCATCACCGGACCCTTCGATTCGGTGCGTGGACTTTACGAGGGTGATGCCGTCACGACCGCCCCTGCCCCGGGACAGCAGGACGGCAGTCGTGGCGTGACCGTCCGCGTCGGCAGCTAGTCATCACATGGCCCACCTGCTCGAATCGGTTCGACTGGCCCTCGCCTCCATCTGGGCCAACAAGCTGCGATCGCTGCTGACGCTGCTCGGCAACATCGTCGCTGTGTCGTCGATCATCACAGTGGTGGCGCTCATCACCGGGGTGAACGGCGCGGTCACCGATGCGATTGTCTCCGACCTCGGCGCCGACTCCTTCGTGGTGCAGCGCACGGCATTTACCCAGAACGAAGATGAGTTCGAGCGCCAGCGCAGCAACCCCAACGTCACCCTCGATGATGCGGTGGCGATTCGCCGATTTTCGCTGTCGGCTTCGGCGGTGATGGCCCAGGCGCAGCAGAACGCCAGCGTGGCCTATCGCACCGAAGAGCTCGAGTCGATTCAGGTGCAGGGCGTAACCGAGCAGTACCTCGAATTCACCACCTTTGATGCCGAGCGCGGGCGCATGATCAGCCCTGTCGAAATTCAGCGCAACCGGCCGGTGGCGCTGATTGGCTGGCAGGTGGCCGACCGTCTGTTCGGAGCCGCAGACCCAATCGACAAGACCGTGCGTGTGGCCGGGGTGCCCTTCCGCGTGGCGGGCGTCTCGGCCAAGAAGGGCTCGTCGTTCGGCAGCTCCCTCGACGAATTCGTGGTCATTCCCCTCGGTTCGTATCAGAAACTGTTCGGCACGCGCCAGTCGCTGCAACTGATGGTGCGCCCCAGAGACGCCTCGCTCGTCGACCGTGCCAAGGACGAGGCGCGCGTCGCCCTCCGTGTCGAGCGCCGGCTCAAGCCCGGGGCTCCCGACAATTTCGGCATCGTGGCCTCAGACTCGGTGCTCGACATCTTCAGGCAGGCCACCGCGGGCATCGCCGTGCTGCTGGTGGGTATCGTCGGCCTGTCGCTGGTCGTGGGCGGCATTGTCATCATGAACATCATGCTGATGGTGGTCAGCGAACGCACACGCGAGATCGGGCTCCGCAAGGCCCTCGGTGCCAAGCGAATCGACATCATGTCGCAGGTGCTGACCGAATCTGTGACTCTTTCGCTGACAGGCGGCGTCGTTGGCGTCGCGCTCGGGTGGGCACTGGCGACGCTCATCGCCTCGCTCACGCCCGTGCCGGCTGCTGTCGAAACCTGGTCGGTCGCCCTGGGCGTCGTCGTCACCGCTCTCGTGGGGCTGTTCTTCGGCTGGTATCCGGCGCGGCGTGCGGCAACGCTCGATCCGATTGAAGCGCTGAGGCGCGAATAACATGGCCCTCTTCGAGCGATACCTTGGTCTCTTCCGCGAAACGGCCCGCATGGCCTTCGAGACCCTGCGGACCAACAAGATGCGTTCCGCACTCACGGTGCTGGGGGTCGTCATCGGGGTGACCTCGATTGTCGGGATGACGTCGCTCATCCGCGGCTTCGACACCTCGCTGCGGGACAGCATCTCGGCCCTCGGCCCACGCACCATCTTCGTCCAGCGTTTCGGGGCCGTCAGCTTCTCGGCCGGGGCGTCATTCCTCGACCTGATCCGTCGCCCCTCGCTCACGATCGAAGACGGCCAGGCCATCGAGCGCAACTCCACGACGATTGACCTCGTCGATACGTGGCTCGGGGCCGGACCTCCCGGCCCGACCTTCGAACGGCTGTTCTACCAGGGTGAGCGCACCCGCCCGGCGGCCGTCATGGGCACCAGCGACCGCTTCATTGACGTCAACTTCGCCAAGATGTTTGCCGGTCGCATGTTCACCGAGCAGGAAGTCGAGCGGCGGCGACGTGTGGCCGTCATCGGGTTCGACGTCTACGAAGCCCTGTTCGCCAAGCGGGGCATCGACCCCGTCGGCAAGCGCCTCCGCGTCGGCGCGGTCGAATATGCCGTCGTGGGCGTCATGGGCAAGCGTCCCAGCGCCGGCGGCTTTGCCTCCGGACAGGACAACATGGCCGTCATTCCCTACACCGCCTTCCGCAAGCAGTTCGGCAACGAGCGCGTCAGGCGTGGTCCGTTCGGCGGGCAGGCGGTCATGATCGCCGTGGTGCCTCGGGAAGATGTTTCGCGGGACGAGGCCATGCGCGAGGTCGAAACGATCATGCGCATCCGTCACGGTCTGACGCTCGACAAACCCAATGACTTCGACCTGGTCACGCAGGATGCGGTGCTCAAGGTCTGGGACCAGATCTCTCAGGCCGTGCTGCTGGCACTCGTGGTCATTTCTTCGGTGGCCCTCATGGTCGGGGGCATCGGCGTGATGGCCATCATGACCATCTCCGTCACTGAGCGCACTCGCGAGATAGGCGTGCGGAAGGCTATTGGCGCACGCAACGTCGAGATCCTGACGCAATTCCTCATCGAGGCCGTCGTGCTGACCAGTGTCGGCGGCATCATCGGCGTCCTCGCCGGTAGCGCCATTGGGCTCCTCGTCAATCTCGCGTCGGGCTTCCCTGTCTCGTTGCCGTGGTGGTCGTTCGCGCTCGGACTCGGCTTTTCGGCGTTCGTGGGCGTCTTCTTCGGCATGCTGCCGGCGTGGCGCGCGTCGCGCATGGACCCTATCGACGCACTGCGTTACGAGTAACTCCGGGGTCTGTCGGCGGGCCGCCTTCGACCTTACTGCGACACCGTAAACGCCACCACCTGCACGGCCGTGGTGTTTTCCAGTCGCGCTTCAATGCGGATGGTGTAGGTGCTCGGTGCCAAACTCGCGAGTGGCAGGTCGATGCGGATGGTGCCACTGTCTGCTCGGGTTGACGGCAGGGTGGCGAGCACCTGTCCCTGGCTGTTGGTGAGTTGCACCACCACCTCGGCCGTCACCTGGACAGGCCCCAGAGGTACATCAACACGCAGCCGATCCGTGCGTCGAAACCGTCGAGCGGCAGACGGGGTGGGGGTCGTCTGCGTACGCAGCGCGCGGAACTCTGCCGCCGTGCGGGTACGGAAAACCATCGGAGTACCGAGAAACACGACCGTCGACTCAGGCTTCGCGATGGTCAGCGACTGAGTCCAGCGATCGATGGTCTCTCCCCGGGCGTCGCGCACCGTCAGCCGCAGGGCCTGTGTACCTGGCTGGAGCCGGAACTCAGCCATCCGCAGAGCGGCCTCCGTCGCAGGCGGGTCGAGTGTCCCGATCGTCTGAGGAGGGGCCAACGCGGCCCCGGTTCGCGTGATCGGCTCAACCTCGACAGACGAAGGCAGTGTTCCAGACGCATCCAGGCCTCGCGGTGCCGCCTCCCACGTCACCTTCGTCAGCACATCATCCTGACCGCGATACTCGGTACCGACCCAGAGATCGACGGCTCGGTCCTCATCGGTCTCGACGAGTTGTGCGAGGGCTCCGGTCAGCCGCGGATCCGGCGGGGGCGGTACCGCGGCGGTCATCTCCTTTTCCGAAGGCGCCCAGTAGCCTCGGCGCGAGGTGACACGCATGCCCGACCGACGCACCTTCACGCTGATGCGGTGAAACTTTCCGTCGTTGCGCGTGCGTGCAGGCGAGTAGCCCAGCAGGTAGTACGCGCTGGCATCGGCAACGACGTCCTTGAGGCCCGCCTCGAGGTTATTGGTATTGACGATCGACCGGCCGCCAGTTTCCGAGGCAAACCGTCGCAGCACCTCGGCACCGCCGAACGGTGCCATGCCCAAAGGCCTCGGGTCGAGGACGTGCACAGTCACGTTGCCCCGGTTGGCCGCTTCGACTGCCGCATCGAGACGGGGGTAGTTGAAGCTGCCCGGCATGCCCACGGGCGGCCCCTGACTGACGAAGATGATCGACTTGCGCCCCTCGCGCAGCCCCCCAAGCCTCGTCGCAAGGGCTTCCATCGCCGTCAGCGTGACGGCGGCCCGCAGTTCGAAGACATTCCGCTGGGTCAGCTGCGCTTCTTCCACGGCACTTTTTACGGGGAAGAGTTCGCCCCGGCGGCCCTGGAACTGATTGATGGCGGCGATGAGTTGCGCCTTGTCTCTCGTGAACCGCAGGCTGTCAAGCGTCGTGAGCGGTTCCATGAGCACGACGAGATCGGTGGGCTGCAGCTGATTGATGAAGTCCTCGAGGGCATCCTTGAGTGGCTCGACGATCGAGGGAATGCGATCGATGTGGTAGTCATCGAGAAAAATTGCGTAGAGCCGGACGTCGTCTTTCGCGGCCTCGGCGAGGCCTTGCGACGGCCCCCGGATGTCGAGAGACTCACCATTGTCGACGGTGCGCTGCCCGTCCAGTCGGATGAACTGCGCCGACTCGACCTTCTGAGGCACATCGTCCTCGGTCACCACGAAGTCATCTGCGGTGAGATCGGCGACAGGTTCGTCACGTCGGCCGGTGACCGAGACGTCCACACGCACGAGGTCGACGCCGGCCCTGAAGATGGGTTGCCCCCCGGGATCCTGAGGCTGGGAGGGTTGCGGGGATTGGGACGCCGACGGAGGTCCCTGACCAGACGCCTGACTGGGAGCCGCGGCAGCGGACGGCGACGCAGGGCCCTGAGCGCCCGCGTGCGCTGCCGAGACGGCAGCGGCGACGGTGAAAACGAGGGCCACAGCGGCGAGCGCCCCCACGAGGCGCGGCGCGCGTTTCACGCAGGCGGTCAGCGCGTCCATTACCCGTTGAGACGCCGGCATCTGGTGCATGGCTTCAGGGCGAGTATGCCACGGTCGCCCCGTGTACGGCCGGGCGTGGCGGTGCCCTTAAACGTCAACAGGCGCCCACCCCTTGCGGGATGGGCGCCTGCGGCAGAGAACTGTGCGGGTGGCCCGAGCGGGCGCCACCGCACCCGTCGTAACGTTAGGACCCGCCAGCCTTGCGGGGGGTCGTCGCCTTCTTGGCAGCCGCACGAGCCGGGCGCGAGGCCTTGCTCCTGGCCCCCGCATCGCCCTTGGCCTTCTTGCCGCCACCGAGGGCGGCCGCGGCTGAGCGGAGGCGCTCGCCGACGCTCTTCTTCGGCGCCGAGGTCTCGCCGCCCTTGGCCGCTTCCTCAGCGGCCTTGCGCTCGGCCTCGGCCTTCTTCGGATCGAACTCGCTGCCCACCAGCTCCATCTGCGCCATGTCCGCGGCGTCGCCGCGACGATGACCGAGCTTCAGGATGCGTGTGTAGCCGCCCGGACGCTCCGCGAAGCGGGGTGCCAGGTCGTCGAACAGTTTGACCACGACGTCTTCATTGTGGACGTCGCGCATCACCAGGCGGCGAGCCGACAGGGTCTTTCCCTTCGGGTCGGCTGCCTGGACGCCGCGCTTGGCGATGGTGATGAGGCGCTCGACGAAGGGCCGCAGTTCCTTGGCCTTCGGCAGCGTAGTTTCAATCCGCTCGTGCTGCAGCAGAGCCGTCGCCTGATTGCGCAGCAGCGCGATGCGGTGCTCGGAGACCCGGCCGAGCTTCCGGTGTGCATTACCGTGACGCATGACAGTTTCCCTACCCGGCTACTCCGCCGACTGGTCCAGCTTCATTCCGAGGCTGAGACCCATCGACTGGAGAATCTCCTTGATTTCGTTGAGCGACTTGCGGCCGAAGTTCTTGGTCTTCAGCATGTCTGTTTCCGACTTCAGCACAAGCTCGCGAATCGTCCGGATGTTCGCGTTCTTGAGGCAGTTGTACGAGCGCACCGACAGCTCGAGTTCCTCGACACTCTTGTCGAGGTGCTCGTTGGAGACCGGCACGGCCACCGGCGTGGAGGGCACGCCCACATAATCTTCATCGTCGTCTTCATCGTGGCTGATGAAGATGGACATGTGCTCCTTGATGAGCTTGGCCGCCAGTGACACCGCATCACCGGGCGTCACCGCACCGTTGGTCCACACCTCAAGGGTGAGCTTGTCGTAGTCGGTCGTCTGGCCCAGACGAGCGGCCTCGACCAGATAGTTGACCTTGCGCACGGGCGAATGCACCGAGTCGATTGGAATCCAGCCGATGCCCAGGTCCTCGTCGAAGTTGCGGTCGGCCGAGATATAGCCGCGACCGGTCTTGACGCGCAGCTGCATGTGCAGCTTGCCGCCCTCAGACACGGTGGCGATGTGCGCTTCGGGTTCCAGCAGCTCGATATCCTGGTCGATCTGGATGTCCTTGGCACGCACCGGCCCCGGCTTGTCGACCCGCACCACGAGCGTCTTGGTGACATCGCTGTGGCTCTTGAGCGGCAGCTGCTTCAGGTTGAGGATGATGTCGGTCGCATCCTCGACGACGCCCTTGATGGGCGAGAACTCGTGCTGCACGCCGTCGATCTGGACGGCCGTAATGGCCGCGCCTTCGATGGATGACAGCAGGGCACGGCGCAGGGCGTTGCCCACCGTCGTGCCGAAGCCCCGCTCGAACGGTTGGGCATTGAACCGTCCGAACCGGTCGGACAGCGTTTCCTTCTCGAAATCAAGGCGCTTGGGGCGCAGAAATTCTGGCATTGTCGTGTCCTTTCGCCATGCGGGCCGGCAGCCCGGCCTCCAGACCTGCGGTCATCGGCCACCGGCCTCCCGCTGCAGGTCTGCCAAGCTGCGAGCCGATGGCGTGGCGGCAACGGTCCGGAGCACCAGCCCCGAACCCGCCCTGTCACATTACTTGCTGTACAACTCGACGATGAGCTGTTCCTGCACCGGCAGGTTGATCTGCTCGCGCGTCGGCAGTCCCATGACCTTGCCGGCACTGCCGTCAAGCGTGAGCCACTCGGGAATGCCGCGGCCCTTGACCTCTTCCATCGCGTGGACGATGGAGGCGTTCTCGCGGCTCGACTCACGCACCGACACCACATCGCCCGACTTGAGCGAATAGGACGGCACGTCGACTTTCTTGCCGTTCACGAGGAAGTGTCCGTGCAGCACCAGCTGGCGGCCCTGTGCACGCGACGTCGCGAAGCCCAAGCGGTAGACGGCATTGTCGAGGCGGCGCTCCAGCAACTGGAGCAGCGTCTCACCCGTGATGCCGCGCGTGCGATCGGCCTGCTCGAAATAGCGGCGGAACTGGTCTTCCAGCACGCCGTAGATGCGCTTGACCTTCTGCTTCTCACGCAGCTGGACGCCGTAGCCCACCATCTTGGCCTTGCGCGCCCGGCCGTGCTGGCCCGGAGGCGTGTTGCGCTTTTCGATGGCGCACTTCTCGGTGTAGCACCGCTCGCCCTTGAGATAGAGCTTCATGCCTTCGCGGCGGCAGAGTCGGCAGGCAGGTCCGTTGTAACGAGCCATGAATATCGATCCTTGTCGTCTGTTCTAGAAGTTACACGCGCCGACGCTTGGGCGGCCGGCATCCGTTGTGGGGAATCGGGGTGACGTCGCGAATCGACTTGACGTCGAGGCCCGCCGTCGACAGTGCCCGGATGGCTGACTCGCGGCCTGAACCGGGCCCCTTCACCAGCACGTCGCACGAACGCATCCCGAATGTCTTCGCCGTGTTCGTCGCCGTCAGGGCCGCCTGGGTGGCAGCGAAGGGCGTGCCCTTGCGCGATCCCTTGAAGCCGATGGCCCCCGCGCTCGACCACGACACCACCGCCCCTTCCGAGTCGGTGATGGTGATCAGCGTGTTGTTGAACGACGCCTGCACATGCACGAAGCCGTGATGCACGACGCGCTTCTCGCCACGCTTTTTGAACGTCTTCTTCTTGCGCGAGTCCTTGCCTGCCGCTGATTCGGTCTTTGCCATGGCTTATACCGTCTTCTTCTTGGCCACTGCGCCCTTGCGCGGCCCCTTGCGTGTGCGCGCATTGGTGCGCGTGCGCTGTCCCCGAGCCGGCAGGCTGCGGCGATGGCGGCTGCCTCGGAAGCTGCCGATTTCGATGAGTCGCTTGATGTTCATCGAAATCTCCTTCCGGAGATCGCCTTCCACCCCCCCCTGCTCTTCGATCACCCGGGTAATCTTCCGGACGTCATCGTCGGTGAGGTCCTTGACCCGCACGTCACCGCTGACGCCCGCCGCCTCGAGAATCAGGTTCGAGCGATGACGCCCAATCCCGAAGATGTACGTGAGCCCGATCTCCACCCGCTTGGTCCGCGGAAGATCGATACCTGAAATACGTGCCATAGGTCCTCGCCTTATCCTTGCCGCTGCTTGTGCTTCTGGTTCGTGCAAATCACCCGCACCACCCCTCGGCGGCGGACGACCTTGCACTTGTCGCAGATCTTCCTGACTGATGCTCGTACCTTCATCGCTTGGTTCCTCTACAGCCTCTCCAGGATCCGTCCGCGCCCCTGGTCGCGGGGCATCAGTGCCACGCGCACACGGTCGCCGACGACCAGTCGCACATAATTCCGTCGCACCGGGTCGGCATGATGGGCCACCACCTGATGCGTCTCACCTTCCACTGTCACCTGCACCAGATCGCTCGGGAGCAGGGCTGTCACGACCGCCACAGTCTCTGCCGCCATCCGCGCCTGTCAGGCCCCGGACGGCCGCAGTGTCAGAATTCGACACCCCGCGGCCGTCACCACCACCGTGTGCTCGAAGTGCGCCGACAGGCTGCCGTCCTTCGTCACTGCCGTCCAGCCGTCGCCGAGCACCTTCACTGCGGGCTTGCCCGCATTGACCATCGGCTCAATCGCCAGCACCATCCCCTCGGCGAGGCGCGCCCCTCGTCCCGACGTGCCATAGTTCGGAATCTGCGGCTCTTCATGCAGCGCCGTTCCGATACCGTGCCCCACGAACTCGCGCACCACCGAGAACCCGTGTGCTTCCACGTGCTGCTGCACCGCAGCGCCGATGTCCTGTACCCGGTTGCCCGGCTTCACCGCAGACAGCGCCCGATCGAGCGAGGCACTGGTCACGTCGAGTAACCGCTGCGCCTGGGCGGTGATGGTTCCGACAGGAACCGTCACGGCCGAGTCGCCGAAAAATCCATCGAGCTTGGCGCCCATGTCCACCGACACGATATCGCCGCTCGTGAGCGGGCGGGCATTGGGAATCCCGTGCACCACCTGCTCGTTGACCGATGCACAGATCGTGGCCGGATATCCGTGATATCCCTTGAACGCCGGGAGCGCACCCGCCTCCCGTAACCGACGTTCTGCCAACTGGTCAAGGTCCAGGGTCGACACCCCGGGTTCGACCACCCGCATCAGTTCCGCCAGCACCTGCGCCACCAGCGCATTCACTCGTGCCAGCATCTCAATCTCTTCGGCTGACCGGCAGGTAATCACGCCAGTCTCCTCTGAGGCACTACCAACTTGAGCGCCCCGGCCACCGCGAAAATCGCGGCCTCCAGTTCACCACGCACCATCTCCGGGGCCTGCGCCCCGTTGAGTCGGCGAAACGTCGGACGGTCACGGTAGTACTCGATCATCGGGCGCGTCTCGCGCCAGTAGACCTTCAACCGCTCCCGCACCACCGTCTCGGTGTCGTCCGCGCGCGTGACCAGGGCCCCGCCACAGTTCTCACACCGCTTCACCGCCAGGGGCTTGCTGCCAAACGCTGACACACTCGCCCCGCACACGCTGCAGACCCGGCGCGACTTGACCCGCCGGACAATCTCCTCATCGGCCACCTGCATCTCGACGACGATGAGCGGATCGCGTTCCCCCATCAGTCCATCGAGCGCTTCGGCCTGTCCCACCGTCCGCGGAAAGCCGTCGAGCACAAAGCCCGACGTGGCATCCGGTCTCGCGAGCCGCTCGCGGACGATGCCGATGATGAGCTGGTCCCCGACCAGTTCCCCTCGGTTCATCACCGCTTTCACGGCCCGTCCGAGCTCACTTCCGCTTTGCATTTCCTCGCGGAGGATATCGCCCGTCGAAATCTTCGGGAGTCCGAACTCCCGCGCAAACACTTCAGCCTGCGTGCCCTTGCCGGCACCCGGAGGTCCCAGCATGATTACGTTCAGCGCCACGGCTCACCCGCGTCGGCCGCGAATCCGTGTCTTCTTCATGAATCCGTCGTAGTTGCGCATGATGAGCTGCGACTCGACCTGATTCACTGTGTCCATCGCCACGCCCACCACGATGAGCAGCGAGGTGCCCCCGAAGAAGAATGGCACGTTGAGGCCCTGGGTGATCCACCGGGGCAGAATGGCGTCAAGCGACTCGCCGATGAACGGAATCGGGGCCACCTTGAAGCCGGTCAGCAGGAACTCGGGCAGAATCGCCACCAGGGCCAGGTAAACGGCGCCGACCAGCGTAATCTTCGCCAGAATCGCGTCGATGTACTCGGCCGTCCGCTTGCCCGGACGCACCCCGGGGACGAACCCGCCGTACTTCCGCATGTTCTCGGCTACGTCATCAGGGTTGAAGATGATGGCCGTGTAGAAGTAGGCGAAGAACACAATCAGAACGATATAGAGCAGGTTATACAGCGGCATGCCGTACTGAATCTGCCGCACGAACGACTCGGCCCAGCCACCCGCCTGCATCATGCCGACCAGGGTGCTTGGGAATGTGAGGATCGAACTGGCAAAGATGACCGGAATGACACCACCGGTGTTCACCTTGAGCGGAATGTGCGTGGACGACCCGCCATACTGCCGGCGTCCCACCACCCGCTTCGCATATTGCACCACGATGCGCCGGTGCCCTCGCTCGACCATGATGATGGCCGCAATCACGCCCACCATCACGACCGCCAGCAGCGCCAGCACCAGCAGGCTGATCTGGCCGGTGCGCATTTGATCGAAGGTCGCGAAGACGGCGCGGGGCAGGTTGACGACGATGCCCGAGAAGATGATGAGCGACATGCCGTTGCCGATGCCGCGCTCGGTGATTTGCTCACCCAGCCACATGATGAACATGGTGCCGGTGGTCAGGGTGATCATCGCGCCGAGACGGAAGCCCCAGCCCGGGTCGTACACGAGCGGGAGGCCACCGGGAATGTCGGTGTTACGCTCGAGCCAGATCGCAATGCCGAGGGCCTGCACGCCCGCCAGCACCAGGGTGAGGTAGCGCGTGTACTGGGTAATCTTGCGCCGGCCCAGCTCGCCTTCCTTCGAGAGCCGCTCGAGATACGGCCAGACGACCGTCAGCAGCTGCAGGATGATTGACGAGCTGATGTAGGGCATGACGCCCAGCGCGAAGATCGTGATGCGCGACAGGCTGCCCCCGGTGAACATGTCATAGAGGCCGAACATGGTGTTCTGCGCCTGCTGCGCCAGAATCGCCAGGGCCTCCGGGTTCACGCCCGGGGTCGGAATATGGTTGCCCACCCGATACACCGCTAGCAGTCCCAGCGTGAAGAGCACGCGGTTCCGCAGGTCGGCGACAGCGAACAGGTTTCTCAGGCTCTCGAACACAGGCGTCGCCTCAATCAGTGGCTGAGTGCGTCGGCGCGGCCACCAGCGGCCGCAATCTTCTCGGCGGCCGTGCCGCTGAACTTATGGACCTGCACGGTCAGGGCCTTGCTGAGATCGCCCCGGCCCAGCAGCTTGATGCGGGACTGCCGGTCACGCACCAGACCGGCGGCACGCAGCGACTCGGGCGTCACCGTGGCCCCGGCCTCAAACGTCTTCTCGAGCTGATCGAGATTGACGACCGCGTACTCCATCCGGAAGTCGGTGTTGTTGAACCCGCGCTTCGGCACGCGGCGGTGCAGCGGCATCTGGCCGCCTTCGAATCCGCGCTTGTAGGAATAGCCCGAACGCGACTGCGCACCCTTGTTGCCACGACCGGCGGTCTTGCCGTTGCCCGATCCCGGACCACGGCCCACGCGCTTCCGGTTGAACTTCGACCCGGGGGCCGGCTTCAGATTATTGAGACTCATGCGCCTACTCCACCACCTGCACCAGGTGGCGCACCTTGTGAATCATGCCGCGGGTTTCAGGCGTATCCGCCAGCTCCACCGTGTGGCGGATCTTCCGCAGGCCCATGCCCTGCACCGTCGCCGCCTGGGTCCGGTTGAACCCGATGGGGCTGCGCAGCAGCGTGATCTTGAGCATTTTTGTCGAGGTTGCCTTCGCCATGGTCTGCGTCCTACGAACGGGCGGCCAGCAGCTCCTCGACATCCTTGCCGCGGAGCCGGGCGACCATCCCGGGATCTTTCAACTGTTCCAGTGCGGTAAAGGCCGCCCGCACCACATTGTGCGGATTGGCCGTGCCCAGCGACTTGGTCAGCACGTTCGACACGCCAGCCGATTCGACGACGGCGCGCACGGCACCACCGGCGATGATGCCGGTGCCTTCCGGTGCCGGCTTGAGCAGCACCCGGCCCGCCCCGTAACGTCCCACCACCGGATGCGGCACCGTCGTCCCCTGCAGGGGCACGCGGATGAGGTTCTTCTTGGCCGCCTCGATGCCCTTCTTGATGGCCGAGGGCACTTCCTTGGCCTTGCCCACCCCGTAGCCCACCACCCCGTGGCCGTCACCGACGACCACCAGTGCGCTGAAGCTGAGGTTCTTGCCCCCCTTGACCACCTTGGTGACGCGGTTGATCGCCACCACGGTGTCCTTCATTTCCATCTGCGACGGATCAATCTTCTCGCGTGTCGGCATCATGCACCTTCAGAACTGGAGGCCGGCCTCGCGGGCGGCCTCGGCCACGGCGCGCACGCGACCGTGATACAGGAATCCGTTGCGGTCGAACACCACGCGCGTGATGCCCTGCTCCTTGAGGCGCTCGGCAATGGCCTTGCCCACCGCCGCCGCACCCTTCTGGTTGCCACCGCGGGCTCCGTCGTCCATCGCCGCCTTCATGGCCGGCTCGACGCTCGACGCCGCCGCCAGCGTGTGCCCGGTCTCATCGTTGATGACCTGGGCATACATGTGCGCACCGCTGCGGAACACCGTCAGGCGGGGCTGCTCCGCGGTGCCACTGAGGCGCTTGCGGATACGGAACTTGATCCGGTCGCGCCGGTCTTCCTTCGTCAGAATCCTCATCGCTACGCTCCGGTCTTTCCGGCCTTCTTCTTCAGCACTTCGCCCGTATACCGCACACCCTTCTGCTGATACGGATCGGGCTTGCGCAGGCTGCGCAGGTTGGCGGCCACCTGCCCCACCAGCTGACGGTCAACGCCCGTCACGGTGATGTGGGTCTGCTTGTCGACAGCAATCTCGATGCCCTTGGGCACCTCGAACACCACCGGATGCGAATAGCCCAGGGCCAGCGTCATCTGCTGTCCCTTGAGCTCGGCACGATAGCCGACACCGACGATGTCGAGCTCGCGCTTCCAGCCGTCGGTCACGCCGAGCACGGCATTGTTCACGAGGCTGCGGGCCAGGCCGTGAAACTTGTCGAGCGCACGGTCGTCGCCGGCCTTGCGCGTCAGCAGCTGACCGTCCTCGACAACGGCAGTCACGCCCGGCGGCAGGGCCTGACGCATCTGTCCCTTGGGGCCTTTGACTTCGACGGCATTGCCGTCGACCTTGACGGTGACCCCCTTCGGGATCGCAATGGGCTTCTTTCCAATTCTCGACATGGCGTTACCAGACGTTGCAGAGGATTTCGCCGCCGATTCCGGCCTTCCGTGCGGCGCGCCCCGTCATCACACCCCGGGAGGTGGTCAGAATGTTGACACCGAGTCCGCCCAGCACCGACGGCACGCCGTCGTGGCCGGCATACACCCGGCGCCCTGGACGGCTGACCCGCTCGAGGCCCGAAATGACCCGTTCGCCTCCGGGACCATACTTGAGAAACAGACGCATTACCTGTCGCGGCACCTTCCCAGGCCGCTCGGACGGGGTCTCGACCAGCTTGTAGCCGGCAATGTAGCCCTCGTCCTGCAGGATTTTCGCGATTTCGGTCTTCAGCGTTGACGCGGGCAACTCGACCCGGGCATGTCTGGCATGCACGGCGTTGCGGATGCGCGTCAGCATATCGGCAATCGGATCAGTCATGACTCTCTCGGCTCTTCAGCAGTTCAACAGTCCCCGGCGCAGGGCGGCGCACCGCCCGGGTCCCAGGGGGCTTATTACCAGCTACTCTTCGTCACGCCGGCCACGTCGCCCGTGAGCGCCAGCTCACGGAAACACAGACGGCACATTCCGAACTTCCGCAGATACGCCCGTGACCGGCCGCATCGGCGGCACCGGTTCCGGTGGCGAACCTCAAATTTCAGCGTCTTCGCTTCGCGCGCCTTCTTCGCTTTGGTGGCCACTGCGATTGTCCTCTCTTAATTCTGACGGAACGGCATGCCCAGCAGCTGCAGCAGCTTGCGGGCCTCCGCATCGGTGCGGGCCGTGGTCACCACGCACAGGTTCATCCCGCGCGCCTTGTCGACCTTCAGATAGTCGATCTCGGTGAAGATGAGCTGGTCGCGCAGTCCCAGCGTGTAGTTGCCGCGGCCGTCGAACCCGCGCGACGACACGCCGCGGAAGTCGCGCACGCGCGGCAGGGCAATACTGAAGAGGCGGTCGAGGAACTCATACATCCGCTCGCCGCGCAGCGTCACCATCGCGCCAATGGGCATGCCCTGACGCACCTTGAATTGCGCAATCGACTTCTTCGCCCGGCGCACGGCGGCTTTCTGACCGGTAATTTTTCCCAGTTCGTCGGCGCCGACATCGACCACCTTGGCGTTCTGCGTGGCATCGCCGAGGCCCATATTGATGACCACCTTGGTCACCTTCGGCACAGCCATGACGTTCGTGTAGCCGAACTCCTTCTGGAGGCCGGGCACCACTTCCTGCTCATACTTCGCGCGCAACCGCGTCAGCTTCGAGTTCATTTGTCCACCTGCGCGCCGCTCTTGCGGCCAATCCGCACCCGACGGCCATCGGCCAGGGTCGTGTGCCCGATGCGGGTCGGCTTGCCCGTTTCCGGGTCGACCAGCATCACGTTGCTGGCATGAATCGGCGCCTCGCGCTCGACAATGCCGCCCTTGATGTTCTTGGTGGGGTTCGGCTTGGTGTGGCGCTTGATGAGGTTCACGCCCTCCACCACCACCCGGTTCTTGTCGGCCAGCACGGTCAGCACGCGGCCCTGCTTGCCGCGGTCCTTGCCGGCCCGCACCGCCACCTGATCGTTCTTCCGAATGCTCATCGACGGCATGACTACAGCACCTCGGGCGCCAGGGAAATAATCTTCATGAAGCGGCGTTCGCGCAGTTCGCGCGCCACCGGACCGAACACACGCGTGCCGATCGGGTCGCCCTGGTCGTTAATCAGCACAGCGGCATTGCGGTCGAACCGGATGTAGCTGCCGTCCTTGCGGCGCTGCTCCTTGCGCACCCGCACCACCACGGCCTTCACGACCTGGCCCTTCTTCACATTCGACTCGGGCGAGGCTTCCTTCACGTTGGCCGTGATGATGTCGCCCAGATAGGCATAGCGCCCGGTCGAGCCGCCGATCGGGTTAATCACGGAAATCTTCCGCGCCCCCGAGTTGTCGGCGACATCAAGAATCGATCGCATCTGGATCATCGGTCGCCTCCTCCTACACCTGCGCCGCGCGTTCGATGACGCGCGTCACCGTCCAGCGCTTGCGGGCGCTCATCGGTCGCGTTTCGGTGATGGCCACCCGGTCACCTAGGCGGGCCGTCTCACCCTCGTTGTGCGCCACGAACCGGCTGGTCCGCTTCTGGGTCTTGCCGTACACCGGGTGCTGCACCCGGCGCTCGACCGCAACCACGACGCTCTTCTGCATCTTGTCGCTGACGACCATACCCTGCAGTTCTGCCTTCGCCGCCATGACTACTTCGCCTTCTCTCTGAGAATGGTCTTGATGCGGGCCAGGTCGCGGCGCACATCCTTCATCTTCCCGGGGGCCTCGAGCTGGCCGAGCGACTTCTGAATCCGCATCCGGAACAGCTGGTCGTCAAGCTCCTGCGCCTTCCCCTGCAGGCCGTCCACATCGAGGTCTCTCAGTTCGACCGCCTTCATGACACCTTCTCCTGCGCAAACCGCGTCGCGAACTTGGTCTTGATGGGCAGCTTCGCCGAGGCGAGCTCCATAGCGCGCCGGGCATCGGCCTCGGGCACACCTTCCATCTCGAACAGGATGCGACCGGGACGCACCACGACCACCCAACCCTCAGGGGCACCCTTGCCCTTACCCATACGGGTTTCCTGAGGCTTCTTGGTGACGGGCTTGTCGGGGAACACCCGCACCCAAATCTTTCCACCGCGCTTGATGAAGCGCGTCATGGCCACACGCGCCGCCTCAATCTGCCGGTCGGTCAGCCAGCAGGGCTCAAGCGCCTTCAGCCCGAAGTCTCCGAACGAGACGTCAGACCCGCGCCACGCCTTGCCACACATCCGACCGCGCTGCTGCTTGCGGTACTTGACCTTCTTCGGCATCAACATGATGTCAGTCCTTCAATGCCGCCCGCCGCTACCCGCGGGCCTCAGGTCGAGGACGCCGCGGCCCCCGATCGCGATCACGATCCCGGTCACGGTCGGGACGACCGCCGCCGAACTCCTCTTCACGTCCCATGCGGGGCGTCAGGCGCTCACCCTTGTAGAGCCACACCTTCACGCCAATCTGTCCGTAGGTCGTGCTGGCTTCCGCAAAACCATAGTCAATGTCGGCACGCAGGGTCTGCAGCGGCAGCTGGCCATGCAGATACCACTCGGAACGGGCGATTTCCGCCCCGTTCAGGCGACCCGACACGCGCACCTTGATGCCTCGCGCACCAAACCGCAGCGCCGACTCGACCGCCTTGCGCATCGCCCGGCGGAATGCCACGCGCTTTTCGAGCTGCATGGCGACCGACTCGCCCACCAGCTGGGCGTCAAGCTCGGGCTTCTGGATTTCCTGGATGTTGATGAACACCTCGCGCTTTGTGCGCTTCTGGATCTCCTGCTTGAGCTTGTCGACTTCCTGCCCCTTGCGCCCGATGATGATGCCGGGCCGCGACGTGTGAATGTCGATCTTCAGCTTGTTGGCCGCGCGTTCAACTTCCACCTTGGCCACGCCTGCATGCTGGAACCGGCGCTTGAGTTCGCGCTTCAGTGCCAGATCTTCGTGCAGCAGGTCGGCGTAATCCTTGTCCGCAAACCAGCGTGACTTCCAGGTCTTGTTGAACCCGATCCGGAACCCGTACGGGTGAACTTTCTGGCCCACTGTGATCTCCCTCTTACTCGGCCGCCGCGGGCGGAGTCTTCTTCGTACGCGATGCCCGGGTCGTCGCGGCATCAGTTCCCACGGCCTTGACCTTCTGCGGCCGCTCGGTCACCTGCACCGTCAGGTGCGTGGTGCGCTTGATAATCCGGAACGCCCGGCCCATCGGAGCCGGCCGCACACGCTTCATCGACGGACCGTTGTCGGCATGGCACTTCGACACATACAGCCGGTCGACTTCGCCGCCGAATCCCGCCGACTGCTGCGCATTCGCCACGGCCGAGCGCAGCACCTTCGCCACGTCGCGTGCCACCGACTTGCGGCTGAACTGCAGCACAGTCAGGGCCTGGTTGACGTCCTTGCCACGGATGAGATCAAGCACGAGCCCGGCCTTCTGCGCCGAGGTCCGCACATACTTTGCGGTTGCTGCTGCCTGCACCATGGCCTAGCCCTTCCCACCCGGCGAGGCCGTCTTCTCGGCCTTGGCCGCATGTCCCTTGAACGCACGCGTGGGAGAGAACTCACCCAACTTGTGCCCCACCATGTTCTCGGTGATATAGACCGGCACGAACTTGCGCCCGTTGTGCACCGCCAGCGTGTGCCCGACCATTTCGGGAATCACGGTCGACCGGCGAGACCACGTCTTGACCACCTTCTTTTCGTTGGCGCTGTTCATCGACTCCACCTTCTCGAGCAGGTGGGTGTCGACAAACGGTCCCTTCTTCAGTGAACGGCTCATATCAGTTCTCTGCTCTCAAGCTGGGCGCCGTTACTTCGGCCGCCGCTGCACGATGAACGCATCACTCGGCCGACGCGTGCGGGTCTTGTAGCCCTTGGTCGGCACACCCCATGGGGTGACCGGGTGACGACCGCCCGAGGTCTTGCCCTCACCGCCACCCAGCGGGTGGTCGACCGGGTTCATGGCCACGCCACGCACATGCGGGCGCTTACCGAGCCAGCGGCTTCGACCAGCCTTGCCGATCGTGACGTTCTCGTGGTCAAGGTTGCCCACCTGGCCCACCGTCGCCACGCAGACCATGGCGATCTTGCGGATTTCGCCAGACGGCATCTTGACCGACACGTAGTCGCCTTCCTTGGCCACCACCTGCACACCCGCCCCGGCGCTACGCGCCAGCTGGCCGCCCTTGCCCGGCTTCAGTTCGACGTTGTGCACCATGGTGCCCAGCGGAATCTGTCCCAACGGCAGGCAGTTGCCCGGCAGGATGTCGACGCCCTCACCCGCCACAATCGTGTCGCCGACCTTCAGGCCGAGCGGCTGCAGAATGTAGCGCTTCTCGCCATCGGCATACGTCACGAGGGCAATACGCGCCGAGCGGTTCGGGTCGTACTCAATCGTCGAGACGGTCGCCGGAATACCACGCTTGTCGCGCTTGAAGTCGATAATGCGGTAGAGGCGCTTATGGCCGCCACCACGCCACCACGACGTCTGTTCGCCCGTGTTGTTACGGCCACCCGACACCTTGGCCGGTTCGGTCAGCGGCTTGTACGGCCGAGCAACCGTGATTTCATCGAACGTCTGCACCGTCATCTGACGACGGGCGGGCGACGTGGGCTTGAATGAACGAATAGGCACGGCTTATGCCCCTTCCATGAAGTCCGGCAGTTTCTGGCCGTCCTTCAGCGTGACGTAGGCCTTCTTCCAGTCGGAACGACGGCCCACGAAGCGCCCCTGGCGCTTGAGCTTGCCCTGCGTGTTGGCCGTGCGCACCGCATCGACCTTCGCGCCAAACAGTGTCTCGACCGCCCGCTTCACATCAATCTTGTTGGCATCCCGAGCCACCTCGAAGACCACCGTCCGCCCCGCCTCGCGGAGCATCGTCGTCTTTTCGGTCACCAGCGGCCGCCGAATCACATCGGTGAGTTTCATGTCTGCTCTCTCAGCTCTCTGCAGCCACACTCGGGGTTACCCGAGCGCCGCCTCCAGTTTCTCGAGCGCCGCACGCGTCACGACCACCGTCCGCGTATTCGCCACATCGCGCGCCGTAATCCGGTTGCTCGGCAGCAGGTGCACGCCGGGCACATTGCGCACCGACAACGCCAGCGTCTCGTCGGGACGCACATCCACCAGCAATGCCTTCCCGGTGACGCCAATCGTCTTCAGCATCTCAACCGCCGCCTTCGTCTTGACGGCTGGCACGGCAAGCGCATCCACAACGACGATCGCACCGCCCTGGAGCTTGGCCGACAGGGCCGCACGCAGCGCTCCCTTTTCGACCTTCCGCGGCAACTGGTATTCGTAGCTGCGGGGCTGCGGCCCGAACACGGTGCCACCCTTCCGCCACAGCGGGTTGCGGATTTCGCCGACGCGTGCACGACCGGTGCCCTTCTGGCGCCACGGCTTCTTGCCCGAGCCGCTCACCAGCGCACGGTTCTTCGTGGCATGCGTGCCGCGGCGCTCGGCCGCGTTGGCCCGCACGACCGACTCGTGAATCAGGTCAGACTTGACCCGGCCGCCAAACACCTCGTCGCTGACCGAGACGGTGCCGACCTTCTTGTTTTCAGCGTTGACCACATCGACTGTCATGACGGCCTACTTCTTGCCCTTCTTGGGCTTCTCCTGCAGCTGGGGCTGGGGCTCGGGCTTGGCCGCAACGGCCTTCCGGATGACCACATAGCCGCCAGTGGCCCCGGGAACCGCTCCCTTGACCAGCAGCAGGTTGTTCTCTGCATCCACCTTCAGCACCTTGAGGTTCCGCACCGTGATGCGGTCGACGCCCATGTGCCCGTGCGCGCGCATGCCGGGCATG